>Ga0224726_1071_pt1 | contig 8736 bp, 6 predicted proteins | sample IA12soil_B_GH6A_2_FD_161641 | JGI IMG/M metagenome (GOLD analysis project Ga0224726, IMG submission 161641) | Enriched cells from agricultural soil in Iowa, United States - IA12soil_B_GH6A(+) | ecosystem: Environmental > Terrestrial > Soil > Agricultural land | place: USA: Iowa | collected 2017-05-08 | reverse complement strand
TTTTCTCATATTCGTGCGCTTTCGCCAAATATTAAATTATTTAGACTACTAATTAGCTGTTTCGTTAGATTGTGGCTTTATGTAATTGCACTAAAAATTCTAAATTAGACTTTCCTATGGGAATTCTTCTTTTAGAAAGAATCTTAAGATATTGGGAATATATTAAAATTTCCCTTTACAAACGCAATAAAGTTTTAGAAAAGAGCCGTTAATTAAACAGCTTCTATTATTTTGGGTTAAAATATAGTTGTATGTAAAATTTTTTATTGGGGGAATTCAACGTGAAAGATCCACGCATTGAGAAACTGGCAAAAAACCTAATTAATTATTCTGTTCAATTACAGCCAGGAGAAAAAGTACTAATTGAGAACTTTGGTTTGCAGCGTGAATTAGTGGTAGAGCTTGTCAAAGAAACATATGCAGCAGGCGGATATCCTTTTGTATCATTGAAGGACCAACAAGTTGATCGTGCCCTACTAATGGGCGCAGTACAGGAACAGTTCGAAATGAAGGCTGAATTTGAAGCAAATGTTATGAAGAACATGGATGCTTATATCGGTCTTCGATCCGGTGATAATATAAACGAACATGCAGATGTACCGGACGAAAAAATGAAAATAGAAGGAAATACAGTTGGGAAAAAAGTACATAGAGAAATTCGAGTACCGAAAACAAAATGGGTTGTTCTTCGTTATCCGAACTCTGCCATGGCACAATTAGCCAAAATGAGTACTGAAGCTTTTGAAAACTTTTATTTCGACGTATGTAATTTAGACTACAGCAAAATGGATAAAGCGATGGATTCCTTAGTGGAATTAATGAATAAAACGGATAGAGTGCGCTTGGTAAGCCCAGGGACCGATTTAACTTTTTCTATCAAAGATATTCCCGCTATTAAGTGTGCTGGTCGCCTAAATATACCAGATGGAGAGGTTTATACAGCACCAGTGCGAAACTCTGTAAATGGCACCATTACTTATAATACACCATCCCCTTACCAAGGCTTTACCTTTGAAAATGTGAAATTAACATTTAAGGATGGAAAAATTGTAGAGGCAACATCAAATGATACGGAACGAATTAACAAAATTTTCGATACGGATGAAGGTGCGAGATATGTAGGAGAGTTCGCAATTGGTGTTAATCCATTTATCTTACACCCAATGCAAGACATATTATTTGATGAAAAAATTGCTGGTAGCATTCATTTCACTCCTGGCCAATGCTATGATGTAGCACCAAACGGAAATGATTCTAATATTCATTGGGATATGGTCTTAATCCAACGTCCTGAATATGGAGGGGGTGAAATTTACTTTGATGATGTATTAATTCGAAAAGATGGCCTGTTTGTCATTCCTGAATTAGAATGTTTAAATCCTGAAAATTTGAAATAAGTAAAAAGAAGACTGCTATTTTTAGCAGTCTTCTTTCATGCATTATTTTGATTGTAATAAATTCTCATATGCCTTTTGAAACTTTTGAATATCTCCCGCACCCATAAATAGAATTACACTATTAGCAAGTTCCAATAAAGGAGATGTGTCTTCTTCTGAAAGAATTTTGGAACCTTCTATTTTTTCTTGTAAATCTTCAATCGATAATTTACCGTGATTCTCTCTAGCAGACCCAAAAATCTCACATAAAAAAACATCATCTGCTTGACTTAAGCTTTCAGCAAATTCATTTAAAAAAGTTTGTGTTCTCGTAAATGTATGTGGCTGAAAAACAGCAACAATATTGCGGTCAGGATATTTTTGTCTAGCAGCATCAACAGTTGCTTTTATTTCAGTAGGATGATGGGCATAATCATCAATGATAATTTGTGAGCCAATTTGTTTTTCTGTAAAACGACGTTTGACTCCTTGGAAAGATTTAATATGCTGTTGAATAGCGTCCGTTTCAATTCCTTCATAATGGCAAATGGCGATTACGGACAATGCATTTAATACATTATGATCTCCATAAGAAGGAATTTCGAAGGTAGCATAATAATTATTTCTCACGTGCACATCAAACTTTGTCCCTGTTGTTTCTTTTACAATATTTCTTGCTTGAAAATCATTTTCTTCTCCAAACCCATAAAAAAGGACAGGAACTTTTGCTTGTATTTTTTGTAGCTGCTCATCATCGCCATAAGCAAATATTCCTTTTTTGACCTGCAGAGCTAACTCCTGAAAAGCAGAAAAAACATCATCAATATTAGCAAAATAATCTGGATGATCAAAGTCAATATTGGTCATAATGGCGTAATCAGGAAAGTAGGAAAGAAAATGCCTTCTATACTCACATGCTTCAAAAACAAAGTACTCAGCATTTTTCACACCACTACCTGTACCATCACCAATTAGATAGGATGTAGGTCTTACATTTTTCATGACGTGAGCTAACAACCCAGTCGTCCCCGTTTTTCCATGTGCACCAGTAACCGCAATACTTGTATATTGCTGCATGAATTCCCCTAAAAATTTATGGTAACGAATAACCGGAATTCCTTTATTAAATGCCTCTTCAATTTCTTCATGTGTATCAGGAAAAGCATTACCTGCTATTACCGTCATACCAGGCTGAATATTTTCACGCTGGAAGGGCAATATTTTTATACCTGAGTCTTCTAAGGCTTTCTGGGTAAAAAAATATTTTTCAACATCTGATCCTTGCACTTCATAACCCGTATCGTGCAGTATTTGTGCTAAAGAACTCATTCCGGAACCCTTAATGCCTACGAAATGGTATACAGTCATAATAGAACCTCCAACAATGTCTATATGTATGCAGTATATGACAAAGACTATTTTTTGCGAAGAAAAAACTTGCCATTTTCTATAGTATGTAAGTCATTATTGTCTAAATGTCTTTGTTCACGAAAAAACATACTCAATTATTATAGCACTTTTTATATTGGGTGACCAAGTGAAATTGGAACTACAAATTTCACCAAGTGAAATTCGAACTACAAAATTTCAAAAAATGAAGTTGGAGCTTAGGATTTCAATTGGTCTTAGGAGGATATATAAGTTATCTTTCCCAAACTAATATAGATATATCTTATAATCGTAAATTTTTCATGTGTATATGTAAAAAAAGGAGCTAATTCCTTTATTAGCTCCCTTCTAATCTGGTCTTAATTCGTTTCTGTCGCTCCTGTGAGAATATCGTATTCCTCTCGGGACATTAAGATATCCCTTGGTTTACTGCCCTTTGCCTCTGAAATAATCCCTTGCTGCTCCATCATCTCCATTAATCGAGCGGCACGATTATAACCAATCCTAAAATTTCTTTGTATGAGGGATGTAGATGCGGCCCCTTGCTCCATTACAAATTCACATACATCGTGAAAAATTTCATCTTCCTCATCTTGAATAATGGCTTTTTTCAAAAGTTCCTCTTGCTCAAATAAATAATCCGGCTTTCTTTCTGCTCGTACATGGGCCACTACCTGATCAATCTCCTCATCAGAGACATATGTTCCTTGCAGGCGAATTGGTTTAGAGGTTCCATTACCTAAAAAGAGCATATCACCTCTTCCTAACAGCTTCTCGGCGCCGCTTATATCAATAATCGTTCTGGAATCTATTTGAGAAGACACAGAAAAAGCAATTCTAGTTGGAACATTTGCTTTTATTAACCCTGTAATGACGTCAACCGATGGACGTTGGGTTGCAATTATTAAGTGAATACCACAGGCTCTGGCTTTTTGAGCTATGCGACAAATCGCTTCCTCAACATCTGCAGGTGCCATCATCATTAAATCTGCTAACTCATCGATAACAATAACAATAAACGGAAGTTTTTGATTAAATTGCCTGTTCTCTTCTGCCATTTCATTATATCGCCCAATTTCTCTGACACCTGTATGTGCAAAGAGTTCATATCTTCTTTCCATTTCTTCTACAGCCCATTTTAGAGCTGCAGTTGCTGCTTTTACATCTGTTATAACAGGACTTACCAAATGAGGAATATTATTATATGGTGCAAGCTCCACCATTTTTGGGTCAATTAATAATAGTTTTAACTGATCCGGTGTTGATTTATATAGTAAACTAATGAGAATAGAATTAATGCATACACTTTTTCCAGAACCAGTCGCCCCTGCAATTAATCCATGAGGCATCTTTCTTAAGTCTGTAATAACCGGACTTCCTGAAATATCTAATCCGAGTACCGCCGTTAGAGGTGACTCACTTTTTTCAAATATTTCGCTGGAAATAATTTCACTAATATATACAGGTCTACTCTTTGCATTTGGAAGTTCAATACCAATTGTATGCTTACCTGGAATTGGTGCTTCCATGCGAATATCCTTTGCAGCAAGACTTAATTTAATATCATCACTTAAATTAGTAATTTTATTTACTTTAACACCTGGCTCTGGCTGAACTTCAAACCTTGTAACCGATGGACCTTGACTAACATTTACAACCCTTGCACGAACATTAAAACTTAAAAGTGTGTCATCCAGGAGCTCACTTTGACGATTCAGCCAATCTTTATCCATTTCTTCATGAACAGGCGGATTTAATAACTGAATTCCGGGAAAGACATAATCCTCTTCCACATATTCCTCTGTGTTCACTGTAACAGCTGTTTGCTTTTGAGCTGTTTGAACCTCTGCTACCGCTTGTTTTTTCTCTATTTTTTCTCGGTCCTTTTTTAACATAATGACATTAAACGGAATATGCGTGCGAACTGGTGCTTGACTTGACTTAAGATTCATTTCTTCGTCATTTTCAACATTTTCTGCTTCTATATCTTGTGGGTCATTTATTGAATCAGATTTAAATTCTGTATACATCCCATTTTCATTTTTATCTTCCGGTATTTCTGAATGATCTTCTTTATTTTGTATTTCATTTTCATCTAGTAAATGTGGACTTATTTCAGCTGTTTCATTTATCAGAGGATGTGACGGAATTTCTTCTTCTGATTCCGATTGCTCTATAATCGGCTGTTCTGCTTCGTTTGTTTTGTCTGTTTGATTCGGATTTAAGATTTCTGAACCCTCTACTGCTTGGTCAATTAGCTCTGTAAGTATTTCCCCATCTATTCTTGATTCCCTTTGATCAAGATTTTGGCTGACTTCTTGTGATTCCTGAGGTTCTTCAACCACTGAGTCCCTCTGCTCTACGATCATTTCCTCTTCTATTCTTGATTCCTTTTGACCAATATTTCGGTCTGTGACTTCTTGTGGTTCCTTAGTTTCCCCAACCACCGGGTCCCTTTGCTCCACGGGAATTTCTGTTTCTATATTTGATTGGTTTTGATTGATATTTTGAGAAATTATTTCTTGTAATTCTTGTCGTTCTTCGAGCATTGTTCCCAGTTGGTTCGTATGAACTTCCTTTTTATGCCTTTGCTCCGAGAGGTATTGATCCTCTGCTTCTTGTTCGTCTATCTCTGTTTGATTCATACTATTCGGAAAAGCTGTTTCTAAATCACTTTGCTCAACTGTATGTAAATTTCTAGCATCCCATAATTCTTTTTGTAATGAAACTTCCTCTTCGGAATTTATCAGCAAATCTTCGATTTCATGTAGTGCTTTTTGGTCTTCCTTGTCTAATTTCATTGGAATCTTTTTCTTCAGTGCAGAATTATCGGTCTTTACCTCATCTGTCCTCGTTGGTATACTCTTGTGGTCTGAATGCAGTTGCAGATCCTTGTCTTCCTGTTTGTGTATATCATTAGTTTGATTCTTACTATTTAAGGTATTCCTTCTTGGCGGACGACGAAAACCATATACAGGTGATGGAATCTCTGTTGGTCGAAAAGGCTGCTTTATTTTTGGCTGTATTTTTGTTTGTACCGTTTGACGTTGTTCAAGAGGTGTGGATATTTCAACCGTTTTATTAAAGCTTCTTTCTGTTGGTTTATCCACGTTTGGATGATTTTTCGTTATGGAACTTGACTGTCGATTTTGATGATAATGTTGTTTATTATTCTCTTGTATTTTGGAAGCGCTTGTCTGAGTCGAAATGTTACTTTTCTCTTCCACACGTAATGGAAAGCGAAAGTTTCCTTTTGGATATTGATAGGTAACCTTTGTTTCCATTTGTCCATTTATAGGTTCACGTCGTTCTGACTCTGAATTTCCATAATCCTCATATTCTTCATATTCTTCACTTTCATTATTTCCAAATATTTTCTTCAAGTTTTTAAACCAACCCATGTTATCACTCTTTCTATTGTTAAACCTTTTTATATTCATAAGGAAATGTTTAAAAAATCCTATATTATTCATTATACAGAGATATAGTGAAATTTCGAGGTATTTTCTTTTACACTAGACAAAATAAGTAAATTTACTGCCTTTGCTAACAATAATTAGCAGAATGAAAATCATTTATGTTTGGGAAATTAATAAGGATTCACGAAATAAAGGAGGAGATAAGGTTGAAATTCGTTAAGACAGTATTAACTCTTGGTCTTGCTTCAGGATTATTATTAGGATGTACCAATAATAATGCCGACAGAGGGAAAAATAATGTAAGTCCTGTTCGTTATAATCCAAACACGAACACTGATAATAACAACAATTTAGATCGGGTAAGTTATACCGATAACCTAGGCCCTGGAGCAAATGTAAACTACCGCGACCGTGATAACAATATGGGAGTTAACCGAGATAACAATCTTGGAACTGATGTAAATTACAACAATAATGATCGTAACAATTACAGAATTGCAAAAGATGCCGCGCAGCGTGTATCTAATTTAAAAGAAGTTCGTAATGCTAATGTCCTTGTTACAGGGAACAATGCATATGTGGCAGTTTTACTAAACGACCGCTCTAGAAAAGAATTACCAAAAACATTTGAGAACAAGATTGCCAATGAGGTCAGAAAAGCAGACAATACCATCGATAATGTATATGTGACAACAAACCCTGATTTTTATAATCGTGTAACTGATTTTGGAAATGAGATACAAAATGGTCATCCGGTAAGAGGATTATACGACCAAATGAGTAATACGATTAAAAGAGTGTTTCCTAACAATCGATAAAAGTAAAAGGACCAGTCTGTTACTGGTCCTTTTTACTTTTAACTTAATTTTCATACCTGATAAAAAAGCAAGTTTCGTGCTATTTTCTGCGATTCTTTGCCATGATAAATATTGGTTCTAATTCTCCATTTTCATATATAAATGACAATGCTGTGATTGGTACATGTCCATTCGTAAAGAAGCTCATTGTCATTTGGGCTAAGATATCATATCCTGTGTCATTGCGTATGTCACAAATGATAAGTACATCTTGATGAGGAACAGCAACAGCCATATCTCCCTCTACTTTCTCTGACATTTCTTTTAAAAACTTTTCGTTTAATATTCTGCTTGCATCATATCCATCATTTGTGTTCAAGAAATAATATACATTTCCTGCAACTGTATCTTTTTTCATATCAGTTGACAACGAGCGAAGATTAAATTGGGCCATTTCGTGGATTTTCTCCTTGTCCCAACCTTCTTTTTTCAATAATTCATCATCTACCAGCCTATATGTGTTCCCTAAATCCAATGCATAATAAATACGAGTTTCCGCAGTATGGGAATCCGTTATAAATTTATTGCCATCTGTTGTTTCAAGTGGAAAAGAAGTAGAACGAATAACAGGGAATATTTTTCTCTCATTACCCGAAATCTGTTGCTTCGTACCCATTACTTCTAACGCTTCTTCCACATAATAAACTACTTCATCTATAGCCTTATCTTGATCTTCATGCCATTTTGAAACCGCATTTGCTATAGACACTGTTATTCCCTTACCAGTTTCCTTATTTTCGAATCGAATTGTTTCCTTTTCACGATCATAGTAAATACTGCGGTTTTCCTTTTGCAATCTTTTTTCAAGTTCTCTCTTCATTTTTTTTGTATCCATCTTCACGACCTATCATCCCTTTGGGTAATATTTTGATTATCTCATTTTACATGAAAAAACCTCCATCTAAAAGACAGAGGCTTTTTATTTCTATTTAAGACCATTAATAAAGTTTTCAATTTCCTCTTTTGTTTTACGATCTTTACTGACAAAACGACCGATCTCTTTACCGTCCTGATATGCAAGAAAGCTTGGAATTCCAAAAATACTTAGTTCCCCACAAAGATCGATAAATTGATCACGATCAACATACACAAATGTGTAATCAGAAAATTCCTTTTCTATTTCAGGTAATACCGGTTCTATAAAGCGACAATCAGGACACCAGTCCGCTGAGAACATAAAAATATGTTTTCCTTCCTTCGTAAGTTCATGAAATTGATCAACAGACATTAATTTTTCCATTTTACTTCCTCCTTATTTAGTACTTTTATATTTTACAGAAGAAACAACTTTCGCCATTTTCTCAGAGTCACTTGCTATATTTTTCATACTTGTTTCAGTTGTCATTTTAATACCGCCAACTCCAACAATAACCTCATAAAGGTCCTTTTTTACCTTTGAGATAAGAAGGTAGCCAAATCTCTTATTAGATGAAAAAGTTTTATCAACAAGCAGCCTCTTATTTAATTTTGATATTTTATAAACTTCCTTGCTAGTTTCTGCTTCTTTTTGATTGTAAAATAAAAGATAATTTTGTCTTCCTCTGTTCATAATAATATTATTAGGAGATTCTTTTTTAATCTTCATTCCAAACGGAAGATAGAAATATACATTTTTAGCTGTTTTTTTTGCAGCTTTTGGCTGTTCTGAAAGAGCTTCACTTACTTTTTTTGCAGCTTCGTCTTGTTGTTCTTTCA
>Ga0224726_1070_pt1 | contig 8743 bp, 4 predicted proteins | sample IA12soil_B_GH6A_2_FD_161641 | JGI IMG/M metagenome (GOLD analysis project Ga0224726, IMG submission 161641) | Enriched cells from agricultural soil in Iowa, United States - IA12soil_B_GH6A(+) | ecosystem: Environmental > Terrestrial > Soil > Agricultural land | place: USA: Iowa | collected 2017-05-08 | reverse complement strand
GGCATCATAGATGTGGTCGTTCATCTCAGCATCGACATCCTTTCCAGGTCGATCTTGGAGCGGGATGGCCTCCTGTCCTTGTCCATGTCCATGAGCCTGGTCGGGTCCGCCGTGATAACTCGTATCCTGATAAAAACCATGCTGACCAATGTCGCCTGTGCTAGAGGAAGGCGTCGGTCTCGAATTTGTGTTCATCGGATAGGCGTTGTCGTCAAAGACTGTGTCAAATGGAGACTGCTCAGTTTGACCTTGGCCTTGAGGTCGTGAGCTCGAGCTTTGTCCAGGAGCAGCGTACGCGGCTGCCGGTGTGTACGATATATCGCTGGGTGAGTAAGGGGCCGGTTTCGAGGTAGGGACGTGACCTGCGGATTCGGCAGGGTAAATTGAAGTATCGGGTGGTGCCGAGTACGCGGCCTGGTACGGCGGTGCTGGTGTCGACCCAGGTGAGGGAGTATCGTGGGATTGGTAGTAAGGCGATGAGTTCGAGTCGGCGCCGTAGGGAGGCTGTGGACGGCCGCCTTGACTGTAGTATTCCTGAGCGGCCATGGTGATGAAGAAGACGAAGTTGCGAAGTCGAGAAGTCAGCCGCTAGGCGGCAAAGAAAGGAGGCAGCTGCCACAAGCGGTTTCAGAGTAGGACCAGAGCCAGGGCCAAGATGGAGTCGCTAAGCAGTTTGGCGTCTCGCGGCGCGTCGATAAAGTCGATAGAGATGTCGAAAATACTCAGAAATGTTTGGCAAGTTGAATGTTGAAAAAGTTGAATGAGAAGGAAAAAAATCCGAAGCTCGGTGGCTGGATCTATTCAAGACGCTCTTCCAAGGGTACGCTGGCACGTAGCGCGCTACGTCGGGTCGTGGAGCTGGATTGCGTGGAGGCGCAGACCCCAAACCAAGGCACCTCAGGGTCTGTCTGGGGGTTCTGATTCGACGGATCGGCGCTGACAAGCGTTAGAATAGCGGGCCAAGGGACGTTTTGGATGGATGGAGCCGTTGCACGTTCTACAGTCGCAAACGAGAGATGGTCCAAGAAAAACGAGTGTGTTGGTGGTGGGAGAAAGAGGGAGAGGGGAAACGAGAGGGATAAACAATGGCTGTGGTCGCTGCGATGGACCTTAGGTAACCCCTTCTTTATCCCCAACACACACACATACATCAACACCGACAAAGCAGCTGTTTGTGCCATGACGAAACAACTCACGGCGCAGTGCAGTGACGTACAGTGCCGGGGCTGTGCTGACAGGATGGAGCCCAGAACCCGTCCAGCTGCGCTGCAACCCTTGTAGCCAAGACGATCGCCCGGGACTGTAGTCGCCTGTAGGGCATTCTCAGGTGTGTTGAGCCTCTCATGACACTTCCCTAGTGCACCATGTTCCTGATTTAGAACAGCAGCTGTGTCTTGGTCATCCCGTGGCGATGATGAACAGCCTCGGGTTCCGTGACTTGAGCCTTGCACTTTGCTCTGCTCTGCTTCGCTTTGATCATGATCAAGATTTGAGTCATGAGCAGTAAACTACCTTCAGCCACGGCCGTTCCAACTGCTTTGGGAGTTCAATAGACGAGAGGGTATCAAATAAATACCCATCGATAAAGTTGCTCACAGAGTCGGAGTGCGTATGCAGCCAACACCATACGCTGCATCACACCTCCTCATCCTGCGACCAGCGTGTTTCATGTTGGCGGTGAACTAACCAACAGCTTCAAATTTGACTTCCAGTCGCGCTGATTTCTCATCACATACCAGCCCTAGCAGAATCAGGCGTTGGCTTCTTCACGATCGCAGGCTATTCATTCTGCAAATGGAGCTATTGGGCGTCGGGGTGGCTGAGGTGAAGCTGACGTTCAAAGCCAGCCACAATCTGGTGACGAATACTGCCCCGTATTCCATGCCCCTGGTGGAACCTCACGGACATTTTGCCCTAGGGTGCCGTTGTAGCCGCCCTTTAGGCCTGGATCAGACCTTGGCATTTATTATCGTGAGGGATAATCATTGACGAACTGAGTGGTATTCTTCTCGAGCATCGAACGTGCTATCCTGCGCTGTCAGCAGGTCCCTTGGCGTGCTCTGTAAGTCATCTCACTCATAAGCGGGCGGTATACCCAAGTTCCATTCCTGCGTCCGAAACCGTCCGATTCGATGTGTGTTTCTGCAGCTTGCAGCACAGCTAATGCTGTAGCATGAGAAGGTGAGATGAGTTGAGTTTGCTTGGGCGCCGAGTGTCAGAAATCACACACTCCAATTTGGGTGAGTGGTGATGCCAGGAGTGGTAATCGGGTGCAGAGTATACCAACTTGGATATGTAGTATACTATCCATGGGCCTATCCTCGGCGGATTCTTGTCATTTTAGAATGTTATATGATGGCACTCTTTGGGGAGGAGAGGGCAATCTTCGAGTGAGATTCCTCAATCATCCCCATCTCCTAGGAGGCCAGGGTGGAGGCCAGAATCCCTCCAAGCATTGCTGCTGCCGAGTCTTTTCTGAACTATCCATTCAATTCATACGCCAGTATAGGAGCCACGAACATGTATCAAATGCCAAGTTGGTGTGCTATAATACAGGCCATGTATTTCGTACATGGCCAATAGTTCTCTAGGTATGTTCCTAAATTTCTCATTGTCGCGTATGCCAAAATCTGGCCTTTGTCGCCCTTTTTTACTTCATTGTCGTGATATAGTACAGGTGGCTTTTGTACACAGGGCATCTCTCAGTGCCGTCCCTCTTCAAAATCGTGGATGTTCATACCATCACTTCTTCTCTGTCGGCGAGGCGTCATCGCTCGAACTTGCCTCCCCGTCCTGCTTCTTGGAACCCTTGCCCCAGTTGCCGCTCCAGACGTCCGCAACCTGCTCCATGATGATGTCGCCAATTCCTTTGCCCTCCTCGAACTTCTGTCGGTGCTCCTCTGCCCGCTTCTCCCGCCAGTCCTTGTCCTCGCCTCCCATCCACACGTCGTTGAGCTTCTTGGCCACGCCCGTCTTCTCCTCTTCTTGTGCCTGTTCAACCTTGCGCTTCTCCGCCGCTTCTCTCTCGCGGTGATCTCGGAGGAGCTGTTGTGTTCGCTTTGCGCCCTCGGGCAGATCGGTTCCGACGAGTGAGCCCATGCGGCCGCCGAACCGAGAGTAGATTGATGAGCCAGTGTACTCGTAGACGAGCTGGTTGGAGGCGATAGAGAAGGCACCAGCGAGGATCATGAACCGAAAGTCCATCTTTCGCGGCGGGAGAAGCATGGCGAGGGGTGCGACGATGACTCCGGCAATAGCAGAGTTGTGGATGAATTCGTTGCGCGGGGGCAGCGGGGGCTGTGTTTGAGTTTGATCTTGCGACATGGTGGGCAAATCAATCGAATCTGGTATCGATGGTCTGTATGGTTCGAATTGAGCTTGGACAGTTCCTCTGGCAAAGATCGGAGTGGAAATGTTGGCGTCTATTCACGTCGTCGCAGTTTCGATATGGAGTTGAGGATGCGTCGATGGGCAATTCGGACAACTTTTTTTGCGGGTCAGCATCATCTGATTGGTCAGGACATCAATTTAAAGATACTTTTAGTCTCCGCCATCTTTGGCATGGCTAGAAGTACCATTTTCGCTCTAGGGTAAGTGATATGCTCGCTCTTCGCTCTTCGCTCCTCGCTCCAACGTTATTCGCCTTTCGCCCTAGAGTCGGGGTAGCTATTTCGTATTGAATGAAAACTCATAATATGTGTTCTGGTATAGTGGAATTTTTGTCTGTATGCTAGCAAGGGGCACTCTTTGGTAGCATTGTGAGCTGTTTCAAGATACTGGCCCGAGTGCTTCTATGACATGCGTCTCAGGCGAGTGAATAGTCATGTCATTAATGAATGAGAACCACACTCGTCTGGCGCATTCCTACGTAGGCGAATATGTTCGCCTAGCTTTCAGCTCCCCTCTCACCCGGTAGCCAATATTAAGGGTATTAGCACGCAAGCATAACGGCAACGGCGCGCTTCCTAGAATCCTTCTGGTGAGATCTAGAACACCAACCTCGTGAACGGATCAATCAAACACCATCCCAGCAACCCGGGACGACTGTATCCTACTGCAGCTCCGATCATCACCCCCCGCAATGACGGACACACACATGCTGTCACGACAACGTTCTGACGGTTTCAGCCGGCACGTGGCGCCTCTATCTTTGGACTCAGGGTAGACTGCCGAACCAAGCTGCCGGGGAACGAACGACATGTCCAACTCTGACAGCTGGCTGATGGGACGGGGCAGGCGGACGGCATTTCCGGAACGGGACAGCTGGCCCGGCTATGCGTCCGTTCATTTCGCTGTTGGGGACGGCTGAGGCGGATGATGCCTGCTAGTCGATATGGAGATTGAACATGACAGCTCGGCTCTTGGACCACGAGTTCCTCTGCTGTGCATGCTATTTGCAGCAACGTGTCATGACTTAAGTTGTGTAGTTGCCTAGAGGACGCGCGTTTGAACATACGAAGCTGTACCCTTTGAAGCTGTTGTTCAGCTTGGATATCGTATCTCCAAGTGGAACCAAGAGGATTTGGTCCTGACATGACTTGTGAAGCCAGCTTCGCCTGAGACTACATGACAAGGGCATATCCAAAAGGGAGAACTCATAACACATCTTTACCCACATACGGCCTAGGGTTGTTCGCATTCGCTTAAGCAATGCCCTGTCTGTTTCTGCCTGGACCGAACTTTGTCGGCCGCCATCCTTAGCCTCGATTTGTTCGGAGCCGAATGGTTTGGAGCATGGCCGAAAGGGCTGAACCTTGCGGAGTCGACACACGTACCCGTACTATCGTGATCAGCGAAGCCGCCAAGTCTCAGGGACGTCAAGGGCCTTGGCAATTCCAGCGCGGTTAAGTTTTTACGCACGCTACACTACTCAAGCCCACCCCTGACCGTCTCAACAAGCTCATTGTCGACGGCGGCCGGGAAGACAGGTCCTCCCTTCCGGAAGGGCTTCGCTGTAGGTAGGGACGAGGGTTAGCCACCTACGTAGGGCTGGGCCGCCGGTGGGATTCGCAAGGGGTTCACTGGGGACCCCCGAGACTGAAACCCGTCATCGCCTGATGTTGGCTCCTTCGTGAGGAACTTATGTGAGGAGGCCGGCGCAGCTCTTCTGGATCGACGCACTTGGCAGAGGCCCAGTCCTAGGATCAGGTACATGATGTAAAATTGGAAAGGAGGGGCGCTCGTGTTAGTTAGTGATGGATGGGAAAACAGTTGATCGTGGCAGTGAAAAGAATTATCAAAAAGAGACGCCGCTGGCGACAAGTAACTAACTCGACGGCCCAGGGCATGATCGACCAAAGCACACGTGGAGTGGAGAGGGGGAAGGGCTGGCATGTCAGGGGTTCGCCCAAACTATCGAAAGGCCCGGCTTCCAAGACGGACCGTGTGTCCCGCTTCGGCGAGGCATATCTAGTCTAGTTGTTGGTTGGTGCCGTCGTCCCAAGATCTTCATTACCGTAAGGCTGAAGCTGTATGTGTGTAGCAGGAATGGAGATTGCGGTAATCTCCGGACAGACTGCGTAAAGACAGATCCTGCCAATGCCTTGATGTGTGTGACGTTGGCCTTCCCCGTAACACGAATAAGCATGAAAGGGAAGCCAAAGAACGGGGACGGGTTAATAAGCCGTCCCGTTGGACCTCGATCCTACAGGCCACCCACGAGGGGAGGATTCGATGGCTGGACACACAGAGTGGGGATGTCGTCTTGGCAGCACGACACGACAGGAGGAGTCTCGTCTCGTCCCGTCAGTGGAAGTAGCCGTGCTTTACCGCTCGCGTCAACTCGAGATGAGATACATGCGCATACATGCGCAGCTGGAGGATGGGATAGGATAGCTGTGATGAGACACGAGACGCTCGCGCGACTGCAGCCACGCAGAGCATGACGTCTGGTGTTGCCCAGCAGGGCTAGCTACAGTACCTTAATGGAGGCAAGGGTTCCAAGAAGCAGGACGGGGAGGCAAGTTCGAGCGATGACGCCTCGCCGACAGAGAAGAAGTGATGGTATGAACATCCACGATTTTGAAGAGGGACGGCACTGAGAGATGCCCTGTGTACAAAAGCCACCTGTACTATATCACGACAATGAAGTAAAAAAGGGCGACAAAGGCCAGATTTTGGCATACGCGACAATGAGAAATTTAGGAACATACCTAGAGAACTATTGGCCATGTACGAAATACATGGCCTGTATTATAGCACACCAACTTGGCATTTGATACATGTTCGTGGCTCCTATACTGGCGTATGAATTGAATGGATAGTTCAGAAAAGACTCGGCAGCAGCAATGCTTGGAGGGATTCTGGCCTCCACCCTGGCCTCCTAGGAGATGGGGATGATTGAGGAATCTCACTCGAAGATTGCCCTCTCCTCCCCAAAGAGTGCCATCATATAACATTCTAAAATGACAAGAATCCGCCGAGGATAGGCCCATGGATAGTATACTACATATCCAAGTTGGTATACTCTGCACCCGATTACCACTCCTGGCATCACCACTCACCCAAATTGGAGTGTGTGATTTCTGACACTCGGCGCCCAAGCAAACTCAACTCATCTCACCTTCTCATGCTACAGCATTAGCTGTGCTGCAAGCTGCAGAAACACACATCGAATCGGACGGTTTCGGACGCAGGAATGGAACTTGGGTATACCGCCCGCTTATGAGTGAGATGACTTACAGAGCACGCCAAGGGACCTGCTGACAGCGCAGGATAGCACGTTCGATGCTCGAGAAGAATACCACTCAGTTCGTCAATGATTATCCCTCACGATAATAAATGCCAAGGTCTGATCCAGGCCTAAAGGGCGGCTACAACGGCACCCTAGGGCAAAATGTCCGTGAGGTTCCACCAGGGGCATGGAATACGGGGCAGTATTCGTCACCAGATTGTGGCTGGCTTTGAACGTCAGCTTCACCTCAGCCACCCCGACGCCCAATAGCTCCATTTGCAGAATGAATAGCCTGCGATCGTGAAGAAGCCAACGCCTGATTCTGCTAGGGCTGGTATGTGATGAGAAATCAGCGCGACTGGAAGTCAAATTTGAAGCTGTTGGTTAGTTCACCGCCAACATGAAACACGCTGGTCGCAGGATGAGGAGGTGTGATGCAGCGTATGGTGTTGGCTGCATACGCACTCCGACTCTGTGAGCAACTTTATCGATGGGTATTTATTTGATACCCTCTCGTCTATTGAACTCCCAAAGCAGTTGGAACGGCCGTGGCTGAAGGTAGTTTACTGCTCATGACTCAAATCTTGATCATGATCAAAGCGAAGCAGAGCAGAGCAAAGTGCAAGGCTCAAGTCACGGAACCCGAGGCTGTTCATCATCGCCACGGGATGACCAAGACACAGCTGCTGTTCTAAATCAGGAACATGGTGCACTAGGGAAGTGTCATGAGAGGCTCAACACACCTGAGAATGCCCTACAGGCGACTACAGTCCCGGGCGATCGTCTTGGCTACAAGGGTTGCAGCGCAGCTGGACGGGTTCTGGGCTCCATCCTGTCAGCACAGCCCCGGCACTGTACGTCACTGCACTGCGCCGTGAGTTGTTTCGTCATGGCACAAACAGCTGCTTTGTCGGTGTTGATGTATGTGTGTGTGTTGGGGATAAAGAAGGGGTTACCTAAGGTCCATCGCAGCGACCACAGCCATTGTTTATCCCTCTCGTTTCCCCTCTCCCTCTTTCTCCCACCACCAACACACTCGTTTTTCTTGGACCATCTCTCGTTTGCGACTGTAGAACGTGCAACGGCTCCATCCATCCAAAACGTCCCTTGGCCCGCTATTCTAACGCTTGTCAGCGCCGATCCGTCGAATCAGAACCCCCAGACAGACCCTGAGGTGCCTTGGTTTGGGGTCTGCGCCTCCACGCAATCCAGCTCCACGACCCGACGTAGCGCGCTACGTGCCAGCGTACCCTTGGAAGAGCGTCTTGAATAGATCCAGCCACCGAGCTTCGGATTTTTTTCCTTCTCATTCAACTTTTTCAACATTCAACTTGCCAAACATTTCTGAGTATTTTCGACATCTCTATCGACTTTATCGACGCGCCGCGAGACGCCAAACTGCTTAGCGACTCCATCTTGGCCCTGGCTCTGGTCCTACTCTGAAACCGCTTGTGGCAGCTGCCTCCTTTCTTTGCCGCCTAGCGGCTGACTTCTCGACTTCGCAACTTCGTCTTCTTCATCACCATGGCCGCTCAGGAATACTACAGTCAAGGCGGCCGTCCACAGCCTCCCTACGGCGCCGACTCGAACTCATCGCCTTACTACCAATCCCACGATACTCCCTCACCTGGGTCGACACCAGCACCGCCGTACCAGGCCGCGTACTCGGCACCACCCGATACTTCAATTTACCCTGCCGAATCCGCAGGTCACGTCCCTACCTCGAAACCGGCCCCTTACTCACCCAGCGATATATCGTACACACCGGCAGCCGCGTACGCTGCTCCTGGACAAAGCTCGAGCTCACGACCTCAAGGCCAAGGTCAAACTGAGCAGTCTCCATTTGACACAGTCTTTGACGACAACGCCTATCCGATGAACACAAATTCGAGACCGACGCCTTCCTCTAGCACAGGCGACATTGGTCAGCATGGTTTTTATCAGGATACGAGTTATCACGGCGGACCCGACCAGGCTCATGGACATGGACAAGGACAGGAGGCCATCCCGCTCCAAGATCGACCTGGAAAGGATGTCGATGCTGAGATGAACGACCACATCTATGATGCC
>Ga0224726_1067_pt1 | contig 8827 bp, 8 predicted proteins | sample IA12soil_B_GH6A_2_FD_161641 | JGI IMG/M metagenome (GOLD analysis project Ga0224726, IMG submission 161641) | Enriched cells from agricultural soil in Iowa, United States - IA12soil_B_GH6A(+) | ecosystem: Environmental > Terrestrial > Soil > Agricultural land | place: USA: Iowa | collected 2017-05-08 | reverse complement strand
CGTTAACATGGACGAACGTAAGATTGATTTCAGTCTGATCTCAAGCGAACGTGCCCCGCGTAACGTCGGTAAAACCGAGCGCGAAAAAGCGAAAAAAGGGTCGAACGGTAAAACCGGCGGCAGACGTCGTCAGGCGGGCAAAAAGGTGAATTTCGAGCCGGATGCCGCGTTCCGTGGTGATAAAGGCAAAGCAGCGCCAAAACCACCAAAAGCGAAGAAAGAGAAAGGCGCGAAAAAACCGTCCGCCAAGACCCAGAAAATAGCGGCCGCGACCAAAGCGAAGCGTGCTGCGAAGAAAAAAGTGGCGGAGTAACACTCCCTCACCCTTTGTCGGCCGGGCAAGCGTAGAATTGCCCGGCAAAAGCAATTAATGAGAACCATCAATGAGTGAAATGATTTACGGCATCCATGCGGTGCAGGCCCTGCTGGAGCGCGCTCCGGAGCGGTTTCAGGAAGTGTATATTCTGAAAGGCCGCGAGGATAAACGTCTGCTGCCGCTGATCCATGCGCTGGAAGCCCAGGGCGTGGTGATTCAGCTGGCGAGCCGCCAGTTCCTCGACGAAAAAAGCGAGGGTGCCGTTCACCAGGGCATTATCGCGCGTGCGAAACCGGGCCGTCAGTATCAGGAAAACGATCTGCCGGATCTGATCGCCCAGCTCGATAACCCGTTCTTCCTGATCCTCGACGGCGTGACCGATCCGCACAACCTCGGCGCATGCCTGCGTAGCGCAGATGCGGCGGGCGTGCATGCGGTGATTGTGCCGCGCGACCGTTCTGCGCAGCTCAATGCTACGGCGAAGAAAGTCGCCTGTGGCGCGGCGGAAAACGTGCCGTTAATCCGCGTGACCAACCTGGCGCGCACCATGCATCAGCTGCAGGAAGAGAACATCTGGATTGTCGGCACCGCTGGCGAAGCAGACCATACCCTTTATCAGAGCAAAATGACCGGCCGTATGGCGCTGGTGATGGGTGCTGAAGGGGAAGGGATGCGCCGTCTGACGCGCGAGCATTGCGACGAGCTGATCAGCATTCCGATGGCGGGCAGCGTCTCGTCTCTGAACGTGTCTGTGGCAACAGGTATTTGCCTGTTCGAAGCGGTGCGTCAGCGCGGGTGATTTTTTGTGCCCGGTAGCGCTTTGCTTACCGGGCCTACAAAAACATCCAGGCCGGGTCAGGCGAAGCTGCCACCCGGCCAAACACTACTCTTCTAAAGACCGCAAATGGTCATCTCTATTCAGCGTCATCAGCGCGACAATGCTCACCACCGCCGTCGCCATCACGTAATACGCTGGAATATCCAGATTCCCCGTCTGCTTGATCAACCCGGTGATAATCAACCCCGCGCAGCCAGAAAAAATGGCGTTAGACAGCGAATAGGCCAGACCCAGCCCGGTATAGCGCACGCGCGTCGGGAACATCTCCGACAGCATCGCAGGCCCTGGCCCCGCGAGCATCCCCACCAGACCGCCCGCAATTAACACCACAATCGCTTTTACCGCCAGGGTGCTGGATTCTGCCTGCAAAATTTTCAGCAGCGGAAGGGCGAGGATCAGCAGCAGCGCGGTCGCCATCACCATCACTGTGCGTCGCCCGATGCGGTCACTGAGTATTCCTGACGGGATAATCGTCAGCGCAAATCCGATATTCGAAATCACCGCAATCAGCAGCGCCTGGTTAAAGCCCGTATGCAATGCGGATTGCAGATAGGTCGGCATGATCACCAGATAGGTATACCCGGCGGCTGACCAGACCATCACACGGCCAATCCCCATCACAATCGCTTTCAGCGTGGCAGCGGTGTGCGCTTCGGCGACAACCGGTTTTTCCTTCTGCTGCACAAAACTCGGCGTCTCTTCCATGCTGACGCGCAGCCACAGGGCGACCACGCCCATCGGCAGCGCGAGGAAGAACGGAATACGCCAGCCCCAGTCATGCAGCGCGTCCGGCGTCATCACGACCGAGAGCAGTGCGACGATGCCAGCGCCTGCCAGCAGCCCAAGTGCCACGGTAAAAGATTGCCACGCGCCGTAAAGCCCCCGTTTGCCGCGCGGGGCGAACTCGGTCATCAGCGACACGGCACCGCCGTACTCGCCGCCCGCAAACAGACCCTGCAAAATGCGCAGCCCGGTAATGATCAGCGGTGCGGCAATGCCGATGCTGGCGTAAACTGGCACCATGCCGATAGCGGCCGTCGCGAGCGTCATCAGTACCAGCACGATAATCAGCGTCGGCTTACGGCCAATGCGGTCGCCGATGCGGCCAAAAACGACTGCGCCCAGCGGGCGGAAGAAGAACGCGATCGCAAATGAGGCGTAGGTGAGGATCAGGCTGGTCATCCCCGCTTCACCTTCCAGCTGGAAGAAGTTCTTCGCAATGACGGTCGCCATAAAACCGTACACCGCGAATTCATACCATTCGATGAAGTTGCCAATCGAACCTGCAATTAAAGCGCGCTTGTGCGCATCCGGCGCACGTTGGGAAGATTGCATAATGATTCTCTCTCGGAAGATGAGAATAAATTATTCAACAGAATGGCCGACGTGAAATAGTTTATTCTTATATTGTGTGACCTGTTTCACGAATGATTTCAATCAGATCGTCGCCTTGTGACCCGACTCCCATGCAGCCGTTGTGCAGTCTGTCCATACTTACCTTCATTGCCATTGAAGGAGGGAGACATATGCACTGGCAGACACACACGGTTTTCAATCAGCCTGTACCCCTGTCGAACAGCAATCTTTTTCTGTCCGATTGCGCGCTGCGTGAGGCGGTGGCACGCGAAGGGGCGGAATGGGACAGCGAATTTCTCGCCAGCATCGGCCAGCAGCTCGGAACGGCGGAGTCGCTGGAGCTGGGTCGCCTCGCAAACGCCAATCCGCCAGAACTGTTACGTTACGATCCGCGCGGGGAGCGGCTGGACGATGTGCGCTTCCATCCGGCGTGGCATCTGCTGATGCAGGGGCTATGCGCTAATCGGGTCCACAATCTGGCGTGGGAGGAGGAGGTGCGTAAAGGTGCGTTTGTCGCCCGCGCCGCGCGGTTTGTGCTCCACGCGCAGGTTGAGGCCGGAACGCTTTGCCCCATCACCATGACCTTCGCCGCCACGCCGTTACTTCAGCAATCACTTCCCAAACCCTTCCACGACTGGCTCTCGCCGCTGTTAAGCGATCGCTACGATCCGCATCTGGCGTCCGGCGCGCAAAAGCGTGGGCTGCTTATCGGTATGGGAATGACCGAAAAGCAGGGCGGGTCCGATGTGCTGAGCAACACCACACGGGCAGAGAAGTGCAGCGACGGCAGTTATCGGCTGATAGGACATAAATGGTTTTTCTCTGTGCCGCAAAGCGATGCCCATCTGGTGCTGGCTCAGGCTCACGGTGGGCTGTCGTGCTTTTTCGTTCCGCGCATTCTGCCTGACGGGCAGCGCAACGCCGTCCGGCTGGAACGCCTGAAAGACAAGCTCGGTAACCGGTCGAACGCCAGCAGTGAGGTCGAGTTTATGAACGCCTCCGGTTGGCTATTAGGCGAAGAGGGCGAGGGTGTGCGCCAGATCCTGAAGATGGGCGGTCTGACGCGCTTTGACTGTGCACTGGGCAGCCACGGGCTGATGCGCCGCGCGCTCTCGGTCGCGTTGTATCATGCCCATCAGCGGCAGACGTTTGGCAAAAACCTTATCGACCAGCCACTGATGCGCGATGTGCTGAGCCGGATGGCGCTGCAGCTCGAAGGGCAAACGGCGCTGCTGTTCCGCCTGGCGCGCGCCTGGGATCGTCGGGACGATCCGCAAGAATCTGCATGGGCGCGGCTCTTTACGCCCGCAGCGAAATTCAGCGTGTGCAAAGGCGGAATTCCCTTTGTCGCCGAGGCGATGGAAGTGCTGGGCGGTGCCGGGTATTGCGAAGAGAGCGAATTGCCGCGCCTGTACCGCGAAATGCCGGTGAACAGCATCTGGGAGGGGTCGGGCAACATCATGTGTCTGGATGTACTGCGGGTGCTGACGAAACATTCGGGCATTGTTGATGTGCTGCACGAGGACTTCGCGCAGGTGAAAGGTCAAGATCGTCATTTTGATCGTGGCTGGCGGCAGCTGCAGCAAAAACTGCGTAAACCGCAGGAGGCTCAGGGCCGGGAAATTACCCAGCAGCTCTTTTTGCTGGGTGCCGGGGCGCAGATGTTGCGACATGCCTCGCCGCCGGTGGCACAAGCCTGGTGTCGCATGATGCTGGATCCCCGTGGCGGCTCACTGCTGAGCGAACAGGTGCAAAACGACCTGCTGCTGCGCGCCACGGGGCGGGTCGGTTAACCCTTCAGGCGGAACAGGCTCACCAGCTCGGTCAGGTGTGAGCCTTTCTCGCGCAGCGTGTGTGCGGTTTGCTCGCTGCGCGATACGCGGTCGGCGTTAATATGTGTTGCTTCGCCGATGTGGGTCATCGCCAGATTGACCTGACGGATCCCCGCCGACTGCTCGTGCGAGGCGTGGTTAATTTCCGTGACCAGCTGGTTGATGTTATCGATATGCACGATGATCGAGTCCATCGCCTGCCGGGTTTGCTCGGACAGCTGGTGGCCTTCGCTTACCTTTTTCAGCGTGTCGCCGATAAGCTGCTCGATCTCTTTAACGGCGTTTGCACTGCGCGCGGCCAGCGCCCGGACCTCCTGCGCCACCACCGCAAAACCTTTGCCGTGTTCACCGGCACGCGCGGCTTCTACCGCGGCGTTCAGCGCCAGAATATTGGTCTGGAACGCGATTGACTCAATCACGCGGGTGATATCTTCGATACGTTTCGATGCGTCGCGAATATCATCCATGGTGGCGACAGCGTTACCGACCGTTTCCCCACCGTGATGAACAGCGCGCGATGTTTCCCGTACCAGCTGCTGCGTTTGTTCCATGTTCGCCGCATTTTGCTGCACGGTGGCGGCCAGTTGCTCCATGCTCGCGGAGGTTTCTTCAACGCTGCTGGCCTGTTTGTTGATCTGCCCGGAGATTTCGCCCGCATCGGCTGCCAGTGCGTTGGTGCCAAGGTGAATCTCACCTGCGGCTTCGCGCACCTGGTGCACGATTTGCTGAAGCCCGCCGCCGATGCCGTTAATCGCGCCGATCAGTTGCCCCACTTCATCCTGACGGCTGACGGGCAGTTCGGCGCGCAGATCGCCTGCGGCGTACTGGCGGGCAAGGTGAATCACATCGCGCAGAGGGCGGGTTAACCAGCGGCGAATGATAATGACAAACGCGGCAGCGAACAGCGCCGAGAGCACGACGCCTGCCAGCAGGAAGCGGTCACGTAAGGCGTTGACGTTCGCCAGTAGTGCGGATTTATCCACTTCACCGACAATCGTCCAGTTCCAGCCCGGCAGCGGCGTATAGGCCATTTTCAGCGTGCGGCCATCGTCGCTAATGCGCTCGACGGTGCCCTCTTTTCCGCTCAGCAGTTGCTGCTGGAGGGCGCTATCCCATTTTGGCAGTTGGCCCTCTTCGCTGGCGTGGAACAGATACTGCCCGCGTGTTTTGCCGTTGCTGCGATCCAGGACGTAAAAGTGACCGCTGTCGCCCAGGCGGCGATTAAGAATTTTATCGCGCATCACATTCCAGGAATGGCTGATATCTACGCCGACAAACACGATTGCAATCACCTGACCGCTCGCATCTTTAACCGGCTGGTACTGCGTGATGTAGCGCTTGCCAAACAGCAGGGCCAGGCCGCGATAGACGTCGCCTTTGGTGACGGCGTTGAAGGCGGCGCTGGAGTTGTCCAGCACGGTACCGATCGCACGTTCACCGTTCTCTTTGCGCAGGGAGGTTGCCACGCGTACAAAGTCGTTGCCGCTGCGGACAAACAAGGTTGAGATCGCCCCGGTACGACTCAGAAAGTCGTCGGAGAAGCTGTTGTTTTCATGCAGTTCGGTATCGCCGCCTTTCAGCAAGGGGGCGTTTTGACCATTGATGGCGCGTAGCTGACCGGGATCGATGCTGAGCGGCTGGGGCAGAAAGGTGCCGAAGAGTTTAGTGTAACTCTCAACTTCTTCACTCAGGCTGGTATTAAACATCTGCACCATATCCACGATGCCGGTAGACTGGTTATGAAGATCTTCCACCGCCAGTGCTTCCAGCTGTTGGCTGGCTTTATGGCTCAGAAGAAAAGTGAACAGCAGAAAGAGCGTTGCGACACTCACGCCGGTAAGTAACGATAGCTTTGCGCCAAGGCCTGAACGGCGGAAAAAGTTGATCATAAATTGCTCATTGTTGAAAAGGTATGGCAGTTCAACGGCAGAGCGGAGCTAACATTTATCAACTTTATGTAACAAAATGTTACATTGATGTCTCTGTTTGGTAGCGTTAAAGATAATAGATTGGTAAAAATACAAAAGCCACTAAAATTAAGTGGCTTTTATCGGGGGCGTGTCAGGCATAGAGAATAGCCTGTACTCGCCACTGGTCGGCGTATCGGTCTTCCTGCATCTGGACAATGCGATACCACGAAGCACCCTGCTCATCCGCTTTAAATGCAATCACACGTTCCACGTCTTGCGGGCTCCCTGAAATGTTATTCACGGAGATAAGGCCAATTTCATTTAAGCCTGTGACACAATCAGCGCTGGCAAATTCGGCTGACTGCGCGGTTGTGCTCATCAGCCCCGCTGAGAGCAGCAGTGAGGTCAAAGCAAGAGATCGTTTCATTGTCAGCTCCATTTCACATGTCTCCGGTATCCGCCGGGCAATCCTTCGCAAATAAACTCACTTCCATTGTCACAGGCATGGAGTTTATTGTGGACAGGAAAACGTCTATGGACGCAAAGCAGTGTAAATGTCGTTTAAATCCTGACAGTTATTTGCGATACAAAATGGCTTGCGAGTACCACTGTCCGGTAATAATGGTTTCATCCACCATAATAATGACGTAGTAATCTGCTTTTGCGGCGATAGCTTTCGCTTTTATTGCATCCTCCGCATCCGCCGGTGAGCCACGAACCAGCACACTGACGGTACCCATACGTTGTAATCCTTCGGTCTGATTACGACGAATTTCCTGAGGATAACTGGTGGCGGCCGGGGCGGGCTGTGGTGTTCCTTCCAGCACGCTACAGCTTGTTAACAGCAGCACCAGCAATAAAGCAGCGAACCTGCGCATAACCATATCTCGTTTCCTGATAGCCATAGTGTAGATGTCTGCGAATTTCATTTTGGGGGAATGTTCCCAAACTGTTATCTGTGACGTCATTTTCGAATGAAAATATCGTGAAAGCGTAATCCAGTTCTCAAGATTATGAATCACCCATTAGAAAGAGGATCGACGATGATTGAACTTAAGACACAGCGGCTTGGCGACCATGAAATTCTACACGCTTTCCCGGCGGGATTAAGTGAGCAACCTTTACCCGTTATTATTTTTTATCATGGGTTTACCTCATCAAAACTGGTTTACAGCTATTTTGCCGTCGCGCTGGCGCAGGCGGGTTTTCGCGTGGTGATGCCGGATGCACCCGGGCACGGGGCGCGGTTTACGGGTGATGAACAGGCGCGGTTAGGGCAGTTCTGGCAAATATTACACGGCAGTTTGACGGAGTTTGCCGGGCTTCGCGATGCGCTTTATGCGGCGGGGCTGGTGGCCGATGAACGTCTTGCCGTCGCGGGGGCGTCGATGGGCGGGATGACCGCGCTGGGCATTATGGCGCGCCACCCGGAGGTAAAATGCGTAGCGAGCCTGATGGGGTCGGGATACTTTACCTCTCTGTCGCAGACCCTCTTTCCGCCACAGGCGCAGGACGTTGAAAGCGTTCTGGCAACCCTCGCGGAGTGGGACGTGACACACGCCTTACCGCGTCTGGCTGACCGCCCGCTGCTGCTCTGGCACGGCGAAGCAGACGATATTGTGCCTGCCGCCGAGACATTCCGATTACAGCAGGCGTTGTTGCGTGAGGGGCTGGATAAAAACCTGACCTGCCTGTGGGAAGCCGGTGTGGGGCATCGCATCACGCCCACGGCGCTGGATGCCACAACCGGTTTTTTCCAAAAACATCTCTAAACGCGAAGGATGGTGACACCCAGATCCTCCAGTTTTTGCAGGATCTGAGGGTTAGCGTTTTTGCCGGTGATCACCATGTCGATCTGTTCTGCCCGGCTGAACAACATGCCTGCGCGCTCGCCCACTTTGCTGCTGTCGACCAGTACCACCAGTTTTCCGACAACGTTTAGCATATTCTGCTCCGCCATCGCCGTCAGCATATCGGTTTTGTAAAGCCCGTCGGCAGTCAGGCCCTTACCGCTGGTAAACATCCAGTGCCCGGCATACAGGCTGTTTTCGCTGTCCTGTGGACTGAGGGTGATGGACTGACTCTTGTTGTACTGGCCGCCCATGATCACCACGCTTTCATGCTCCTGGTCGATCAGGTAATTGGCCAGCGGCAGATAGTTCGTGATGATTTGCACCGGTTTCCCGCACATCTCGCGGCCCAGTAAAAAGGCCGTGGAGCCGCAGTTGATCACCACGCTTTCCCCCGGATTCACCAGCTGCGAAGCTGCCCGCGCAATACGCACTTTTTCATCATGATTCTGCGCCTGATGGATATTCATCGGCGTCCAGCGCGGGCGCTGCTGGCTGATCGCCTCGGCACCGTTGCGTACTTTTTTGAGCTTCCCGCTCTCATCCAGTTTGTTGATGTCACGCCGCGCCGTGGCTGGGGAGATCGCCAGGCGATCAATCACTTGTTCGACGGTGACAAAGCCGGTTTGCGCCAGGAGTTCCAGTAAAATTTGATGCCGTTGCGCTTCCGTCATGAGCTATTCCGAAATAAATTGATTTTAAAAGATGATATTTGAAATAGCCTG
>Ga0224726_1043_pt1 | contig 8932 bp, 12 predicted proteins | sample IA12soil_B_GH6A_2_FD_161641 | JGI IMG/M metagenome (GOLD analysis project Ga0224726, IMG submission 161641) | Enriched cells from agricultural soil in Iowa, United States - IA12soil_B_GH6A(+) | ecosystem: Environmental > Terrestrial > Soil > Agricultural land | place: USA: Iowa | collected 2017-05-08 | reverse complement strand
AATTTATACATCCTCGAATAACGTCATTCTAACAAATCAACAAAAATAACTTTTTCCAAGCCTCTACTCAGTCCTTCAATTCCTAAGCCACCGCTTCCTGCAAATAAGTCTAGGCCAATTCCACCTGAAAAATAAGGACCTACCATATTAAATATCGCTTCTTTAACTTTGTCAGTTGTTGGTCTTGTTTGATTGCCGGGAACAGATTTTAAGCTTTTCCCTTTACGGCTTCCTGAGATTACCCTCATTTTAGTCACCACAATATTTTTTTATTATTTTTTCCTTACTATCCTACCATAATGCGTATAGATGGAAAAGCTATAAATTGGTCATATGCGATATACACTGTTTAGAACAATTTTTGTCGATTTGTTAGAATGACGTTATTCGAGGATGTATAAATTTACCGTCATTGGTCATACTTTTATTAGCGACATCATTTTAGATGTTGTTGCCAACCGCGGAGAAGACTTACGTTTCCCCATAAGTTCTTCCTCCGGTTTCTCCTCTCCCTTTGCCTTCTGTCCTTTACATAGGATATAGAAGGACCCTGCAGGAAATCTGCAGGGTTTTTTATTATTTTGAATTTATTAGATCTATTTGTTTTTCACGATTATCTATGCTTACCTTAAATAGCTGCTTTAACCAATTTTCCTCGATATAATACTTCTGACTCATTTCAATAATTGGATTGCTAAGTACACCATATTTTTGATTGTTAAAATAAAAAATATGACTATTTTTATCAAAAATATATTTTTGATTAGGTTTCTCAATTTCGATTTTTGAACTTTTATTTGATAACTTTACAGTATATCCTAGTGCAGACAACGTTTCTTCAATAGGGTACACCCTTTTTCCTTTTAGTAAAATAATTTTCAAGTTGTTTTCAACTTTTCCATCTATGAATACCATACGAGGGTCATAAAAATGCAATGGTTTCAATGGCTCCTCTGGACGCTTATTTTCTTGAAAATAATATGTTTCCCATCCTGATGCCTTTTGTATTAAGATATCTAAATCCTTTTCCTGTATTTTTCTCTCCTTAATATCCATTATATCGCTAATCCATTTTTCCATTTCATTATCACTTAGTATGTTGGCAAGCTGTTTAAACATCGCTTTTTCTTTATTATTGCCAATTGGAATGCCTAGTATGGAAGAGGTAACGATATCTCTTATCCACCCTTTAGTATCAGGAAATCGGTCTTTTAAATAGGATTGAACAACCATAGGTTCAAGACTAGAAACGTCCTTTTTATTTAATAGGATTAAGGATCCGATTTGTTTTGTTGGTTTATCTGTTGTTATATATAGAGAGACAGGATATTGATTTATCCATTTATTTATTTTATTAAAATGAAGATCCGGAACACTTACGGATTCATCATGGTATACTGTTAGCCAATCATTTACTGATGCTTTTAAAAGTTTTCGTTTTATCCAAAGCAACGAAGGATATTTTCCATTACTTTCAAAAACATAGTAATCAATGAATTTAAGGCGTTTAACAGAAATATTGTTTCCGCTTGATATCCAAGTACCGTTTTGTAATTGACTTTCTGATAATTGGATATTAATTTTATCCAAATTTAATTTATTTAATTGAATAAACCAATTTTCTAACTCAAGCAAATCATTTTCACTACTTACTTTCGGTATCCTAAACGTAAAGGTTACCGTATTGCTGCTTATTTTTAGTTTTGATTTATGCGGACCTGTCCAATCACATTCTTTGTGAGATCCCTCGATACATTTTAAACTAATAATATTTTTAGGTAGGAGCACTTCATAAATTTCAGGACGTATATGCTGTATGCTTTGTTGAATAGAAAAATAATTATTTTGATGTTTTATGGAAATATCCGCTTTTACTTTTTCCTGGTATTCTCTGCTTTGTGTGGAAAAGCTTTTCCATTGAAAAAATATTACGCTAACTAAAATAACGGTTAAAATACAAACGGCTATTTTCCAGCTACTCTTTCGCTGCATTTTTCTTACCTCATTTATAAATAAATAATATCCATTGATTCCTTCTCTTTTTTATAGTTCAATGATACATTAATAGTAAATACAATAGCTATATGCAAAATGAATAATGATTGCGAAAAGGATAAGAAAGTGTGGGGAAATATTATGATTCAACGATTTATTGAGCTTGGAGAAGGTTATTCAGATATATACGAATTAATCGAATTAGCGAAAGCAAATCAACATCGTTTAGCACATTTAATGGCATTTAATACGAACATAATGGACAAGAAGCTAACTTCTTTAGTGGTTATTTTGCAACCAACAGATCCAGGTAATTTTCAAGCATTATATATTTGCAGAGAAGGAATACCTAACCCTAAAGTAATACCAAATAAAAGATATGAACTATTCCAAAATGTTGCTGAACTATTAAATAAAAATATCATTGAAATAGATGTAAAACCATCTACACTATTTGCTGAAAAGGAATTATATTATCAGTATTTAATCGGAATATTAAGAATGAACCATTTCATTAAACCTCTTCAATAAGAAAAGTGAAAGCGCCTTGATCATCTTTTAGCCAATTTGCGCTACAGCCGACTTTTTCCGATATTGGATTATGGATAACCAATTCAAAAAAAAGCAACAAGTGATTAACCTCACCTGTTGCTTAAATACCGATTTTATAATCGTATTCTTTCGCCTTATCCGGCTTTGAATTTTCATATTCAGTTTTTAAAAAAGGCCTATATGATGGCTCCACCTTACGTACAAATCCAAAGGAGCCTAGTTTTTCTTCCAGCGTTTCTATCTCGGAACGATCGCAATATAAAACTACATACTTCATTTTTTTGGATATATAGTGAATATTACCGAATCGCCGCAATGACTTGGCATGTTTTAAATTATTTAACCATATAATTAATCCTTGTCTATCTGATTGCATATCCTAAATCCCCTTATTTTCATTCACATAAGTTTACCATATAATTTGAAAGAATCGCAATAGAGTGAAACTTTTATTTGGAATGATTTTGCTAGTTGTAAAAGAAATAGGAATACCTAAAAGTATCCCTGATTGGTTGAAGTACTCTATTTTGCTTGACTACGCTGAACAACCGCAGCTTCCTCCGGTTCCACATCCACCAGAACATGCTGAACCAGAATCAAAGAAGGGATTTCCGGTTGGTACTTTGATATGTTCCGAAACAGATTTGCCAACAATCACACTAATCTCATCTAAGATTTGTTGAAGTTCGTTTTCCGCTTGACGAAAACGTGCTACATTTTCATCTAAATCCATTTCCCGCTTCGCTTCACGGGTTTTTTTATTGATATCTTTATAATCCGGATGATATCTGCCAAATCGTTGTACATCCTCAAACAAATCCTTCATACGCATGAATTCACTAATCTTTTTTTGTGTTTCAGAATCATGTTTAAGCTTAAAATAGGCTGTTCTATATTTTAACGCGGCTTCTGATTGCAATATCATCTTTGCTAAGTCTTCCGCTGCCGTTAGTACCTCTAATCTTTCAATAGTTGCAAGCAAAATGCTCACCTCCAACATCATTTTACCATGTTTTCAGCAAGCAAGCGAATTTTAATGTATTAAATAGTAATATAGAACTTCTTACTCAGTCCAAGGCTTTTATTATTTGGTTTGACAATATCAACTTTCACATAATGAATTCCGCTATTTAAATCTTTTAAAATAAATGCTGCTGTATTATAATCTCCCTTAAATTCACCATCTACATATACTTTAATTTTTGCAGGCTGTCCTTTATTCAAACCGGAAAATGATACGTAAGGAACGAAGCATTCCACAAATAAATCATTTCCACGGACAAAATGACGAATGGTTGCCTCTTTTTTAACTTGGCTTACCATATTTCCCTCAGAAGCTTTTACATTTATGGTCTCAGGCTTTGGTATATTTTGTCTACAGCCGCTTAGGATTAGCAAAGATAATAATATGCCTAGCATTTTTTTCATGTACATCACTCCTTGATTTTATCATTCTTCAAATCAAGGAATTTTACTCAACCTTTTTATGCAAAAGCCAAGGACATATAATAAAATGTGCTTTTTATGATTGAGTATACATTGCTTGAACCATATTCATCATCATGGAAGCCATTTGTACTCCATTCGTAAACTTTTCCATACGATGAGGAATGGTTCGTTTATAATAATGCATAGACGTGATTTCAAAGCGCTCTAATTCCTCAGGATGTCGGCTTAATGTCCGGTACCAAATCGGCTGTTCACGAATAAATTGCTTTAATTCATTATTTGAATGAATATATTCTATTATTTCTAAACGCATGAAAATACCTCCACACTACTCAATCCTTTCGAAAAGAAAATGGATTTCTTCCTTCAGGGGCTTGATTTTGATTCTGAGTTCCTCCAGAAGATGCACCACCCTGGAATTGTGCCAATACACCTTGAATTGCTGCAACCGCTTGACTTAAATTATGAATATGATGATCCATTTGATCCGGATCCATTTTCTGCAGAATATTGCCAATTTGATTTATCCAACCTTTTTCTGTTTTAGATGTTTTTTTTGTTTTAGTTTTAGTTTTAGTATTCGTTTCGTCTGCTTGTTCACTTTGATATGTTTCCCATTTTGGATCATCTTCCCCTAATAAGTACCAGTCCTCAAATAATTCCTGCCAAGTATGTTCACCCTTGCGAACCTCCTTAATAAGCCCGGGATGTTCTTTTACGAACGACTTAAATTTTTCTACTGAAGGGTGAAGTTTTTTCGAAGCCATATTTTTTCACCTCTAAAAAAGAGCACGTTTTTATATCAAAATATGATAAACACATAGAAATGGTGAAAAAGTTTTGCTATCATTGGAAGAGTTGAAACTAATGAAGAAAAGTGAATCATCTTGCCCAACGACAGATCAATGAGTTAAATTTGAGATGTAATTTCATCTTCGTAATCTTCAACTGGGATACAATCAATCGTGCTGTGTTATGCAGGAGCTGGTGAAACGTGGACTTTAAAATTCACTTGATCTGACTTTGCTTATGGAGCAGACGTAGATCCGCTAGCCGACAGGCGCTATAGCTAAACAAAGTTCTAACTCGTCAAAATAATTTATGTCAATAAAACTTATAAATTCTTTGATTAGAATAAGAGGGATTAAAAATAATGAAAAAACAGGATGTACAAGAACTATTTAATCAATGTATGGAACAAGCAACAGCTGATGAACTAAAAGTTATTCATCAGCTTTTAACGGGGGTACAAAGAAAAAAACAGAAATACAATGATTCCTATATTAGTGCTATCTTGAATATGGAGAAGTTTCCATCTGATAATGAATACAAGATTTCTATTCCCATTAACACTTTAACTGATAATTCCCTTGGGATTGTTCATGGCGGAATTACTGCAACCGTTTTAGATACAGTGATGGGGACATTAGCAAATACGTTAGTCCCTGAAGGGTATGGTGCCGTTACCTCAAACCTAGCCATTCATTTCATTGCACCTGGAAAAGGGGAAAAAATGGAGACCATCGCAAAAATTATCCATAAAGGAACAAATACATTAGTGATAGAAGGAACCGCATTTTGTGATAACGGAAAGAAAATTGCACATTGCACTGGCACATTTTTCATTATTAAAAAGTAGAAAATCCGAGCTATTAGCTCGGATTCTAATTTATTTCCAACTTTTCTCAATAAAATTTTGAGTATAATATTTCCGATAAACTCCTACTCCTAAATGGGTAAATCCCTTTTCAAGCAAGGACTTTCTATGACCTTCAGAATTTAACCAGCCTTCAACAGCTGCAGGACCATCTAAATATTGCGCTGCAATATTTTCTCCTGCCAACTGATAAAAGACATGTGCCGTATCCAATCTCTTAGCCAGATCTCCATACTTAGGAGATTCATGAGAAAAATATTGTTCATTAAACATATCTTCACTATGCTTGTAGGCAACTTGTGCTACTTCACTATCCCATTCTAACTTTTTTAAATGAAATCTCTCACGAATAATATTCGTAAGATCAAATATTTGCTGTTCACTGCCTTTTTCTATCATTTTCCATTTCGCTTCATTAGGCTCTTTAGGCTTGATTAGTTCTCCTCGGTATACCATTTCATATGGTCTCTGTTTTATAAGTGTTTCTTTATCCATGAACCTAATACTCGATAATGTACCTGTAAATTTATCTAGGGAAAGCTGAGCAAATATATCTCCCAATTTAACTAATGGTCGGATATTCAAATCTTCCTCGGACAATTCAAATCGGTAATAGCCCTTATTATAATTAAGCAGTATCTCTGTATTTAATAAGATCGATTTATAAATGTCCTCCACTTTTTCCCCTATTTTAAATGGTTCGATGCCTAACTCATTACCAACTGCGAAAATGGTGACTACCTTTCCATTTTCTACTCCTGCCTGAAAATATTTTTTGTCATTTTGTTTATATATCCACCAATCATAATCATAGGGAGAGGAGTCTATTCTTGAAGGTTTTCCATATACTTTGATAAGATTGCTCGTATTCTTTCCGATAAAAGTGGAAATGCCCTCTTCTGGCCGTTTATAACTTTTCCCTCTTTCTTGCTTTGTTAACATATTTTGCTGGTCAATCTTTGGTTCCTGTGAGCTTTTATCACCATTTAATATGGGACTATCTTTTTCTGGTCGTAGATGTAAATATAAGCTTATAATAAATATAATGGCTAATACCATTAATACTTTATAAAAAGTACGCAGCTGGCATTCCTCCCTCCCCATAATAAATAAAATCTATATTAAAAATTATTATATTATTCCAATCCATACTTCCATTATAGCATTTAATGAAAAGGAGATTACAGTAGTAATGTTAAGATAATGTAAGAAACCTCTCAATTTTATGATAAGCACCCATAAAATCCCCTTTTAATGGTTTAATTGGTTTTTAGTGGTTTGAAATTCATATTAATAGGTTTGCTTGCTCTAGCGTGGTTAATTCACAAAATTAGCTATTGTATTAAACCGACTAATTTCCTTGTTGTTCTGTTCCTTATATTTCACAATGTATACATTGCAAGTTAGTAAATTTTGGACTATTATTAAACATGAGACAAATTGCGCATTTTATTAATAGAAAATGCTTTACGGGAGGTAAAACGATGAGATTCGAAAATACAAACCTTGAAACTTTAAAAATTGACTTAAACCGTTTAGATGATGTAATGGAGAGAAATGGTATGATTCGCGCTGGTCAATGGGACTATGAACGTGTTTCTTATGATCGTAAATTTCAAGTGAAAGAAGGCATTTATTATCTTCGCGTGCAAGGATATGCTGTTGAAGGCGATGTAGATACATTCGATGCAACCATTCAGTTAATGGTTCCGATATTAGGAAAATATTATTACCCTCATGGAGTAGAATATGGAGAAGATGAGGTATATCCAACACATTTAGTGAATCAATGTGAAAAACTTCTTAAGAATATTAAAAAAGAAGCAGAAGCATTTGCAGAATAATAACGGATAAGAGGATGATAAAAACAGTTCGGAAAAAGTTTTCCGAACTGTTTTTATTATGTACCCAATATCGCCTTAATCATTGAGGTTGTTTCCCCACCATGATAAAAGACATATAGCAGCAAATAAACTACTATACCGGTGATAGCGGTTAAAAACCAAACAATACTAGTAAATGGTCCCATTTTACGATGGAATGAATACCTTTGTTTATATCCTGTCCATAAAGAAATAATCCCTAATACAGCACCAACTGTTGCTAAAGTAATGTGGAATATTAGGAAGATAGTATAAAATATTTTTATACTGTCTGGGCCACCAAAGGATGTATTCCCAATAAATATGGTTCTAGATGCATAGATAATGAAAAAAACAAGTGCAAAAATAGCTGCTGTAAGCATCACTTTCATATGCTGTTCAATTTTTCTCTGTCTAATAAGTGACCAGCCGATTGCAACAAAGATTGCACTAATCACGATACAGGACGTACTTATAGTTGGCAAAATAGGTAATGACATTATATAGACCTCTCCATAATTTTAATTAGTATATATGTACATAGAAGGAACACCTTCTTTATACTACTTCACTGGTTCTGGTTTATTGGCAAGCATCATTTCAGTAAGTTTCTCAGCCTCTTCTTGATCCTTTCTAAACCATTCAAATAGAATTTTTCCTAGTACAATAATATCAACAATTTCTTGAACAATTTTCATTATTACTCCACCAAGCTGCTGATCTTCCAAAACAGGCATAGGTGAAAATAGTTCTGGACCGCTTAAATTCAAACTGGCTAATGTTTCTGTAGGGACACATAAGGACATCGCTTGCAGCCAGCTTGTGCTATCGGAATATGTCTGATAAATGGGGTGACCGGCAAATATAATAATTCCACAAGCGGGTGTTAAAAGTATAGCGCTTGTAATTAAATAAGCAACCTTCTTCACACCAGACAATTGGCTCTGACTTGGTATGTTATTAATCATCGGCCACCATAAAAATATTGCTAGTACAAACAAAAATAATGTATACAATCCATGTGCAGCCCCATTTTTCTTAATTGCATCAAAAACTAGCGGCAAGTGATATAAAGAAAAGAAGACATTAAATAATATCACGGAAATGACAGGTTTAGTGAATAAACGAAATACTTGTTTAATTACTGGAAGCCTTAAAAAAGAGAGCCAAAGCCAGTTTGGGATAGCTAATATAAACAATGGCGGAATTATCATCACAAGAATGGACATTTGAACCATATGCATGGTGAACATAATATGTCCCATCAAATCAATTGGCGATCCTTTTACCGCATATATTAGAAACATTGCTAAAATAAAATATATAGCCTGTTTGGGTTTCAATGGTTCGCTCTCTTTAAAGTGTTTCCTCCAAACAGTTGTGGTAAGAAAATATAATACAGTTATAACTAATATCG
>Ga0224726_1064_pt1 | contig 9150 bp, 8 predicted proteins | sample IA12soil_B_GH6A_2_FD_161641 | JGI IMG/M metagenome (GOLD analysis project Ga0224726, IMG submission 161641) | Enriched cells from agricultural soil in Iowa, United States - IA12soil_B_GH6A(+) | ecosystem: Environmental > Terrestrial > Soil > Agricultural land | place: USA: Iowa | collected 2017-05-08 | reverse complement strand
AGACAGCAAAACGGCGTCGGCGCCGCTCCGGCGATAGGCATCGAATATCTCGGGGAACTGGATTTCTATACAAAGCGCCAAACCGATTTTTATGCCATTTACACTAAACGTCACCGGTTTTTCACCGGCACTATACCAGTCGCGGCGTTCCGTAAAAGAGAGTATCCGCTTATCGTAACGAGCAACCTGCTTTCCCTCTGCCGAAATAACGTACAGCGAGTTATACGGCCACTCCGGATCCGAAAGCCGGTACGCGCTCCCTACCACAACCCATATATTAAATCGTTTTGCTGCCTTTTTAATCGCCTCCAGCTCGTCTTCAAGCGCGATCCAGTCAATATCCGACCAGTTTTCCACCTGCTCTTTTGCGTAACCGCTTAGAGCTCCTTCGGGAAACTGAATAAGCGTACAGCCGTCTTCAGACGCTTTTCTCATTAGCTCCTGAATAACCTTGCTATTCTCCCGGCAGTCCTTGGCCACCGGCATCTGCGACACAGCCACTTTTAGTGAACCCATACCTCTTCTCCTTTTTGTGTTTTTCTAGCCTCTCAAAGCTTACTTTTATTGTACTCCTTGGAGAGGGATAAGGAAAAATTTAAACCGCGACTTCTTGTTTTGTCGCAAGGTAAAGAAGCGCCTCGCGGTATTTTTTTACCTGCCGTGGCGTAGGGTTATCCCCTAGGTTATGCTGTATGTCCAATTCTTTAACGGCCTCGGCGTCGGGATGTTCGGCCAGCCGTTGGATATACGCCATGTAGTCTTCTCCTTCCCTTCGGGTAAGAAGATCAAGCGGCTCCAGAATCTCATCGCCGAATCCTTCTTCGCGCAGCCGGGGAATCTGCCACTTTTTGTTGTTTTCAGGTACATCGTGGAGAACAGCAAGGATCTGTCGTACCGCGGAGTACCCGAGCCTTTGGGCGCTCTTCATGACAGCAAGGGGGTGCGTGACGAACGCCTCACCATTACGGCGCGGCTCATCGGCCGCATGTGCTTCATATGCTATTTGAATCGCTCGTTCCAAATCTGCCATATATCGTCCTGCCCTCTTGTAAATAATAAGAAGCCATATGGTGGCTTCGCTTTTCCCTATATATACATGGCCTGCGTAATAAAGTCAAACGGAAATTCCACGCCATACTCATATAAAAAAGAACCGCCCTGTTCTGACGGTTCTTTTTTATAGTGGCTACGACTATTTTTTCTCTTTGTCGTCGACAACTTCGCCTTCAACTGGCTCGTCTGTCTTTTTGTCGTCGGCCGCTTCTTCCGGCTTTTCTTCTTTAGCTGCAGCTTCGTATAGCTTGGCGCCAACGGTTTGAAGCTTTTCCATTAGTTCCTTAGAAGCTTTTTCGAGCTCCTCTTTGTCGTTGGAATCCTGGTGCTTTTTAGCTTCTTCGGCCGCGTCTTTAATTACCTTTACGTCTTCTTCAGAGATTTTGTCCTTGTATTCGTCGGGCATCTTCTCTGCTTGGTAAATAGCATTTTCGAGCGTGTTTCGGGCATCAACAGCTTCGCGCTTTTTCTTGTCTTCGTCAGCGTGAGCCTCGGCCTCTTTTTGAGCTTTTTCGATGTCTTCTTTGCTCATGTTGCCACTATCTTGGATAGTAACGGAGTTTTCTTTGCCCGTTCCCTTATCTTTGGCAGTAACGTGCAGGATACCGTTAGCGTCAAGGCTAAACGTCACCTCAATTTGCGGAACGCCACGAGGTGCCGGAGCGATGCCGTCAAGCACGAATGTACCGAGTGATTTGTTGTCGTTTGCCATTTCGCGCTCACCTTGCAGAACATGGATCTCTACCTGAGGCTGATTGTCGGCTGCAGTTGAGAATGTCTGTGACTTACTGGTTGGGATAGTGGTATTGCGTTCGATCAGTTTGGTTGATACGCCGCCCATTGTCTCGATACCGAGAGAAAGAGGGGTTACATCGAGAAGGAGCACATCCTTTACATCACCCTGCAGTACGCCACCCTGGATTGCAGCACCAACGGCAACCACTTCGTCCGGATTAACCCCCTTAAGCGGATCTTTGCCAAAGAGTGCCTTCACCTTTTCAACGACAGCTGGCATGCGGGTCATACCACCTACCAGTACCACTTCATTGATCTCACTCGCACTCAGGCCGGCGTCTTTTAGGGCTTTTTCAACCGGCTGAGCGAGGCGCTCGATCAGGTCTTTTACAAGATCCTCGAGTTTAGAACGGGTAAGTTTGTACTCGAAGTGCTTTGGACCTTCGGCGTCGGCGGTAATAAACGGCAGGTTAATCTCGTACTCGGGGGTGCTTGAAAGCTCTTTTTTAGCTTTTTCAGCTTCGTCCTTAAGACGCTGCATGGCTGCTTTGTCGTTCTTAAGATCAATGCCTTCCTGGTTTTTAAAGACATCGATAAAGTGGTTAACGATACGGTTGTCAAAGTCCTCACCGCCCAGGTGGGTGTCACCGTTGGTTGAACGGACTTCAAACACGCCATCACCCAGTTCAAGCACGGACACGTCAAACGTACCACCACCAAGGTCGAAGACAGCGATTTTTTCGTCTTTTTTGCTTTCAAGACCATACGCAAGCGCCGCGGCAGTTGGCTCGTTAATAATGCGTTTAACCTCAAGGCCAGCGATACGGCCGGCATCTTTTGTTGCCTGGCGCTGAGAATCGTCAAAGTAAGCAGGAACGGTAATCACCGCTTCGGTTACCGGCTCGCCAAGGAACGCTTCGGCATCGGCTTTGATCTTAGAGAGGATCATCGCACTGACTTCTTCAGGCGTATATTCTTTGTCGCCCAGTTTTACCGCCACACCATCGCCTTTTTTAACGATTTCATACGGCATGATGTCGAGGTCTTTTTGCACTTCCTGGTCACCAAACTTACGGCCGATCAGGCGCTTAACACCATAAATAGTATTTTTGGCGTTGGTTACGCGCTGGCGCTGCGCCACTTGGCCAACGAGCCGCTCACCGTTTTTGTTAATAGCAACAACGCTCGGTGTCGTACGGTTGCCCTCGGCGTTTGCAATAACTTCAGGTTTGCCTGCAACCATGTATGCAAATGCGCTGTTGGTTGTACCAAGGTCGATTCCAATAATTTTACCCATAGGTTTACTCTCCTTTTATGTAGATGATCATAACTATATCTGAATTTATTTTAGCACTCTAGATAGTAGATTGCCAATAACTTAATTGTAAATAGACTAGCACTCTAATGTCAAGAGTGCCAATTTGACTTTTTACGGCCTTTGTATTTATATAGTCAATGTTCATTCCGGCACCACTGATCGACATCAATCAACGTAACGGGCTCATTACCCCGCTACGGGAAGGTTAGATATGGCACTGCGCAGGCTCAACAACCAGAGCCCCAACAGCTATGCGGCACTGGCCCGCGAGCTGAAGGCAGGTGAAGAGCTGGTCGTCACCTACAAGGGGAGGAGTACCACGATCTCGTCGCAGCGCGACATCACCGCGAAGGTCGCGCCCATGCTGCGAGACAAGAATGTCCGGCTGAGCGACGTCTCCTTTCAGGCCAAGAGCTGATGCTCACAGTCGGCGCCAATAAGTGAACACACCTCCCCCTGGAGACGCCAGCGGGGAGGTGCACTCTCAAATTTGAATTTATTTATACTACCGAACAGACTCAGTCAGCAGCTCTTCGGCCCGGAGCGCCGTTCGAGATATCCGACGGCCAAGATCCCGCCGCCAGTCCGCCCACACCTCCGATGAATTCGGCGCCAGCTCAAGGTCGCTTCTCCCCTGCTGCGCCCGAAAGACACCAAGGGGACTGACAAAGTCAACCTGTCTTAATTTAATGCGAAGGCGCGGGTTAACCGTTTCTTCAACGTCATGATGACGCCCCGGCCGGTCATCTGCTTCGATTTGTTTAAGAATTTCGCCCATACGCACAGTATACGCTCACGCTTACCACACGAACAAGGTTATTGGCGCGTTACTTTTACCATCGCGTGACGGATAGGACGGCCGTTAAGAAAGTACCCAGCCTGAAGCTCGGTAGCAATGACCTCTTTTTCGCCTTCAGCATCCTCGTCAAACTGAATGGCCTCGTGCAGTTCGGGATTAAACTCGGTCCCTTCGGACGCCTCTATCCGCTTTAGATTGAGGGCTTCGAGTGATTTATCGAGGTTCTTTGCAAGACCCGCAACACCCTGCGCCCACTTGTTTTCCTGCAAGTCCTGCGGCACATGTATAACGGCACGCTCGATGTTATCAATCACCGGAAGGAGTTTTAAGATTGCCGCCGCCTGGCCAGCCTCGCGTGCAGCGGTTTTTTCCGCCTCGACGCGTTTACGATAATTTTCAAAGTCTGCCCGCGTACGCTGAAGATCCTGAGTAAGTTCAGCAATCTGCTGTTCGAGTTCGTCGGTTTTTTTACCTTTGCTAGCCACTGGGGTTCTCCTTAAAAACTATAATACTTCTTCTAACATTGCACCGGCATGACGGACAAGGCGCATTACCCTACCGTAACTTTGCCGGGTGGGCCCTAAAACGCCGATATAGCTGCGGTCGGAATAAGGTGACCGGAACCGGCTAATAATAAGGCTGGCGCCACTGGTTTTACCGATAGGATTTTCGGCACCGATGTAGACGTTCAGCGGTTCGTTAGGGGCCGCCTCGCGGAGCCAAGGTTCCAGGTTATCAAGCAGGCGGGCAACGGCCTGCGTATGGTTCCCCTGCGTAAATTCTGGCTGACTAAACAGATTACCAATACCGCTCATATACAACTGGTCACCAATTGTTGCAAGCCCCAGATTTTGCGTTAAGTCAACCAAACTGTCCACGGCGCTACGGATAGCCCGGGACGCCGAATCGTTATGGGTTGCCACGCGCGCTTCGATCGCTCTCGCACTGCGATCGATCCCGGGTATATTTGACTCCTGCGCTTCGGTAAGCGTATTAACGTACAAGCGGTATCCCGCGTCTGTAGGAATGCGTCCGGCACTGGTATGTGGCTGCGTTATAAGCCCCATTTCTTCGAGCCGTGCCATTTCGCTGCGGATGGTAGCGCTTGAAACGCCAAACAGCTTTGCCAGCGTCACACTGCCCACAGGAACCGCCACTTCGGCGTACTGTTCGATAACGGCGGCAAGAATAGCGATTTGTCGGTCGGTCATGCCATTATTTTAGCACTCTTTCGTAGCGAGTGCCAGGGTTTGCGCATACCGGGGTCATCCCTTATACTATGCGCATGGAAGACACATTACTCTCAAGCAAACCCCTTTCGGCCATTAAAACATGGCTTGGCACTGGATCGATCAACATCTTTGGTCTTCCGTTTGCCGGAAAAGACACCCACGGAGCTATCCTCTCTCAACTTTTTGACGCACCCCTGCTTGGTGGCGGCGACATTTTACGCAACAGCACTATACCGCCGGAACTACAAAAAGGCCTAGACGCCGGAAAACTGTTTCCAACCGATGATTACCTGCGCATCGTCACCCCTTATCTTAGTAAGCCCGAGTTTCAAAACAAGCCGCTTATTTTAAGTTCGGTTGGCCGCTGGATTGGCGAAGAAGAGGGTGTGTTACAGGCCACCCAGGCAAGCGGCCACCCCACAAAGGCGGTCATTTACCTGCACCTTGGTGAAGAAGTGCTCCACAAACGCTGGGAAAAATCCCAGGCTAAAGGTGACCGCGGCGAGCGGGCGGACGACGCACAACACGTCCTTGCAACACGAATTGAAGAGTTTAACACCAAAACACTTCCCGTTATCGAGGTTTATCGCCGAATGGGTCTTTTAATTGAGGTGAATAGCGATGCGGAAAAACACGAAGTTATGGAAAGTATTTTGGCGCGACTGTTCCTTGCCGCCACTCTTGGCTCCGACCGCTAGTTAATAGGGATGCCCCAACCCTCAAAGGTAAGCGTGCCACCCGACTCAAACAATACGTCAGCTAAGTAACCGAAACTGCCAGTGGTAGCCGTCGGGTAAGCCGGAGCACCGTTACCGCTTACGTATTTTCCATTGTGCGCTCCGGCAGAATCCTGTGGAGCAGTAAGGTGGCTGTTCGTCACGTCAGCAGATGAAAACATGCCGGCTGTCGCTACGTAATAGTCCGAACTCCAGACCGCAATGACATAGCGGTTGCCAGCACTAATTGCGACAGGGGCAGTAAATAGTGCTTCATTCCACCCCTGCTGGCAGTTGCTAAAGGTCACCGATGCAAGCGGTGTGCCCGTGGTGTCATCCGTCCAACTATAGAGGGTTGCTGTTACAGGGTGATCAGGCAAACTATCGGGGAAGTACCAGCGGGCGCCATGCACGCTACCAGCGGCATCAGTACTGAAAAGCGTTCCGACGTTTATATCGTTCCCGTCAAAGGAGCTGGCGCTTTGCGGCGTCGTATCGGGTGTAAAAATAGTCTCGTATACCACAGGAAGCGGCGCATCCAGTCCGTAATCGGCTGGCGTCATAGCTGCGCCCGGATCAACCAGTGCCGGCAACGTATCGTTAGCAACGGCACTTAGCAGTGTCGTTGGCCCATGACCGAAATCTTTTAACAAGTTAACTAGGGCTTGCTGCATCGCCACATCGACGGCTGCGTTCGTATTAAATGCGCCACCCCTCATCCGGCTGATTCCCCATTGATATTGCCACGAGCCAGCATTAAATACGAGCGCACCGGAATCTGCCTTATACAGCGACAGGCCGTAAAAGAACGTGCCGCTACCTGCATAGCTATTGCCGTAATAATTGGCGCGCTGCGCTGTTACTTGAAGCGCCTGACGTGAGAGCATTACCATGTTTTTTGGCGTGCTCGGTTCTTCTTTTTTGACGTAATCCCACTCGGCGCCGATAGTCCCCTCAAAAAGCGGGGTACCGGGTGAAATATACATGATGCCGGCGGCGGCATGCAAGCTAGCGGCATCCGCCGTTGCGGAATACTGATGTGCACCCGCGCTCACCGACACATTAGTGTCCATTAGTGCCACCGACGACCAAGCGCCTGAAACAGCATTTGCATTATTGGCCTGCGTCCGCACCGTCAGTCCACTACCAGGCGTCCAAGCAGTTGTCTTAGAACGCCCCGTCGTGTCCCCGCTGACAAAGACTCACACCGCCCCCCGGCCAGCCCCGCCATGTTCGGGTGACAGCGTTGTGTGCTGAGTACCTCCATTGGTGTCTGAGAGAATGGTACTATTGCTATCTTCCCATACTGCACCGCGATATACCGCACACACCTGCGATGTCATTAATGCATTCGACCATGTAATCTCAAAAGGATACGATCCCGTCAATGATGCATACCCCTGCAGTAAAACAGTTGTCTGATTAGTCGTATCATGAGATTGCTTAAATACAATACGAAAACCATTGCCAGTAAAACTCGACGGCGAACCATTAAATGTAATTGCAAACAACAATAGGTCGCCTTTTTGCGTCGTGGCCGGCTGGCTGATTGTACAGCTAGTCACTGGAGTGACCGTTGCGTCCGACGTCGAATCAACGAAAGTTATCCCCGAGCTTGAGGCAACACGGGTATTACGCCATATTGGAAGCGATTTATATGTATCAGGAACAACAATTCTTTCAGTCATTGTCCCATTGCCAATAAACCACTGTCCCGTCATACCCGACTCGGGCCGCGGACCAGGGTTATTAACGCTGCCGACAATCGCACGCGTGTCACGCCAAGTGCCGGTGTACGATACGGGATCGTATTTGGTCACGCCGTCATAACCCGGTGTATCGTGTGAATCCTTATAGCAAATCATACGCCTGCGTTCCGTATCCGCATCATCAAAACGCACTCGCCATAATGCAGTGTTAGATGTCAAGAACATGAGGTTGGTGCCTGTATCCCGGGCATTTTCAAAGGCGTCGCGGCAACCGGTCGTCCAATATTCACTATGACCCTGCGAGATGGCGGTCGTATATTTTGAAGGGATCGTTGTATCCTTATCGATATCCACCATTGTGTAGTACGAAACATCGTACCCGTTCCCTTCAAGGAAGTTTACCAGCCCTCCTTCCGAGTCCCAGTAGTAGGTCTGGGAGTTAGCCGACACTGTGCCAAGAGGTCGATCGAACGAAACAGCAAATGCCCTGGTGCTATTACCCATTCCGGGCGCTTTGCCATATAAACTCCTGCCGGAAAAACCGTTGTAGTTGCTGCCACCATCGCTGGAGTCGCCCCAAACATTATATGCCTGCCAAGTAAGATCGGCCGTGTTTAACATAATACCACCCGTACGTGAAGCGGGCACAACCGACGGATTAACCACAAACAGACCCTGGGCATAGTAGGCTGTATTGTCGGTCCTACGGAGGACATAGGCATAGACTCCTGTCGTGGCCCCTGACGGAATCGTCCACGTGGCAGTTGAGGACCACGCACATTCCGCACCACCATACGAATTGACCGTTGGCGACGGCTGAACTACCGGGCTGCCTATAATAGTCGCCTGGGCCCGGGCACCAAAAGAGACAAAGCCGTAATACCCAAGTCTTACAATTTCCACCCTAAAGCCAGCATTCTGGGAATCTACCATAAAATTGACCGTCTCGCCCGGTGTATACGAGAGACTGTCAGTATACCCTGTAATATTCGGACCCATACCATCAATCCCAGCGACAAACCAGGTGTCCATAAGTGATCCGGGAAGCGAATTCTCGGCAGCAATCGCATTTGCGTAGGGATTTGCGTAAGTTGGTATGCCGCCCGAAAGATCTTCATAGGCCCACGCTGCTGACTGGTGCTCGTTATTATACGCAATACGGGAAGACTGCGCAGTAAATGTTCCGGCAGCCAGCTGGTCTGACACTCCTATCATTGACCAGTAAAGCGATTTAGACGGGTCGTTTGTAATCGATTCGTTTACCCACTGCTTGCCGAGTGGTTCGAGACCCCAAAACTTCCGGCCTTCAATAGCCGAGCCGCTCAGATTATCACCACCGGTAAACATAGTAAAAATGACAGCCGGCCCGGTAGTGGTGATAGAGCCGACAATTGCCCGGCCTTCCGCATTAACGGCGGAATTCCCACCAGGGCTGGCCTGTGTTGCCCCTGTCATAAAACTACCGAGGGAACCTGCGGCAAATTCGTAAATAATACCGTCAATATTTTCAGGGCCGTTAAGCAAAAAGTTAACAATCGTCGTGCCCCCGCCGCTATCCACAATATCCTGGGCAACAACCTCCCTATTG
>Ga0224726_1063_pt1 | contig 9162 bp, 10 predicted proteins | sample IA12soil_B_GH6A_2_FD_161641 | JGI IMG/M metagenome (GOLD analysis project Ga0224726, IMG submission 161641) | Enriched cells from agricultural soil in Iowa, United States - IA12soil_B_GH6A(+) | ecosystem: Environmental > Terrestrial > Soil > Agricultural land | place: USA: Iowa | collected 2017-05-08 | reverse complement strand
GGCAATCATCTTTTCTTGCAGCACTTCCATTAGCACTTCTGTTTTAACAGCATTTCCTCTTCCGATATTAATAAAAACAGCTGTGTTTTTCATTTTTTCAAAATGGTGCTTGTGGTAAATATGCTTTGTTTCCGATGTGCTAGGCAAAATATTGATGACATAATCAGCAGCTGATAAGCCAGTAATAAACGATTCCAAAGTTAGCATTTCATCAAAATACTGTCTATCTTCCCCACCCTTATTCACACCAATGGTTTGCATGCCAAATACTTTGCCTAACCTAGCTATTTCACCGCCGATAGCACCAGCGCCAACAATCAACATGGTTTGTCCGGATAGTTCAAAAATTGGAAGAGCTTGGTTCCATAAATGTTCCTGTTGTTGCTTTTTGAAAACAGGAAACTGTTTGGCATGTTGGAGCATGAGACCAAAAGTAAACTCTGCCATTGGAATTTTATGAATACCACGCGCATTAGTAACCAGAATCCCCTTGTTTTTAATTGCGTTGAACGGCATTTTTTCTAGACCAGCCGATGTTACCATTATCCATTTTAGCTTATTGGCAATTCCAATATGTTTTTCCGTTAAATCTTCTCCATATGTGACGATCACCTCAGCATTTTGAATTTCCTTTTCCGCTTGCTCTATTTCCGGACAAAAAGAAAAATCTTCATCAGGAAAACTTTTTATCAAGTCTTGTTTCAATTCTTCTGGCGGTATAAAAGTAAAAAGCGTTTTCATGCTTGTTCTCCATTTCATCCATTTTTGCTTTAATTGTACCACTTATATAATTGTGTGAAAATTGGACCATTCTTTTTATCGCATAAAAAAGGGGCCGAATGATTCGACCCTAAAAAAGACTATCTGAGGAGGTATGCCCTACTATACTGTATGTGCGATGCCATATTTGGAGTGGACAAATGCCGCTATATTCTTAAAATAGGCATTAACTTAAGAAAGATTTTCCTTTATAAAGGCAAGCGCTTCTTGAACATGACCATCCACTTTAACCTTCCGAAATTCTTTCGCGAGGTTTCCTTGTTTATCAATTATGAAGGTACTTCTTTCTATTCCCATATACTCTTTTCCAAAATTCTTCTTCAACTTCCATACTCCGTATTCTTCTGCAACTTTATGATCCACGTCAGCTAATAAAATAAAAGGTAAGCTATATTTATCAATAAATTTTTCGTGTGATTTTAGCTCATCTGGACTAACGCCTAGAATAACGGCATCTAAATCCGAAAATTCTTGATATGCGTCACGGAAGTCACAAGCCTCTGTAGTGCAACCTGGTGTCATATCCTTTGGGTAAAAATACAATACTATATGTTTTTTGCCGGCGAAATCAGACAGTTTTACAATCTCGCCATTACTTGCATGCAATGCAAAATCAGGTGCTTTTGCTCCTACTTCAATTGCCATGATTGTTCAACTCCTTGTTTAAATCAATTCCTCATTATTACGAAATGGAATATTCATCTTATCCTTTAGCTTATCGAAATGCCGTGTCTAACGCAAACTTTCTACTTTTTAATAGTTGCCTGATCATAATCCAGCACACTCTTCACTACAAATACCGCTGGAATGGTATAGCCAATTAATGCCTCGATAATGACGATTACTCGCCCAATCCCAATTGGGACTACATCCCCAAATCCAACCGAAAACAGTGTGACCGCGCTTAAATATAGCGTTGTATATAATTTATGAAAATAGGATCCAGACAACTGCGCTCCATGGTCAATTATGATATTAAGCCCTTTGATTTCAAGCAATAAATATATGAGGCCAAATCCGATCATTAGTACACAATAGGCAAAAGCCAGAAACAGGAAATTATCAAAGGAGATTTGCTTTCCTTTTAATTTATGAGAAAAAAACAAAGTTCGCAGACTCATACAAATACACAAAATGACTAGTACAATGAGGAGATTATACATAATAGAGGCTCCTTTTGTTTGTTGCTTTATCACTCATTAGTCTGATGTACAGGTGAATAGGTGAACGAGCTTTATTCTGGATGGAACATATACCCATCAGACACTATGCAGAAAACTGCTTGTCAGTCTATTTTATGGTTAGGTTGAATATATTTATGAATAAAACTTTATTGGACACTGTTTTCTTAAAGGACTAAAATGGAGAATGGATTTAACTATTGGAGGTATATATATGAATTTTACAAAGTCCGAACATTTACATAGCGAAGCATTGGAGCACATCGTTGGAGGTGTGAACAGCCCTTCAAGATCTTACAAAGCAGTCGGCGGCGGTTCACCGGTAGCAATGAAGAAGGCGCAAGGTGCATACTTTTGGGATGTGGATGATAACAAATATATTGATTATCTAGCAGCATATGGTCCGATCATTACTGGACATGCGCATCCACATATTACAGAGGCAATCAAAAATGCAGCTGAAAACGGCGTTTTATACGGAACACCTACCCCTTTTGAAGTAAAATTTGCCAAAATGCTGAAAGAAGCAATGCCTGCATTAGATAAGGTACGTTTTGTAAATTCCGGTACGGAAGCAGTTATGACAACCATTCGTGTAGCAAGAGCCTATACGGGACGCGACAAAATCATTAAATTTGAGGGCTGTTATCATGGTCATTCTGATCTTGTTCTCGTCGCAGCAGGTTCAGGACCTTCTCAACTTGGTATGCCCGATTCAGCAGGAGTAACAAAAAATATTGCCAAGGAAGTTATTACCGTTCCTTTCAATGATATTGAACCATTCAAAGAGGCTTTAAATACATGGGGAAATGAAATAGCAGCTGTACTTGTCGAGCCGATTGTCGGCAACTTTGGAATTGTCGAACCGAATCCAGGATTCTTAGAACAAGTAAACGAGCTAGCCCATGATGCTGGCGCGCTGGTTATTTACGATGAAGTTATTACAGCCTTTCGCTTTATGTATGGCGGTGCTCAAAACTTACTTGGGGTTACACCAGATTTAACCGCTATGGGTAAAATTATTGGCGGTGGTTTACCAATTGGTGCTTATGGCGGCCGTAAAGAAATTATGGAAAAAGTCGCTCCGATGGGGCCAGCATACCAAGCTGGTACGATGGCAGGAAACCCTGCATCCATGTTAGCTGGTATTGCATGCCTAGAGGTTTTAAAAGAAGAAGGTGTATATGAAAAACTAGATTCCCTTGGGGCAATGCTAGAAGAAGGAATCTTAGCAGCTGCTAGGAAGTATAACACACCGATAACTATAAACCGCCTTAAAGGTGCTTTAACCGTTTATTTCACAAACGAAAAGGTAGAGAATTATAAACAAGCAGAAGCAACTGATGGAGAAATGTTCGCAAAGTTCTTCAAGTTAATGCTTCATCAAGGAATTAATCTTGCTCCTTCCAAATATGAAGCATGGTTTATTACCACTGCACATACAGAAGAAGATATAAAAGAAACAATTACGGCAGTGGATTATGCATTTTCACAGCTATAATATTAAGGAAAAACCTAAAAGCATCCACATGCTTTTAGGTTTTTTTATGTTCCAGGAATACTTCTCCCTTTCTCCACATATCATTCTTTATCCTCCAAACATGGACAAAGATTATCTTTTTACAAAATTTATAGTACTTGGGTATGATATTAATGAAATGATGAAAATTTTCTCTTGATATTCTCACTTTTCCAATGTATATTACGTAGATGTTGCATACGAAAAACAAGAGTATCTAATTATGGAAAGTACAACAAAAAGTCACACTACTTTCTTTTTCTAAAAACGAAATAATAAAATACTTAATGATCATTAAAGGGGATATACGGAGTTATGAAGCTTGGAGCCCGCATATTTAAAACGGGAATAGCGATTGTACTGGCTTTATTTTTGGCAAGAATATTGCATATGCCTAATGCAGTATTTGCTGGGATCGCGGCTATTTTCGCGATAAAACCAACTATTTATCGATCTTATTTATCGATTATTGAACAACTTCAAGGAAACCTAATTGGAGCCATAGTTGGGGTTGTATTAGTAATGGTGTTCAATAATAACGTGCTTATTGTTGGACTCGGCGCGATTATTACCATCATCATTATGTTAAGACTTAAGCTTGAAAATAATGTTAGCCTAGGTCTCGTTACAATGATTGCCTTAATGGAAACACCAGGCGAGCATTTCTTGCAATTCGCCGGAATTCGTTTTTCCACTCTATTACTTGGAATTTTATCGTCGTTTATCGTAAATTTAATTTTCCTACCGCCAAAATACGAAACAAAATTATATAACAGCATCACAAATGTGACCGAAGATGTTTTAAGATGGATACGATTAACGAGTCGCCATGCAGCGGAACATCAACTTTTAAAGAAAGATATTAACGTATTAGAAGAAAGACTACTAAGAGTCAATGAATTTTTGTCGATGTATAAAGAAGAGCGCAGCTATTTCAGAAGATCTACGATTGATAAACAACGAAAAGCAGTTGTTTATCGGCAAATGGTCACTCTTTTGCAAAGTAGCTTCGATATTTTAAAAATTCTTCATCGTTATGAACAGGATTTGCGACAACTTCCTGAATCAGTAAATGAGCATCTGCAAGAATTACTTGATGCTATTATGAACGATCATGAAAAGTTAATATTGAAATTTCTAGGGAAAATCCGGAAAGACTCAGAAATTGAATCCGTTCAGCTTTTGGAGGAACAAAGGAATGAATTAATGGAGCTTTTCCTGGAAGAAATTGAAGCAGAACACTTTCCATCCCAAGTACAAAAATTCCATTTTATGCGTCTTTTATCCGCTATTGTGGAATATCAAGAACAATTGCAGCATTTCGAAAAAATACTAGACAGTTTCCAATCCTTTCACAAAGATAAAAACGAAGTGACGGTGGAGGAAATAAACGAAGATTAAGCCGGCAAACGATTTGCCGGCTTTTAGTTTAGGATAATTTCAATTTGCGTGATTCCATTGTTTTGCACAAATGAGAATCGGTCTAATTCTATTCTATGCGTCCAATTGTTGAACCTGAAACAAATCAAAGTAATGGCCATGTTTTGCCATTAGCTCTTCATGAGTACCCATTTCCACAATTTTTCCATGTTCAATCAGTATAATGCGATCTGCATGTGTGATGGTTGATAAACGATGTGCAACAATGAAGGTCGTTCGATCTTTCGCCAGCTTATCAAGCGCTTCTTGGATGAGATGCTCACTTTCTAAATCTAATGCTGATGTCGCTTCATCCAGTACTAATATTGGCGGGTTTTTCAAAAACACTCTCGCAATTGCAATTCGTTGCTTTTGACCACCAGACAGCTTCACGCCGCGTTCTCCAACTTGTGTATCATATCCATTTGGTAAATTCAAAATAAAATCATGTGCATTTGCAGCCTTAGCCGCATCATATACTTCTTCTTCTGTTGCACCAGGTTTCCCTAATAGGATATTCGCTTTGATGGATTCGCTGAAAAGAATGCTATCCTGAAGCACCATTCCGATTTTATCTCGAAGGCTTCTTACCTTGAAGTTGCGGATATCAGTACCATCCAGTAAAATAGCTCCCTCTGTAACATCATAGAACCGAGGAATTAAACTGACTAGAGACGATTTTCCACCTCCGCTCATCCCTACTAATGCGACGGTTTCGCCTACATTAATATCCAAATCAATATCTTTTAAAACAGGGGCTTCCTTTTGATCATAGGCAAAACTAACATGATCAAACTTAATATTTCCCACTACATTTTTGCATTCGATTGCATCTGGTCGATCATCGATATCATATTTTTGATCGATTAGTTCAAAAACCCTATCCATTGATGCAAATGCTTGTGTTAAGGTGGTTCCGGAATTCACTAATCGCCGTAATGGACTGTACAAATTATCAATATAAGCAATAAATGCTGCCATCGTACCTACTGTTAAATTCCCGTGGATAACCTGATAACCGGCATAGCCGATGATGATCAATGGTGCAACATCCGTAATCGTATTTACAACAGCAAAAGATTTTGCCGTCCATCGTGTATGAGACAAGGCTTTTTCCAGAAAGTTAGAATTGCGTTTGCTGAATTGCTTTTGCTCATGATCTTCGATAGCAAAGCTTTTAATGACCGCCATCCCTTGTACTCTCTCATGCAAATAACCTTGAACCTCTGCTAACGGCTGGGAACGATTGCGTGTCAGTTTTCGAAGATTACCGAAGAAATATTTTACCGATACAATATAGAACGGGAAAACAATTAAGGAAACGAGCGTCAGTTTTACATCCATATTAAACATGATACAAATTGCAATGATGATGGTAGAGGTATCTAACCAAACATTCATCAGACCAGTAATAACAAAGTCTTTCGTTTGTTCAACATCATTAATCACTCTCGAGATAACTTCTCCGCCTCGTGTATTGGCGTAATATTTAAAGCTCAGCTTTTGCAAATGTGTGAATAAACGATCACGAATATCATACAAAATTTTGCTTGCGGTCCATTGCGCAAAATATTGGCGGAAATATTCTACAGGCGGACGTGCAAAAATGAATATCGCAAACATAATAGATAACCAAAAAGTGAGCTTCGATGTTTTCTCATGCACACTAAGCGAATGGCTGCCAATGACATCATCAATGACATATTTAATAAATAAAGGAATAAGTAATGGAATAACAAATTTTATAATGCCGATGATAAAAGTACCAACGATTTGAAACTTATATGGTTTTACAAATTTTAAATACCTTTTAATACTTCCCACTTTAACCCTCCAAAAATTTTTGACCATTATATTTTACCCCAAAAATAAAAAGCACTACTAGAATAGTGCTCCTCTTCAGGGTTATTTTCTTCTTATTAAGAGCGGTATGTCAAATATCTCTCATACCAAATATCAATAAAATCTGGAGAAAACGGGCCTTTTCGTTGTCTGATCCAGCGAACAAGGTTGTCCACATTTCGCTTTAAAATATGATCAATGACATCTGGATACCCCATTTGTTTCCGATGATATTCATATTCATCCTCATCTAATAGAGTATATGTCATATCTGGAAAAACTTTAATATCCAAATCATAATCAATATATTTTAGTGCCTCACTATCGTACACAAATGGTGAACCAAGATTACAATAATAATAAATACCATCTTCCCGAATCATTCCAATAATATTAAACCAATGATCAGTATGAAAGTAACAAATAGCAGGTTCACGAGTAACCCAAGTTCTTCCGTCAGATTCTGTCACAATGGTTCGGTCATTCCCACCGATAACGAGAGATTTTGTTCCCTTTAGAACCGTTGTTTCATCCCATATTCTGTGAATGAAACCATTATGCTTATAGCTATGAATTTGAATGGTTTCTCCTTCCGTGGGAATCCTCATTATTCTCCCTTCCTTCGTCGTAGTCTTATGAATAGTCCATACATCCTTTCTGTCTAAATTTACTGTTTGTCCATTAATTGCCAATAAAAATATGTATATACCGTTACGAAAAATATTTTTCTTATTATTATAACGGTTTTTTGGAAAATTTAAAACAAAAAGAGAGTGACCAATATCTCTGTCACCCTCATGCAAAAATTTTGGATTCCTGATATGTGCGGATCACTTCATCTGTCTGTGATTCAAATACTTTTTGAATTTTTCGCAGTTCATTTTTCATATCGGCTATTTCATTTTTTAAACTTTCAAGCTCCGCCTCTTCTTGTAATTCCACAAGCTGTGTCTCCAACTCCTGGCATCTCTCAATTTCCGATTGTAGATATAGTAATTGCTCCATTGTTTTCATCTGTTCAGAAATGATTTGATTGAAGTCACTCATATGGGCACCATCCTTTTTCAATACTTAGTCATTGCTGTTTTTTCATTTACAAGGCATTCCAACACAAATGCATATACGATTAAGAAATGAGTCTTACTATTATGTAATTCTGCTTAAAGAAAAGAATCCCTTTGACTAGTTCTGTCGCTTTCCATGTGCTTTTGTCGAAAACAAATACGCGGATTTACTGCGTTTTTTCCAAAAACACAAAGCTAGTTGCACCTATGTTTGAAGGATACACATTCCACTATTGACCTACTCTTACATAAAAATACGCGCTGTTGCTGCAATCCCCGAACATATTGGCAGAACTGTTACTCTCACTATTCACTAATAAACAAAGAATAAGGGACATCCACGATTAGGATGCCCCTTTTTTGTATTATTGTTGACCAGCGTTGCCTGAATTTTGAGCTTTGCGAGATTCAGATTGTTGGTTAGCTTTTCTTACAGATTGCACATCTGTTTCGCTACCGAACTCAGTTCCGAAAGAACCTTGAGATCCTTGTGCAGATTGTGCGTTTTGTTGTCTTACTTCTTGAGCGTTAGTTCCTGCTTGAGTTTTGTTGAATTGCTTTGCCATCATTATCACCTCCACGGTCTTTAATGTAACCAATCAGGAAGGTTGTTATGTAATATTTGAAAAAAATTTATTGGAACGTTTCCATATGTCTGATTTACCCCATACTTTTCACCTTCAATGAATAACAAACATTCCGTCAATGAACACTATGGATATTCGAACATAGAAGGAGTGTATCAAATGGAAGATATTCGTGATATGACACAGTTGTCTATGATGTCCAAAACAGAATGGACAGATGAAGAACTTTCCTACTTTCATCATTCCCTGCAGCAAATAGCGCCCTATTTAAACTCGGAAGGACAAACTATTCATCGAGAAATAATCGAAGAAATTACCCATCGAGGATAACAAAATAATCAAAAAGAAACACGGTCCACTAAGCGGCCGTGTTTCTTTCGCATTTGAAATCGATATAACCGATCATAAAAGGATTTTAAAAATTGATATAAAGTCTGTTCGGATGGAGCAAGTTCTCTTTTCTTCGGTGTTATCACCCCAACTGCTCTGAAAAACTCAGGACCAGCAATCTCTACCGCAACCACATCTTTCGGAACATTATATGATAAGGCTAATTCCGGCAAAATGGCAATCCCTATGCCAGCAGCCACAAGACCTTTTATCGTATCCATATCTTCGCCTTCAAATGCGATTTCCGGAACAAACCCAGCCTTTTGACAGGCTTTAAAAATCATCTCACGGATTGGCAGCCCACTCCGAAAAGTGACAAACCTTTCTTGTTCAAGTTGATTAAGTCTTATTGTTTTTTGTTTTGCCAGTTCATGACTCTC
>Ga0224726_1060_pt1 | contig 9251 bp, 4 predicted proteins | sample IA12soil_B_GH6A_2_FD_161641 | JGI IMG/M metagenome (GOLD analysis project Ga0224726, IMG submission 161641) | Enriched cells from agricultural soil in Iowa, United States - IA12soil_B_GH6A(+) | ecosystem: Environmental > Terrestrial > Soil > Agricultural land | place: USA: Iowa | collected 2017-05-08 | reverse complement strand
CACTAAATACCAGCCGTACTACCACAGCTTACGACCAAAATGGAAATCTGGAATATTTCAAGCAAAACTATGCACCTTTTAGCATCATCAATGAACTGGATAACAATTACATTGATTTGGATATGTTGGACCTGAAGGTACAGGGTGAATTAAATTATAAGTTTATTAAAGACTTTAATTTTAAGTCAATAGGCGCAATTCGTTATGTAAAAACCACTAGAGAGCATAAAATTACCGAATTTTCTAACATGGCTTTGGCCTACAGGTATGCGCCAAATAGTACTATTGCCAAAATCAATAGGTTTTTATACAAGGATCCTGAAACTCCTGAAATTACCGATCCAATAATTACATTACCAGAAGGAGGTTTTTATAATAGAAGTGATGATAACTTATTGAACTTTAACGTACGTAACCAAGTAGATTATAATCATACGTTTGGTAAACATCAGGTAAGGGGCTTTATTGGTCAGGAAATAAAATTTTCTAATAGACAGAATAGTTGGAGCAATGGTTATGGTTACCAATATGACAAAGGAGGTGTGCCATTTACCGATTATAGGATTGTAAAAATGCTTCTGCAAAACAATTATGATTACTTTGGCATGAGTCAGCTCTATGATAGATATGCCGCATTTTTCCTTAATGGAAGCTATGCTTATAACCAAAAATACATTATTAATGGAACATTCAGGTATGATGGTAGTAACCGTTTAGGGGCCAGCAAAACGGCACGTTGGTTACCAACCTGGACCGTGAGTGGTGCATGGAATATAGATGAAGAAGACTTTATAAAGAACATTAGCAAGATTTCGTATATGAAGATAAGGGCTGGCTATGGGCTAACCGCTAGTATGGGTAGTGCATCCAACTCGTCAATTGTATTGACCAATAACAAAACACTTCGTCCTAACTTATCGGAAGTAGAACCTCGTATCGTATTGAGTGGTCTGGAAAACTCAGAACTCACTTGGGAAAAACAATATGAGGCCAATGTAGGTCTAGACGCGGGCTTGTTCAATAGCCGATTAACATTTAGTCTCGATTATTATAACAGAAAAGGATTTGACCTGATTGGTAATGTACGCACCTCTGGTATTGGTGGCCAATATACCAAACAGGCCAATTACGCCGATATGAAATCACACGGTTTTGAGGTCACCGTTGGAGGTAGAATAGGTGGTGGTAACCAAAATTCACTATCCTGGTCGCCATCTTTTACTTTTGGTTACAACAAAAACAAAATTACCAATTTGCAGACCACGCCACGTATTTATGATCTAATTATACCTGAAGGTGGAGCTATGCAGGGTGGAGCAGTAAGAGGTCTATACTCTATCGATTTCCAGAAACTTAACGGACTGGGCGTACCTACATTTATTGATGAAGAAGGTGAAATTACCAGCGACGTATACGTGCAAAGTCAGGTTACAAAATACCTCAAGTACGAAGGACCAGTCGATCCTACCGTTACCGGGGGCTTAACCAATAATTTTAAATACAAAAACTTCCAATTTACTTTCTTTGTCTCTTATCAGGCGGGTAACAAAATTAGGCTTAACAATGTATACTCATCAAGCTATTCGGATTCTGACGCCATGCCGAGGGAGTTTCTAGACCGCTGGACCTTGCCTTTGGACGAGAACTATACGAATGCCCCTTCATTAGCAGATTACCTGTTGAAAAAAGACCTTAGTGGAACTTATCCTTACACGGCTTATAACTATTCAACAGCAAGGGTGGCAGATGGGTCATTTGTTCGTTTGAAGCAAGTTTCTGTTATGTACAATTTGTCTAATAAATTAAATAAGAAGTTAGGCTTAAGTAATGCTTCCATTAAACTTCAGGGAAACAACATCTGGTTGATCTATGCGGATAAAAAGCTAAAAGGACAAGATCCAGAGTTTTTTACCTCTGGAGGTGTAGCGATGCCCATACCACAGCAGTTGACATTATCATTAAAAGTTGGAATTTAATTTTTTGAAGGAAATGAAGAATATTATTTTATACATGTTTGTTTGCATTGCTGTATTAGGTACAGGTTGCAAAAAATATCTAGAGCAGGCCCCAGATCAAAGAACGACATTAAACTCTCCCGAAAAGGTGTCAAGGCTTTTGGTAACGGCCTATCCAAGGGGTAATTATGTATTACTGACTGAGGCCATGTCTGACAATATCTTGTACATAGGTCCGCCGGCTACAGAATATGTAATTACACGCGATGCATATGCATGGAAAGATGTCGAAGAGATCAGCCAAGACTCTCCTGTTTACTATTGGAACTCTTGCTATACAGCTATTGCGGCTGCGAATCAGGCTTTAGATGCGATAGCCAAAGCTGAAGATCCACAGAACTATACTGCACAAAAAGGAGAAGCATTGGTAGCTAGGGCTTATGCACATTTTATGCTGGTCACCTTTTATTCAAAACCTTACGATGTAGCTACCGCTGATACAGATATGGGAATACCATATGTTACCGAGCCAGAAAATGTGGTTTTCAAAAATTACGAACGTAAAACAGTAGCCTATGTATATGAGCAGATCGGGAAAGATCTGCTGGAAGGTATTCCTTTAATTCAGGATAATAAATATACGGTTCCATCATACCATTTTACCAAAAAAGCAGCTTATGCCTTTGCTTCAAGGTATTACCTGTTTAAAAAAGATTATCCAAAGGTAATAGAGTACGCAAACAAAGCTTTTCCCGCAAATGATTTTGCAACAAGTGCACGCCCTTGGAAGTCGTATGCTAATATCTCGGGATCTTCTAATGTGGCTATGGCCTTAACATCGGCTACCAATCCCGGAAATATTTTGATTGCCGAAACGGTTTCTAGGGCAGCTAGTCAATATGCAAGAAATCAATATGCAATGTCGCCAGCTAGATTTGATGAAATAAGGATGCCTTTGGGCATACAGTTTACCGCTTACAAATCTTATTCATATGATGGTGGAGCTTATTACTTTGTGCCAAAACACTATGCCCACTTTGTGAGGACCAGTATCAATGCAACTACTGGAACTTATTACAATATGCAGGTGTTGTTTACTACCGAAGAAGTGTTGCTAAATCGTGCCGAGGCTTATATTTATGAAGGACGCTATTCCGATGCGGTTAAAGATTTCAATACCTTATTGAGCGTACGTCTGACTACTTATACTGAAAGTGCAAATGGCTTGACCGATGCAAAAATAATGGCTTACTATGCTTCTACAACCACTGACAAACGAGTGGCCTATGTCAATGCAGTTTTGGCCATGAGACGGGCAGAGTTTATATCGGAAGGAATGAGATGGTTGGACATTCTGCGTTACAAGATGTCGGTAACGCATAGAGATAAAGATGGCGTTGCACATACTTTGTCAGCTAATGATAACAGAAGACAGTGGCAATTGCCGGAAGAAGTTACATTATCTGGCGTTCCTTTAAATCCACGTTAGAATTAACCAGTTTAAATTATGAAGAAAATAAACATCATATTGTTTGCAACGACCTTTATGTTATTGGCCAGCTGCAAAAAGACAGAAAAATTAGATAGGGAGATTGTGGGGTTGGGAGGTGATACTTGGACACAAACTGCATTAGATGTTTGGCTGTACAATAATTTTACTAAACCCTATAACCTTAGCGTTAAATACCGATGGGATGGAACGGAATATGATAATAGCAAAACGTTAGTCCCACCAAATTTAGAAAAAGTACAGCCTTTAATGGAATTGGTTAAAAGCGCATGGATAGATGCCTATACTGGAGAAGTAAGCCAGAATTTCATTAAGATATATGCACCTAAAAATTATATATTGGTAGGTAGTGTAGCTTATAATAGTAATGGAAGTTATACGCTTGGCGAAGCCGAAGGGGGGACAAGGGTTACACTGTATAATGTCAATAACTTTACTACAGAAGATCGTGCAGTATCCAAAAGGATCTTAAAAACCATACACCATGAGTTTGGACATATTTTGCACCAAAACATCATGTATCCCGTAGAATTTTCAACCATAACCCCTTCAGGTTATACGGCAGATTGGAGCAGTACTTCGGGTTCGGACTATGCAAATAAAGGCTTTATTACCCAATATGCTCAAGCCTCACCTAATGAAGATTTTGTTGAAATGATAGCCATTATGCTGACCGAGGGCAAGCTTGCCTACGAGGCGCTATTGGCCAGTAATACCAATGCGACTTCAGTTGCAGCAATAAGGGCTAAGGAAGCTATTGTAGCAGCCTATATGAGCAGTGTTTGGGGCATAAATATCTATACATTGCAAAACCGTGTGCAGGCTGGACTGAATGCAAAATCACCAGATAAACCCACTACCTACCTAGGGCTTGGGAAAACTTATACACAGGTAGCCGTAACACCCGATGCAACTCCAGGGATGTCGGCCGACTTTATGGCCGCTTACGATGCCGCAAAAATAGCCCTTAATGGTTATGGAGGTAGAGCGATCAATAACTTTTCATTGGTTTATACTACGGCTGGGCAGGTAATTTTAAGGGTTAATTATAGTTTTTCTGGCACCAACTATACGGCTAATTTCACTTATAATGTGGCTACAAATACTGCAGGCAATATTACATTGACATTGGCAAGTACAGATGCCTTTGCTGCTGCCATTGCAAGTTATGTGGCACCTTTAACTAACTATTTAACACAGAGCCAATTTACCTACAAATTTTTCTATAGTGCAGATTACAAGAACATGTATGTAGGCTTAGCAAAAACCAACAATAGTGGCTCGTATTTTTATGGAACAATGGGCAATTAAACAAAACAGGTTATGAAAAAGATTTTATTGTACATGATGCTAGCTATAATAGGATTTATAGCGGGCTGTAAAAAAGATACCGATCCAATTTTTGATGATCCGGATACCCGATTGGCAGCGGAATTGAGCGCAGATCAGGCTAAGCTGCTCAACGCACCAAATGGCTGGAAAGCCATGATTTATCCGAAAGGAGGAAAAGGATTTTTCTATTATTTTAAATTTAAGGCCGATGGTTCGGTAACCATGCTTTCCGATTTTAATACCACGACGGCCAGAGTACCAATGGATGCCACCTACCGTTTAAAAGCATTGCAACGGCCAACATTGATTTTTGATACCTATAGTTATATCCACTTGCCCTCAGATCCTAATGGGGATATCAGTGGAGGAACAAATGGAGTAGCATTAGCATCCGATTTTGAATTCGCATTTGTGCGTTCCACCGCAGACAGTCTTGTGTTTGAGGGAATATTCAATAAAAATGTATTTAAAATGGTAAAGCTGACAGCAGCAGAAGAACAGAATATTTTGTCTGGAGCGATAAGCACATTTATTAGCGAATCAACACCTTATATTACCAATAAAATATTGTATATGATCTTGGATGGCAAACAAGTGCCAGTATCGTTAAGTGCAGGTACCAAGGTGTTCTCCATTTCTGGAAAAGTAAGTTCCGTATTCTATTATGGTTTGGATGTGCTGGAATTGGGTACGCCTATTAAATATGGAAGTTATACCTTTGATAAGATATACTGGGATAAAACAGAAAAATATTTCTATGCGTTAAAAGGAACTGAACGAATTAAGATAGAGATTTCCCCAGCGCCACTTGTATTGGATACCGATCCAGCATTACATACCGTTTTAAATACAAGATGGGCATCATTGAAAATAAACATAGCCGATTTACCTGATCTTTCCACTGATTTCCTAAGTAAGTACAATGCTGCAAATGCGAATATGAATGGTTATGGAAGTCGCTATATCGAATATATTACCGTATTATTCGGTACAAATAATCAGATTACCTTGGCGGCCAGATGTCGTAATCCCGCTAGCCCTACTTCAACCTATACGGCTAACTATGTCTTCAACATGACATTGAATAGTACAACAGGAGTAGCCACCTTTGTTTTAGATCCGGCACAGGCATTGGGAGCAGGATTGGGTAATTCTAATGCAAATTCGTTTAAGACTTATTTGAAGCCTTTAACAGATTACTTTATTGCTAACAGCTTTAAAATAGCTTATATCTCTGCAGGAGCACCTTCAGGTTCTACAGTGGGAGCCTTTTTGGGGGTGAGTAATCCAAATACTTTCTTTTATGGCGTATTGGGGCAATAAATATTCATAGAGCTTTAGGCACATATATTCATACCCAAGAACATTTCTTGGGTATGGATACTTAAATAAAGGCTAAATATACATTTGACTAATGGCGATTACCTAATGGGAAAATAATTCTCGGAAATGTGGTCGTTCCAGATGGTTGTGCCTATTGATATCTAATTCAATAGAAATGTTGAGCCAGATTTAAGATCAATATATCAACAAGAAACCAACCTAATCAATTCACTAAAACTTAAACGTTATGTACAAAAACTTTTACTTTAAACATTTTTTAAAGAAAGGGCTGCTAACCTTTGGCCTATTATTTGCATTCTGTATTGCCAATGCACAATCACTTGTTTGGAAAAATTCGGTAACAGGAACTTCTACTTCGGCTAATGGTAGAGCACCGCAGGCCTCTCATAGGTATACCCGTACCGTTTACCTGGTGGCCGCTGGCGAATTATCAGCTGGAGGTATTGATGCGGGAAAAGTGTTAAAGGCCATTGGCTTTAATTATAATGCAACGAGTACAACCGCAGCAGTTGGTACTCTTAAAATTTACCTACAGAATACGGCCGATGTTTCCTATAGTAAAGGTACTTCATGGGCAACAGCCATCAGTACGATGACAAAGGTAAGCGATGCTGCAGCCACTATACCTACCGCAGCTACGGCAAATTTTGTCTTTGAGAATGGAAATACTTTTACTTATACTGGCGGAGCCATGTATGTTGCTTTTGAATGGCTTAACCTAGAAGGCACCTTAGGGTCATCTAAGACGGCTTATTGTAATAGTTCTACAACCAATACAGGTGCCGTTGATGGTTTGTATTCAGCTTTTTCTACCAGTGGTACTACGCCATCAGATAATATTTCTTCTAATAATTTTCGTCCAGCTACACGCTTTGCTTATGAATTGCTAAATAATGATGCAAAGGTGTCTAATATCTATGCCATGAGTACTGCTCCCGTAAATGAAGGAAAACAAAATATATCGGCTAGAATAACGAATGAGGGCATAAATCCCATATACAACCTTAACGTTACGCTAACCATTAGTGGTGCAAATAGCTTTATAAATACCAAAACAATCTCATTACCTGTTGAGACCCCAATAGAAAGTGGCGCTGGATATAATATTAACTTTGATGAATTTATACCTGTTAACCAAGGCCATAATACCATTACCGTAACGATTAATGGTACCGATGATGATAATTCCAACAATACGGAAAGTGTAACGCAAGAGGTTATACTTGGACTATTTTCATATAATTTAGGTACAGTCATTAGCAGTAATGGAGGCTCAAGCAGTCAAAACTATAAATATGCAGTTAAATATACGGCCAATGGAACAGTGTATCCTAGGGCAGCACGGTTTCTCCTATCCACCAATTCAACCGTATTAGGTCACCAATTAAAGGCAAATTGGTATAACGCAAATTGGGAACTAATGGGTGAATCAGAGATTTATACGGCCATAGCGGGCGATCAGGGTAAATTAGTTACCCTTTATTTTAACGAAAAAAATGTACCCGTACCTAATATTAGTGGGAGTACCGATTTTTACGTCAGTATACAACTGGTATCGGTTCCTCCTGATGACCCCGCGAGTAACACTACTCCAAAGGCCAAACTTGCCGTTTATTTTATGGGCCGCCAAAATGAATTAGAAACGCCTGTTATGGCGGGCACATACTTTTCCGGTGTTACCATTACGCCACCAACAGGTCTGGCCACTTCATCAAGTAAACCCACAATAGAAGCAATTACTACATTAGCCACACTCCCTGTAAACATCAGTACTTTTACGGCAAAACTGAATAATGGTAAGGTAGCGCTTCACTGGACAGTTGGTACAGAAAAAAATGTAAACCATTATGAAATTGAACGCTCTTCAAATGGTATCGATTTTGTAAAAGCAGCTCAAGTTACAGCAAATGGTGCTGCAATTTATAACACTATAGATGACAAGCCCACATTAGGAATAAACTATTATCGTTTAAAAGGGGTAGACAATGATGGGACATTGAGCCCTTTCAATGAATTAAGAGTGGTTAAGATAATGTCATTAAATGCAAAAGAAGCTTTAGTTTATCCAAATCCAATTGTAGGTAGTACAATTAATATTGGTCTTTCGGGTTATACCAAAGGCGCCTATGCCTATAAGTTAACTGATGTGTCAGGTAAATTGATACAAAAAGGTAGTTTTGCCAATAGTGGATCAGAAAGTAGCGCTATTATGGTAACTAATGGACTGCCTGCAGGCACTTACTTGCTGAGATTATAAATGGTAGGGAAATTATCCAATCTAAGCTTATTAAACAATACGACCCTCAACAAAGAAAAATGATCGGCAATAGCTGTAACAGGAACGGTTATCGATGTTGAGTATGTACCCTCTCCATTTATCACACCACTAGTGACCACAGTTTCATCTACATCATCAAAATCGCCATCGCCATTCCAATCTATAAATACCTTTGCTATTTTATTATAATTAGCCCCACATGTACCCATAGAGAGGTTTAAGTTATAGTACTTACCCTTTTCCAATTCTATGGTCTGGGCCGTATAATCGGCATAAGCAGTACAAGTTGTAGCAGGGGTATGGTTAATATTAGCTAAGCTAAAATTAATGATTTTAGAGTCTGCATTGGAGCTTGGGGCAGATATACAATAGGTCGCACCTCCAATACCTGTCATAATTAACGAGAAAGCCTGTGCACCACTTTGCAATGAATTTTTATGGCCTACTGTAAAGGTATATGTTTTTCCCGGAACGGCATCTGCAATATAGATCTGCTCCACGTTATCCCTAAAGTTATCGCCTGTTGTGGCTGCCATAGCTGGATTTGCCGGATCCAATACCCATGGATAAAAAGTAGTCGTTCCATCACTCATTCTAGTATCAAGATCATTTACCAACCTTAGGGTGGTATTATTCAAGGCATTGGTCGTTGGCACTGGTGTAATGGCAGGATCTGTCCAGCAAATGGTGGCTACCAAAGGTCCATTTCCAGATGCCACTATTGTGATCGTCTGTGTTTCTCCCTGGTTCAAGGTACGTTCTGAAATCATACTCTTAGTCCCATCATCCAATATGGCTTTTGCGGCATTTTCGGCATTTAGCAAACCCCAAC
>Ga0224726_1058_pt1 | contig 9314 bp, 6 predicted proteins | sample IA12soil_B_GH6A_2_FD_161641 | JGI IMG/M metagenome (GOLD analysis project Ga0224726, IMG submission 161641) | Enriched cells from agricultural soil in Iowa, United States - IA12soil_B_GH6A(+) | ecosystem: Environmental > Terrestrial > Soil > Agricultural land | place: USA: Iowa | collected 2017-05-08 | reverse complement strand
GTTCCCTTTACAACCACCGTCGGGTTACTACCATCAAGATCCGATTTCATCACATTAATGGTGCCCGTTTGGTTGCTCAGGTAGAATAGCTTGCCTTCGGGTGTTAAGGTTATGTTATTTTTGCCTGTTTGCTCGGTTACAATGACATTTACTTTTTTGTCGTTGTAGCCAGTCAGGCTAGCGGTCGCCATAAGTGAGGGTTTGTCCGCCGGGAGCACGACAACCGCCACGCCTTTATCGTCGGTTATTGCCGACGTACCGCCCACAACAATGGAGGCTTTGGCAAGCGCCGCCTTTGAAACGAGGTTGGTCACGCGTACCTCAACCTGCCGTCCTGTCGCCTGAAGGTCGGTTGACACTTCCTTAGGACTACTAAGAATAGGCACAACATAAGCCGACGACGTATCTTTGTAATATTTTTTTGCAATACTTATTGAGTATTCGCCAACGGGAACATTTGCAATGTCTGCCACGCCAGATGCCGAAGTTTTTACACTTTGATCCCCTAGCTTTACAACAGCGTCGCTAATTGGCTTTTTAGTAACAGAGTCGGTAACGGTAATGTGAACGTTCTTTTTTATAATCGTGCCTGCAATCGCATACCTGGTTGTAGAAATAGTAAATAGTACTGCCACCACAATGAGCACGAAAACAAGTACGGTTACGACTTTACCTTTTCGGGTAGATAAAAATCGCTTGAGCTTAGACGTTTTTTTGATTTCCATCGGTTTTTCGACAGTCTGCTCTGGAGCTTGCGTGTCCTGCAGCTCGTCTATGTTCTCGGCCTCCAAATCAATGTCGTCCAGCGTTTCTTTTTTATCTTCGGCCATTTTCTACCCTCTTTCTGTTACTTAAAATTGTAAGGGTTTTATAAGGCGTAAGCAATACTATTCGACGGTAACGCTTTTAGCAAGATTACGGGGCTGATCTACGTCGTTGCCGCGCGCGACAGCCACATGGTAGGCAAAAAGCTGCTGCAGCGTATTAAGTACGAGTGGCGCCAGCAAATAAGCGCTGGTTTTTACACGCACGACCACCTCGGCATCGATTTGTTTTTTACTATTTGTAATAGCAATGACATGGCCGCCCCGGGCATTTATCTCGGCAAGGTTGCTGGCAGATTTATCAAACAGCCAGCCATCGAGCAGTAGCATCACTTCAAAAAAGCTGTCATCGATCAGCGCGATAGGTCCGTGCTTTAACTCGCCCGCCGCATAGCCTTCCGCCTGGATGTACGAGATTTCTTTTAGCTTCAAGGCGCCTTCGAGTGCCGTAGGAAACAGCGTGTCGCGCCCTAAAAATAATGCGTGGTCATAGCCGGCATACGTTTTAGCAAGCGCCGCAATCTCTTTGGAATGCTCTTTGAGTACTGACTCTATTTCCAATGGGAGCCGGGAGAGTTCTTCAATATACCCCGATGTTTTTTGGGTGCCCGCACCCTTTGCCTGCGCCACCTGAACAGCAAACATCGTCATGGCCGCGACCTGTGAGGTAAATGCTTTAGTGCTGGCTACTGATATCTCGGGCCCCGCATGCACGTACACGCCGCCATCAACCTCGCGGGCAATTGTTGAGCCGACAGCATTAACAATGCCGAGCGTTTTTACGCCGCGGCGTTTGATTTCGCGAAGACATGCCAGTGTATCCGCCGTTTCGCCCGACTGCGAAACAATAAGCGCCACGCTGCCTTCAGGCATATGGAACGACCGGTAACGAAGTTCGCTGGCAATCGCCACGTCTACTGTCAGGCCATCAATAAGTTGTTCGAGGTAGTACGAGGCGAGCAGCCCCGCATAATACGCCGTTCCACAGCCAACAATAGTAATGTGCTTTATTGCCCGCAGTTCATCAGGGGTCATATTAAGGCCACCTAGCTGCACTCTGTTTTCTTCAGCAATAACGCGGCCGTTAAGCGTAGAGCCGAGCGTAGTCGGCTGTTCCATGATCTCTTTTAGCAAAAAATGATCGTAGCCATGTTTTTGGATAGATTGCAGGTCTGCCTCGATTGCCTCTACTTTTTGCGGCAAATGCGTCGCGTTTAAGTCTTGCAAATCAACACCTTCACGTGTGCAGACCGCCATTTCGCCGTCGTTCAAATAAATCGCCTGCGACGTATAGCCCACCAGCGCGGCAGCATCGCTGGCAATCAGCGTCTCGTTGTCGCCCATACCAATAATAAGCGGGCTGCCTGCGCGGGCCACAACAATCTTTTCCGGCTCACGGACGGATACAACGGCTATGCCGTAGGTCCCTACCACCCGCTTAAGCGCCTTTGCTACAGCCTCCTCTAGCTTTGTGCCTTTGGTGTACAACGAATCTATCAGTGCCGCCAGCACTTCGCTGTCTGTTTGGCTAGCAAATGTATGGTTTGATAACTCGCTTTTTAGATCTTTATAGTTCTCGATAATGCCGTTATGCACCAAATAAATATCGCCGGCTTTATGCGGGTGTGCGTTCGCCCTAGAGGGTTCGCCGTGCGTCGCCCAGCGGGTGTGCGCAATACCTACGGTGTCACTGGTTTCGCGGCCCGATATTTCACTGGCAAGCTCGCTTACTTTTCCTTTGGCTCGCAGCAGCGTTGGGGTACCCTTGCCGTTCAAGGTGATCATTCCAGCCGAATCATACCCCCGATACTCCATCCGCCGCAACCCGCCAACAAGCAGTTTTTGCGCATTACGATCACCAATATATCCGCTAATTCCGCACATACGTACCTCCTATTAGCTTATCCAATTACTCTCCCAAATACCGAATCTCGTTCGGCGACAGCCGCAGCAAACCTTCGTCGTGCCGGCGCTGATCCAGGTAGTGTGCCGTAAAGCCAACCGAGCGAGCCAAAACAAAGAGCGCATTAAAGAATTCTATCTCCACCAGCTCTTTTAACTCAGCGTGACTGTAACCCATTTCAGACTCCAAAATATCCAGCAAAATAGCGGCAATAGCGCCATCGACGTTCAGAATGAGGTTTCCTTTTTTTGAACTCGTCACCTTTTCAACACCTTTGGCAAACTTCAGGTACTTGTCACCATTACTATTATTTGCAAACTCCATTAGTGCTTTTACGCGTGGGTCAGGCAGGTCAATGCGATATTTTTTATGGCCGATGCCCGGAATAATACCACCATACTTTTCAACGAATTCACGGGGAGATTGTGCGCTTACACCACCCTCTAGCCAGTTTCCGCTTGCTGCATTAATAGCACCACCAAAACGAGGTCCGATGGTTAGTAAGCCCGAAGCTAGACTTGAGACAAGATCCTTACCCGCTCGGGCCGACACGATAGTATTAACTGCACCTGAGACATACGGGCCGTGATCGACAAGCAGTTTTAGTACGTAGTCGGTAAATTCAATCGCTTTTTTAGAGGTAACTTGTTTGCCTAACAGCATCGAAAGTGTCATGGAGGCAATAGTATTATCCTCAACCGTCCGCAATAGTTCCTTGCCTAAAATATGAACATCCCCATCTACATCACCCGAAATATGACTTACCACTAGACTCTTTTTGCGCTCACCAATTGTTGCTTTTGTAATGTTTCGCTCATCGCTTACGCGTGCGCTAAGTTCTTTTGCTATATCCGTGAATGTTTCACAAACAATCACACCGCTCTCTTTTAGAGCTGCTTTTTTAGCGCTCGCCGATTCGTCGTATGTCTGTGCCAATGCCTTAGCATGGCCAAATTGCGGCGGTGTTTCAAATAGTTCGGCCACCGTGCCGGCAATATACGCAATAATTTCTTTTGTCAGCTTTTTCTCTTTGATAAGCTGGGCTATCTCGTATTCGTCGGTACCGCCCAGCTCGCCAAAAAAGACGATCCGCTTGGTTTCGGTGTCTGCCTCCGCAAGCAGCATCGCCTCGGCAGGCGTCGTCATAGGAAAACGGTCACCGCCAAGCGCCAGTCCAAACGATACACCAAGACCCGTCCCAGTAACGGTGTGAATCAGTTCATTAACGATACCGCCAGAGGTCGACACAACAGCCGTGTCACCGCCGTTTAAAATCTTAGCCGCCGAAAGCTGTAAATGTTGTGTCCCGCCTATGGCACCAAGCTTCGCAAAACCGGGGAGAAGAAGCCCGACCGACGACGGCCCAATAGCTAAGACTCCGCGCTCTTTAGCCAGCTTTGCGAGTTCAATCGAGTGGACCTCCGGGGTTTGCTCGGCAAAGACCGCCGCAACCTTAAGGTTAGGCAACTGCTCGAGTGCCTGTTTGGTCGACGAAAGTACTCGCCGCGCTGACTGCACATTCAAAACGGCGTCACAGCGATTTTTTATAGCCTCCGAAAGCTGGTCTAATGTAGGAACAACCGGAATAATGACTTCACTTTCACCCCAAAAGTATCGCTCCTGCTTTCGTCCGCCCGCAATAATAGCCATAATACTTGGCTGCTGTTTTTTTACTAAAAAGTCGTAGTCTAAAATCGACTGGATAATTCCGGGGTGCGACCCTAGGCATAGTACTTTCATATCCTGCGTGCGCAGATCTGCAATACTCATTTATTTAAGTCCTTTCAAAGCTGTGTGAAGCGCCTCGGAAATACTGGTTTTAGGGCTATAAACACCGCCGAGTAACCCGTGCTTTTTTAACGCTGCCTCTATTTTTGCCAAGCCAATTTCCTGCCGCGGACCACCGCGCCGTACGTAAATTTTCACTCCTTGTCTTGCAAGCTCTTCGCCGTAGACATCGAGCGCCTGAATAATTCCGGCAAACGTATTGGCAATGTCCGTAAAGTTAGCGACTGCTCCGCCCACAAACAAAACTTTGTTTTTCGCCCTTGAGGCCAACATCAGCTTCAATACTTGGCTGGTATATATAAACGTTTCTTCAGTATTTGGGTTACCACTATACTCGCCGTAGTTAGCCAGCTCTTTACCGAGGCCTAGGTTATGGACCTCATCGGCAATCACTACGCTCGCTCCACCGCCCGAAAGCAGCAAAAAGACCGAACCGTCGGGGTTAAGTACGCTTAGGTTAAAAGAGGCGGGGGAGTTGGCATCGAGGCGTTTTACCTCTTCCTCTTCGCTTCGCTTCGCTGTTACCTGCGGGTTCCGGATATCATCCTCGTTCCAGCCACCTACAAAGTATGCAGCAGCATCGTCTACCTCTATAGCACAGTCTAAAACAGTAATGCCTCCGGCAGTTACCAGATACGGGTTAATCTCTAAAAAGACAAAAAAGTTATCTTTAAAAGCCTGAACGAGTCGCTGCAGCTGTTCACGCGCAATACCAGTTTTATCCGCCAGAACATTCCAGTCTTGCTTGCCGTCAAGCGGATGTTTTTCAATGCTTGCCGCATTTTGTTCAATATCCACACCACCTTTACTACTACATAGTAAAGAATACCCGGAGCGGTCGTGAGTTATTGCAAGATAACGCTCGGTTGTCTGTTCGTGGGTAACATAGGGTTCAATCAGAAACGAGGAGTAACCCTTTTCTTCGAGTTCTTTTACTGCCTTGCTGAGGTCAGCCTGCTTAATATCCAACAGGACTAGACCTTTTTTAAACCTGCCCTTTACTGCTTGGTCCACCTTTACGACGTAGCTATCATACCCCTTCACTTTGTCTGTTTCCCGTGCTAAGACAACACTCCAGCCTTCGTACGGAACGCTAAGTACGTCGTTAACAAGTTTTTTTGAGCGGTATTCAGATAGTTTTCTTCGCGGCATTTGCTGTCCTATTCAGTTTCAATTTCTGGTATTACGTCGGTCACTTTTCGGCGGCGAAGGAGGCTCAGCTTTGCTGCTATATGCAATCTGACTGTTGCATATTTGCGTCGTATATTTACCTCTCTTTGACCCGAATAAACCTGCTCGAAATAATTTGCGAACTTAACCGAAGGTGTCTCAACAAAACGATGAAAGAGATAGGTCATAACCGCCACCACAGGAATAGTACACACAATAGCAAGTAAAACTGATCGGTTATATCCCATAAAGCCAGTAAACATAACGAATAGTCCAGCACCTAAAGTGTAGATAATCGGTTGATGAACGAGGTAAAGCGAGTATGTATATCCGCCAAGACGGCCAAGGACTTTTGAAGACATGATCTTTTTAAGCCGGCCAATAGAAAGAACCGATATAACAATGAAAAGCGCGCCAATGCTCATATAGAGCGATTGGCTCTGAGGTTCAGTAAGCCAGTAGGGACTTATCCATTTATAAAAAGTACCCGCCGTAGACGCGGTTGGAAAACCACCAAGAATAATTCCAATAGCAAGTAATCCATAAAGAACCGGCTGTTTAATCTTTTGGACCAGCTCCTGCTTGTTTACATAAATATCTGCAAGTGCCATTCCCAAAATAAAGCCAAGATACCAGGTGTTATATAGCCCTAAGGCTAAGGCTGCATAAATTATCCAGCGCTTATTGGTGTGACCAAATATTAACGCCAATGTAAACACAATAAATGAGCCCACAAACTCATACTTCATTGTCCAAAGAACCGAATTGTAGCGATGCTCTGGCCCAACGACAAATATACTAATTACACCCTCTTTTATGGCACCAAGAAAGCGAGGGATCATCGCCCATTCATTCTGCACGGCACTCGATAGGCTAATACCATAAACCTCGTTTGTCCGAGAAAGGTGAAGCTTAATATAAATCCACGCAAGTATAACCGATGCAAGCGCAGGCAACATTAACCGTAAATATCGTTTAGTTGCAAGCTTTTTAATTACCTCTGTCTTTTTCGTCATGAAGAAACCGACAGACAGCACAAAGCCACTTAATACAAAGAAAACGGCTACCGAAAACGTACCCGAGACAAAGGTTGCAAGAGGTGTCCCGTGAATATTATCTTCAAACCGAAAATGCTGCACTGGGGCTAACGCTTTTACACCCCCGTAATACAGTACAGGGTAAAAAATAACAAGAAAATGAAAGAGAAAAACAACCAGAGCAGCAAGCCCCCTAAGACCTTCCAGCTCCATAAACCGATTAGGCTTGCCCTGTTTTTCTACCCTATTCTTCACTCTAACTATTGTACCATCACCATCAGTCATCTTTAAGCCTGTTGTGCTTACTACAAGCTATTTTTGTGCTAAGGTAAATGTAATGAATATACTTGTCACCGGCGGCGCCGGCTACATCGGCAGCCACACGCTTATCGAACTTATCGCAAACAAATACGATGTTGTCGTCGTTGATAATTTATCCAATAGTAGCCGCGAGGCAATCCGCCGGGTAGAAAAAATCACAGGCACTACCATCCCGCTTTACGTTTTTGACGTGCAGGACAAAACAAAACTGGATACCCTCTTTCAGGCAAACCATTTCGATGCGGTCATTCATTTTGCAGGCCTTAAGGCCGTCGGCGAATCAGTTAAGTACCCCCTGGTTTACTACCGCACCAACATCGACGCAAGCCTTACGCTCCTGGAGGTAATGGAAAAGCACGGCGTTCGGAAACTCATCTTCAGTTCGTCCGCGACAGTATATGGCTCGGCTCCTATTCCTTATTCCGAGGAATATCCGGCTGGCCAGGGAATTACCAACCCGTATGGCCAAACCAAATACATGATCGAGCAAATCATGAGCGACACCGCCGCCGCAAATGGCCAGAATACGTTTATCTCCCTGCGCTACTTTAATCCTATTGGCGCCCACCCGAGCGGCCTCATTGGCGAGCACCCCGAAGGTATTCCAAATAACCTAATGCCCTACATCGCCCAGGTTGCTTTTTTGAATGTAGATTGCTCCGTCGGAGAGGTATTTGGCAGCCTCTTTGGCGGCCGAGAAGACGTAGGCAAGATTAGAGCTTCCATCCGGGTTATCCGGGGTGCCAACGCACGAAAAGACGACACGGCTGTTGGGGACGCTTTCCTCGTACGAGTTAGTCGGAATCAGTGTTCCTTTTTTAATGGCGGTGGCTATAACGGGGTCTAACCCTTCTTCAAAAAAGAAAGAGCGGCCCTGCTTGATTACATCTAAGCGTTTTGGGGTGGGCTCGACAACGTACACGGTATAACCGGCGTGCGCCAGCAGCGCAGCGGTCGTGAGTCCAACGTATCCGGCCCCGAGGACGGTAATGGTAGAATCTTTTTGCATGCATTTCATTATACAGCAAAGTACCAGGGTAGCGCATGAGAGGTTGTACGGGGTTGTGTTTTTGACCGCGCTATTCACAACACTTTCCGCTATAATGGGTACATGATTACAGTAATTATCGCTGGCGGATCAGGCACGCGTCAGTGGCCACTTTCAACACCAGAATTCCCAAAACACTTACTTAAACTAACGGGAGACCGCTCGCTCATACAGATGGCGTATGACCGCGCGAAACGCCTTGGCGACACTGTCTATATCGTTACCGAGGCCAGCCACTCCGACCATGTCCGTGAACAACTTGCTGAGCTTCCTAACGAGGCTTTTTTAATTGAACCGGGCCGCCGCGGTACCGGACACGCTATCGTATAAGCGCTAGATGTCATTAACCGCCGTCATGGTAAGGACGAGCCAATCGCGTTTATTCACGCCGACCACCATATCCGCGATAAAGACGGCTTTGCCCGTTCGTTCCGTGTTGCCGCGGAAGCTTCGGTGGCCGAAAACGCTATTACGCTTATTGGTATCGAGCCAACGTATCCTGCAACAGTGTTCGGATATATCGAACGCGACGGGACGATCGACGAAGATGGCGGCGTCTACAAGGTTGAGTCATTCAAGGAGAAGCCTGAGTACGAAGTTGCCCGCGAGTATATGGACTCAGGCCGTTACCTCTGGAACTGCGGATACTTCGTTGGTACGGCTGCAACCTTCTTAAACCAAATGGAACAATACGCGCCGGATCTCATGGCGAGCTACACCACGCTGACGGGCGCGGGCGAGCCAGGTAGTGATCAGTACAATCAAGCGTATCTTTCGCTCGATAACCAAGTGATCGATACCGCGCTTATTGAAAAAGCCAAAAGTCTTGCAGTGGTTTCGGCCAGCTTTGACTGGATGGATGTTGGGTCATTCCGCGACCTGCACGATGTTGTCCCTCAGGACGAGCAGGGAAACTACACCCACGGTGAAAACATCTTCCCTATTGATGTGGAGAGTGTCTATGTCCGTAACGAAGAAGCTAAGCCGGTTGCCGTCATTGGCCTTGATAATATTGTGGTTGTAAATACGCCGGATGGCGTGCTTGTAACGCGCAAGGACATTAGTCAGCGTGCCGGCGAAGTTGCCAAGGAGCTTTTAAAGCGTCAAGGCTAGCTCTCGTATCCGGTTGGATTTTGGGATTGCCAGCGCCACGTATCGGCGCTGGCGTCTTTTATGGTCTTTTCGGTTTGCCAGCCTAACAGCCGTTTTGCTTTTGAGGCATT
>Ga0224726_1054_pt1 | contig 9529 bp, 6 predicted proteins | sample IA12soil_B_GH6A_2_FD_161641 | JGI IMG/M metagenome (GOLD analysis project Ga0224726, IMG submission 161641) | Enriched cells from agricultural soil in Iowa, United States - IA12soil_B_GH6A(+) | ecosystem: Environmental > Terrestrial > Soil > Agricultural land | place: USA: Iowa | collected 2017-05-08 | reverse complement strand
TTCATACTTAATGATTTTCTATTTATAGTGGATGTATCGAAGAGTGGCAATGTTGCCAAAGTCTTTCAACGATCCTTCTTTAGTCCGAGTTCAAATGCTGTTGGCGGAAGTGAGATTACTTATGCAGAACAGTGAAATAGTAAAATGGTTAAATGACTTTGCGCTGGACTTTTGCGCTTGTCTCGGGCGACGAATCAAAATACAATGCCATTGAACACAATCTCGAACATGAAAGCGACACGATTTCTTTTTACTGGGCTTTGCCTTGTTGATGTTTGAATGGCGGATCAATGCACTCAAGCGATTGATTGATGTTAATCTTTGTAGAGAAAAACAAAGAGTGAATGATAGATATACCATTGTATGAACTGGGCAGTTCGGAGGTTGGTATTATGCCCTAAGGCTCTGATGTTTGCATATAAGAAGGCCGAAGGCGACATCAATTCCTTGTGTTTCTTCCACAGTCTCCCAATCCAAGAAATCAGACAAGTATTTGTTCGCATCATTTGCTTAGCAGACCCTATTGTTTTTGTCTCGAACTGCAGCAGCTTTTCACAATCGTGCTATTCTTCTCCTCAAGAGGTAAAGATAAAAAAGGTGGGAAACAATGTCTACAGACGTTGCAGAGAAGAAAAGGAAACAGGTGGTGGACGACGACGACAATGTTTATCCGAGTAAGAGAGTGTTTACGGAGGAGGATGTTGTGAAGAGTGATCTGGAGGCAGAGGGAGAAGGCAACTCGGTGATGAATCTACATGATTTCTACGAATTACTGCGCCTTGATACTCCTCGTTTACCCCCTACTCCATGCGAATTCTCAGCTCAACATAGAGCTTTGTTGGAAGAGAACACTGGCGCGCTCGTGGCAAAAGTTTGCAGCGCTCTCGAGGAATCCACTTCCACCGACTTTGACACCACTAATTTGTCTTGCGATGACCGTCTGAGCACTGCGTCTACCGAGGTCGATGGCGATAATCATATACCGGATAGAGAGACCATAAACCGTAGACGGGGACACTGCTCTCTGAGCTTGGAAGAGATGCCTCCTCACGCCAATGCTTATACGGGCGCACTTCCAGATCGCGCTCACAGATCTTCGCCACCAAATCTGGACGCCACTTGGACGCTGACAAGCGATTTTGAAAATTCCCCTTCTGTTTCTGATTTTTCAGCAGACGATTTGGATGGGAGTGCTGATGAGTGGGTTTATCTGGATTCATGTTCGGATGCGAAATCTGAGTCCGAGCCTAGGTGTGAGAGCCCGTTCTAATGTTTAAATACTAACGGGGCGACAATAACGGGGCCTCGTATGGATGTATGAGGTTTTTTGAAAAGGGATGGTTGCGTATTGACTGATACATATCGAGAGCGAACTCAGACGTGATTGTTTTGGAGTCGAGTGGAGATGAGGAGGAAGGCGTTCTATATGGTTGTATCGTAACATAGAGGAATTGTAGTAACAAGTGATTTCGGAATGCTTCTTGCCCCTCTCTCGTCGTACAATCTATACTTTGACACTCAAATGACTGTGTAGTGAATCTTCTTCCGTAGTATTTTTTTTTATCTGCAACTCTAGGTCTATGAATCGGATTATCTACGTCGCTATAATCTCTCAACGCCACCACAATGTCGAATAGGCCCCGTTGAGGAACTTGGCCTTTCTTTGAACTGTCAAGTACTTTCAGCCCAGATATACGTGCTCGTTATACTGTGTCATTCCTTCCAGTATAGAAGTCGATGGCATTTGCGCTGGTCGGCCAGTAGTGTCTGATACGAGACCACAAAATCAGAGCTTCCTTACCGTAAGCACCCATGGACGAAAAATCCTTGCAATCGATGCGCATAAGCTTCATCAAGTCGTGATGCGCCGTCTTAGTAGCCCTCCGTGAGCTCACAGTCGCATATAACCAACTCAATAAGTCGAGGACTGGAGACTCACCATACCTAGTCGTGTAGGCATGACGGAGTTATAACAGGTTACACAGTTGACCCGGCAAAGCGGTTACCGTCTGTAGTACCCATTACAGGGGTTGTATGTGCCATTTCGAGGCATGAGCAGGTAGATTGCGTTTTACTCAATCACCGCTGGTTTGCTTCGCTCAGTGTCAGTCATACAAAGACCAGTGTTGTCTATGACTTTATACAAGCACTTATATACTACGAGTAGATACGAACAGAGATATGCTCTGTCGACCGCAGCTTCGATATAGAGACTTGTTTAAGGTGGCTGGCTGGGTGAATGCATGTGTGAATGCACTATATACTACTAGTCCGTACCTTTAAACGAAGAACGAGTACGAATCGCACTACTACTAGAAATATGCGAGGGAGGCGAAAAGCAACTATATATAACTGGTATTAGTGATCCTTTTCAGCCGCGGCTGAGAAAGCAAACGGCCAGATTCTAGAGGGAGGCCCGCGGGGAATCACTTGGCACCAGCTTTACTCAGACTGTTTACTGGCTGACTACAGTATGTGATGCAGTCTATCCGCGAGTAATAACACACGGTAGTAATGCATAGCGTTATACGCAGGGCATAAGCCATCAAGCTCGTGGCACTATTCGCCCGGCACGCCGGTCTGCCGCGAATCCGCACGAATCAGTGCGTGAAATGAGTCGGTGGCACCAACAAGGGAGGCCGAGATTTGAAATTGCGGTTTGGATTTGCCAAAAGGAAAAAATGGAACAAGCAAGAAAGTGGCCGGACGTGGCTTGTCGCACTGCATTGCACAGCACAGTACAGCACTGCACTGCTGCATGTGCATTGGCGTCTTGGTCCTGGCCCACGCCCATCCATCCATCCATATACGAGAATCCGAGATGCATCGCCCGTAAAAAAGCAAAAAAAAAAAGAAGGAAGAGAAGAAACAAACAAACAAATAACAAAAGGTCTGAGACATGCAGCATCAAGTGGCCAATTTTCCTTTCCTACTCATTTCTTTTTCGTTCGCCCTACTTTTTTATTTTGCCTTCTTTTCCGACTGTTTCGGCCAACTTGTTAGCTGGACGCCCAGACAAGCAACGAGACAGGCCCTTGCGGACATTTGTGGCTTTTTTCTTTTCACACTTGCTTGCCTCGGACAAGCCCGCGGCCAAGATTACCACTGTATTACCACACCTTTCCGGAGCGGTTGTGCCTTTTTGCTTTTTTACTTCCTTCTGCCTGAAAGCTTGAGCCGTTGGGTGATGAGCCATTCGTCCCCTTTTCATCCCTTCCATGTTATCTGAACGCTTGATTGGCCGTCTCGCCCCCTTCCCATCATCCAGTGTTGCAGTGTAGCGTGTGTGAGAGCGAGAGTGAGACTGAGAGAGTGAGAGAGAGTGACATGTCGAGATGCGAGGCCCAAATCTGGTGATTGATCATTGCACTACCAAGAAATAGCCGGCACAATCCTCCCATTTGCTGCTGCTGCGGCGGCTGCCCACGGGTCGAGACCGCCTACAGCTGCGTTTCTTGTCGTCTTTTATCTGGATTCCCCTCTTCCTCTTCTCCCTCCTCTGCTTGTGATTCAGACAAGAATCTCCCGTCCATCAATGCCTCCGCCGCAGGGCTTCAGCTCCAGCCCAGGCTCGGGTTCAGGTTCAGGTTCAGGCTCTGGCTCTGGCTCTGGCTCCGGCTCTGACCCTGGCTGCGGCCTTGAGCTCAACCCGCAGATGGCGTTTGGCATGCAGCAGTTTGCGAGGCGGGAATCAATGCTTGCCATGGCCGTGAATCTCCCAGCGCCTCTGTCTTCATCGCCGGCATCTTCAGCGCCTTCAGCACCCTCAGCAGCAGGGCTGGCAGTTACTACGCCGCTGCAACACCGCCGTCTTCCACCACCACGTCCAGCTCCAGCTCCAGCGTCGTCTTCGCTTCAACCTCCCGCGTCCTCTTCTGTTTCTTCTACTTTGGCATTCTATTCTGATACTGCTTCTGCTTCTGCTTCTGCTACTACTTCTACTGCTATCTCTACTTCAACTGCTACTCGAGCCTCAGCTTCAGCCGCAGTCGTCTCTAATACCACCACCACCACCTATAATTCCATTCCACCCACCACGCCAGTTCGAAGACAGCCTCGTCTGCCCTCGTTTGCTGCTGTTACTGCTGCTGCTGCTGCTGCTGCTGCCGCAGCCGCAGCCGCCGCGGCCGCTGATTCATCATCTGCTTCTTCACCTCCTCGGCCGCCTCTTTCTCCTTTTGAATCATCGCCGTCCTCTGTCTCAACCTCATCTTCCTCCTACACAATCTCCCATCCAGTTCTGCCTCCACTGCCCATCAATCTGCCGCAGGAAAGCTCTCCAACATACTTGCCTTGGACCTCGACACACCACCAATTTTCTGGACTTGATCCCCTAGTTTCACTTTCAGCTCCTCTCAACAACAACAGTAACGTCAATAGCATCAGCGAGAACAACTACAGCAACATCGGCGCTGACGCCGACATCAGCGACATCCCCGCCCACTTCAGCACGCCGTCCTTCAACCATTTCCCTACGGCCTTGATCGGGTCGCAGCCCTTGTCCTTCTGGCCTGCTTATGAAAACTCCATCAGCCTGCCAACAGCCTGGAATGAGTCTGCCAACGCCCTCGACAACCTTGACGTGTCTACAGCCCTTAACCAGGCTGTGATGATCGCCGCTAACGCGCCCAACTTTCCACTGTCACCTGCTCTTCAGTCATCGCGGCCACCTGTTCCTCAGGCCCAGTCAGACGAGGCCTACTTGCTGCAGGATTTTGACATCCACTCTGACATCGACGCTGAATTTGGGGACCGTCTGCGCGCTGAGAACCTTCGTGCTCGGGCTCGAGCTCTAGCTTCGACTTTGGCTACATTTTCGGCGACGTCGGCTTCGGCTTCTGCTGCTGCTGCTGCTGCTGCTACTGCCCAGCGGCCTGTAGCGCCCCGCCAGCGCCACCACGTCGCTATCCATAATCTTGCGTCGCCACCGGCCCTAGACCGTCTCGCTCTCCCTCGAACCGTCGCTGGAACCTTCAACGGCATCTTCGACGAACCTGAGGATATCCCGAATTTTCCTTTTCCCTTCCCTCTCGCCGGCTCGGCGCACCCGCCTCTCCCTTCCTCATCCGCCACCATGCCCACAGCATCCACGGCGCGGCGACGATCGCGGAGACAAACCATCACCTCCGAAACTCACCATGACCCGGCTTCGATTTTGCCTTCAACAGGCACGGCGCATGCCAACAAACGCCAGAGAATCGTGCCCTCTGGTGCCGAAGCGAACGAGCAGGTCATAGAGGACGATGGCGACTCCTTGTTTGGCGACTCCAAGTCTCAGCAGGGCGAGGATTATACCACGATTGATCTTACTGAGGCCACCGACGTGCCTGAAGAGCTTAAAAAGCCCAAAGTGGACAACAGAACCAAGCTATCTGGTTTTCAATGCGTCATATGCATGGATGATGTGACGGGATTGACACTCACACATTGTGGTAGGTTGCAGTCTTTTGATTCCCCTCCTTCGGCAGTCTCTCTTGGTTTACCTTTACACTCCCTTCTCGCAAGTCAAACGCCACGCAGTCTACTCACATTGTTTTCTTCTCCTTAGGCCACCTCTTCTGCGCGCAGTGCCTCCACTCCTCGCTCAACATTGAATCAACAAGAGGCAAATGCCCCATGTGCCGAGCCAAGATCGACATGAAGGCCCGCGATACTTATACCACTAAGACAAAGGGGTATTGGCCTCTTGAGCTGAAACTGATGACGAGAACGCGTCAGGGCAAGCGGAAAGCTCAGGCTATGACATAAAAAAAAAAATTACGAACTTCATGACCGGAGTTATTGGTACTCAATATTCTTCTAATTTTTAACGGATATACTACCACGAACAACGCCTTCGCAAAAGCCATCACCACCAAAACTGGCTTCTCTCGGTATATGCCTACCGGCATAAATCACCACATTGGGAGGACATGATTCCAGCAGTACATTCAGGGCCGGGGCGCAAGCGTATATACCATAGTGTTTTTTTTTTCTCCTTCGCCAATGCTTCCTTCTTCGTGTTATTATTCTTGCCCTTCTTCACCCGCAATACAATTAGATATTCATTCAAGCTGCCACGGATGGGACGGACAGTATTTCTATATTGCATTCCAACTTTGCATATTGCCACTCTGTATATACATACCCCTTACTACAAAACCAGGTATTAGGGAAGATGGAAATAACGAAAAGAAGCAAGGTTAATAGCTCAACTGGTAGCCTATTTCAAATGCCCCACAAGTGATTTCGATGCCTGTTTGTCACATGAGTTGCATCACGAACAGCTGCCAAAATTGAGAAACAAATCACGCCATCACGTAAGATTATCTGCAGCTACCATTTTCCTTTTTGGCTATGTCCTACAACCTGTACTTCGAAAAAATATCTATTTGTCTTTCAGATAAAGGCAGTTTGCTTTCTCCACCACTACGTCCCCCGTGATTCTTGTATGCTTCTTGTATGTGTCTGTACAATTCCTTTCCATGCAAACGCCCATTATTTTCTCTCTCTTCTCTCTCTCCATCATTCAAGACAGAAAAATTTCAACCAAAAAAAAAAAAAAGAACTTAAATATAAAAACAAAAGCACGTTTACCATTACTGTGCCTTACATGTTTCTAAACCACATTATAAAATTTCCCTCTGTCCCATTTCTCTCGCCTAGTGGAAAAACGCATGTTCATGCGGCTTCGGCTCTGGTAGGATATCATTTTCAAACTATGCGAAGAATAAGTTAGCTTGCCAAATTCAAAAAGGGAATTTGAAGGATAGTAACCAATATTGATCGTGACGTACCTCCAAGAAGCTCGTTGCAGCAATAACAACCACCAGAGCATCAGCAAGTTCTTCAATCTTCTCCTCCAAGCGCTGGCCTTCATTCCCAGTACCGATGCCGGCGCTGCGCTTCAAGGCATGGCTCACCAGCATGCGGTGGTCCGTAAGGAACTTGCGTCCCTGGGTCACATTGTTGTTGCCGCGGCTTAGGATGGCCGCGCCAATGATGCGGACAACCTTGGCTAGTAGATCGTAATGCTGCTCTAGGGCACGAGGGTTTGCTGCGTCGATTTGCAGCTCAGGATCGGCGGCAAAGAGACCGGAGTTCTCAAGGGAACGGAAAAGGTTGGCGTGGAGAATGTACTTGGCACCGATGCGAGATTGAGCCAGCTGGAGGATGATGGCGAGGCGGGCGTTTTGGAAGTTCTGTTGGTCGGTATTGCCTAGAAATAACAAAGGTTAGCACGAGGGTTAATATCACAAAACTGGAGGAGAAAACGTACTGGATGCAAAGACATCATGCCATTCTTGCATAATGTTCCGCAATGAGTCAATCAGGATGCCGATGAAATTCAACTTGTTCAGCGCCTCGACAACATAGCTCTTTCGTTCCTGGCTGTCCATGTGGACCAAGGCGCCCAGGAAGATCAGGGCAGAGGTCTGGCATGCCGGCTCTCCGCAATAAGCATCATCACACACGACGTTAATAAGTCGCTCGCCATATACTTGTACAGTCTTGAAGGTCTTTGGACGGCTCGCAGCCAGAGGTCCGTGATCCTCAGACATCCCAGCCAGATAGCGGTAGCAGATTTCGTAGTAAACTGATCTTAGTTGGGGTGAGCCTGCCCACTTGCCAATGGCCTGGAGACAGGTCTGGAAGAGCTGGTACAGTTTATCACTGACCAAATTGCCAATGGCTCTGCTGCTCTTGTCTTCAGTCGGGAGTGGTGAAAGGTCCAGCTTGAACAGCAATACCCTTGCCAGCTTGGCTAGCTCCAGAGCCTCGTCAGGACGGTCTGCGGCAAAGATCTCTAAGCTGGGCAAGATGGCTTGCAGTGCTTGAAGGAAGAATGACGTCTGCGCAGCGCCTTTGTAGTCGCAAGATTCTACCATGACAAGCAGCACTTTGATCCAGGATCGCAAGACTCGGAGGCAATGTGACCCAATTTCCTTCTGCCTATCGCAAGAGATGAGATATTCCATTATTAATGCCTCTTCTCTTTCGATGAGCGCCAAATCATTGACTGCGATGACAGCCCCCTGTTGCGCTTCGCCTCTCTTTAGTAAGAGAATCTCTCGAACACGATCTATATTGTAAATCTGGTTGGCATCGGCATCCTTCTCCAAGCAGCTAGTAAGATCCAAGTCCTTGTAGAATTGAATCGACGGCGGGGGAATCTCCCAGAACCCATCTGGCAGGAGGAAGTCAAACAAATCAAAGACAGTTGGGGTTTGAATCGTCTCGTTGTTCTCTACAACAATTTGGCCGTTGAGAGCGTTGAATATGCGTCTCTTAACACCGGGCATGCGTGATTGGGCTATCTTGCAGAGTTCCATGGCAATATACTCCAAACTCATACTTCGCAGTGTCAGAAATTCAACTAGCGTCACAGCTCCATCACTCATCGGAAATTGTGGGTTTCCAACATTTTGGCCTTCCCACAATAAGTCTGGTTGAATGACGGTCTCGCGGGTAAGAAGGTGGAAGAGCAGTTCGTTTTCACGAAGTTCCCGGATGGCAATTGCTGATGATAGAGGTGAGGTCCAGAGAATGTTTAATATGCGCATCACACGAGACTTGATGGCAATCAGCCATTGTCTCATGCCAAGGGCATCGCTAGAAGGAGACTCCAACAAGAGTCCCAGTATGCTGTGAAACAACGAGGTACGAGACGCAAAAGCACTGTTAACTTCTACCGAAACTGAATCCAGTCCGCATTTGAAGCCAAGCAGCAAGTGCGCAATAGTCGGCTCTTTTGGCGTCGTTCGAAGACATTGGTATAAGAAATCCAGAATATAGAGCTTTGTTATGTAGAGAGGCGATTCTGCCCCGCTGCCTGCCTCGAGGGGGGTCATTACTTCAGCAATGAATGCTCGTGATATGGCTTCGTGCTCTCCGTTTGCTTCCATAGCAACAATTGCCTTATTACGATGGACATGGCGACTACTTCCGGACCAAGCTGCGGTTATCTTGGACGATGATGACATCTTCTCCAGCAATTTCAAGCAAGCCAGAGTCAAGTCAGGATGACCTATGCCGCAATATTTTCCCAGGTCAACGACCAGGTTTAATCTAGTCACTAGTCCGTCCTGGAATGAAGCATATGCGGCATTCGCAACAGGCTGTCTGCGTGGGCCCGACTGGCTCTTAATCAATGGCCGGACAAGGTCGAGATAGGTTGTTTCAAGGTCAATAACCTTGGATATGACCTCGACAGCACGCAGCACGCCCAAAATAAGTGGTGAGTCTGGTGTCGCATTTCCAATATCGGTAGACTTTTGATGGATGGTATTGAATAGAGCCGTCATAACTTTATCATTGAACATCCACTCCATTACCCGTGCAAAAGGATGCATCCTGACATATGTCGCGAGATCGGTCGTTGAGACCAAAGAGTCGATGGCGATATTTGTCTCATTGGCTAGAACCAGAAGATCTTCATTGAATGACGTTAGACAGGCAAGAATAAACTCCAGGCAGCTAAGACGCAGCACTCTTGTTTGATGAATATCCTGGAGATCCTGGATCTTGGATGAAAACACGAGGCCAATAA
>Ga0224726_1053_pt1 | contig 9555 bp, 7 predicted proteins | sample IA12soil_B_GH6A_2_FD_161641 | JGI IMG/M metagenome (GOLD analysis project Ga0224726, IMG submission 161641) | Enriched cells from agricultural soil in Iowa, United States - IA12soil_B_GH6A(+) | ecosystem: Environmental > Terrestrial > Soil > Agricultural land | place: USA: Iowa | collected 2017-05-08 | reverse complement strand
TTGACGCCAATGAAGTTGATAGTAACGGTAAGCCGATTACTAAAGCTGCTCCTGCTACTGAAGACTCCGGCCAGAGTAAGTCAGAAGAGGATAAACAGTCTGAAGGTCTGCCAGCCGACTTCGACTATAAAGCTGGTTACGAACGTTTGATGGCTCCATTTAAAGCTAACGGTAAAATGATTACTCCCCAATCACCGGAGGAGGCCATTAGCCTGATGCAGATGGGTGCTAACTACACTCGTAAGATGCAAGCGTTACAGCCTTATCGTAAGGTAATGCTGATGTTAGAAAACAACGGACTGATGGATGAGGACAAGCTGTCTTATCTGATTGACTTAGATAAGAAGAACCCTGAAGCCATTCGTAAGTTGCTTAAAGATTCTGGTACTGACCCTCTCGATATTAATATGGATGAGGAAATCAATTACCAGAAAGGCAATCACCGTGTATCTGACACTGAAGCAGCATTTGCAACCGAACTGGACGATTTAAAGTCTACCCCAGAAGGACAAGCTACTTTAGGTGTAATTTCTCAGACATGGGATGAAGCCAGTAAGAATGCACTGTTTGAGAATCGTGGCTTACTCCAGACGATTCAGTCTCAACGTGAAAATGGTATTTATGACATTATCTCGAATGAGATTAACCGTCTTCAGATGTTAGGCCAGATTCCTACCGGAACACCGTTTATTCAGGCTTATAACTATGTTGGTGATGCTCTTGCTAAACAAGGTGCATTTAACCACCTGGCTGGTAAACCTGTTGAGACTAAACCGGAAGTTACTGCTCAACGTGCAGCAGTAGCAACTAGAGTGGTTAAACCGAAACCAACGGTTACTCACTCTGAACAAGCAAGTGCTGCTTCGCCAAGTCGAGCTGCACCTAAAAAAGTAGAACGTTTCATTAATCCACTCGCTATGAGTGATGAAGAGTTCGCTAAACTGCCGAATCCCGGTGGACTTTAACAGGAAATTATTATGTTGAACTATAACGCTCCAATTGACGGTCAGAAATCCAGTATCGATGGTGCTGGCTCTGACCAGATGAATACCTTCTACTGGCTCAAGAAAGCTATTATCCAGGCTCGTAAAGACCAATACTTTATGCCCCTGGCTTCCGTTACTAACATGCCGAAGAACATGGGTAAAACCATCAAGGTTTACGAATATGTTCCTCTGCTGGATGACCGTAATATTAATGACCAGGGTATCGATGCTAACGGTGCACACATCGTAAACGGTAACCTTTATGGTTCAAGCAAAGACATTGGTACTATTACTTCCAAGCTGCCTCTGCTGACCGAGAATGGTGGTCGTGTTAACCGTGTTGGATTTACTCGTCTGTCTCGTGAAGGTTCCATCCATAAGTTTGGTTTCTTCTACGAGTTCACTCAGGAATCCTTGGATTTCGACTCTGATGACCAACTGAAAGAACACTTGTCTCGTGAACTGATGAATGGTGCAGTACAGATTACTGAAGCTGTTCTCCAGAAAGACCTTCTGGCTTCTGCTGGTACAGTACTGTATGCAGGTGCTGCTACCTCTGATGCAACAGTCACAGGCGAAGGTTCTACCCCTTCTGTTATTACCTACAAGAACCTGATGCGTCTGGATGCTATTCTGACCGATAACCGTACTCCTACCCAAACTACTATCATCACTGGTTCCCGTCTGGTTGATACCAAAGTGATTGGTGGTACTCGTGTAATGTACGTTGGTTCCGAACTGGTTCCTGACCTGAAGGCAATGAAAGACCTGTTTGGTAATAAGGCATTCATTGAGATTCAGCACTATGGTGATGCTGGTACTCTGATGAATGGTGAAATCGGTACTATCGATAAGTTCCGTATCATCCAGGTTCCAGAGATGCTTCACTGGGCAGGTGCAGGTGCAGCAGCTACTTCTGCTAACCCTGGTTATCGTACCTCTACCGTTAACGGTACTGAGCATTACGATGTATACCCGGTACTGGTTGTTGGTGATGATTCCTTTACCACTATTGGCTTCCAGACTGACGGTAAGTCTGTTAAGTTCAATGTTATGACCAAGATGCCTGGTAAAGAAACTGCTGACCGTAATGACCCTTACGGTGAGACTGGCTTCTCCAGCATCAAGTGGTACTACGGTATCCTGGTTAAACGTCCAGAACGTATTGCTGTAATGAAAGCTGTTGCACCTCTGTAATAGCTAATCTAACGGGGAGGGAAACCTCCCCCTTATTTATGAACCACAGGAAACATTAACATGAGCATTAACGACAAGCCGACTCCTGAACAGGAAGAAGTCATTCAGAGCAACGACACTGTTGATGATGTACCAATGCCAGATGAACTGACAGTACTCAAACAACGTGCCAAGCTGATGAACATTTCATTCTCTAATAACATCAGCCTTGAGAAGCTTCGCCAGAAAATTGCAGATGCACAGGATGGTAAGGAAGCTGAACCAGAACAGGAAGAAGCAGGAGTGAATCCATTCGAAGATAAAAATAAAGCTCCAGTCAAAGAGACTGAAGCACAAATGCGTCAACGTATTCGTCTGGAACAAACCCGTCTGATTCGTGTTCGTATTCAGAACCTCGACCCTAAGAAGAAAGACCTGCCGGGTGAGATTATCACTGTTGCTAACGAATACATGGGTACGATTAAGAAATTCGTACCGTTTGGTGAAGCAACGGATAATGGTTACCACATCCCTTACTGTATCTATGAGTTCCTTAAGAACCGTAAATTCCTGAACATTCGTGTAACGAATAAAGGTAAAAAGATTGAACAGTCGTGGGTACGTGAGTTCGCAATCGAAGAGCTTCCACAGTTGACCCAAGAAGAACTGGATAAGTTAGCTGCTGCCCAGTCTGCTGCTGGTAGCACAAACAGCGATTAAGTTGTAAGCTGACCAACAACACGGCTCACTGGTTAATTCCGTGAGCCGTTTCTTTTTGAACCATGAGGAAATACATCATGTCATGTGGTGCAGAGGTAGAAGCTAACCGACTGTTGTTAGCATTAACTGAGGGCGAGGATTTTGCCCTACCCGATATTGATATGTCCGGCCCTGAATGGGATATTCCAGGTGGGGCTAATTCACCCATCTTTGCTGAAGTAACCCGTCTTACTAATGAAGACCTAACTACCCGTACTGTTGGTGGTTCCGGTACGTTTGATGCACTAATGGCTTCTGCTTCTGCTCATCTTAAGCAAGAGTTCAAGGAAGGGCGTATTACTGGTGGTGAATATACCAAGGCATACATTGCTACTTTAGAGTCCTGTATGGGTAATGCCACCCAGTACCTGTTAGGTCGTGACCAGGCTTACTGGGCTGCTGCTATGGCACAGATTCAGGCAGTTGCTGCTCGTGTTGCATTGGCTACTTCTAAAGCACAGTACGTACTGGCTAAGTTCCAGGCACTTAGTGCTAAGAGTGAATATGCACTTACCAAACTTAAACTCTCTACTGAGTCTGAGACTTACTGTGCTGCATTGTTTAATGTAGAACAAACACTGCCTCAGCAACTCAAAATGCTCGTTGAACAGACTGAAGCACAACGTGCACAGACTCTGGATAAACGTTCTGATGGTGCTACTGTCTCTGGTTCTATTGGTAAGCAGAAAGAACTGTATACCCAGCAGATTACCAGCTACCAACGTGATGCAGAAGTTAAAGCAGCCAAACTGTTTACTGATGCATGGATTACTCAGAAGACTATTGACGAAGGTCTGACTCCTCCTAATGGATTCACTAATGCCAGCGTTGATGATGTACTGTCTACTGTAAAACGTAATAACAGTCTTAACGGGTAAATGACATGGGATTGTTCAGTGGGAAAACAAAGATTTACGTAGCATCCTCTGTCTATAATCTGGCAGGGGATATTGCCAAACGCCCTAACTATATGAAAACAGTAGTCATTGGAAACATTGTTTCTCAGACTGGTTTTACTATGGCAGACACTATTCAAAGTAGTTATCTGAATGGCCCTGGTATACGTATGCGTTTGTTCTCTTCATGGAGCAAAGACCATTTTGATGACAAAGTAGGTATGGCAGCAAGCTCATTAAGTGTACTGGCTAAAGTTGACCCTGATGTAGTTGCCAGCCAGTTACCAACTCAGTCAGGTAGTACTACCTTTGTGCAATCTGCTGAGATTGGTTTTGCTGACTTTGAACAGTGGTGTGACCAGTATCTTTATGAGCATTATCCTGAACGAATCATGGAACGGTTCGAAATTGATATTGATGAAGAAACTAATCTCATTACCATGACTTCTCAGGATGGGGGGTCAACTATTACCTTCTATCCTGAGAACTTTGTCCCAGGTGCTCTATATCTCTATGTAGATTACAGCTATTACAAACAGCCTACCATTGAACCACCTGTGGTAAGACCGGAGGATGTTTATCCTACAGAGGGGGATTTACCGTCTACTTTCTTATGGTCAACTGTTTCTAAAAAAGATAAAGCAGAAACTACTTCGTTGACCACCACTACTAAAGTAACCAAAAAGTATAGTGATGGTCGTCCAGACATAGTAACAACTACTCCTACAACCACTACCCAAAACTGGACTTCTTGGGTCAATATTTATAAACGTGGTTTTACCCTTAACCCCGATGAAACAACGGTTATTTTAGATAACCGTGTGATGACTCAATCCAAAAGAGGTAGGGTAGAGCAGCAGAAAACTACAGACACTAAAACAGAAACAGTTAATGGAGTAACTATTACTACCACTACGGAAGTTACTAAAGATGTTCTGGTTAACTACTATGTTTCTCAGACTACCAGTAACAATACAGTTATGACTGCTACAGGTGATGCTCATATGTTCATCTATAAGCAGGGTGGTGGTAACCCTACTCTAGATGCACTATTTGATACTCCTGCATCTGACAATCGTTTTTACCCGTTCATACCTATTCGTAATGATAAACGTTGGGTAGAGAATGACCCTATCTACCCTGATTGCAAAAAAGCAATGAGAAAGGCAACTGGGGGTAAACTTGATGATGTTGTTAAGGAATTAAAAAAGAACGATAAAATCGGGGATATTCAGTATATCTACGGTACGTTTGGTTGTTCTTTGAATTCCCCAGAAAATACGGCTAAAGAGTACATTTACCGATTCTTCCAGATGGCTACTGAAGCATTTCCACCAGACCCAGACTACCCAACACTGGAGGCTGTTATCGCTGGTTTTGCTCGAGCTAACGAAGATGCTAAAGCATATTATCAATGGTGGACTCAGGGTGACCATTCTGCTGGCACTCCACCAGCACCACCACAATATCCTGTTGTTCCTAAACGTACTTTTAGGGTAAGCAGTAACAAGGGCTACAAGTATGATATGACTATTGAGTGGAACTATGTGTTTGAAACTACCCACTCAGGTCAGGCATGGTCTGGAGCCAAGCAAGGTCAATTACGTACTCGTTATGCAGGAGACGTGCAATTAACTCGAAGCAATTTTCGTAAGGATTCTGGCTCAGGTAATCTGATATCTACCAATACTGTTTATAACATGCAGGAATACGAAATGCTCTGGCAGGATGGTAAGGATACTTATCGTCGTCTTCGTGTCTTGGGTTTGCATCATAATAACCGTGTTTATAAAAATAAGTCTGTTGGTATAGATGTAGCAGAAGCAATGGGTGATGCTGAAGAATCTGGATTCTTGATTCCACTCCATACCAATATTTATCGTGCAATGTCGCTGACGCATAGTACACAGTTAGCCACTGCCTGTTCTTATCTTGTGATGAACTCATACAAGAAAGTTAAGCAAAAGTGGTATCAAACCAGTGCCTTTAAGATTGCAGTTATTGTTGTTGCTGTAGTTGTTTCAGTATTTACTGCTGGTGCGGGTGGGGCAGGTATACTTGGTACGTATGGTTCTGTTGGTGCTGCTCTTGGTTTTAGCGGATTAGCTGCTGTAATAGTAGGTGCCGTAGCTAATGCTGTAGCAGCAATGGTTCTTATCTCTATTCTTCAGTTAGTATCTATAGAATTATTTGGTGACAAGCTTGGCTTAATCATTGGTGCTGTTGCTTCTGTAGTTGCAATGAATGTAGGTACAGCAATGGCTACAGGCACTACTATGTCAACTATGGCCTCCAATATGATGAATGCTCAGAATATCATTCAGCTTACCTCTGCTGTGGGCAATGGAATTGGTCAGTACATTAATGCCTCTACTGCTGATATTATCCGTAAAGCAGAACAAACCATGCAGCAGTACAACACTGATATGCTGGCTGTTAATAAGAAGTATGAGGAAATGTTTGGTACAGATGGTATTGGTGTGATTGACCCAATGCAGTTTGTCTCTGTTGAGTCCTTGGACACCTTCCTAACTCGTACTACCTTAACTGGTTCTGATATTGCTGGTATGTCTTTGGATATGATTACTAATTTCTCAGATATGACCTTAGATTTATCACTGAAAGAATAACAGGAGAATCCTTATGGATTTGAACTTTCTTACTGGCAATCCTTCCCAGAATGTTGGGGGGATGTCCTGGTTATCTGGTAGCAACCAGAACCAAAGCTTTAACACACCTGCTATGAACTATGCACCATCTGCTGCTGATTACCTTCCTAGTGGTACTGGTTTGCAGGGTATCCTCGGTGGGGGTAATAACTCAGCTACAGGTGGTAGCACTGGTTCCTTCTTTGGTGGAGCATCCCAAGGTTTGGGTATGAATATTCCTACCTTCCAGTTGGGGCTTGGTGCTCTTGGTTCACTGGCTAATATTTATGGTGGTTTCCAGGCCAATAAACTGGCTAAAGACCAATTGTCTTTTACCAAAGACATTACCAATACAAATCTCAATAACTCTATTAAGTCTTACAATACTGCTCTGGAAGACCGTGCACGTAGTCGTGCTGTTGCAGAAAACCGTGACCAGACTTCGGCTGATGCGTATATTGAGAAGAATAAACTCTCTCGTTAATAGGAAACCATCATGGCTCAAATTACTTGGCGTAATGTTGATACACCTAACTTCTCTGGGGTTGGTGACAGCATTCGCACATTTGGCAGCATGATTGGTAATGCTACATCCGGTTTGAGTGATGCACTGGGTAATTTCCAGAATGCTGCTCGTCAGGATGCAGGCTCTGCCCTCATGATGAACGCTATGCGTTACCAAGACCCTACGGAGTATCGGAATGCTTTGGCATCCGGTGCACTGTTCCAGGGTGTTGACCCTAACTTAATTACTACCCGTACTCTGGAAAATTTGGATAACCGTGCTGGTTCACTGTTGAGCCAGGAAGGTCAAGCTGGGCTGAATGACTACAATGCTTACCGCTTTGGTCGTCTTCAGAGTACAGATGCTAAACTGGATGATGCTTCTCCAGCTATTCGTCAACTGGCTATGGCTTACCAGTCGGGTGACCCTAAACAGATTCAGGCTGCACAAGGTCAGGTAGGTAATGCACTTTCTACTCTACCTGCTGACCAGGCTCTTGAAATGATGGGTCGTCTCCAAGGCCAAGAACGTGGTGGTATTGGTAACAATCAATCTCGTTTTGACCTTGGTACTCAGATGCGTAATGATGCCGATGCTCAGGCTGCTATGGGTGTTATGTCTCAGATTACCCGTGGTGCTGAGAACCCTAACGATGCTCGTATCTTGGCTGAGGCTTATAGTAAACAATTAACCCCTGTGGCTCAGGCTCGTTTACAAGGTTTACTGGCTCAAGCATATCCGGGTGTTTACGGTAATGGGGTTGGTGCTACTACCTCTGCCCCAGGAACTGCTGGTACTCGTGCTGGTTCCCCATATGATACAACGTTTGGCTTTACCCCAACTTCTACCCCAATTACTCAGATGAGTATTGGTGATGTGGTTAAGCATCAAGAAGGTATGAAGTCTAATTTGGGTGCTTCCCCTGTTGGTGCATTCCAGATTAATCAGGCTACCCTTCAGGACTTTGCACCCAAAGTTCTGGGTGATAACTGGGCAAGCCAGCCTATGTCTCCTGAGAACCAGGAGAAGATTGGTAAGGCTATCTTTGAGTCTCGTAAGAATGGCAACTTAAAAGATACTTGGGCTGCTTTGCCTAACTCTACTCCAGGTGCTTATAAAGACATGACCTGGGAACAGATTAAACCTGTGATTGCTCAAGCTGAAGTAGGGGCTAACCCTCTTGCTACAGTTCAGAATGCTCAGGGTAATCAGGCGGTGTCTACTCTTGCATCCGGTATGATTGGTGCTCGTACTATGGAGAACAACGTAGGAAGTATTACTCCAGATTACTTACGTTCTCTTAACGATACTTCTACGGTGGGTGAAGTTGCTGATAAGTTGCTTGGTGGTGACTTTAAAGGTGCTGATAAGAACTGGGTTGTAGCTCGTATTAATGATATCAGTCAACGTGCTAATGTGTCTCCGGCAATGGCTGCTAACGTTATTCAACGTGCAATGACCAACGTACCCGAGGGTTACCTTAGCCGTGGTATTGATGCACTTAACCCATTCATTACTAATGAGGCTGGTAATGGCTTACGTCTTAATGACCGTGCTGTAGACCAGATGGTTGAGGGACTTAAACGTGGTGAACCACTTGAGGCAAGTGTTCGTAATCTGGGTAATGCTCAGGCTGTACAAAATATCCAGGCTGCACAAACAGCTTATGATACTGCTATGGCTCAACTTACTAACACCACGAATAAGAGGGCCAGCAGTAAACAATGAACCAACACCTTCACTTAAGCCATCGGTTGCAGCCATACCGTTATCGAGAGTGTTAGCAACAGAGTCATAAGCGTCACGCCCAATACGAGACAGAGAAGCAACAAGATTACTTTCGCCATCAGCAATATCCTTATCGTAAAGTTTTTTATTTTCCTGACCAGAAATTTGATTCTGGTTCTGTACTACTTTACGGGTAGAGTTAAGTGCATCAGATTGAGTATTACGAACACCTTCACCAACCCAATCAATACCCTTAGCTAAGGTAGCACCAGCATTATCGTTGAGTAAGCCTGCCCCAAGAGCAGCAATACCCCCAAGGGAATTAAAAGCACCAAGACCAATACCAGAAGCAGAATCACCAAACGCTCTCGCAACACTACGTTCCTTAGATAAGTCTTGTCGTACTTCATCTGAAGCATTTGCACGAGTATTAAGGATACGGAGACCTTCCTCAGTACCATACTTAGCAATAAGTTCCATTGGGGAGGCTTGAGTAAAATCAGCCTGAAGTGAACCTGGTTCGAATGCACCAATACCGAGGTTACCTGCACGACCTGCTTGTAAATTGTAGGCAGAGTCTGGGGTGAGTTGGAAAGGGGTAAACCCTTCAGCAGCTTGCTTCTGAGAGGTTGCAGTAGAGACATCGACTTGCTTAGCATTAGTGATGCTGTCTGCGAAACCTGCCAGTCTGTCAAATGTTGACATAGCTTGTTTCCTGTTCAAACTTATATCTATAAGAGAACTCACTCTACATTAAGTGAGGATAAGAAAAAAGCCCCGAAGGGCTTTTATAGTATTACCGATTTTGTTTCGGTTGCATATACTCCGGCAACCCTTCTGCTTGTCTCATATAACGA
>Ga0224726_1052_pt1 | contig 9582 bp, 11 predicted proteins | sample IA12soil_B_GH6A_2_FD_161641 | JGI IMG/M metagenome (GOLD analysis project Ga0224726, IMG submission 161641) | Enriched cells from agricultural soil in Iowa, United States - IA12soil_B_GH6A(+) | ecosystem: Environmental > Terrestrial > Soil > Agricultural land | place: USA: Iowa | collected 2017-05-08 | reverse complement strand
GAAAAATGCTTCTGTTGATCAGTCGATCGTAAAATTTCTCAATGTCCTTACTTTTGTGGCGGCGGGGCGTCACACCGCATTAACCAATTCGGAATATTCCTGCAGCGCAAAGCAGCTCCTCATCAGATGATTAAGATCGATAACGCAGTGTCCTGAAAAGGGTGCAAGCGTCACGACTATGCAATTCGTATCCTATCTGAGCGTGTCGCATATCCGGTCCGGCTTCCGGATTTGGAACAGAACGTGTGGCACGCGGCATGCACTCAAGAAGGCGTGTCAGGCAGAGGTTATATGAACGCAGACCAAGCCATTCTCTCGGCTACCTCACGAACCGACGCCAACCGTGTTGAGGCGCTCGACATCTTGAGGCTTGTCGCAGTTGTCGGGGTCGTAATCTTTCACTTTGGCTTCAATGGCCCTCCGGCGAACGGCAAGCCGCTCGTGGCGTTCCCGGAGTGGGCAACCGTCGCCAAATACGGATACCTTGGCGTACAGCTCTTCTTCGTCATCAGCGGATTCGTCATCGCTTATTCAGCCGTTGGGCGAACGGCAAGGGCGTTCGCAATCGCCCGGATCGCGCGAATCTATCCGGCGTTTCTTTTTTGCATGACGGTGACATTTCTCGTGACACTGACGTTCGGTCAGCCCTATTTTCAAGTGTCGTTAACCCAATGGGCAGCAAACATCTTCATCGCGGCACCCGCGCTGAAACAGCCTTATGTTGACGGCGTTTACTGGACGCTGATCTTGGAGTTGACCTTCTACGTTTGGATTTATCTGCTGATTGCCACGGGGTTGTTTCCGAAGCACATTTTCCCCGTCGTGTTGGGATGGCTTGTGATCTCGCTCGTCAACGAATTGGGTATCGAATCGTACGCAATTCGAAAGATATTCCTCACGGATCAGAGCGGGTTTTTCGCAAGCGGCGTGCTGCTCTTTGAAATCAGCCGGGGACGGATCGGGCCGGCCGTGCAGTGCCTGTTCGGATCTGCTGTTGCGGTCGCCGTATTGCAGGCAGTGCACAATCTCGAGGGAATGCGTGCGTTGACGGGCCACCCGTTCGACGGGATGACTGTTGCCGCCGTATCGCTCGCTATCATTGCCACGACAACTGCCGCCGCACGGGTTCGCACACTGCCGCTTGCATCCTGGGTTACGGTGCTAATCGGTGGAATTACCTATCCGCTGTATCTGCTGCATCAGACAATCGGATACATCGCATTTATGCATTTTAGCCGTTTCGTCGCTCCCGACTTGTTGTTTGCGGTAATCGTCATCGCGATCATTGGCGTATCCTGGGCCATCTGGCGATTTGTGGATCGTCCGGGGCAGCGGACAACCAAGACCATCCTGACAAAGATAGCTGAAGGTATGGCCGGGAAAATTTCACAACACGCTAGGCCGTCCTCATACTGAACGGGCGCCGAATGATGCAGAACAGGAAAAGATCAGACTATTACATCCGTTCTCCAAATCTGCCGATCAAACCGAATTAAGCCGAGCAAGGATCCGCTTCATTTGATCAATTTCTTGTCGTTGACTTTTTATGATTTCTCCGCAAAGCGTTACTAACTCAGGATCTGTAAGCGATGCTTTCTGACACATCAGAACTGCCCCTGAGTGGTGCGGGACCATGGATCTGACAAAGGCCCTATTGCCAATAGTCGTCTGAGTGCGGATGAGCGCGAAGCTGCCAAAGAAGGCGACGATGGCGATCGCTATCAAAATTATGTTCGCTTGTTTTGACGAAAACATGTGCACCATAGCCAGAATCATCAACACTACCATGGGCGCGACCATCATCAGCGTCATATAAAACATATTCAAGTTGTTGTAAAAACTACTTGTCGTGTCGATCATGACGAACATTACAAAGTACATCACAATGCCGCTCAAAAATGTCTGAACGCCCAGGCTAACATAAGCGTTTTCCATTGGTTTCATGTTTTATGTTTCCAATTTGCCGTTTTCTCGGCGTTTAAAATGGTCGGCGGCGTAACGACGGATAACGCTTCGATTGCAATGCTGTTCCCAGAGCGCAGCGATGTTGCTATTGCACTTGCAAGTGTCGGGGTGGATCAATGGTGGCAGCATTCTTATCACTATGACTGCTTGACCGCATTCCCCGTTCGTAGCGTCAGGTTGTCTGCCGCAACTATGCTTTGGAATATTTTAGCTGGCTTTGCCGTAATCGTGCCTTTCGCGAAGACACTGCGGCGTCAAACCGGATATGGCTAGTATTACTGGCCGCCTGGATGCTGCTGGGCATATACTCTGCGGTCATGACGCCGTCAGACGCTTCTACGTCGGTTCAGCCCTCAAACCGCCCGGCTATATTTTGCCGCTCAGTTGCGCTTTCACATGCGTGTTTGCTGCTAACGTAACCCATGGCGGGGTAGCTTAGCTCATTTCCTTCAGCGTCCTTTGACCATGGAACAATGACGCAAACAGGGCATTGTCGAGTGGATTTTGACAATGGAGAATATGATGACACGCAGCATGCTGAAAATTTTCACATCGTTCTTAGCGGTCTTCTTTGCGTTATCGACGCCGTCCTTCGCAGAAGAAGCGGAGCAAGCCTACATGAAGTCGATGGAGAAAATGAGCGTCGACATGAAAAAGGGTATGGATCCCGATGCTACGAAGGCGTGGACGAAGATGATGATTGCTCACCATCAGGGCGCTATCGAAATGTCGCTGACTGTGCTGAAAGAGACGAAGGACCCTATGATCCGGGAGATGGCGGAGAAGGGAATCAAGGAACAGTCGAAGGAGCAGGCCATGCTCAAAGAGTGGATCGCTAAACACGGGGGCTGAACGACCGGGAGACGTTGGCTATCGTCTCGATGATGCCATAAGCTGTATTGCTCTCCATTCGGTTCGGTTGATACCCGCTTAATCCAACCTGCTTCTCGAATGATCGGCTTAAATATTGCGTCGAGTGCTATAACCGCTCGTCCAAGCGGACAACCCGTTATCAACCATAGCCGCTGCAACTGTCACTACAGGGTATCGGCTGCCGCGTTCGACCGGCGCTGTAGCGCTTTGGGCTCGGCCCGTCCCCAGATCGTCATCACCACAGCATCGCTAGCGTCATCGCTTTATCCATCGACCCGCCCACCACGCGCCTGTGAGAACAGATCGACTGCGGCTTCTACGCAGATCCTATCCGGTGCCGAATCAAAACGCAATGTTGACTCCCTTTGCGCGCAACTTCTTCCAAGGAGCGAGCATTGTGACCGAGTGCGATGTTCTCGTTGATTTCCAATTCGAGGGTTAAGTGCCGGACCATTCGTGGCTTGAGCAGGCGGGAGATCACCAGCGACGCAGAACGCAGCAAAGAACCACGCTAGAGTTGCCAAGATCGCGCGCGATCGCATCCGCAAGGATCGTCGGCAGATAAGAGCTCGACGCCCAAGCAAGCGTTTTGTGTTGTGCCCAGCGCAACGATAATTGGCAGCTGGCGCTAGCTCATACCTGCGGAACCTTTGCTCTGGACCAGAAGAGTGCCACTGGCCCCAATAAGATTCCAAGAGCCAAGACCGAGAACGCGGCCGTCCACGCGCTCGGATTCAACGGGCCTCCAGCAAGATCCAAGGCGATACCAATCCCCCAAGCACCAAGCGCGGACAGGCTGAAACCCACAGTCGAATGCATCGCCATGGTCGCGCCGCGATAACGCGGGCCAGCAGACATCGTCATGCCAGAAGTCAGGGCACCGGAGTCGGCCGGAACTGTTAAAGCGTAAACCAGCAACAAGACGAGCAGGAGCCGTGGAGAATTGTCGGCAAACAACCCGATCAGAAGCGCGACGACAGCAGAACTGAGCATAACGGTGGTGATCGCGCGATGTCGCCCAAACTTCAAAGCCAATTCATTACCAACAATACTTGCCGGCATCGCGAGCAAAGAGAAAACAACACTGACGACAATCGGCGCGAAGATAGATGCCTCTCCATGCCGCAACACAACGAACGTCCAGAACGCGACCAGCCACGTTCTACTTCCGTAAAGCTCAAAACAGTGTGCGCCATAACCGAGAACGAACCCCATTGCAGTTTTATTCCGGAAAACGGGTGCAAAATCGAGCAGCCGTCCTTGCGCGGGCTTTGGTTCGACCGCCGGCAACAAGAGACATACCAGAAGCATGAGAACTGGGCCAACAGCCGTCACAAGGAAAGCGGATCGCCAACCCCAACTTTCCGCGACAAGTTGAGAAACCAAGAAGGACAAACCAACGCCTAATGAAAAGCTGGAGGTGTACAATGTGACGGCGCGGGATGAGTCGCCCGGCTCCAAACGATCCGTCAGCGCTTTCAGACCCGGCATATAGGCTCCCGCAAAGCCAACCCCGACAATCGCGTTGAAGAGCACACCAGACCAAAGACCCGAAGCAAATACGCCGAACAACAAAGTGCCCAGCGCGTTCAATGCCGAACCTGCGATCAGGATTTTACGCGCATCAATTCTATCGGTGAGTGCAGCCAAGAAAGGCACGGTCAGCATGTAACCTGCAGCACCGGCACCCGCCAAGAGGCCCGCCTCTGCGCCAGTTAGGTGCCATTCTGGTATAAGAAACGCAGCAAGAATGGACGGCACGACAACGTGCGGGAGCAAACTGCCAAGCTGCCCCACACACATCGCCCCAACGATGGACCGCCCCGTTAACTTAAAGTTTCTCACTCTAGGCCTTGCTGCCGCAACCACATCCGGTCTTACCGCTCTCCTTGGCGACGCTGTCTTCCACGCAGCAAGCGTCCGTTTTCAATGGAGCAGGTCCGCCACAACATCCCGCTTCCGCCGACCCGCCTTCCACGCCACTACGCGTGCACACGCCCGTCTCGGGAAGTTCCAGTTCGACACGCTCTGCGGCTTCACGATCACCAGCAAGATCCGCCGCGATAGACCTGACCTGTTCGTACCCGGTGATCATCAAGAAAGTTGGTGCCCGCCCGTAAGATTTTATGCCGGCAAGATACAGGCCCGGTTCGTCCTGTGCGATTTCGCGCGCGCCATGGGGACGGACGGTGCCGCAGCTATGTTCATTGGGGTCGATGAGGGGTGCAAGCGCGACTGGCGCTTCAATCGCCGGGTCCAGCCGCAGACGCAGTTCGCTCAAAAACCCGAGATCCGGCCGAAAACCTGTGGCGACGATAAGTTCATCCACAACGACATGTCGGCCGCAACACGACGAGCCGGCCCCGATGCGAAGGCGATCTCCCGCGGTCGATATGTGGGTCGCTACAAATCCGGCTTCGACGCGGATTTCGCCGGTTGAAACGAGCATCGCGAACGCCGCTCCAAGCTCTCCACGCGCCGCCAGTTTATCATTTGCGCCGCCACCAAAAGCTTTCGCAGGATCGGAGCCACGCAGTAGCCAGACCACTTCCGTATCGGGAGCCGTCGCACGGAGTCGCGCGAGTTCGGTCAGTGTTCCGATTGCGGAATGACCAGCACCGAGCACGCCGACAGTCTTGCCGGCATATCGGTGGCGATCAGCCCCGCGGATATCGGGCATGGCGTACGCAATGCGATCAGCAAATTCACGCTCTCCAATCGCCGGCAGACCGTTCGCGCCGGCCGGATTGGGGGAAAACCATGTGCCCGACGTGTCGATCACCGCGTCGGCGCGCAGCACCTCCGGTCCCCTGCCGTTCTGATAACGAATTTCGAACGACGCGAGGTCGCGGCCCTTGGTCTTGGCCTTGTCGAAGCCGACGCGGCTGATCGCTGTCACACGGCTCGAGGTGCGGATCACCTCCGCAAGCGGCGTGCGAGTCGCGAGCGGGTCGAGATATCGGTCGAGCAGTTCGGCCCCGGTTGGGTAAACCTGCGGATCCGGAGAATTCCAGCCCGTTGCAGACAACAGTCTCGCCGCCGCCTTGTCGACGTTGTACTCCCAGGGCGAGAACAGCTGGACGTGCTTCCACTGTCTAACAGCGCTCCCTGCCGAGACGCCGGCCTCCAACACGATAGGACTCATGCCACGCTCCATTACGTGGGAGGCGGCGGCCAAGCCAACGGGTCCGGCTCCTATGATAGCTACTTTCTTTGTCATATTTTACTCCTATATTTCTAGAAGCGTCGAATTATAAGAACCAAAAAATCAGGCGGCGGACTTTGTATCCGCGCATTCGGTCTCGTCCGCGCAGCATTCTGCCGCCAGAAAATCTACCAAGCCCCGCATAGTGTCGTACTCAGCGTGACAGATGAGTGTCACACCCTCTCTCTTCTGGACTACCAAACCTACCGCCATGAGAGCCTTGAGGTGATAGGACATCGTCGAGCCAGCGACTTTGAGTTTCTCTCCGAGGCGGCCGACAGGCATGCCTGCGTGACCGGCGCGAACCAGAGCACGATAAATCTTCAACCGGGTCGGACTTCCGAGCGCCTCAAGGCGTGCCGCTGCGTCATCAATTTTCATGCGAACAAAATCCCACCTAAATCGATTTGAGTCAACAGTATTTCTGGAATATTCGAATAATGCATTAGGCCTAGGTCGAATTGACAGGATGCATCGAATCCATTAATCTGGATATATGAAAAATTCAGAAGCGATCGATGCGTTAGCTGCTCTCGCGCAGGCCACGCGACTGGACACGTTTCGGCTACTTGTGAAGCACGAACCGGAAGGCATTTCAGTAGGAGAATTGGCTCGTAGGGTTGGTGTCCCACAAAACACGATGTCGGCACACCTAGCCATTCTTGCGCGGGCAGGCTTGATCGAAGGCGAACGCCAGAGCCGCACCATCCTGTACCGCGCGAAGATCTCAATGTTTCAGGAACTGACCCTGTTCATGATCCAGGACTGCTGCGGCGGACGGGCTGATTTGTGTGAACCGTTAATTGCCCATCTCCAGCCTTGTTGCCCGCCAAAAGGAAAACCTAAACTATGAATGTTTTTGAGCGTTATCTATCCGTTTGGGTCGCATTCTGCATCGTGGCAGGTGTCGCACTGGGTCATGTCATGCCCGGGGTGTTTGCGACGATTGCCGGCGCGGAAGTCGCAAGGGTCAACCTGCCGGTCGCGGTGCTGATCTGGCTGATGATCATTCCGATGTTGCTGAAAATCGACTTCGGAGCGCTCGGGCAAGTCAAAGAACATTGGCGCGGCGTTGGCGTGACCCTGTTCATTAACTGGGCCGTAAAACCGTTCTCGATGGCTCTGCTCGGGACATTCTTTATCGGACACGTGTTTGCGTCCATGCTCCCCGCCGGACAGATCTCGTCCTATATCGCCGGCCTTATTCTATTGGCGGCCGCGCCGTGCACGGCGATGGTGTTCGTCTGGTCAAACCTATGCGAGGGCGAGCCGCACTTCACGCTGAGCCAGGTCGCGCTCAACGACGTACTGATGATCTTCTTGTTTGCACCGCTCGTTGGCCTGTTGCTCGGCGTTGCGTCGATCTCGGTGCCTTGGGCCACCCTGCTCCTGTCGGTTCTGCTGTACATCGTCGTTCCAGTCGTCATCGCACAGCTATGGCGCCGCTGGCTTTTAGGCGAAGGAATTCCGGCTTTCGATCGGGTCATGCACCGGTTGCAGCCGGTGTCGCTGGTTGCGTTGCTTGCAACCCTAGTGCTGCTTTTCGCGTTTCAGGGCGAGCAAATCCTGGCGCAACCCTTGGTCATTCTCATTCTGGCGGTCCCGATTCTGATTCAGGTTTACTTGAATGCAGGCCTTGCATATTGGCTTAGCCGGCGCTTCGGGGTCGCATGGTGTGTGGCTGCGCCGGCAGCGCTTATCGGAGCCAGCAACTTCTTTGAGTTGGCAGTTGCCGCCGCCATTAGCCTCTTCGGCCTCAATTCCGGCGCGGCGCTTGCGACCGTTGTCGGAGTTCTTGTGGAAGTCCCGGTGATGCTGTCTGTCGTCAAAATCGTGAAAGCAACGCGCGGCTGGTACGAGGCCGGTTCGCCGTCGCCTGCGGTCTCGAAGGCTGAGGTGCAGTCGTGAGCGTAACCATCTATCACAACCCCGAATGCGGGACGTCCCGCAACACGCTTGCCATGATCCGCCAAAGCGGCGTTGAGCCCACGATTATTGAATACCTAAAAACCCCGCCAACCCGAACCCGATTGCGGGAGCTAATTGCAGCGATGGGAATTTCTGTGCGCGCGCTGCTCAGACAGAAGGGTACGCCCTATGCTGAGCTCGGTCTAGATGACGCGAAATGGACAGATGACAAACTGCTCGATCTGATGCTGATGCATCCGATCCTGATCAATCGGCCAGTCGTGGTCACACCTAAGGGCGTCAAGCTCTGCCGGCCATCCGAAGCCGTGCTCGACATTCTGCCAAATCCACACGTCGGGACGTTTGTCAAAGAAGATGGTGAGATCGTCAATGCAGCGTGAGTTTGTCGAGTTACCTAACATCGATCCAAATGCCTTTGAACAACCTGATCTTGCAGCCCTGCAGGGGCCGAAGCTCACGCACCCCCCGCGTATCTTGTTGTTATATGGATCGCTGCGCGAGCGATCGTTTAGTCGCTTTGCCATCTTTGAAGCCGCCCGGCTGTTGGAAGCGTTTGGCGCCGAGACCCGAATATTCAATCCCACAGGCATGCCGCTGCCGGACGATGCGCCAGCAGACCACCCGAAAATCAAGGAGCTCCGCGACTTGTCAGCATGGTCGGAAGGCCAGGTATGGTGCAGTCCGGAGCGCCACGGCGCAATGACCGGCATCATGAAGGCACAGATCGACTGGATCCCTCTGGCAATCGGTGCGGTTCGGCCGACCCAAGGGAAAACGCTTGCGGTCATGCAAGTCAGCGGCGGCTCTCAGTCGTTCAATGCGATCAATCAACTACGCATCCTCGGACGCTGGATGCGCATGATTACGATACCCAATCAGTCGTCCGTCGCCAAAGCATACGAGCAATTCGACGACGCAGGCCGTATGAAGCCCTCGCCCTACTACGATCGCATCGTCGATGTCATGGAAGAATTGGTGAAGATCACCCTCTTGACGCGAGCCGTTTCACCATATCTCACACATCGCTATAGCGAGCGCAAAGAAGAGACTAAGGAGCTTGCAAAGCGTTTAAATCTAGATCGAGCGCTCTAGCGCGCTTCAACAATCGTTCTCAGCGAATACGTAGATGAATTCACAGGGCTAAAAAACCAAGCATTTGATCCCAGCGTTGACCTACTCGGCTCACAGATCCAAAATGTAGCCGACGCTTCGTACCGAGCGAAGGCGCTGTTTCCCTTTCTTGTCCGCTATCGCCCGCCGAAGACGCATAACTTCAGCATCTACGATACTAGCGGCCACTGGTGATTCTGCTCCCCACACCAGATCCTTGAGAGTATTTCGCGAAAGTGGCTTTCCCACGTGCTGCATGAAAACGGCAAATAAGCAGAATTGCCGTAATGACAGCTGCAAAGGATTGCTCCCCCTCCAAATACGGATAGTGTGCCGGTCCATCAAAAATTCTCCAGCGACTAATACGCCAGGAAGCGTTTCGACGAACTGCGCCAATTTTTCCATACTAAGCGAAGGGGGTTTCAGCTTTCGCAAAACGATCATCTAAGGCGTAGCCCGCGCCGCGAACGGTGCGAATAGGGTCTGACTCCCGGCCCAGG
>Ga0224726_1046_pt1 | contig 9897 bp, 7 predicted proteins | sample IA12soil_B_GH6A_2_FD_161641 | JGI IMG/M metagenome (GOLD analysis project Ga0224726, IMG submission 161641) | Enriched cells from agricultural soil in Iowa, United States - IA12soil_B_GH6A(+) | ecosystem: Environmental > Terrestrial > Soil > Agricultural land | place: USA: Iowa | collected 2017-05-08 | reverse complement strand
CACGGAACAGGCGAACGCCGCCGCCCGTATTCAGCGTGGTGCGCCCTTCGTGGCGACGGCCGCCGGCCTGGATAAACAGCACGTCGCTCCCGTTATCATAAAGAGGGACTAATAAATCAAGAGCGCTTTCGTTCAGCGAAAAATGGTCGTCCACGCCGAGTTGAACCTGTGCGGTCCCAAACTGGCTCAGCCACTGGCTCACAGCCGCCGAGCTCCCGGAGATGGCAGCAGAACGGGCCTGCGACATCGCCACGTCGCCCACCTGTGCGTGATGGGGACCGATGGTGCTCTTCGCCAGCCCCACCGCATTGGCGGAAATCCATCGCCCCACCTCCGCGGTTTGTTCCGGCGAGGAGGGATTGCCCACGTTTTGCATACCCTCAGTGACTGCGGCGGCGGGCACATCAATTTCATCACCGGCGGTCAGTTGCTCAAAGGGCTTGCTGAAGGTGCGGAACTGATTGAGGGTTTTTAACGCTTCTACGGAAAGGTGGTAACGCAGGGCCACGTCGTTGACTGATTCACCGGGCCGTAAAACACAGGGAACAGGTCGTGAATGAGAAATGACGTTGTTAACTGTTGTGTTTTTGTCAGAAGCGGCGACAATCGTGGGAGTAAACACGGTAGCCAACGGAAATAGCACCTGAACCCCGATATTGAGCCAGGCGAGGTGTCTGACCAGCGGCTTTAAAATCGCCGGTTCAGATTGACTGTCCCGAGAAAAGTTATTTTTGAGGGGCAATTTTGATTTCATAAGATCGCTGATTTTCGGTTGGTTATAGGCCTCGGCCGTAACGCAGCATATTGAACTGCAGAACAGTCGGTGGCCTGCTGAAATTAATTAAATGTCAGAATGTGTTTTTGAGATTATGGAAAAATTTATCTGCAGGGCCTCCTTCAGGTTCTGACATACGAAGAATTGCAAGTCTTGCTTTTATTACTTTGTTTCCCACTTTATGGAAATGGATAAGTTTTTGCGCATAGATGATATTAATCATGATAAGCCGTTTTAAGTTGGGAGTAAAAAAAGCCGAGCACACTAAATATCTAAAATACGACATTCCTTTATTTACAGAAGCCATCATGAATGAGAAGCACTACCGACTCGCACCAGTAAACTGAGCCTTTAATGCGGATGACGGATGGTTTTGTTGATCCAGATCAAAGGCGAACATCTATTAAATAGCCGGGTGATATGCCTATGCCTTGATTAATTTTCAATTTAAATATGTCTATTTTTGGATACAATTTTGAATATGAGATCATCACCATTAACTGAAATAGTAGGCTGCCAGCCAAAAATAAGTCTTCGGGCAGTATTCACTGCCCCGGACAGGACAGTCCGCGCCCATGACGCGGTTTGCCTCGCTGATAGGTCATTCAGCTCATAGTGGTTATCGCCTGTAGACCAGTCTTTCAGAACTACCGCACGGTCTCTGAAGAGAGTAACCAGGTCTCCTTCAAACAGGCTGGACTGCAGCGCAGTCTGGCTCACGCCCTCAATATACTTCAACAGCCCCAATCCTTTCCTCACATGAATGCAATAACACAGTCACGAGAGTCATAAAAATCGTCCGACCCGATGGATATAATTTTATGATATAATGCTACTCAGCAAGGTTTATTATTTAGGCGGATGTTAATAGCTGCGAGAGAAGTAAATTAACCTTTATATTACGCTTATGAAAAATTACGTTCATAATGTGTTGAAGAAGATTTACTGAAGATTCATATAATTATGTGATATTTTAACGCTATTGTTCTTTTAGCCAGTAAAGCTTTCCTCTGTGGATATGGGCTTCCCCCCTTGCGATAAACTCCCTAAGAACTTTATGCACGGCACTGCGCGAAATCTGGTTTCTTGCCAGAATAAAAGTGTAGACCGAGACGAATTGACGTTCTGCCTGTGGCAGAGACCAGATGTACTTGAGATGCTCCATCACTATTCCACGAATAGTAGGCTGAGATAGCATATTCTCGCGTATAAAATACATCTGCAGGTGGCGAGTCAGTATATCATATGCATGCATCCAGAGATTGCGACTGTTGAAAAGTTCGATAGCGTCAGCGGTACTGATAACCCACATGACACAGTCCACATCACAACGCAGATAATGTGATTTTGTCTCATTACGCATCTGTGCTAGCCCCAGAATAGCCGGTGCCCTAATAGCCAGCGTCAGCATGTCATTTTCCATACGATATACCGATACTGTACCATTTTTCAGGTAACATACATTATTATAGGTTTTCAGCTCAATGCGCTGATTTTTTTTACGCTCTGAATAATGCGCATGTTCAGAAGATTCTATCTCTGTGCCAATAATAGAAACTGACCTCTCGATATTTATTGCAGACATATTTATCTTTTACCTGGTTAAACAAAATTTCTGTGATCACCATAGTTATGCGACTACGATATGATATTCGGTGGGGTCATGGCTATGCCACAAGCACGAAAAAAAATAACACATCTAGGCATAAACAAACGTTTGGAAAAATAATAAAACAATGACTAGCAGAGGCCAGCGTGACCTAAAAGAGAAATATTAGATAAAGTAACCTGAGGTTAGTCCACTCGAAGTTTACTCTCTATTCAATCCAAATATCTCATCCATCCAAGATGCTCGATCAATGTTAGATTTAGAACGGTTCTATTGGTTCCAGATAAATCAGTTGTAGTGGCTCCGCTAAGAGCGAATCCATTTGTGCCACAAATTTTTGAAAATGCGGTAAGGCAACATGTGCAGCTAATGCTTGTTGCCCACGCCATGATTCACGGACATAAAAGACGCTAGGCATTTCTTTAATGTGAAAAAGTGCGTAATCCAAACAGCCCGGTTCAAGACGTGTTAGCAGAACCAATTGTTGCAGAGCAACCTTCAGGTTTTCCTGCTGATGGGGTTTGGCTTTTAAAATGGCTAAAATAGGAACTTCAGGTTCATTTTTCATAATTATTACCGATGAAGCAATTAAAATTCAGACAAAGTATCCTCAACACTAAGGCGTGATTTCGGAACTCTCGAGTTAAAATCCTGTGTGCTGCGATATTCTATGGGGACAATCATGAGGCTGGGATATCCCCTCTCTCGCAGGCAATTTTTTTTAGCATCAAACCGTTTGACAGGAGACGTATCAATGTCCATTGCATACACACTCTATATTCCGATAAACCTGCTTTACCATCCAACGATTGATTTTTTTCAAATCATAAAGATGCTTATCCACAAATATGAACTTTCCTCATCCATAACCTGCATAACGTCCGAACTATTAAACGTGTGCATCTTCATTTTTTTTGAGCACAGTTTTTCAGAGAACTTTGAATAAGATCGACTTTTCGGAAAAAGTAATAACAGTATGAAATGCATTTAGCACTTTCACTTCATTAAAAAAGTGGTCGCTTTTGTGATATGGTTTTTAGTCCCTTCAGTGCAAGCCAAAATACCCCCCCATAGTTGTGAGTTTTTAATCGATGGGCTGTTCCGCAGGAGTTTTTAATCTCACTATTGTCGCTATCACTATCACTATCACTATCACTATCACTATCACTATCACTATCACTAATAAAGCGACTGGTATAAGATTTTTTAGTTTAGTAGTGATTTAATGCCACCTTCAAAAGGTTCAATCACTACTCTCTTGTCCATATTGCTGAACTATTAATCAAATTAACCATAATTGAATTTATTTTCACCCGTTAGACGTAAAAAATTCAATGCTTTACAGATAACCTTGACGGTGATAGATTCCCATTTTTGTATCAATTTTAAGACTTTTCACTAAACTGAAAGCATCATACTAAAAAACGATATCGCTATATACACTCGTTATGAAACAATACTTATACTGAGAGAGTTAAAATGATTAGGCTCGAAGATCTCACTTTTTTTGTCAGGGTCGCAGCGTTAAACAGTTTTAGTGAGGCAGCACGTGAGGCAGAAATACAGCCTGCTCAGGTAAGCACTGCCATCAAACGTTTAGAGCAAACCATCAATACTCGCCTCTTCGCGCGGTCAACCCGCAGTCTGCGATTGACTCCAGAAGGAGAGCTTTTCCTACCTTATGCCACTCAACTATTGCAAATATTAGAAGCGGGCATTGACCAAATACAACCACAGACGGACGAGGTACATGGGGTTCTACAAATCGCGGTACCTTCAGATATTGGTCGCAACATGCTGTTATCAGAATTTCAGCGCTTCCAACATCGGCACCCTGCTTTGCAGCTAAAGATTTTATTCTCAGATAGCATTACTGATGTATTTAAAAACCCTGTCGATCTGGCATTTCGTTATGGTTATAGCGATGACGCGTCTTATATAAGCTTACCCGTATCGCCAAAAAATCGGCGTGTTTTAGTAGCTTCACCGCATTACCTTGAACGCTGTGGTGTGCCGCAATCGCTGAATGAATTAAGTCAGCACAATGCGCTAACTTATACTTTACGCGGCAGGATTTACGATAAATGGTCCTTCATTAAAAATGGAGAACTCCACAAAGTGACTGTAAAAGGTACCATTTTAAGTGATGATGCCGAAGTAATTCGCCGATTAGCCGTTAGCGGCGAGGGGATCACTTATCGCTCATGGTTAGATGTCAGTGACGATGTTCTGTCGGGCCGCCTTCAAATTATTCTTCCTGAATTTGAAGGAAATTCGTTACCACTTAATCTTATCTGCCCACATCGAAAGCAGTTATCCAATACAGTGCGCTTATTGCATCAGCTTATTAAACAGCGCTGTGAGGACTTGCAGGCAAAGTTTGTTGAGCGATTCATAAAAGTGGCCTAGAGTAATGCCGCAACGTTAGATGCCCACCAAACAGCTGTTTGACACGGTACATTACCGTTTCAGCCTCCAGACGTCGGTTGTAAGCCGTGTGTCATTTCCAGTACTCATTGCTTCCCGTGAGCGTTGCCGGGCAACCGCCAGATTTCTCTCATCATATTCAGCCGGCCAGTAACACGCCCGGTTCGCGGCGGGATAAGTCCCTAGATTTTATTACGCCGCAGTTTGTCGTGGCACCGTCTGCTGCCATAAACTCCGTCGGCTGAAGCGACCATGATTTTCTGGTGTGTCTGGTGGATAAGTCCCGGAATGCCTCTGTATCAGTCACTTTGTTCAGGGACAGGCAAACACAAATAGCCTCATGCGTACCGGCTTCCAAGGCCAAGTGCAGCTTCCGCCAGACGCGACGCTTTTCCTGACCGTTTTTTTTACCTTCCACTCACGCTCACAGAAAACTTTTTAAACCGGTGAAGATCAAGCTTTTGAAAGGGATGTAGGCGGACTTACCCCGCCTGCTGACGCAGCAATAATCCGTGCAACGAAGCGGGAGCTTCATCAGGATAAAATGGAATAGATGAATCCCTGCACATCGCGCAGCGTGAGGCGAAAGATGCGTTTGAGCATCAGAACGGAGTAAGTGACATAATCAGTATGTCGGAAGATCTCTAAAAGTGAATGGGCCGTTTTGGTGGGATACATACAATACCAGGCCTGAATGGGCGACTCATCACAGTGAGCCCCGATTGACGAGAGCTTTGTTGTAGACGTTCCAGTAGGTGATTTTGAACTTTTGTTTTGCCACGGGATACCGCTACAGAATCGAGAATGTGGTGATCTGCTCCTGATTACGGTCAAAAGTCCGATATATTCAACAAAGCAAGAATTTAGTTAAAAAGGGGTTTCCCCCTTATAAATCAGACATTACTGAATAAATGTCATTATCTGCACAGGGTAATTATGCAAATGATGGCAAAGCACCTGAAGCATTAGTGGTTAAAGATGGGGTCAACACACCCAAATTTTGAATTGAGGTATTAGCCGATGATCCATTATCTCCATCCCCATTACTGCTGAATGTACTCATAGCAGCACTGAGTTTTTGTAAACGAACATCATCTATTCCAAAACCATTTCCGGATCTATGGTCGTATGCATCTTGAGTATCGACCATTTCGATGGTTATTTTTTGGCCACTTAAATCTGAGTGTTCATTACCATTAACTTTTAGTGTAAATTCAGTCCAGGTATTATCCAGATCTCTCACGTTAACATTCGAGAAATCTGCATTTCCAACCTCTGTTGTACCTGCAAGCATTTTCAATGTGAAGAGTTCAGGATAATGCATGCCATGGTCTAAAACTTTGACAGATAACTCATAATCATTATTACTATCAAATACTTCATTTAGTTCCTGACTCACACTACATCCGTCGGACATTTCCAAGTACTGACTACCTGCAGGAGCAGAATGACCACCTGAACCTATAACTGCCAAGTTTGAAAAACTTGATGATTCCTGTTTTTTACCTAACCAGCCAGATGGTGCACCTTGGCGCATAGTATTAGGGCTAACAGAATCTTGCTCAAAAGAGCCATTAGTAATGACATCTTTTGGTGCTGGTTTCAGAGATGGTGTTAAGTCCGTCATTGGCATCACAGATGGCGTCAGGTCCGTCATTGGAATCACAGATGGTACCTGCGGATTTAATAAAGGGCTGTCCGGACCTAAAGAAGAATCAGGAGTATTCACATCAGTATGGGCGAAGACAGCCTCCCATTTTTTATGAGCCGAATCATCTGAAGTAATAAGATTTGAATAATTCAAATCCGCAATACTGACCCCGACAAGTTCAATTGTATGATTGTTGTCCACCACAGAAACAAATACAGAACCATTGACTTCATTCACATTGAATTGTTTTCCCTGCATCCACCCAAAATCAATTTTATCTTTTTTAGGATCAAAATCGCTAATCTGCTCCCGGGCACCAAACTTCCAATCAACCTTAATGGTTTTAGCCGGAGTGTTTGTATTGGCTGGAGTGATTGTGTTTATTACAGCATTCATAGTTACTGGAGTGACTGTATCTTCTGCATTATTCATCGCTTCTGGCACGATTGTTTTTACTGCATGGTCGGCAAATACAGCATTCCATTTGTTATGAGCCGAACCATCCAGTGCAATGATATTCGTCCCATTCAAATCTTCCAGGCTAATCCCTGCCAGTTCGATAGACTGGTTATTATTGACTACTGAGATATACACTGAACCGTTTTTTTCGCTGACAGTAAACTGACTAGCCTGCATCCACTGAAAATCTAATTTGTCATTTTTCGGGTCAAAATCATTAATGATTTTATTATCGCCATAACTCCAGCCAACAGTAGACGTTGTCATTCAAAGAACCTCAATATAATTAAAGTGAATAATTTATAGTTTATGATGATTTTTCTCACCTAAGTAAACCATGGGCATGATAATGACTACATAAAAATATCACAATTAAAAATTATGTGTATTTTTACACATAAGATGAAGTCAAAAAAGGAAATTAAAATCCCAACACTTCACTTACATGTTATTATTAAGCGAATGGATGTTGATTGTAACTCATTGTTAATAAAACTAAAAATATAAACCAATCATTTCTTAACCTCCAAAAGACAGTTGTAGTAATAACGCATTTATTATTCAGAAAGAAAATAGTGAGTTTTAATATACACACTGTCATAAATAGTTACATTGCTTATTACAAAACTTACAGGGGATTGTTACATAAATCGCACTCAGGTGAAAAACCACGCACCACGGTTCAGTCGCATTAAATGTGATCAGTTTATATGTTTTATTCTCGATATTATCTGACTATAATTTGGTCGACAAATACTTTAAATGTATACCCCTCATTAAAATGTCACCCTGATTTCCCATTTATGTGATAGCCCAGTGTTTGCGAGGGTATCTGGCCTACGCAACCCGGAAGCAATGATGGGGTGGCCGTTGGTTATACAATAAAAGCGTTTCGGCACGGGGTGTTGGTTGCGAATGGATTGAACTGGCATCACTTCAAAGGCCAATGGTAATATCTGAACCGATGTGGTGAACAGACACTGATTGCATCCAAAAGTTCGATTTATTCAACAAAACCTATACACGCCTGTTTTTCATAACCTGGCGGTTTGATATAATTACGCCACGCGCTGGTCTGTAGCCGTCGTTTTCAGACCCTTAACTTTTTTGATAATTTTAATCGTGAGGCGTTAGCGATAGAGATTGACCTGAATATACCGGCGTAACGAATGGTGCGGGTACGCGACAGGATAGTCGCAAACCCTAGCTACCCGCTGAATACAATAGACAACATCGAAAATAATTTTGAGCGTGTCGAAAAAGTGTAAATCTAGAGGAGAAATACGGCTCCTGGGGATAAGTAAGCGCGATTAAATCCTGTATATCCATGGGGCAAGAGCGGTCTAATTAGTAGCAATAGAACTTAGTCCATTGAGCAAAGAGCTTGAAATATGCGGGGTCTGGTGCTCCATGGGCCTCCTTAGAAGGCTTCATTTTAATAATTATTTAATAGGATTATCGTCTTTTATTCATATTTATCTGTAACATAGAGAAAAATGGTCAGCGCTAGTTATGATGTTCGTAGTATTGCCATGCCCACCATTAGTCGAGTTATATACCCCAGTTCTGTTTTGTCCGTTACTTTGACCATCCCATGCTAGGCCGCTCTCTCTTAAATTAAGAGTACCCCACTCTCCCCACAATATTCCTACCCTACGGACATTTACACCTGACGTAACTATGGACTCAGTGGGACGTTTATAAATATTACCAAGACATGCGCGATAGGTTACTTGTGAAAAATAATTAAGCTCAGTTGGACTAGCAACAAACCAGTAGTCAATATTAAAACTATAAGTTAAAGCGTTACCGCCAGATTTTGGTGTTTCTGTAATTTTAACTATTCCAGTTGGCTTATTTATTAATGTAACTAATCACTGAACATTAACACTCACATTGCTTATTTGATCTTACTTCCATGTGTATTCGCTTGCTTTTCGATTTAATGCGATTTCAAAAATTGCTTGACTATAACCAGTATTAGAAATATTTTCCTTCAGCCTGCACACTCCGAAACGGCGCCCTCCCTGGCGCCTTTCTCTGTTACTTCCTTACACGCCCGACGTCAGTACCTGCTGCTCAATCGTATGCCAGCCGTCACTCGACGCGGCATTCGGAGCAGATTCACCACTGAAATCAAACGTCGCCATCGCCCCCGTCAACTTCTGCAATGAGACATTGCTGACGCTCACGGCTCCCTCAGAAAAATTATCCATCAAAATATATAACCCATCTCCGTCCGCAACGTCGTGGAGCGAGTGCCCGTCGATATTCACCTTTATCTCGACTTTATTGTCGGCCCCCGGTGTCAACGTTAACGCCCCACTGTTACCCACGACATCTGCGAACAACTGACCCTGCATCTCATTATCATCCAACTGGATCGATAAGCCGCGCATGGCATCGCCCTTACCTTCCACCGTAAGACTCAGGACATAGTCAGCGTCACTGTCGAACTTCATGGCGAGATTATTTTGCGCGCTGGTATGCTCTTGCGCGCCGTCTCCGAGCGTTATCACGCCCGGCGATACGCTGAAGCCCTGGCCGAACCACTTATCATCGCTGATTACCGCACTCTCGGTCTCGCTCGAGGACAGGGCCGTCTGCACCCACGCCGTGGTTTGCGTCGCCGACAGGTCATTCAGCGCATAACGGTTATCGCCCGTCAACCAGTCTTTCAGCACTACCGCGCGGTCAATGCCGCGGATTACCAGGTCGCCCTCCAGCAGGCTGGCCTCCAGCGCATCCTGGCTCACTCCCTCAAAGCGCACGGTATCCAGCGCCGCCCCGTTATCCTCCTGAGAGATCACCACGTGGTCGCCGGCGTTAACAATATAAGTATCGACACCCTGTGCCCCGTACCCGGCAATTGGAGTGATAATGGGCGGATACTGAATATGCGGAAGTCTGAGGTTTTTTCGAGAATTCTCTTTCCGTACGCTAGCACGACCGACTGGGGCGCGCTGAAGCTAAATG
>Ga0224726_1047_pt1 | contig 10005 bp, 10 predicted proteins | sample IA12soil_B_GH6A_2_FD_161641 | JGI IMG/M metagenome (GOLD analysis project Ga0224726, IMG submission 161641) | Enriched cells from agricultural soil in Iowa, United States - IA12soil_B_GH6A(+) | ecosystem: Environmental > Terrestrial > Soil > Agricultural land | place: USA: Iowa | collected 2017-05-08 | reverse complement strand
TACGAATACTATTTTTGGCATCGCTTCTGTTACGAAATCTTTTACTGCACTTGCGATTTCCATTTTAGAAACGGAAGGAAAACCTTCCATAGAGGATCCGGTTACGAAATACTTGCCTGAATTCAGCATACCTACGATAACAGAGATGGATTCTATTAAAATTCACCATTTGTTAACCCATTCTACCGGTTTGGCACCGTTAAAACGGAGAGAGGAATTAAACAAGCTTGAAGAGCATTTGGATTACTTGGCTGGGGATGACCACGATATATTGGGTAGTCCTGGAGAATATTTTAGCTATTGTAATGATACCTTTCTATTACTTGGCGCTATTATTGAAAACGTTACCGGATGCTTATTCAGGCGTTTTGTTACGGAACGAATACTCACCCCATTGAAAATGTACCGCTCCACTTTTAGCCTGGAAGAATTAGCTAAAATGGACAATGTTTCTACTCCATATGTTTTTACAGATGGCCACTATCAAAAGCAGCCCTGGCCACCTCTGGGGAACTATGAGGTTGGCGGCGGTATCCGTTCGACAGTTCATGATTTACTGAAATATGGATCCATATATATTAATCAGAAGCAAGATATCCTTCCAACGGGATATATTGAAAAGATGTGGAAACCCGTTATTCAATATGCTACGAATTCCTATTACGGCTATGCTTTAGAGGTGACCCCTCATTATCATGGCGTTACCTTAGTGGAACATGGCGGCGGTCAACCTGGTGTTTCATCTAATTTTGGTTTTGTTCCGGAGGAGGGGCTTGTTGCAGTAGTTTTAACAAATGTGTCCGGCGCTCCGGCCAGGGATATTTGGTTGGAAGCAGTAAATACAGCCCTTGGGATTACCCTTGAGGAGAAAAGAAGTGTGGAACCTATTGCAGAAAATGTTTCGGAAGAAGAATTGATGTCTTATGTTGGAACGTACCAATCCAAAGAAGGTTCACATTTAGAAATTCGTTTGGAGGATCATCGTTTGTACGCAATAGTAGAAAATGATAAATGGCCATTAGAAGTTGGAGAAAATCAAACCCTTGTTAGTGAGAATGGCAGAGTTATTCGATTTTATTTTAATAAACAAAATGAATCATGGGCAGCCTTTTTCGGAATGAGGATGTTATTGAAGACAGAGTAATGGCGGTGGGATGAGCCAGTTTTTAGCCTGGCTCTTTATTATAGCTTTTAAAAAGGTTTCTTCCTGTTTAGCCCCGGGTTTTTTCCTTACTTCTTTTTGGGCACCTATCTCCCTCTTTGGTGACAGGGTGCACCATTCCAATCTATTTCTCGTTCAAGCACCTATCTGCTGATAGCTTTCTCGTTTTCCCCTGTTATACATGGCTGGCATCAACTCATATCTCCCCTGTGATAATAAGATTCTCATTTGCCAGTGATTGAGCCTCTCCTACCTTTCCATTGTTGGCGATTCTTGTATGTAGTCAATTTTTTATAGGAGGCGTATAATCTTTTTGTATGTAAAAAATGAAGGAGGAATCTTCATGGGTGAAATATCACGAACCCGTTCTGTATTGTTGATATCATTTCTAGTGCTCGTATGGGGTTTGTGCTGGCCTATATATAAAGTTGCATTAAACTACACACCGCCTATCTTATTCTCTGGAATGCGAACTTTATTAGGAGGAATTTTACTCCTGATTGTAACGATTCCAAGATATAAATTAATCCATCTGAAAGAAAATTGGCCCGTATATTTGATCTCCACTATTTTTAACGTCATTTTGTTTTTCGGCCTGCAAACCGTTGGATTACAATACTTACCATCTGGCCTATTTTCCGTTATTGTCTATTTCCAGCCAGTTTTAGTCGGATTTCTTGCATGGTTATGGCTTGGTGAAAAAATGTCTGGATTAAAAATTTTAGGTCTGATTCTAGGTTTTCTTGGCGTCGTGGTTATTAGTTTTAAAAGCTTAAGTGCTACAGTTTCTGTTACTGGTGTTGTTTTAGCGCTTATCACAGCTATAAGCTGGGCGATTGGGACAGTATTTTTGAAAAAGTCAGGAGATAAGGTTGATGCCATTTGGCTTGTTACAATCCAATGTTTAGTCGGCGGATTCGTTATGTCAGTTGTAGGAGTAGATACAGAAAGCCTAGCTGCCATCCACTTGTCCTTACCTTATATTTCCGGTTTACTATATGGGGCTATCTTCGGAATACCGTTGGCTTGGCTAGCATATTTTGTCTTGGTACGTTCCGGTGAAGCCAGCAAAGTGGCAACCTGCACATTTTTAGTTCCACTTATCGCTTTAGTGGTTGGAACCATCGTTCTTCATGAACCAGTTACGATGAATTTAGTTATTGGACTTATTCTTATTGTTTTCAGTATTTATTTTGTCAATCGCACACCCACAATGCACAACGTTGCAGATATTCAGATCAACTCATCTAAATAAACTGCAGTTTTATAATGATAAATTAAGAGATACCTATATTGTCATAGGTATCTTTTTTGTACGGTGCCAGGCACCAAAAAAGGGACACTTTATGTCCCAATTTTGGTGCCTGGCACCCGTCATTCGTTTAGTTGTGCATTACCCAGATGGAGCCGAGGACGATGGTTAATGCGATGATGATGCTGTATATGATGTTTCCGATTTGAACGGCGGAGTTGTCGCTTTCTTTAATATGCATGAACATGAAGAGCTGCATGCCAGCTTGCATGAAAGCTAAGACGCCGATTATGCTCATAATTGCTGGTTTTGGCAGACCAGAACGCAGTGCCACAATCGCAGCAAGTATGGTCATCGCTAACGATAGAAGGAAACCAATAATATGACCAATTGGATATTTAGTATGCCCGTGTTCCATTATTGTATCAGCCCTCCTAAATACACAAATGTAAAGATGAAGATCCAAACAACATCAAGGAAATGCCAATAAAGGCTAATGATAAAGAATTTTCTAGATGTCACTGGGTTTAGACCGTTTCTAACCACCTGGATAATCAGTAAAATACCCCAGAGGATCCCCAATGTAACATGGGCACCATGTGTACCAAGTAGGACAAAGAAGCCAGATAAGAAAGCACTTGTTTGCATGGTGGCTCCTTCGTGTACATAGTCAATGAACTCATGCAATTCGAAGTAAATAAAGCCGGCACCCAGAAGTAAGGTTATGATAAACCATGCTAGCATTGCGTTTTTATTATGGTTTCTCATGGAAAAAATAGCAAGACCACAAGTGAAACTACTGACTAAAAGTAATATAGTTTCTATCATAACATCTTTTTCTTTAAACAAATCCAGTTGACTCGGTCCTCCCGCGGTCATTCCGGAAAGGACAAAATAGGTGGCAAAGAGAGTCGCAAACAATGCGATCTCCGCTCCTAAGAAAATCCAAAAACCAAATATATTTAATCGACTTTGTTCTGATTGATACTCTAACGGTAAAGAAGTGTCTAAATGATCACTCATACTACCTCACCCCTTGCAGCTTCTTCCGTTTCCAATATTTCTTTCACCGGGATATGATGGCCTTTATCAGGATCAAAAGAACGCCATGCTAGACATCCAAGTACAATGATTAATCCAACAATCGCAAGCCACCACCATGAGAAGACAAGTCCGAAGCCCCCAAGTCCAAAACCAACTGCGGCAACGAATGGCATACCTGTATTATTCGGCATATGGATTGGCTTCACATCTACTTTTTTATATAAAGGTGTTTTCTTTTGTTTCATATTCCAATAGGCATCGATCTCTTCTGCAACAGGAGCTACAGCAAAATTGTAAGGAGGAATAGGAGTTGGTGTAGCCCATTCCAATGTACGACCATCCCATGGATCTCCTGTAACATCCCGCTCACCATGGCGAATACTGTATGCTATGTTCCATACAAGAACGAGGAAGCCGATACCCATTAATACACCGCCGACTGTGGAAACCATATTTAAATTATCCCAGCCAAGTCCTTCCTGATACGTATACATACGGCGAGTCATACCTTTTAAACCAAGAACGAATTGCGGTAAGAAACATACGTTAAATCCAACCATCCAGAACCAGAATGTAATTTTTCCAAGCTTTTCGTTCAACATATGGCCGAACATTTTCGGATACCAATAATGTAATCCAGCAAAACAAGCAAAGGCTACACCAGGTATCAATGTGTAATGGAAATGAGCAATCAAAAAATAACTATTATGGTACTGATAATCTGCTGCAGCCATAGCTAACATAACCCCTGTTACCCCACCAATAAGGAAGTTCGGGATAAAAGCTAAGGACCAGAGCATGGCAGATGTCAGCTTCACCTTTCCTTTATGGATCGTAAATATCCAGTTGAATAATTTTACTCCCGTCGGTATCGCAATTAACATCGTTGAAATCGAGAAAAACGAGTTAACCGCTGCCGTGTTCCCCATCGTAAAGAAGTGGTGAACCCATGTAAAATAACTAAAAAGGGCGATGGCCAACATGGAAAATACCATTGATTTATATCCAAAAAGACGTTTTTTCGCGAAAGTACTAATAATTTCTGAGTAAATTCCTAATGAAGGAAGTAATACAATATATACTTCAGGATGTCCCCAAATCCAGAACAGGTTGCTCCAAAGCATAGGCATACCGCCGCCTGCCATTGTGAAGAAATGAGTTCCGGCTAAGCGATCAAATGTCATTAATGCCAATGCCACGGTCAATACAGGGAACGCAAAGATAATAATAATACACATGATTAAAACAGACCATACAAACATCGGCATTTTCATCATGGTCATACCTTTTGTTCGCATTTTTAGTATCGTAACTAGGAAGTTAATTCCGGTAATAAGCGTACCAATCCCGGCAATTTGCAAGGCAACTGCATAATAATTGTTTCCTACGCCAGGACTGAATTCTGTTCCTGCAAGTGGGAAGTAAGATGTCCAACCGGCAGTTGGTGAACCACCAATAATAAACGAAATATTAAATAATGCACATCCTGCCGCAAATGTCCAGAAGCTAAAGGCATTTAACATTGGATAAGCAACATCACGTGCCCCAATTTGCAGCGGAACAGCGATGTTAATTAACCCCATCAAGAACGGCATCGCCATAAATAAAATCATAATCGTGCCGTGTGTGGTAAAAATCCCATCGTAATGGTTCGCATCCAATAGTTTTAAATTTGGTGCTGTAAGTTGAGCTCTCATCATTAGAGCATCCACACCACCGCGAAATAGCATTAGAACCGCGACTAATATATACATGACTCCAATTTTTTTATGATCAACGGTGGTTAGCCAGTTATTCCATAGCCATTTCCACTTTTTAAAATATGTTAAGTAAAACAGGATACCGATCATAGCAAGAGCAATTCCCGCTTCCGTTACGTAAATTATCGGCTCGCCTGTGACGAAAAATTCATCCAGCTTCAATCTGTTCTCCTCCCATCCTTTAGTGTTGATGATCGGACATGTCCATATCATCCATGTTCATGCCCTCCATATCATGTTCTTTTGTATTTGCCTCTTTTTTGTTCATGACATTATGTTGATGTGGTGTTTCCACCCAATCTAGATGAGTACCAGTGTAGGTCATGCGACCAACTAAACCTGTTTTTAAAATTTTGTTATAGTCTTTCTTTGTTAACTTAGGTGCGGATCCCTTCACCTCTTTTACCCACTTTTCAAAATCGGCCTGGGTCTGTGAAAGTACTTCAAAATCCATATGGGCAAAGCCCTCACCATTAAAGTTCGCGTTTCTTCCTTGGTAAGAACCTGGTTTATCTGCTAGTAGAATCAGCTCCATTGAGTGATTTGGCATCGTATATTTTTGCCCACCCAATTCCGGCACCCAGAAGGAAGCCATGGTGCCAGCAGAGGTTAATTGAAACTTAACAGGCCGTCCAGCAGGGATGTTGACGTAGTTTACCGTTTCAATATTTTCATCTGGATAACTAAAGATCCATTTCCAATCTGCTGACGTTACATTAATAACAAGCGGCTTTTCATCCTCATAGCCCTTAGGTACTTCTTCTAAAGCATAATTTGCTTTAACAGTTGGAATGGCTACCGCGATAATGATGACTATCGGGATAGCCGTCCAAATAATTTCAAGCCATTTATTACCATGATGATCTGGCGGAACATAATCTGCTGCTTGGCGTTTTTCACGATATTTGAATACCATAAAAATGAATAATCCCATAACTACGACTAAAATAATCATCATTAGCCAAAATGAGTAAACAATAAGATCATATTGTTTTTGGGCAACTGGCCCTTGCGGATTTAAGACTGCTATATTGCTAGTATCACAACCACTTAATAAAAATAATGCGGATAACAGTACGAGAGATAACCGTTTCCAAGGGAGCTTTTTTATTTTCAACATTCTCTTCTCCTTTCTCAGGCAAAATTTGCATATTACTTCACTTATCTTTTTAATAAAGTATTGCGTATTCTAATCCTTTTCTCATCTTTTTCTAATCTTTACATTAGATTCTACTCGATTAAAATATTTTTGTGCACCACTTCACAAAGTCGACAACAAATCTTCAAACTGCGTTCACCACTAATTCAAATAGCTGTCAAATTTTAAGCAGGACATCCTTCATCCCGATTTTGGTGCCTGGCACCACTATGGAATATTTGGGCAAAAGGATCGAAGTTTATGTAGTATTATGTAAATGTTTGTCATGACAAACATTTGTCACATTCCTTGATTTGTATAAAGCATTTTCTTCTGTTCTTCACCGTTCATACATCATTTTGATTGCTTCAGTCACAATTTTTTCAACATGTCGCCAGCTAAAATATTTAATACACTGTTCTATAGGTAATCGGAAAGTAAATAAAAGTAATAAAAAGAAAAAATACAAATAAGCATTATATATTGTGTAACAAAAAATCCCAGGAGTGAAATATAGATGGAATGACAATTAGCATTAGATTTAGTTTACACTCCAGAAGCATTGAATTGGTAAAAGCTAGTAAAGGATCATATTGATTTTGTAGAAATTGGTACTCCGGTAGTGAACAATGAGGGTTTTGAGCTGTAAAAGAAATGAAAGAAGTATTCCTCATTTAAAACTACTAGCAGATTTAAAAGCATGGATGCTGCAGGAATGAAGTGATGAAAGCATCTGAAGCAGATGCTGATATTATTACCATTCTTGACGCTGCTGAAGACATGTCCATAAAAGTTGCTGTCGAAGAAGCAAAATGATGTATGAACGGTGAAGAACAGAAGAAAATGCTTTATACAAATAAAGGAATGTGACAAATGTTTGTCATGACAAACATTTACATAATACTACATAAACTTCGATCCTTTTGCCCAAATATTCCATAGTGGTGCTGGGTATGCTCTTCAAGCAGTGGAAAAAAATTCGTTTGAAGATCTGCAAACCAGCAAGGTAGTTATGAAAAATGCCAAAACTACTGTTGCCGGTGGCATTAGTTTAGAAACTCTTCCTGAAGTGATTAAATTAAATCCAGCTCTTGTCAAGGGTTTGTAATTGGTAAACCCGCTCCATCGATATCCACTGCATGTATTGGCCTGTTTTTTCCGTTCATTATTGATGAATAAAAGCCTTGTTTCTCTTTCAAGACCTCCTCTAGAAATACAATGATCAGCTCCTCAATAGTTGCAGTTACATCAGATGGTATATCAGATATTAATCTCCCAATGGTTGAAAACGAGAGATGTTTTGCCCCTTTTACTTTTATAAAAGAACTACCTGCTGGTAAGCGCTCATACATCTCCGTTTGTTTCTCTATATACCCCTTTGCCACATCCTCACTTGTCCCATTATCCTCTTCATCCTTTATAGCATTCAGATATTCTATATAAGAGGATGCCTCTTGGCGAATATTTAAGGTTGGGACTTGAGGCATTTTATTATCCACAACATGTAAACTCGCATCCAATAGAATGGCACAGTTTACGCGTTTATCGGTAGCCGCTAAGTGAAAGACGGTTGCACCACCAAGAGAATGCCCTATTACGCCAATCTTGTTAGTATTGAATATTCCATTGAAAAATTCTTCTTGATTCCATTGTTTCAAAGAATCAAGTACGAGCTGAATATCCTCCATTCTTGTTGCAATCTGTGTAGCATCATCTGGAAATCTTTCAGCTTGCAAGATTGACCCTTCCATTAGGATAAACCGTGAAAAAACTATCATATGGAACACTAACAGTCACTACGATATACCCCTTTTGAACAATGGCTGTAATTATTTCTATATATAAATCACGATCTATTCCAAATCCCGGAGATAAAAGTACAACAGGAAACGAGGTATATTTTGTTGGTACAGCATTATCTTTAACTGTAATTTTTACTTCTTTCAACTTCTCTTCTTTAATACCAAACTTCGAGAATGTATCAATAGCTTTCTCTATAGCAGGTTGAAAAAGGGATGTCAAATCTGTTTCCATTTCTTCTAATGTAGGATAAAACACACTAACAGGAAAGGAACGAAATTCACCTTCAAACATCGCTTTTCTATTTATATCTTCCACTACTTTAATGACTCTACCGATTCTTATATTTGAATCCATACCGCTCCCACTTTCCAATGTTTGTTTGGAAGTTACTGAACTAAACATGCACTTGCACTCAAATTAATAGACTTTCAATTTACCCGGCCGTTGTGAGTATTCAATTTGTTCTGCTTCACATCGCAGGTGATAAAAATACTGGATTATTTCTAATTCCTGTTGAATGGATTCTTTCAGCAAATGCAATGTTCTTTTCCCTATCCTTCTATCAATCAAAGCTAGAATTTTTATGACCATATCATCCGATTTTAAAGCCTTCTCGATAGGCATATTCAAGAATTCCTCCACAGCATCATAAAAATCATACTGAGCATAAATACCTTCTTTTTTTACAAGTTCGTGTGCAGTAACACTTATCTCATGATTTTTTTGATAGTCATCATAACTAATATCATTAATTCGGTGTATTTCCCGCTCTTTTCTGTTTATCCTAATATCAGATGTGATGGTACACATATTAAGAACTTCTTTTTTATCCACCGTGATAAAAGCTCTCCCCATTTGGTCATGAGCTTTTCTATAATTTGTTACAGTGAATCCTACCCTGCCTTTAAGTGAGTCACATGTTAAGTTGTCTAATCTTTTCTTTAATTTACTCCAAAGTTGGCTGCGCAATGCTGTAATCACTCCTTCTATCTCATGTCTTTTGATTTTAGTTTTAGTTATCTACTATCGCTTTTCTATCTTTCTGGATGTTTAACTTATCTATTGAAGTAAAAGATTTATAATTCACCATAATAAGCAGCGAAATAGAAAAAGCCCTTCTTCCGCACTAGGTAATTTCTTAACTTACTTTTCGTAGCTTTTTCAAATAGTGGCTTTGTCAAGATATATGCTTTTGCATGTAATTAAGCGAGTCTTTTCTTATCCGTTTTATTATGATATTCATCATCAACTATTCCGGTATTAAAAGCGGTTATTGGGTGCCCTGTAAAAAATACCTGAGTCCTTAGAGCTAGTTTGGGATTTGAGTGTAGCATAAGAAAAAGGACTACTAATATTACTATTACCCCCATGAATTTTTTCAAAGAATTTCACCGCCTATTTTTTCCTTTTAAAGTTCTATACACCAATACATGATGAAATCCCTTCTTCCCAAGACTGCTCTTTCAGTGGTTAAGGAATGCATTATATCTATTTTCTTTGTAACTTTTATTTAGATTTATCGTATTATTACAAGAGGTGATAAACTTGTTAGAACTTGGCGCTAAAATATTTTAAATTTCTATGTTATTGGTTTTAATAGTGCCTATTATTGTTTTTATATTTTTAGTTCTAACACTTAAGAAAGGTAAGCAAAGGCTTAGTAATATTGAAGATAATCTGGATACATTATTAAAGGAAAAACCATAAAAAGCTCATGAAATTATGCCTTTTGTTGCTTTTCCTTTTCCGATTCTTAAAACTTTGCAGATAATAATATTGGCATAAATTTCTTGTATACTGCAGCCTTATCAGTTAGCATCCACCAAGCTCCACATCAACTTTAGGT
>Ga0224726_1040_pt1 | contig 10333 bp, 7 predicted proteins | sample IA12soil_B_GH6A_2_FD_161641 | JGI IMG/M metagenome (GOLD analysis project Ga0224726, IMG submission 161641) | Enriched cells from agricultural soil in Iowa, United States - IA12soil_B_GH6A(+) | ecosystem: Environmental > Terrestrial > Soil > Agricultural land | place: USA: Iowa | collected 2017-05-08 | reverse complement strand
TGGACATTGGTCCTCACAGTTGCGGCAAGTTGTACAAGCCCAAATTTCCTCTTCTGTAATAATATCGCCAATAAGACTTGGGCTGTAGCTTAATGCTGCTGCCGATTCCTCTGCCCCTTGACCAGCACTCGCTAAAGCAATTTGATTTCCTTTTGTATGAGAAAAGGCAAATGTCGGTACCCACGGTTGCTTGGAAGTAACGGCTGCTCCATAGTTTGTTAAATGGTCTCGCAGCTTCACAATTAAATCCATCGGAGACAGCATTTTTCCCGTTCCTGTTGCGGGACACATATTGGTACAACGACCACATTCCACGCAGGCATATAGGTCTACTAATTGATGTTGTTTGAAATCCTCAATTTTCCCAACACCAAATGATTCCTGTGTTTCATCTTCAAAGTTAATAGGACTTAGTTTCCCAGCGCCATCTAGACGATTTAAGAAAACATTTGCCGGTCCTGCAATTAAGTGCGCATGTTTTGACTGTGGAACATAGACTAAGAACGCTAATAGGAAAAGTAAATGTATCCACCATGCAATATAAAATACAACGATAGATCCCGTTTCTCCAATCCATCCAAATGCAGCGGCAATACAGGATGCGATTGGTTCTGTCCACGATAATTCTTCACCATGCCAAATGATACCCATTCCGCTTCCTACTAGTACAGATATCATTAATCCACCAATAAATAATAAAACAAGTCCTGATTTAAACCCTCGTTTTAAACGTACTAACTTTTCAATATACCTTCGATAAAAAGCCCAGAATGTTGCCACTAAGATCATTAACGTCACAATCTCTTGAAAAAACGTAAAGCCTGAATAAAGAGGTCCTAACGGCAAATGAGAGTCAGGAGCTAGCCCTCTCCAAATAAAATCAATGGCGCCAAATTGTACTAGAATAAAGCCATAGAAAAACATAACATGGATGATGCCGCTCTTTTTATCCTTTAGCAGCTTCTTTTGACCAAATACATTAATCCAAATCTTTCGAAACCGTTCCTTCATACGTTTATCAAACTCTACTTTTTTCCCTAGTTTGATATATTGAATCCTCGTTTTGACCACATACACAAACAAGGATATTGCGTAAACGGTTACAAAAAGAAACACAATCCAATTCACCCACAATAACCAACTCATAACTGTGAAAACACTCCCCTCCAAGGTGAATTTCCCTTCAAACACCTAAATTTTCTGAATGTTGCTTACTTACATTATATAATGAATGAGCATTCAGTCAACAGATTTCTATGATATTTTTTTAAAATTTATAATAGCAAATAATATGATATTTTCATCTCTTATTTTTATATTCATCCAGCTTTACTTATATTATTACCACATGATTTGCCGGCCTTTTGGCTATACTAGTAAGACTGTATGACTCTTGAGGAGAGGGTATGATGATATGGGTTTCAATTTTAGCTTTATTGATTATAGTAGTTGTTGCGTATTGCATCGTCGATTTTAAGATGGGGAAAAGGCGTTTTCACCACAACAGTTCTTTTAGAGACTATTCCAAACGTAAAGGAGATATTCATCTTATTACACATGGGAAGGATCTATTCTCATTTTTGCTTACCGATATTAAAAATGCGCAATCAAGTATTCATATTTTATTTTATATTGTAAAAGACGATCAGTTTAGCAAAAATTTTTTAAAACTATTGATCCAAAAGGCGAAACAAGGAATTGAAGTTCGTCTACTGTTAGATTGGTTGGGCAGCCATAATACTCCTAAATCATTAATAACGGAATTAAGAAACGCAGGAGGTCAAGTTGCATATAGTAATCGATTAAAGTTTCCATATCCCTTTTTTTCACTTCAGCAAAGGAATCATCGAAAAATATCTATTATAGATGGAAAAGTAGCGTATGTTGGCGGGTACAATGTTGGGAAGGAATATATAGATGAAGATTCCGTCCTATCACCTTGGCGGGATTACCACCTACGCATTTTCGGTGAAAGTGTTCATGATTTGCAAAATGAGTTTTGTGTAAATTGGAATCAATCTTCAAAAAACACGGTTTCGATTAGCGAAAAATACTTTTCTGGACCAGCAACAGGGAATATGGACCATCAGTTTTTTCCAACAGAAGGCTTGCGCCTAGAACATACTATATGTGAATTAATTGAATCTGCAAAAGAATCCATTTGTATTGGAACTCCTTACTTTGTTCCGTCAAAAATTATTTTAGCGAAATTAAACGACGCATTAAAAAGGGGAGTAAAAATTAGAATTATTGTACCAAAAAAGGCAGATCATATCTTAGTAAAAGAGGCCTCTTTTTTCTACTTTCGGATTTTAATTGAGTTGGGGGCAGAAGTATACCAGTATTTGAACGGGTTTTATCATGCAAAAATTATTATAGTAGATGAGGAAGTCTGTCAAATTGGAACAGCAAATTTTGACCGCAGAAGTATTTACTTGAATCTTGAGATAAATTGTTATATTTATGATCATGATTTTATTCAAAGCATGATTAAAGTGGTCGAGAAGGATATCTTAGACTCTCATCGCCTTTCGCTCGAGGAATTGAACAACACAAAGTATGCAACCAAGTTGAAAGAACTCGGCGCAAAGTTAGTGGCAGATTTATTATAAATGTCCCAAATGCATCGTGCAGTTGGGACATTTTTTGCACGATTATGGGGATTTGTTATTTATTAAGGTATCTACTGAAATATCATGAGCTATGACTGAATTAGTAAAATCACCATTTTATAAAAATCAAAAAGACAGGTACCCAAACGGATACCTGTTCTAAAAATTTTACATTTTCTCCGGAGCTGAAACCCCAATTAGGGCTAATGCATTCTTCATTGTTATTTGAACCGATTTAATTAATGCTAATCGAGCATTAGTAAGATCTTCGTTGTCTTTATCCAATACCTTTTCCGCATTATAAAAGCTGTGGAATGCTTGAGCTAAATCATTAATGTAATTTGTAATGCGATGTGGGATACGCTTTTCCGCTGCTTCCGCAATAGCCGATGGGAAGTCACCCATTTTCTTTAACAAATCAATTTCCTTCTCTGCTTGAATAAGTTTAACATTGGCATTTTCATTTACCGTGAAGCCTTGCTCTTCTCCTTGTCGTAAAATACTGCAAATACGAGCATGTGCATATTGAGCATAATACACAGGATTTTCATTTGATTGGGAAACAGCTAAATCAAGGTCAAAATCCATATGCGTATCTGCACTTCTCATAGCGAAGAAATAGCGAACCGCATCCAAGCCTACTTCTTCAATTAGATCACGCATTGTAACGGCTTTACCTGTACGTTTACTCATTTTCATTTTCTCGCCGTTTTTATATAAATGCACAAGCTGAATAACTTCTACTTCTAAGTTATTGGGATCATATCCTAATGCTTCCATCGCAGCTTTCATACGAGGGATATAGCCGTGATGATCCGCACCCCAAATATTAATCAATTTTTCAAATCCGCGGTCAAATTTATCTTTATGATACGCGATATCTGGAGTTAAATACGTATAGGATCCATCGTTTTTGATTAGAACACGATTTTTATCGTCTCCGAAGTCCGTTGATCTAAACCATGTCGCACCATCTTCATCGTAGACATGACCTCTTTCACGAAGCTCTTTCAATGTCTCATCAATTTTTCCGTTTTTGTACAGAGATGTCTCAGAATACCAAACATCAAATGGAACACGGAAGTTTTCAAGGTCCGCTTTTAATTTGGCCATTTCATAATCAAGACCATACCCACGGAAAAATTCATAACGTTCCTGCTCATCAGCTTGTGCGTACTTGTCTCCATATTGTTCCGCTAATTTTTTTCCTATCTCAATAATATCTTGACCGTGATATCCATCTTCCGGCATTTCTTTCTCTTGTCCAAGCGCTTGGAAATATCGAGCTTCCACAGATAAAGCAAGATTGTGGATTTGGTTTCCAGCATCATTTATATAATACTCGCGGCTTACTTCATAGCCTGCTTTGTCTAATACATTACAAAGAGAGTCTCCAACAGCGGCACCACGAGCATGTCCTAAATGCAAATCACCTGTAGGATTCGCGGAAACAAACTCGACCTGTATCTTTTGACCTTTTCCTGCATTCGAACGGCCATATTCATTTCCCTCCGACAAAATAGTCGGAATCAAGTCCGTTAAATAGCTATTATCCATGTAAAAATTAATAAATCCTGGTCCTGCAAGCTCCATTTTTTCAATGGAAGCTTTTGAGCGGTCAAAATGATTAATAATTTCCTCAGCAATCATTTTTGGCGCCTTTTTCGCGACACGTGCCAATTGCATTGCCGCATTTGTTGCATAATCACCATGTGCTTTATCCTTCGGTGTCTCTAAAATAATATCTGGAATCTGTTCCTCTGTCGCTAAACCAGCTTTCATAACAGCGGCTTTAATCTCATTTTTTAAATTCGCTTGAATTTGTTCTGCTATATTCATTCGCTTACCTCCTTATACTCTAAAACCATTTTATATGTACCAACAATGGAACCTTGCATTTTTAAGTCATATTTTAAAATAAATTGTCCTGCTAATGGAACGGATTGAGATTTTTTGTTCTGTAAACTTTTTGTCTGCGTTGTTAATAATAATGTACCATATTCCCCTTCATAGGAACCGGCTTTTTCACTATCTAAATCAAACGCTAAGCGCATTTTTATTGAACCGCTCCGCAAAATTAGTGCTTCTCTTTCCTTCACTTTTACTACCGTTTGAATCGAACCTTCTTGTAATAGCTCTTCATATTTTAAAAAAGCGGCCTGATCTTTTTGATAATATTCTCCGAATAAAGTAAGCTCATAGTCTTCAGCTTCTCCGCCATGATCAATGGTGGTATTCAAGTGAATTTTGACAGGTATACTTGTCGTCCTAGTCTCAACTGCCAAATCATTCACATCCTTTACAATTCATCAGTATAACCTTTTTAGTATAAAAATAAATAGGTAGAAAATCAATCACTATGAAATTCGGTAGCCAATAGGCGCTGCAGCTAGACCACTCGTTATGTTCATAAACTGACACATAGCTCCTTCTTTAATAAGCGAAAAAAGACACTTATTATCATAATAAGCATCTTTTACAAAGTAAGTATTAGTGCAGAAACTGCCGGGGTTAATATCATTGCCGTTTTTAAAATTACTTTCGGAACAAGATTGGTAAATTTTGCTCCAATATATGCCCCTAACATAGTTCCTATAAGTACCTGCAGTAATAAAACAAAATCTAAATAACCCTCGGATGTAAAACCAATCCCACCACCGATAGCAATTGGAACGATGACAAGCATCGTTGTACCAACGGATTGACGCAAGGTAAGTCCTAAAAATGTAAGCAGACCCAATTGAATAAACGGCGTGGAGCCGATTCCAAAAGTACCTGAAAGAATTCCAACGACTATTCCTAATACTGCAGCTTTCAGCACAAACACAGCACTAATCCGCCCATCGGATTCTTTTACAGTTTTTTCCTTCAGTAAAAATAATCTGACTATCAATAAAAGCGCTGATAAAAACAGCATTCCTGCTGTACAAAAGTGCATGTAATTCGTTGGGATGAGCGCTGCGATTTTGGACCCAACAAAGGACCCTGCTGCCCCAAATAATCCAACAATGATTCCCGCTTTTACCGATGTATTCCCTTCCCGGTAGTGACTGAAGGCACCCGAAAGGCTGGTAAAGGCCATTGCGGTTAGAGAAGTTCCTAGTGCAGTGTGAATAGGCACTTTAAAAACCAATGTTAAAATTGCAATAATAAATCCGGATCCGCCTGCTCCAATAAATCCCAAGAGGGCTCCTAGGGCAAGCATTGTTATCATAATAGCCAATGGCGTCACTCCAAAATGTTTTATTATTACTTTAGTATAAACGAACTTAGCTATTTTTTGGAGTGATTGAACAAAGGATTAACTGCTACCAAAAATGGAATGGAAAAAAATTCATTAAAATTTAATACTATTAAATAGGAAAAAGCCGATGATACATACCGGCTTTTACCTAAAGAATCATTTCACCCAACCAAGAATCATTTCTCGAATTAACTTGCTCGCAGTATTAGCTGTCTGCTCAGATGGGTCATAAATGGGAGCCACTTCTACTAAATCGCATCCAACAACGTTCACATTGGAACGAGCAATCTCATGAATGGATGCAAGTAATTCTTTGGATGTAATTCCTCCACAGTCTACAGTACCTGTCCCAGGAGCATGTGCAGGGTCAAGGACATCAATATCAATGGTGACATATACAGGACGACCTGCAAGCTTAGGTAAAATCTCTTTTAACGGTTCTAATACTTCAAATTTCGCAATGAACATTCCGTTGTCCTTCGCCCATTGGAATTCTTCCTTCATTCCGGAACGTATACCAAATGAAAACACATTCTTACCGCCCATTAATTCAGCGGCTTTGCGAATTGGTGTTGAATGAGATAGTGGTTCCCCTTCATATTCAGAGCGCAAGTCCGTATGAGCATCCATATGGATAACGGCTAAATCCGGATATTTTTTATACATTGCTTTAATGACTGGCCAAGAAACTAAATGCTCCCCACCCATTCCGATTGGGAATTTATTATCTTTTAATAGAGAATCAATATAATCTTCTATCATATCAATACTTCTTTGCGGATTTCCGAATGGCAATGGAATATCTCCAGCATCAAAGTACTTAACTTCTTCTAATTCTCGGTCCAAATATGGACTATACTCTTCTAAACCAATGGAGACTTCACGAATACGAGCAGGACCAAAACGAGAGCCTGGTCGATAGCTTACTGTCCAATCCATTGGCATTCCATAGATTACTGCTTGGCTTTCCTCATAATTTTGATGACTGCGAATAAATACATTTCCTGAATAAGCTTCATCAAAGCGCATATAAAACTCCTCCTTAACGGGTTAAATCTTGAACAAACTTTGGCAGAACAAAAGCAGCTTTGTGAAGCTCTTTCGTATAATACTTGGTTTCAATTTCATGAAATCTTGAATCACTAACCTCTAATGGATCGTATTTTTTGGATCCTAAAGTAAATGTCCACATACCGCTTGGATAGGTTGGAACATTTGCAATATAAAGACGAGTAATCGGAAAGATTTCCTTCACATCTTTTTGAACCTCACGAATTAAATCTGCTTTAAACCATGGATTATCTGTTTGGGCTACAAAGATCCCATCATCTTTTAATGCCTTTGCAATTCCTGCGTAGAAACCTTTCGTAAATAGATTAACAGCCGGACCAACTGGTTCTGTAGAATCTACCATGATGACATCATACTCATTCTCGCTTTTAGCAATATGCATGAATCCATCATCCACTCGAACATCCACACGAGGATTGTCCAATTCACCAGCAATACTTGGCAAAAACTTTTTAGAGTACTCAATCACTTTTCCGTCAATATCCACTAAGGTTGCTCTTTTCACACTTGGGTGTTTGAGGATTTCTCGAATAACCCCGCCGTCTCCACCGCCAACGACAAGCACAAACTCGGGATTCGGATGAGTAAATAAAGGTATATGGGCAACCATTTCGTGATATACAAACTCGTCTTTTACAGATGTCATTACCATTCCATCTAAAAGCAGCATGTTTCCCCACTCAGCTGTCTCCACCATATCTAATTTTTGAAATTCCGTTTGTTCTGTATGTAAAGTCTGGTTTATTTTCATTGTAATTCCAAAATTTTCTGTTTGATTCTCTGTGAACCAAAGTCCAGCCATTGTATTCTTCCTTTCTTTATTTGGGATTACAATAGTTTTCCCCTTTAACAATATAAATACAACTTGCAAAAAAGTATAGAGAATTCTTTTAAAAAAGCAAAAAATTTTTCTCCCTTTTTACATGTTTAAAACATGATACGTTTCTTCATACTGATTAATAGATTTTTACAAGTGAGGTGATGGTTGTGGAAACAATGACAAACCCTAGGATCCAAAAAGGCAAGAAATATTTTCGCTTTCTTTTCTTTGGTATCCTCTTTATTACAGCCGGTCTGGTATTATTTGCTCTAGCCGTTTACATCTATGCTAAAATTCTTGGACCTCCACCATTAGCTGTTCCACAGTCAACACTATACTATTCGAATGACGGATCCATTATTGGCGAAAGCAATAGTGGACAAAAACGCTACTGGGTCCCACTAAGAAGTGTTTCAAAAGAGATTGTAAATGCCACCATTTCCATTGAGGATAAAAATTTCTACCATCATCACGGTTTTGATATTAAGCGAATCGGAGGTGCTCTTTTAGCAGATGCAATTGCCATGCATAAGGTCCAAGGCGCCAGTACTATCACACAACAATATGCAAAAAATCTCTTTCTAACGATGGATAAAACATGGACTCGCAAAATTTCCGAAGCTTTATATACGATAAGATTAGAGATGAACTATAGCAAAGATAAAATTCTTGAAGGCTATTTAAATACAATAAACTACGGGCATGGTGCTTATGGAATTCAGGCGGCGAGCCAATATTACTTCGGCAAAGACGCAGATCAGTTAGACCTTGCCGAAGCGGCAATGCTAGTCGGCATACCAAAAGGCCCCAGCATCTATTCACCTATTAATTCATTGGAAAAAGCAAAAAACAGGCAGCTACTTGTTTTAAACTCCATGAAGGAAAACGGATATATTACGGAAAAGGATGTAAAATCAGCTGCACAGGAGAAAATAACGATTGTCGGAAAGCATGCTTACCATCGCTCTGAATTAGCACCATACTTTCAGGATATTGTGCGGCATCAACTCAAAACAGCATTAGGTTTAAGTGACAGGACTATCCAATTAGGGGGTCTTCGTGTATATACAACATTAGACACGAAGCAACAACAAATTGCAGATGATGTTATTAAGGAAAGTATTGCCGAAGATTCCGATATACAAGTGGGCTTTACTGCCATGGACCCAAAAACAGGATTTGTGACCGCTCTAGTTGGAGGGAGAAATTATGACGAGAGCCCTTATGATCGAGCGGTGCAGGCAAGCAGGCAACCTGGTTCCACTATCAAACCGCTATTATATTATGCGGCTTTGGAAAAAGGCTTTACGCCAACAACCATGATGCGCAGTGAACCAACCACCTTTCAGTTTGATAATGGAAATGCTAAATACACACCCCATAATTTTAATGACCAGTATGCAGATGGGGAAATCACAATGGCACAGGCGTTAGCCCTATCTGATAATGTGTATGCGGTCAAAACACATTTATTTTTAGGGGAAAATACATTAGTCAGAACGGCAAAGGATTTTGGTATTACCACGAAAATGGCGAAGGTTCCCTCCCTTGCTCTCGGAACCTCCGGTGTTCATGTGATTGATATGGTTGGAGCTTATAGCATGTTAGCAAATGGCGGGAAAAAGGCAGATCCAGTCTTTATTACAAGAGTGGAAGATTATCAAGGCAATGTATTATATGAATACAAGCCTCAAAATGAACAAGTTTTACGGCCAGATCTTGCGTACGTCATGACACAAATGATGACAGGCATGTTTGATAAAAAACTGAATGGTTATGCTTCTGTTACCGGATCTACCATCATTAATCAATTAACTCGTCAATATGCTGGAAAGTCAGGGTCAACCAACACAGATAGCTGGATGATTGGATTCACACCGCAGCTTACTGCTGGTGTCTGGACCGGTTATGACAAAGGAAATGAAATTACCTTGGCTGCTGATAAACGGTACGCAAAAACTATTTGGGCACGTTTTATGGAAAAATCGTTAAAAGGTGAACCTATTAAAACTTTCAAAGCGCCAAAGGGAGTTGTTTCTCTGCCAATCGACCCGAAAAGCGGGAAAGTTGCAACAAAGGATTGTCCGATTTCTCGTGAAATGTATTTTGTGAAAGGTACGGAGCCAAATGAATATTGCGACTTACATCCTGGTAAGGGTGAAAAACGGCTTCCAAAACAAAAAGAAAAGCCAAAACAAGATGGATGGCTTCATAAACTGTTTAACTGGTTATAAAATTAGTACCTCTGTCTTTTTAACTTAGGCTATTCTCGCGAATCAGGATTATTTCCTATACAAATCAATAAGACATAAAAAAACTCGGGTGTGCGGCCCGAGCTTTTTTATGTCCTAGATTGGTCAGTGCAATCATAGTTTTAAGTTTACTGATATTTTTTTAAATCAGCAAGTCGACTTTTTACGTTTATTTAACTGTCACATTTCAGACACATATTAGTAAATTATTGTAAAATATAATTTATTCCGTTTCTAAATCCTTTTTTAATTTCTCACTTGAGCGATTCCACATGTCCTCATCATTGTTTTTGAGAAAATCAGCTAATATCTTTTTTGATTTTGTATCCATATG
>Ga0224726_1037_pt1 | contig 10699 bp, 17 predicted proteins | sample IA12soil_B_GH6A_2_FD_161641 | JGI IMG/M metagenome (GOLD analysis project Ga0224726, IMG submission 161641) | Enriched cells from agricultural soil in Iowa, United States - IA12soil_B_GH6A(+) | ecosystem: Environmental > Terrestrial > Soil > Agricultural land | place: USA: Iowa | collected 2017-05-08 | reverse complement strand
ACGAATGACCGTCACGACTCGTTTATCTCGACGGCGAAGTTACCGGATAACGGGGCCATTCTGGCGCAGGGACTGATCGCATTAGTCCGGAAGGCCACGGCCGACCCGGTGTCGATTATCGCGAACATTGACAGTCACACCGTTACCCTGTCGAATATCGGCCGTAATTGGGAATATCGTTACGCGCAATTCACCACAAGCGGTTATGATCGAGCCGCCATTGAAGCAGCCGAATTCGGGGTGCGTTCAGTAATTTAACTTGGTTACTATGCTGAAATTTATGGACGGTTTTGACCAGCTACGCGGCTGGTCTGACGTTACGGATGGGCTGACCAAATGCGGGTACACCGTGTCTGGCACGCCTACGTTAGAAGAAGGACGCGTGGCTACGCAGATGGCGGTATCACTGCCGGACACGGCCAGCCTGAAACGCGTGTTCACCTCCGGGGCCACGAAGGTCGTGTTTGGCTTTGCCTTCCGCGCTATCGGTCTGCGCCACACCCTGATCACCATCAAAGATGTCGCGACGATTACGTGGAACGAGACTGACGGGAAGATCACGGCCGCTGGCGGTACCGGAACGGCGGTGCTGCTGCTGGACTTGTGGTACTACATCGAAGTGGTTCTGGACAAGACTACCAGCACGATCGAGGTGTACGTGAACAACGGGCTGGACATCACCGCTCCTTCGCCGTCGAGCGCTAACCCGGTCACTAACTATGAAGTCACATGGGCGGGCGTTGCCACGGCGCAGTTCCTTCTCGACGACATCCAGTTCATCGACAACCAGCCGGGTAAGTATACCGGGCGCATCGGGCCTATCCAGATCACCAGCCGCTTGCCGATGGTGGACGTGGACAAAGAATGGTCGCCGTCATCCGGCAATGATCACTACCCGCTCGTCTACAATCAGCCGCCCGTCGAGGGGTCGTACATCCAGTCGAACACGTCCGGCGCGACCGACACGTTTCTATCAAACACCGTCATCCCTGATACGCAAAACATTCTGGCCGTCGGCATGACCGTGCTGAACAAAAAGTCAGACGTGGACAACCGTCAGTTAGGCATGGTCATCGGCCAAAAAGGCGACACGCAAAAAGAAGTTATCGACGCGGCGCTATCCACGACTGAAAAGTATAGTTATGCTGTGTTCGAGACGAACGCGGCCGGGCAAGACTGGAATGACGAACGACTCAGCGAAGCGCCGTTCGGCGTCATCGTAAGACCATAAGGAGCATACCGAAATGTTTAAATTCTGTGACGGGTACGACCACTATGCCGAAATCGGCGCGAAGGGTACGGCCCTACAAAGTTATCTGGAAGCCGCCGGGTACGTGGTGCGTAATGCCAGCGATTCCACGTTTTCCGTTGTCGAGGGCCGCCGGACAGGTGCGCGTGCGCTGAAATTCACCGTGGCCGCCAGTTCATCTGTCAACGCCTCACTGTCATGGGGATTCACCACGACGGCCTCGTCAGTCGTCTTCGGATTTGCCATGAAAGCCGGGCTATCCCGTATGCGTATCGCGCGTATCGAGAACATCGTGGACATCGAGTGGGACACCACGACCGGGAAAATCCGCGTAGGCGAGCAGTTAGGCGTCAACCCGCTGATCCTGAACGCATGGTACTACTTCGAAATCGAGATCGATAAGACGGCCAACACCGTCAAGGTCTACGCGAATAACGAATTGCAGTTAACCGTTACGCCATCGAGTGCGCCGACCACCACGTACACAATCGTTTGGGGGCAGACGGGTACCGCACCTAATGCTGGCGAACAGACACTGGATGACTTCTACGTGATCGACGGTTCCGGTAGCCGCAACAACGCGCGCCTGACTCCGGTCGAAGTGACCAGTCGTATGCCAACGGCCGACGTTTCTACGCAGTGGGAAGTCGTGAACGCCTCGTCTGCCACGCCGCACTATCAGATCGTGTCACAGCTTTCCCCGGGCGGCGAGTCGAAGCCCTACCTGCAATCGAACACCGCAGGGGCGACCGATATGTACCGTTCGAACGTGACGCTGCCGAACAATAACCAGATCTTCGCCGTGTCCGTCATCGCGTACGCCCGTAAAGGCGACCTTGATGATCGTAAACTCGGGCTGGTGGTCAACACGGAAGGCGGTACGCCGACTGAAATTCAGGTGCCGCTCACCGAGTCGTACAAGTATTATCAGGCATCGTTCGAGCAAGCGCCGGGCGGAAGTGACTGGAACCAGAACAACGTCGAATCTTTGCAATTCGGCATCATCACTCGATAAGGGAGGGACTCACTATGCCTGTAGTATGGCACTGCGGTTTTAATGGTTTTATCAACAATGCGTCGGGGCAGGGTCAGTCTAACCTGTTTATCAACACAAACGATACCGTGGCGGGGGGCCATTCCCTCTCCACCGACAATTTAATTAATAACGTTTTTGGTCGAGGCGGAAACGGCAACCAAAACGGCGGCCTTCTCCCTATGATCACTTACTACGGATGTAAACGGACGGCATCCGGGTCGTACGGGTCGTCTTATGTTTTTGGTCGTGTTAAGCCGTCTTTCTTTGATAATTCCGTGCCATGCCTAAGCACCGAGCAATACCAACCTACTACCACTTCCGACTGGTGGGGAGGCTGGCAGTTCCGTATCGATACGTGCTGGCCTTCGGCGGAACGCCTGACGACGTCGTGGCGCATGGGCTTCCGTATTGGCCGCGCAACACACCCCACATACAATATTGGTTATCAAGTCTATATCTGCCCGGCAGGCATTAACGGCGCAGAAGGCCGAGACTTGTATCGTATCCCGATCACTGCGGGTCAGGACGAGAAGTATATGGAGGTGGAATGGTTGGCAAATACCAAGACCCTTAACATCTATCTGAACGACGAACTTGTCTCGACCCGCACCAACTACACCGCCTACGATATGTCGTACGGCCTTGTTTTGATGTGCGAACATTTCGTTAGCCATAACACTAGCTCCACACCGTTCTTTGGTTTTGAACTGCGGGACATGTATGTCCAGAAAATCGTTTCAGATGCAGATCAACGCCTCGGGTCTTCGACGAAAGTATATGCGTTCAATCCAGTTAATGACGATGTTGTACAGTTCTCTCGGCCAGACGCATATTCGTCAAACGCCGCCGTCGCGGTAACGCCGATCGCTCCCGGTGGTATCACCCCGACGCCGTCGCAATCTACTGCAATTCTCGGGGCGGACGTGGTCGGACAGCAAGACCTGTATAACATTGACATTTCCAAAGTCAGCACACGTCTGGCGTCGATTGAAGCGGTTAACGTCCGGACGATGGCCCGAAATCCGTTGCTTGGAAATAGACAATCTGCCGCGATCGCCAAGTCCGGGGCCACTCAAACCCAAAGCGAGAACACCTCGCCGCTCGAACAAGGCGGCCTGTGGCGTTTCAACACGTTGCAGATGGTGTCTGACCCGGCGGATGGCTCGCGCTGGAACCTTACAAAACTGGCCGGGCTTAAAGTCGGTACCAAATTCGTCGCGTAAGGGGGACATGTGGCGGATGAAGACGTAGGTATCAGCGCGGCCAAACTGGTCGGCGAAGCCTTGCAGTGGAATGGCGAGAAGCCCAAACTCACATACCTATCCCGGTGTGTAGGGGAAGCGTTAGCCATTTCATCCTTAAACATCGACGTGGCGAAAAACTTTGGGGAGGTTTTACAGCGGGACGGTAAATTGCCAACTCTCTTCCGCGCGGCCAAGTTGGTCGGCGAAGTGCTGGCGATTCAGAAGATGGAGATCCGCGCGTCAACGATGGTCTGTGAAGCGCTGGTCAAAGAGCCGCAATTTATGGCGGCCGAAATGATCTGCGAGGCTATCGGTCAGGCGGCCACGGAACGGCCACCGCTTTACGCAGATGCGGTTTATCAGTACGTCACGCAGCACGATGTCGTACCGCCGTTGTCGGATGTCATTTCGCCGGAAAGTCTGTACACGTTGTGGAATTACGCCATTGTCCAGCGGCCGATCGATGCCCCGATTTCCTACAACATCGTGAAGCAGGCGGTGACGCTGTCCGTTCTGGCGTCGCCTATCGTGACTATTTCGTACGACAAGGTGAAGACCGCGTGGTCGTATGCCGTGGTGTCCGCGACGCTCGGTGACTTCCCGCTGCCGGATGAAATGTGGTCGAAGATCAGCACGAAACAGGCGTGGAATCTGGTATTGCAGTCGATCGACATCCCGTACGTCCCGACGTCTGGTGTGTTCGTTCGCCATGAATCGACGCTGGTGGTTCAGGCCCATCCGCTGCCGATGTACACGACGCCTGCGTCCGTGAAGTCGAACGTGGTTCTGGCCGCGCAGAAGCGCCCGGTTGAACGACTCCCGCGCTCAAGGACTCGCGTGGCGCAGGCATTATCGCAGGCCGTTACCGCGTTGCCGATCCCGATGCCCCGGTCAAACGTGTTCGCCGCGCAGACGCTGTCACAGGCGGTCATCCCGGCGGACTTCGTTGACCCGACTGTCGGTGTCGAGCACGCGGCCGCAGTGACGTCGTATGCTGTTTGCGAGTATCAGGTGTCGCTTCCTATCAGTTACACGCGCGCGAAGACCCTGACGCCGCTGGTGCTGCAATTTAGCGATAACCAACGAACCATCCCGCTGTCCACGATGCGCACCAAACACGTTTCGTCTCAGTTCTTGGTCAAGTCTGACTTGCGCCCGGTGCTGTCTCGGATGCGCACCAAACACGTTTCGTCTCAGTTCTTGGTCAAGTCTGACTTGCGCCCGGTGCTGTCTCGGACGCGCGTTAAACAGGTACGCGGCTATGCGGTGCGGGCGGAAGAGTACACGCCTCCGATTAACCTGCTGGTATGGTCGCGCGCTGACGCTGTTCGCATGTCGGTGGTGCAGCAGGCAACGGACTACCCTGACCCGGGAATACCTACAACGTCGGCCATCGTCAGTGCGGCCACGGCGTACCACGTCATGAAAGCGCTGGACTACGAAAACCCGAACGACATGTGGGAGGCGAGCAAGGTTCAGACCGTGCCGCAGTTATTAGAGAAGGTGGTGAAAGCCCAACCGCTCCGGCTCCCGATCTCGTACGCTCCGCTGGCGCAATTTGTTGAACTGGTGACGCGGTACCAATACATGCCGCCTCCGGGTGAAGTTGCCGAGTCCGGTATCCATGTTCGTCAGGTAATGCAGCCAGTGGCGTTCCGCGCGACGTACCCTGACCCGACTGTCCCGGTATCCTACCTGACGGTCAATCAGGTGCTGGAGCACATCGCGACCCCGGCCGACTACCCGGACGCCCACCTGCCGACGTCGGACGCGATTGTAAATCAGGTATTGGAACACGTTGCGCAGATTGACGATTTCCCTGATCCCGGTACCATGTTCCGGCCGCTTATTGTCAGCCAGATCATTCAGCAGGCGGCACAGGATGCGTCTTACCCGGATTGGAGCACACTGCATAAACCGCTTGCGGTTCGGCAGGTAATTCAGCATGTATCAATGACGGCGGAATACCCTGACGAGGACGTCCCGCAATCATTTGCAAAGGTGTCTCAAGTTTTGCAGCACTATGCCGATAAAGCTAATTACCCAGACAAAGATGCTCCCCAATCCACGCTACGAGTCCGTCAGGTACTTGAGCAGGTAATGATGCGCGACAAGTCGATGTACGAAATGCCGCAGCCACCACGGAAACATCGGGTGCAAATCACTTGCCGCTTTGTGTACTGATAATTGACGGGTTAATATTCTTAGCGGGCTTGTCCCGCTAATTTTTTTTGTGAGGAAGCACCCAATGAGCGAAATGGAACGGGAACGGCCGGGGGATAACTCCGGCGGCATCAAGTTAGACTTGTCTGTCAATATCCCCACGATTCTGACGATGGTTTCGATGCTGGTGGCGGCGGTACTGTACGTCAACAACCGCTTCGCCGACCTATCAAATCAGAACACGCAGACGGACACCCGGCTTACCAACGTCGAGAAACGTCAGGACTCCACTGACGCGGCGTTCACGGTTCTCCGGGCCGAAACCGTCTCGCAAAACTCCGCCCTTCGTTCAGACCTTCGCGCCGACATGCGCGACCTGAAACAAAGCGTGGATACCCTATCTTCCCAAATGATGAGGAAATAACCGATGGCTAAACAGAAGCCGCGCGGGATTCGCAATAACAACCCGGGCAACATCGAGTGGGGGTCGCCGTGGCAAGGGCTGATCCCGCGTAACGAGGCGACGGACAGCCGCTTCGCGCAGTTCAAAGACCCGGCATCCGGCATCCGCGCCATTGCTGTCACCCTGACCACCTACTACGACAAGCGCAAGGCCAACGACGGCAGCAAAATCGACTCGGTTCGCGAAGTGATCGAGCGGTGGGCACCCGCCGTTGAGAACAACGTATCTGCATACGCTAAACAGGTGGCCGCCGTTCTGGCCGTTGACCCGAATAGCGAAACGCTGAACCTCCACGACTACGACACCATGCGCGGTCTGGTGGAAGGCATCATCCGCCACGAAAACGGGAACCCGGAAGCGTTCGGCCTGACGCCGTACAGCAACGCGAATACGTGGTACTCGGACGAAGTGATCGAGGAGGGTCTGCGCCGGGCGGGCATCGTCAAGGCGGCCAAGCCTGTTAACCGTACCACCGTGGCCGCGACAAGCGTGGCAGGACTCGGCGCGGCGCAACTGGTTGACATGGTACAGCCCGTCAAGGCTGCGATGGACAGCGCCCACGGCGATATTTCTTCCGGTGATTGGGTACGCATCGCATTCGGCGCGGCCACAATCGCGATTGGCCTGTACATGGGATGGGTCGCGTACCGGAAGCATCGGGCCGGGGCCGCTGCATGACGGGGCTACTCGCCCGGATTAAGACGGGCGTCCTTGCGGCGCTCGTTTTCGTTGTAGCCCTCTTCGGCGTCTGGCGGGCAGGACGCACGAAGGGCAAACAGGATCAGATTAATAACCAGAACTACGACACGTTGCGGGAACAGGCAAACGCGGATAAAAATGTGGCCGAGGTGCATAATGAAATCAATAAACTCCCTGATGGTGGCGCTAACGATCTGCTTCGCCGTAAGTGGATGCGTCGAAAGGATTAACCCTGCGCCGTCTTTCTGTTCTGTCGCGCGCGCCATCTACATCGGCGAGGAAGACGTGCTGACAGATGAAACCGCACGGCAGATCGCCACCCACGATGAAATCGGCGAACGGCTATGCGGCTGGAAATAGTTAAATGGTCGGGTGGGTGATAACCACCGTACGTTCACCCTCGATTGTCTGGTGGTACCGCAGTGAGGACACCAGATGATCGAGGTTATTGAAGACCGGGATATTCAGCCGCTTCGCCTCTTCCACCTCCGCGCGGGTGCCTGAACTACGCATCGCGTCTTCACCAATCAGCAGAACCGCGTCACAACGGCGCATCAATTCCATCGTGCATTCCAGCCAATATTCGTCCGGTATCTCGCCCTCTGTCTTGTGCTCGAAGTGGGCCGTGTTCAGGTGCGGAGTAACCGGGAACATCTTGTGGACGTAAAGTTGATCGACAACCGACACGGCCGTCTCTTCGGCTTTCAGGATGTTGACCGTCGTCGGAACGGTGCAGCCCGAACCGATGATGTACGGGCGGTACGGCCCGGCCAGATAGATCATGACGGGCTTGGCCGCCGGGTTACACATATTCACGTTCATATTAAGCCTCGGTTATATTCGTCCACGTATTTTTCATTTTCAGGAGATCGGTCTACCTGATTAATCTCGCTGAACTCGCAGGAAATAATATCCCCACTAGGCAGGCGCACCCGCCAAAAAACATCCTCTTCACGCGGCCCGGTGCGTTCCCATTCGAGCACGGTTCCGTAGTATTTATGCCCGTTGAATCGGTCAGTGAAATGCACGGAGTCGCCTTTAATCGGCCAGCCCGGTTTTATCTTGGCACGGTATTTCCGTTTTATAGCCTCAACGTCGATCATACTTCATCATCCTCCAAGTCTTCGTCAAAAAGGTCGGACTGGCCGCCGGAAAAGCTGACGACAAGCGGCGCTTTGTTAGTTGGCATCGGTTGAGTCCTCGCATAATGGTATGAAGTCCTTCGGGCCGTCGCCTGAACCGGGGAAGCGCCGGAAGACCATTTCATCTTCGATGGTCAGTTTATCCTTGCTGTTCCCGCGACGGTAGAAGTCGGCCATGCCGCTGCCGTACGTGCGGTCAATCCCGGCACCATACGGATCTTGCGGGCAAAGTTCCAGCGCCAGCACTTCTCGCCAGCCGGGCCTGTTCCTTGCCACGCATCGTTTTCGCGAGCTTGACGTCCTCTTTCCTTGCCCGGGCGAAATACTCCCGCGAGAAGCGGCTACCGACGTTCTCCGCGAAGATGCGCAGGTCTTTGATGACCATGCCCCATTTCCGTCGGCTACCCTCTTCCACGTAGCGAATGGCCCCGGCGTAGCGCAGCAGCATTGCATCGGTCAGGCGGGCATTCTTCGGGTCTTTGGCTTTCCACCAGCCGTACACCTCCCCCATGCGAGCCATCGCCTTGTCGCTGTACCATAGCTCGGCGTGGCTGGTGGGCGAGTATTCCGGGTAACACTTCGCGCCGCCGTCAAACGCCCGGTAGCAGTACCAGATCCCACCGCTGTACTGGAAGTGCGGTATCTTGTGATGCTCTTTCATCGTAGCCATGTCAGTCCTCGGCCAGTTCAGGATTAATGGTAAACCGCAGCCCGTACTTAAAAGCGTTTACGGACAGCAGATGGATGATGTCGTCCGAGTTTTCTATCTTGATGCCCTTCGCGGCCAGCGCTTCCCTCGGCGAAAGCCACGGATCGATAGTTAACTGGCGGTATACCGGATCCATGTGTATCGGCGAGCCTTCGCGCACGATGAACGGCAGCGGGTACGGACGGCCAGACCGGGCGTGGATACGGCGTGGCCCGGGCGAACGGGTAATACCGTAGAACGATGCCATAACGTCGGGCAGCCCTTTCCCGTACATCGAGCGTACGACTTCTTCGTCGCCGCGCAGGAGCCGCTTAACGATATGCCGGACGAACGGGTACAGATCCCACTTCGCGCGTTGGCGGATGACCGAAGCCTGTCGGCGGGCCTCCTGCTGGAATAATGATCCGCGTTTCATTTTTTATATTTATCCTCTTCGTTGAAATTACGGACAGGCACGCCGTCCCAAATGCGTACGATGCCCGGGTGCGCCTCGCGCCACGATCCGAGCAGGTGGTCAGCCCACTCCTTCAAGTCTTCGCTGTATGCGGCCAGAAGTCGGTCTTCAATGGACTGGCGTTCCACTGCGGACATCGGCCCGACCTGATGGATGATGTCAAACCAGATCTCGTCGTGGACACCGTTGACGGCCACCAGATAGCCTTTTGCTTCCAGATCTGCGATGACGGCGTGGGTGCGGTCGGCTTTCATGCGCATGTAGTTCATGCGGCGGCCCTCCCCCATAAGATTTGCAATGTGCATGGCGGCTCGTCAGGATCGGAATAGATTTCGAACCCGGCGTCCTTTATCCAGCCGATCAGCATGGCGCGGGATTTATCGGACAGCGGGTGGTCGTTGTGTAACAGCGCGACCGTAGTGGTTGTCAGCCCGGCCGATGCGGCCCGGCGGATAAGATGCTCCACCTCGCCACGCACTTCAATCGCTTCGGCAGTGTGGTGGTCAGTTGCGGTTTGATACATTTCTTCGGCGGTGATAGTCAGCATGTTGCCCCCTAAAGTAAAAATCCCCGTTGTTGCCTTCGGGGATAATATAGGTTATACACGCGACGTATGTCAAACGGTTTCTAAGACTTTCTTTTCCGGGCGTGCTCCAGTCGGTCACCGTGGCCCTTCTCGACCATGAAATCGCGGGTCTGTTTGTGCAGGTTGGCGATCGTCTCCTTCGTTTTCCGCCAGCGCGCCACTAACCCTTCGCGCACTTCCCGTTCGCGGAACAGGACGGCCAAGTCCGTCGCGGTGATGTCGTACCCTTCGCACGCGGCCAAAACTCCGGCCTTGAATTCGTAGAACAGGCTTCGGATCTCCCGGAATTCGGCCTCGGTTACGATCTCGATATTGACCTTTTTCCCTTCACCGATGTCGTCCTCGGTAAACAGGCACCCGGCTTCGCCAACGGCGCGGCCATCGTCCTTCCGGTAGCGCGTATTCCCTACGATGATCTGCGTCAGCGTGGTGCGCTCTACGCGTCGTTTCACGGCGAAGGTTACTTCCGGGCTGTACCCGATACGAATGCTGTTACGCTCCAGTGTCATGTCGCCAGTTTCGAGGTGTCCGAATCTCAATTTTTTATCGGCCATTCTGCGTATTCTCCCTTCGGTAATTCGTCAGTCACGTCGCGCTCGGCCCATTTCAGGAACGCTTCGCGGGTACAACTCGGATAGTGTCGGCCGAAGCCTACGACCGGGCCGTCGTACTGGATGTGCGTGGCCCCGATGTACAGGATGGTGCGGTCGTTAACCAGTCCGTTTCGGTTCTGCGGCCGTTTACCGCGATAGGTGCGGCCGACTTTAAGTTTTAACTCTTCATCGGCCATCGGTGTCCACCTCGACTTCGAACGTGCGCGGAACGGTCATGGTCAGCACGTCATTCTCGGTGAACGGTGACAATGGCTCGTCGCCCGGCTGGAAGCGCAGCGTCACGCTGCCGACGTTGTGATACGTGATATAGCGAAGGCGGAACTGCTCGCCAAAGATGGTC
>Ga0224726_1034_pt1 | contig 11025 bp, 20 predicted proteins | sample IA12soil_B_GH6A_2_FD_161641 | JGI IMG/M metagenome (GOLD analysis project Ga0224726, IMG submission 161641) | Enriched cells from agricultural soil in Iowa, United States - IA12soil_B_GH6A(+) | ecosystem: Environmental > Terrestrial > Soil > Agricultural land | place: USA: Iowa | collected 2017-05-08 | reverse complement strand
GGAAAGCTCGCGCCCGGTCATCCCACGTTAGATCCGCATCGGCCCGGCTAAACGTCACGCCATCCGCATGACGTTTAAAACCTTTTGCCCGTGCGATCCCGGCATACCGATCCGCCGCCATACGTGCAGCCGTTAAGCGTTGCGCCTTATCCATTGTGCGCCGCCTTGCTGTCATGGTACCGCGCTAAAAGATCAAGTGACGCCGTTTTACGCACATTGCAGGGAAGCCCGGCGCGGGCGCTGTACGCCACGATCGCCGCCCTTGTCTCTAACTGGTCATCGGGCTGGCTTGCTAACACGTCCATAATCGGCGCGGTGTCATCGTCCAGCCATCGCAACGCATAGATCCCGTTATCACGTATCAGGCGACGCGCGGCGCGGTATTGGCCTTTATTCATCGTTGCCCCCTTCTACCGCCTCGCCACGGTCACAACGCGCGGAATATAAGCCAATGCGGCCCGGATAAGCCGCCACGGCAGCGCGGCAATCGTCAAACGAGATCCCCGCGTCAATCACATAATCATGACAATCTGACGCCATATTATCAGCGCCAACCGCGCCGCACATCGTCACAACGAAAAACCATAAGCCCGCCATAATTACCAACCTCGATCCAGTTTAATGATGTTAATACCCATTGTGATGATCCTTATTTGATGAATTCGATGGTTTTGATCTGCGACGTCGTGACGGCTTGCGCGTAAGTCTTGTTTTCCAGCAAATCAAGACGCATCAACCACGCGGAGCAAAACAGGCCGCTATCTGAAAAAATCACGTCTTCTGTTTTAGCGATCAACGTCATGCCCGCAACGGTTTTAATCTTGATGCGGGCCGCCGTCTTGTCATTGTTGAGCGTGGCGGCCCCGGTCGCGGCATACGTCGCGCGGGCTTGCTTGATATATTGTTTCATGCAGCCGACGCGCACCACGTCGCGGACGTGCTCAACCGTGTTCACATCGCGATCCAGTTCAATGACGGTATGGAATGCGCCATCAATGCAGCAGGACACGACAACGCGCACACGATAAAGCTGATATTCCGCCGGGCTAATACGTGTCGTGATTTCGTAAAATTCGCCGTCGATTTTGTCGCGCAAGGTATGCAGCACGATCCCCGATGCGTTAACGTTTCCACGCTCAACGGCGGCGCACGCGCGATCGACGTAGTCGGTCGGGGCTGTCACGTAGCCCGCTTTAAGTTGTTTGATGAAATCGCTTTCCGGGTCATCTTTGCGGGCCTGTTCAAACGGCACATATTCGATCGGCGTGTCGTAAAGGCTTGTCCAGTGAATATCCGGGCGCGCGTTCAGGATCTCCGCGTCTTCAAGGTCTAACATCCAGTAACCGCGCTTTAAATAAACGTATTCCCCCGCCGGATTTGTTGAGCGTAAAACGTGATCAACCGCGTCGGCGTCGGCGTCGGCGTTGGCGCTTGCCGCGTTTAATTCTGCATTCATCGCGATGATCTCCGCTTCGATTTCAGCGCGGGTAAAGTCGGAAAGGTTGAGGATGAAATCATCTTCGAACCCGTGAACATCGAAGAAAATTGCATCAGTGCGCAAGCGTTGAGCGCGTGCGGCGGCTTCCTGTTCTGCGATTTCGTCGGCGGTTTTCAGCACACCGGAATGATCAAGCGCGCTTTCTAACACGTTTTCGAAATTGCTTTCATAAGACCACGCACGCCAGATTAATGATCCGCCGTCCACCTCGCGGATCTCGACTTGCGTTGAACCGTATTTATCAAAGTTGTAAGACACGGCGCGATCGGCCTTGATGTTATATTTTCCAACCATCGCAACGATTTGATCATGTGTCATTTTGTAGCACCTGTTTTGATAACCGTCGGCCCCATTGCCCCCGGCCCCCGAAGGGAATTTAACTATAAATGACATACGCGGCGTGCGTCAATAACTTTTCTCTTTAATCGTCGGCCGCGTCACCTTTACGGCCCGTCATCCCGTTTTATAAGTGCGTCGCCTTCGTCTTGAGTCGGCCAAATCAGGCGCACACATACGCCCCCGGCGACGGTATACAAAAACACTTTATATGGCCCTACGTTGTCGCCGAAAATAACCGCCGCCCCGATAAACGCCACGATCGCGCCGCATGCGGTAAACTTGATCGCGGCCCTTGCGGCGTTCCCCGAAAATCCGGTTTTATTCATGATGTCACCTGTACGCGGTAAACGCTTATTACCCGCCAGCCGTCCACACATTGCACCGCCAGCGCGGCCCCGTCCGCCTTTGAGCTTTCCAGTATGCGCACATGACCTTTTAACCCTTCGACCTCATAGACTGACGCGTCGGCGTCCAGATCGTACACGTCACCATTAATTACAATGAATTGATCCGGCGTATAGGTGAAATAATCGCCCGGCGTGCCATCCCCGTTGTGATATTTGGCGGCGGCTTGCGCTTTCTGGTCATCGGTCAGATCTTGCCAGTAGACTGGGCGCACATCGTCCGCGACAACCTCGCCGACAATATCCCACGGCGATCGGGATTGTTCGCCCGCGTAAAACTTGCCAGACGCCGTCCAGATCTTAAACTCGCGCGGACGGTATGCGCCCCGGTACATTTTCCAGATCCGGCCCTTAACCGGGAATGACACGACGGCCCCGGCGCTATTCTCTAAAACGATTTGATCCACGGTGACGCGGTCGCCGCTACGATTAAAGAAAAGGCCCGGCGCGGTAATATTCAGTTTCATGGTGATCCCCTTATTTGGTTGAGTGGTTAGCAGGCCCGGCGATCCATTTCGACCCGGCGCGATGTGCTACGATTTCGACGCTATAGCCGCAATTCAGGCGGCGGCTTACTTCCTTGTAGCCGTGGCGCGTGGCGTAATTTTTCGCGCCCTTTTCCGTGGTTGACGTGTCGCAATGCGTACCGTTTGACAAGATAACGCCATACATATGACCCATAGATCCCCCGATTAGTTATAAATAGCGCCGTTTTCAAAAAATTCAGGCGTGTCGCCGTTTTCCAGATCATCCCGTAAATATTCGTCGCTTTCGCGGAATTCCAGATCTTCGAGCATATCCGAACAATAACCGTCTATCGCCTCGCGTATCAATTCCGCGATCGTGCGGTCATCCGGCTTTTTCAGGAAGTCACGAAAAGGCTTTAATAATGATTCGTCATAGCATACGCCCGTATACGGGCAATCGTCGGACGCGTTGAACACCCCGCTAACCCATTTAATGAAAGACGCCTTTTGTTTAAAACCGTGGTTATTGACTTCACGGTATTCACGATAAACGCGGCGACGCATATTAAACGCATTAACATTATTAATGATCCACTTGTACGCACGTACGCCGGATAAATCTTCCACATCTGAACTATGATTAAATTCGTAGCGAACATCGCAACCCCCTAGACCGTATGACCAGTCGCGCACCTCGACGCATAGATCATCACAAAATTCACGTAGGCTTTCTTTGTATTCTGAAAAGTCGAATTGATCGCCGCTCTTATATTCGCGGTAATTTTCGATCGCTTTTGCTTTCGCGACGTCGGACAGTTCGTTAAAAGTATAAAGTGAAATAGTACGCATGATTAAGCCCCTTGTAACAGAAGAGTGAAAAAATTATTTGAACAGCCGATCAAACGGCCCGTTTTACGCTCGCGTAAATAAAACGTTTTGCGCCCGAAAGAATAACGGCGCTCAACCTTACAGCGACGCCACACCGCCCGCGCGTCGTGATATATAACAGCCGCAATTATTGAATAACCGATCAAGATAATAGCCATTAACATGACGCGCCCCCGGATTAATTAGATTTTAAAGTGAACAGGCGATCGCCGTCGTACAGTTGCACATAGTCCGCGATTTTCCAGCCTAAGAGATCGCCCCCCTCGCGGCATATTTCATTAATGCGGTCTAACATGATTCCAGCCGCATAACGTGCATTCGCCTGAATATCTGACCCGTCGGCGACGCGCGGAGAATAATTAACCTTGATCCCGCGCGGGACTAACCACGAATAAGCGCGCATGTATGCCGGGCCTGTATTTGTCGCCGGGCAAAACTTAACAGTTATTGACATATGAGCGGGCGCGACCTCCGGCACATAACCAATAATAAACGTCCAGCCGTTATCTTTACCACGCACGCCCGGCACGGATGGCGCACTATTCACGATCCCCCATTCCATCGAGCGGCCTTTATTCAGTTTAATGATTAGCTTTTCAGCGGCGGCGCGGTGATTTTGCTCACTGGATAACGCCGCGTCATATTCTGAACGCGTCCAGCCATTCCACGACGTCGCAACGATTTTCCCGTTATGGTATTTGGTGTTAATGGTTTGCATAGTGATCCCCTTATTAAATTAGATGTTACGTGTAAAATCAGCGGTGAAAATTTCGCGTCCATACTTCTGATAAATGACGCGTAATAAATCATTGTCATTTAAAATATCGGCGTCGGTGAATTCCTTCCCCCATGAAAAAGAAAGCGTGCTCACCCGGTTAACGTGGATCGTGCTATGCAGTTCAACCGTTGCCGTGCCGCTTTCGTCGCGCTTAATAACGATTGATAACCAATGTTGCAACGTCTGACCCTTGATCGCGTTGTATACCTTTTCCATCGTGACACCTCTTTAAATTAACGTTTGAACAGGTGACGCACACCGATCACGATGTCGCGTAATACGCACACCGCCGCGCCGCCAACCATGACGGCGATCCCTAACGCCGCGAAGCCTAAACCGCCAACGATGACGATCGCGGCGAAGTCTTCCCCGCCCCATATGCCGCCGCTAATCATTGCGATGGCAAACGCGATTAAAAAGAGATTAGTTTTCATGGTGTGCGCTCCTGTTAATTTGTCGGGACGTTTTGCCCCGTCCCCCGAAGGGAATTTAAATGTGATTGATATACGCGGCGTGCGTCAAATCTTTTTTCATATTATTTGAGTAACCGCACATAAAAGCGCCACCGATCGCCACGCCGGGCCGCATTGCACCGCCACGCCCCACGGCCCCCGCCCCGGCACACCGCCAAACGGCACGCGGCGCCACGTCCTAAACCTTTGAATTCTATACGAAAAACCGACGCCAACCGGGCCAAAACAGGCCGATCGGCGCATAGGTTAAGCCGTTGATTTATAACGATTTGTACGAAATCCCACCAAAAACGACAACCGCCCACAACGGCAGGCCGCGCCGGGACTGACTTTCTCTATAAAAATTCCCGACGGGCTTACTTGAAAAAGTTACCCGGTTGAAAAATTTTGAACGACGCGGCCAGTCCTTACTTCAAAAACCTGCCCGGCTGACGGTTTTGTCCACCAGCGCCGGGGCAATTTCACCCGGCCGCCGGGCTTACTTGAAAAACCTGTCCGGTTGTCGTTGCGACGTTCCGCGCTTACTTGAAAAAGCTACCCGGTTGAAGCCCGGCGGCCCGGCCACCCGCCTTACTTCAAAAAGTCATCCGGCTGAAACTAAACTGGAGCGTCACCCGGTCATCATAATTACTGGATGAAATGAATTGACATACGTCGCGTGTAGAACTATTGTTCTCCGAACGTAACATTTAACGAACCAACTGGAGCCATCCCAATGAGCAAAGAACTAAGCCCGGCCGAACTGACTGGCGCAATGATGACGACCGAGCCGGATGTTGAACTGCCGTCACGCGTGCGCGTGTACAGCGTCGTGGGGAACCTCATTGCGCTGGAAGTCGGTGGCGTGTACACCCTGTCCCAAGAACTCCCGCTTGACCGTACGCTTTCGCAGGTACAGGACGAGGCCAATGCCCTCAAAGCGAAGATGCGGGCCAGCCTTAATTCTTCCATCCGGAACGCCATGAAACATCACGGACAACGGTTCAGCATGGAATCCGCACTGGTGACTTACCCGTCTGGCCGCATGTTCATTCAGGCCGTCGTAACCTGTACGGCCACCGACGTTTCGGACGACGACGAAGTTTAAAAACGTAGGACGGCACGCCTGAAAAATGGCGTACCACCCTTTTGACCTGACACCCTATAGGACGCACACCGATGAAAACAACGCACCACCCTATTGAACTGAGTCCGGTACGCGACATTGCCCGTACGGCCTTTATCTATAAGAAGCCCGGCCAGAAAGAGGGCGAGATCTACATCGAGAAGGACAACGGTGACACCGAGATCGCCACCCCCCTGACCCGCGCGGACGCCATCGCATTGATCGCCGGACTGCGTGCCGCCTTCGACCTTCCGGACGAGAACGCCGAGAAGGTAGAACTGTTACAGCGCCGCCTCGACCAGACCCAAGACCACATCGAAAGCATTTCGCTGGTCACGGCGGCCAACATCATGTTCGAGAATGGCCTGCGCACCGCAGTTCTTACGCCGTCCCGCCTGATCACCGGGCAGATGCCTGAACTGGAAATCGACGCGACTCGCCCGGACACCATCACCTACCGTCTGAAAGAGGAACCGCTCAATGCAGCCGACTAATACCGCGTTGATGGTGAACAACGCCATGCACCCGAAAGGCCGCATCGACGTCGTCCCGGCGTTCCGCGCTATCGAGCGGATCTACAGCGTGACCATCCACGCCACGCACACCGGGATCAAGGTGTCGGCGGCCACGAATCACCGCGTGACCTTCTATCAGTCCGGCGACCCGGCCATCGCGAAGCACGGCGAGGCACGCGGCGCGGATGAATGTACGGCCATGCGCATGTACATCGTGAAGTTTCTGGATTGGGCCATGACGAATATGCCATGCCCGGAAGTGCAGAATGTCGTCGTGGAGGTGGCTGGTGGAAGGCATTGAATTCGTTCGCGTGCAGTTCCAAGAACTGCGCAAAGTCCGGTTAGACCAAATCACCTGCAAACTGTCTGCCCTTGAGACGTTTTTCAAGGACATGGAAGACGAAGTGCAGGCCCACAGTACCAAAATGCTTGACCTCGCCACACTGGACAACGACGAGGCGGCGTATAACACGGTCAGCGACCAGTACGCTGAATCAATGGCGGGCCTTCGGGCGGCCAAAGAAGCACTACGCGCCGCGATGTTCCATGCTGCGCAGTCGATGTACCACGGAGCACCAGCCAATTTAATTAACGTAGGAGCCATAGAGCATGAAAATCAAGGGTTATGAGAAAGCCATTATCTTGCACCTCGGCGCGCTGTATGACGCGGCCAACGACGGTAACGAGAAGGTCAAGCCGCTGCACCGCCTGATCCTGAACCTGCCGAACGTTGACGAAGAGGCCGTAACGGCTTTCGCGAAAGGAGCGTTTAGCGATGCACTCGAAAAGCATGAAGTGTCAGATCCGCCGGAGGCGTCTTACAAGACAATGGGCTTTGCAGCGTACGGCGAAGAGGTTGAAAGTAAATTCGCCCTCGCCATCCCCGGAACAAACGCCATCGTCTTCCAGATCGAGAAACGCGAACGAGTGTTGCCCGGCGTCAGCGTACGAAATGAAGTCGTGAAGCGCATGGCCGCGTTGCGGGAGAAAGAGATCGAGGGTTGGGAGCCGAACCGCAAGGATTGGGCGCAGATGAAGGACGACGTGGAAGCGGAAATGCTGAAACACGCGCCTATCCGCCCGTCCCGCGTCAACGTCATCCTGTCCGCCCCGTTCGTGTACGTGTTCACGTCGAGCGCGAAGACGGCAGAAGAGTGCAGCGCGCTGATCCGTACCGCGCTCGGCACATGGCCCGTCGAACACCTCCTGCCGAGCGAGTATGAGCTGCGCCAGTTAATGCAGCGCGCGGTTCTCGGCCAGCAGGACGGCATCAAGGGCGATGCGTTTATCCACCTGAAACACGACGATGGCGACGACGTCAAGATGAAGGACACGGACATCTTCAAAGACGAGTCGGTGGTTGACCTGCTGTCACGTCACTGGACTGTCCGCGCGCTGGATCTCGAAGTCGATACGCAATGCCCGGGCATCGACACCGTGTACTTCCGCCTGTCCGACAAAGCCATCCTGTCCGGTATCCACATCGGCGAGGCCGACGTTGATGCGAACTACGACGCCACGCTCGAACGCTACGGCACCGACGGCGGCCAGTTCCTGACCATGATGGCTAACCTGTTCCAACTCGATAAGTCCCTGCGTGCGGTGATCAGCGTGCTGGACGAGGCCGGGCAGGTAGTCGAGTACACCGGAACGCTGAACGACGAAGAAGACGACGACGAGGTTTAACAATGGCCGCGACTACCGACAAAAGCGTGCGTGAAACTCACGAAAAACTTCTGCTCGGGATGAAGGACGGCGATTCGTTCTTTATCGAAGGCGTGAAGCCGCAGGATCTTGGCTATCTGCGTCGAATGGGCTATCGGCTTAACATCCGCCTGTCCATCCGGTTCACGTTGCAAGACCAGATCTACGGGAAGATGGGTACCCGCGTTTACCGGGACAGAGCGGACAAAAAGGAGTAACGAAATGGGAGCCTATGCCACGCCCCAAGTAGACCAATACTGGCAGGTCAGAACGACAGGCCAGATCATGCTGATACGCCAGCCGGAGAACCATGTGTTCAGTCCGGAATGGCACCTGAACTACCGACGGGTGCGACTGCTGCATCACCCGGAATCCTCCTGCGTCTTTGTCGAGGACTACGGCACCTGCCTGAGCGCGCTGGATGACCCATGCGTCATCGAACTGGACTTGAAGGAGTACAAATACTGGAATCTTATTTACAGTAACCCCGACATATGATTAACTGCGGACTCGGCATAGTGCTTCCTTATCGGCTCCTGCGTTGTCCGCTTTAAGCCCGTGGTAATCTTCGGATGCCACCTTCCAAAAGCCCGCAATCCCTTTACGCGGGCTTTCTTTTGCCCCGAATAAAGTTATTGACGTACGTCGCGTGTACGACTAATATTCCCGTACCATAACAAAGGAGTCATGCCGATGAAGACCCACGTAATGAAATTCGTACCTTTCAACCAAGCGTTGATCGGGAAAGAAGTGCTGTACGTTTTCCCCCTGCCATACGGGCCGCGCTGCCTGATCCGCACCAACGGAACCGACATTGAAGTCGTTAACGCCGATACAACCGACAACCTGACGGGCTTCGTCCCGGATCTCGAAGACCACGTCCGCCGCCTGTACTCGGCTATGTTCAGCGAGCCTAACCCGAAATACACGCGGAACGGCGAACAGGTCGTGTTCCCGTTCATGGTTTTCGACGTCATCCTGCATGACCGTTCAGCCTCCAGCAACGACGACGGCAGCGCTGACGGCGTCAGGGCCGCGCTGGAAGATTGGGACGACATTGGCGTACCCATGAACGCAGAAAAGGCCGCCATGACGATCCTGTGCGCGATGCTGGACGAAGAATTCATCGCCGGGAAGACGGTTAACGATTTATGGTGGCAACGTGCATGGATTAAACGCGGGCTGGTGGCCTGCGGTCTGGCGAATCCGTACGTCTACCCCCGGCCCCCGCTGAAATGGCTGACGCAGTCGCCTCGCGATTGGGCTTGGGAGAGCGGCGGTATCGCGTCAGACCTGCCATCCGAGAATTGGGACATGATCTACAACGTGTTTCGCCGGAAGTACCGGGCGGCGCTTCTGGCCGACGTATGGCAGGGCTGGAAAGTCGGCGGCGGCGCGTTTCGCATTTTAACCGAAGGGGAAGTCGAGATATGAGAATCGAAGCCAATGGCGGAAGTCATTTATCCGTCGTGCAGCATAGCGACCAGTTTTATTGTCGCGACTGCCAGAAGACATGGGACGCGAATGACATCGACCCGCCGCCATGTACCGCTCCGGAGTCAGACGAGCCGAAGAAAACGATCTGGAAACGCTGGCAAGGCGGCCCGGCCTGTCTCCAGAACCTTCCGAAAGACGAGCCGAAAGCAACTGTTACGACCACGCCCACCGGACGTCGCGTTTCGGCCAGCCCGGCTTTCGCCTATCCGTACGGCACCCCGGCGTCCGGAGAATGTCGAGCGGTACCGCCAGTGCCGCCGGAGTGGATCGCCGAATACATGAGCGGCGTCGATAAGGTTGTTCCGTCCGTCGGCGCGTACGTGCTGTACACGGACAACGCGTCCACGTTGGTCTATGCACTCGACGCATTGCAGGCGATGGAATTTTTCATCAATACGATGGGTAACTGGATGACGGCCAGCCAGATGTACAGCATCAGCGTTGACCGCATGAGCAGCATGGATCAATACGGTACCGGGCGCACGCCGCGCGTTGAAATGAATCCTCGCGTGATGGAGTCGGCCAGCCTCGCCAGATCGAACAGCGGCCGCCAGCACAAAATCGTTAACATCGTTGAATTCTCTAACATCTTAAAGGCATCCAAATGAGCGAACCAAAAGTCACTTACATCACCGACGACAAAAGCCTGAAAGACATCCTCGTCATGGCTATCGAGCAGGAAGGCGGCATATCCCCAAATCATATCCTGTGCGTGGCGCATAAATACCTTCTCGATAACTGCGGCGTTCCGGAAGGGAACATCCAGTCAGTCGATGAAGTCGAGGTGGACGGCGACGCAATGCCCCGGGAAATCCGCATTCACTGGACGCGAGTTAAACGCCCATCGGCGGTTACGCCAACGGCCGCAGAAGTGACCGAGTGGGAGCGCGAGCAGTGCCAGCAGATCCTGAGCACCATCCTCGAAACGGTACGTGCCAGCGCTAAATACGCGAAGATTGCAGGCACCACCAGCATCGGTCTGGCTGGAAGCCTCGCTATGCAGGACATACAGCGCCTGACCGGACAGATGACCAGCGATGGCCCGCTGACGCTGAAAGACTTCGAACCGCTGCGCCTCGCCAACATCACGCCGGGCGAACTGGCCGCACTACGCGAAGCGCTGGATACCAAGACCCGCAGCCTCGATACGGCGGAAAGCGCTGTCACCAGTCTGCAAATCCAGTTGGCCGAAGCCCATCGCCGACACGCTGACGATAACACCGAGCACGACAGGGAGATCACAAAGCTGCGCGCCACGGTTAAGTCGATGCAGAATAACGTACGGTACACCCGACAGTCCGCGTCAGTCCGCGCCGCGTGGGAAGAACTGGCGGCCATCGACCTGACCACGGCCCGC
>Ga0224726_1033_pt1 | contig 11441 bp, 12 predicted proteins | sample IA12soil_B_GH6A_2_FD_161641 | JGI IMG/M metagenome (GOLD analysis project Ga0224726, IMG submission 161641) | Enriched cells from agricultural soil in Iowa, United States - IA12soil_B_GH6A(+) | ecosystem: Environmental > Terrestrial > Soil > Agricultural land | place: USA: Iowa | collected 2017-05-08 | reverse complement strand
CCAGGCGCTTATTTGTAAGCGCACACGCCTCTTTTACGTAGGCGATAGCGTTAATGAACGACGGATATTTTTGTACGGTCATTCCCGTAATAGGGAAGTTCTCCTGCGCTCGTAGCGTATGAACTCCGTAGTAAACGTTGGCTGGTACTTGTCGATCTCCAAGAAGGTCGTGTTCGGTCCTATACAGAAGCTTTTTCATGTATAGATTATAACGCTTTTGTTAATTTGGGAAAATAGTGGAATAGTTGGTATTATCAACTATTCATATTGGCCAGAATCCCCACTAATGGTTGCGAGAAAAATTAAAAGTAATTTTTGTAAACTTGTCTTTCACAACGGTAACCTGCTGGGTTGGGGCCGTAAGAGCAGAGTCGCCAGTAGCACTTACCGTGTATATCCCGGGAGCCAGCTTAACCTCAAACTTACCCTCGGTATTTGCCTTTGTGGTAGTACTTTTGCCATTGGCGTCCGTTACCGCAATAGTGGCAGCAGTTTTTTGAGCAGGACAAGGTGCTTTTATACACACGACGTTCACCAGTGTCGTACCCCTCACGCCCGATTTTAGCGTGGTATCCGTTGGGAGCGTACGGCTGGAGGTATACGCGATGATACCGCCTAAAATGGCAAGAATCCCAATGACCGATACGGCAATAATAAACGGTTGTTTGCGCTTACGTAAACTACTCATTACTAATAGCTTCGCATAGTGGGCGGGCAGTGTAAATAGAAACTTTAGCAATATGCACTACTACCGAAGAAGCGCAACAGAAGTAAACACGATTCCAAAAAGCCCAAACCAGGAAATAGTTGACGCCGCATTAAACAGGATCGCAAGATCATACCCATAGACACCAGGTGCAAACATTAGGAGCAAAATTGCAATACTAAATGCCGACCAACTTATACAAGCCAAAGATGTCAGCACACCCGGTCTGCCTCTTTTAGCAATGTCCCTTTTAAAAATAGTCAGCAGACCAACGGCCGCGCCTATTACTATCACAAGGCAGCTGGTTACAGGAAAAAAAGAATTGCCAAAAGACAAAAAGTTCAGGCCTAACGACGGAAGATACAGCGTCGCCACGCCAAACAACATAACAATAATGGGCAATACGTCCTGGGCGGTTCTTTTTAAAGAATACTTACTTTTGTTCATACGTAGCCCCGTCGCCTAACTCGGCAAATTTTGAGGCCATGGTAGGATTGCCGCGGGTAAGCCGCTTAATCGTAAGGTCTTCTGCCTTATTGTTGGCAAGCCGCAGGTTATTCTCCGACGAAAGCAGGGCGTCTTTGGTTTTTTGAAGATGATCGATGGTTTTATCAATCTCATCAATAGCCGTCTTAAACTTACGGCTCGCAAGATCATAATTTTTGGCAAAACCTTCTTTAAACTTATTCATGTTGTCCTCAAAGTTGGTTATGTCAACGTTTTGCGCCTTTACGAGCGCAAGTTCCGACTTGTATTTAAGTGAGTTAAGCGCGGCGTTCCGAAGCAGCGTTATCATCGGAATAAAAAACTGCGGGCGGATGATATACATTTTTGGATATTTATGAGAGACGTCCACGATTCCCGAGTTATACAGTTCACTGTCAGCCTCTAGCAGTGTTACCAAAATGGCATACTCGCATTTTTTCTCGTTACGGTCTTTGTCGAGCTCGCGCAAGAAATCTTCGTTCCGGTGTTTTGTGGCTGTTTCGTCGCCTTCGTTTTTCATCTCAAACATAATTGAAATAGTTTCGTTGCCAGCCGCATCACTTTCGCGGTAAATGTAATCACCCTTGCTACCAGAACGTGCGTCGTTGTCCTTCTCAAAGTAGGCATTAGGGAAGGCGGTTGCACGGAGTTTATTAAATTCTGTCTCGCAGTGCTGCTCTAGGGTCTCGCCGACCATTTTAGTAGAAAGACGCGCCTTCATGTCCTTGTAATAGGCAATCATTTCATCTTTGGTCTTCAGCTCGGTTTCGTATTTGTCTTTTAACGACGATTCCAGCAGCAGCTTTTCAGCCTCTTTGCTTCTTAGTTCGTTTACAAGCTCGTCGCGTTGTTTTTCAACCACGTTCACCGCTTCGGTAACAGCCAGGCGCTTTTCGGTTTCTATCGCCTCCAACTTTGCCCGCAGCTCAGAAAGCTCGGCGTCTTTTTTGGATTCAAGCCGGGTGAGTGCAAGATCCTTTTCAGCCCGCAGGCCTGCAATCTCGGTATCCTTTTTGGCCACATCCGCCTGCAGCTCGTTTTTAGCATTGGCCTCTGCAAGCTTAACGGCGTTTTCTTTGTCTTTTTCCATCATCTCCATGCGGTCTATAAGCTCGCGTTCAAACTCGTGGTCGCGCACCTGCTTAAGAATATCGGCAAAGCCGGCCTCATCTACCTTAAACGCCTTTTTACAGTGGGGGCAAATAATTTCTTCGTTCATCTGCATTCATTATAGACGAAAAACCTGCGCATTAGCATGCGTGGTCAATAATACAGTAAATACATGCGGCCGCTAGTGTTATTATGAAATTAGTCTCGTGAGGACTGGAAAACAAAAAACTAAAAACAAAGGGGGTATATATGACCAATAGTATTCAGGACGCGATTTTACCGGCGAGGTTACAGCCGGGTGATCGCGTCCGTTTTATATCACCCGCAAGTCCGGTGCCAAAAGGCAGCATTGAAACAAAGGTGCTCGAAGATCTAGGACTCGTCCTTGAATGCGGCAAGCATGTATATGACATAGACGACACGATTGACTACCTGGCCGGCAAAGACGAAGACCGTCTGGCGGATATTAACGAGGCACTACGCGATCCGGGCATAAAAGCAATTATCGCGACACGTGGCGGCAAAGGTGCGTATAGGATTGCAGATGGTCTCGACTTTGCGGCAGCACGCAAATATCCAAAACTGCTTATTGGCTTTAGTGAAATTACCATTTTGCACATGGCACTGCTGAAGCACGGCATGAGGGGCGGTATACATGGTGCGCCGTGGAGCGAACACTTTGGCAAAGAGACTGCTGCGTCATTTGTTAGTGCAGTAACAACCACCGATCCTATCGTTATCCGCTCTAGCAAAAACGAGCCCACCCAAGCTCTTACAACGAGCGGTGTGGCGGAGGGAATTCTTATTGGCGGCAACCAGGATTCAATCGCCACGGCCGCTGGCTGGGCACTGCCCAACTTCGATAATGCTATTTTACTAATCGAAGCCGCTAACATGCGGATCGGTCATATCGACCGTCAGCTTACCATGCTTATCAACAGCGGCATCATAAAAAATGTTGCAGGGGTGGCTATTGGGCAGTACACCGAGTGCGGCAACGCCACCGATCCAACAGGAAGTACAAAGTGCACCGAGATAGATATTCTCCGTGAACGGTTCGGACGGCTTGGCGTACCGATTCTTGGCGGACTGCCGATTGGTCACGGCAAAAACCCAAGAGCTCTTCCTATTGGCACAAAAGCCGTACTCGATGCAAACGCAGGAATACTCAGCGTTACAGCGGGCGTACAGTAATGGGCACTAAGATCGCCGCTGTACAGGCGCAGGATATCCACGGTGATATTACTGCGTCTTTGCACGTCGTTAGTAAAGCGGCCCGGCGGGCAGACAATGAGAATATAGATATCCTTTGCTTTCCAGAGTGCTTTCTTCAAGGGTACACCCTCGACAAGCAGGAAACAGCAGAGCGTGCATTTGGCGTTGCTTCTCCCGAGTTCAAAAAAGTACTCGATACCCTAAAAAGACATAAGGTAACGATTATTCTTGGTTTGATTGAAGAAGATGCAGGTAGGCACTACAATACGGCTGCCGTTATTCAAGGCGGCAAACTGCTTGGCGTATATCGTAAAGTCCACTTGTTCGAGCAAAACTTTCAACCCGGCACAGCCTATCCTGTTTTTACAGTGGGCGAGTTGCCGTTTGGCGTAAATATTTGCTATGATGCGCGTTTTCCGGAGGGCCCCAGAGAGCTGGCGACGCATGGTGTAAAGGTTATATTTTATCCGCTCAACAACCGTCTGCCGCACAAAAAGGCCAAGAGCTACCGCGACAAACACGTGCCCAACCTTATAGCACGCGCCCAGGAAAGCGGCTGCTGGGTAGTTTCATCTGACGTAGCGGGGCAGGATGAATCGCACACCAGCTACGGGTGCACAGCAATCGTTAACCCGCAGGGTAAGGTGGTTTCGCGCGTATCAGAGCTTACGTCTGGCATGGTCGCCATCGAGCTCGCTTAAAGGGGGAAGGAGATCCCCGTTTGGTGACTACTAAGCAACCCTGCCGTAAGTATTAGGGTGAAATCGGTGCCGCTTACTCTCTTTAGTGGTGGTAAACTCAATGACTGCATACCGCACCGCATAGCCAAAGGTCGAACCAGCTCTATCAAAGACGAGACCCTTCCGGAGCTCATCGACAGTGCTTGCGTCAACAGGGATAGTGTGGGCGCCGACCAAAGATTGAGAGTCTTTTTTTACAATCCAGTGAAGTGGCAAAAGATTATATCCTTTAAAGATACCGACAGCTTCCTGCGCAACGTCCGCAAGGGTATTCATAATATAATCCGTTTCAAATACAACATAGTAGTGATCTTTGATCGTGCAAAGATAATACAGATCTTCTGGATTTTCTCCTCGTTCCATTTCTACAGAATAGAAAGTGAAGCGAGATACTTTATCAGTATCAATGTACTTGTCGAGGATGGAGCGAACCGAATCAAACATAGTTCTTTATTATAATATGTCTCGCAATAATCTGTAGATATCAAATGATCTCTTAACAGCCCTTAGTGAGCACACTTCGCGACTATTGAAGTTTATTTTGTAGGCTTTTATGCATTTTATAAATAATAATTCCGTCTACAATCAATACACTGGCTAGTATACCAATTAATGTTGTGTATATATAATTGGATGCCCTCCAACTATCTAAGGCCTTTTGATACCTTACGCCGCAACTTAGATCAGCCTCCCCGATTATACCGTCATGGTAGGTCACATCTGCACATCCCGAATACGTCGAAATCTTTGGCTTATTCGCTCCATTGGCACTTAGCAGAGAGGTATTAATGCCAATTCCAATAAGTGAAATGGCCGCTATTGTGATGAAGACTCTGGAAAATAATCTCTTGTTGAACCCTCGCTTTTTAGTCATAGCCTTATAATAACAAAAAGCCTCCAGAGTGAGACTTTATTATATTTATGCTTGGCATCCCCTAGTGGACGAACTGCGCAACTTTACAAGCTCCTAGTGTAAGCCCGTCAGCGACGACATAGCTCCTCTAATCCTATAAGCTGCGTCGATTAAACGTCTTTGCTCATCCGAAGGTATCATACCTCCAATCGTGCCATAACGGGAATTTACCGTTTTTTGATATTCTTTTATAATCATGAGCAGCGAATCGTCATTAACAATCTCTTGAAATAACGTGATTTTGGGGGCATACTCTTTTAGAATTTTGACGGTATCATGACTGTAGTTACGGGGATTAAATAGAGGATCGTGAAAGGCGGCCATAGCTTTAACATTAAGCTCGATCGCAAGGCCGGCAATAAAAGGATCGACAATCATAAAATCAGATGCCATCTCCTCTGAATGTTCTTTTAGAAATTCATAGGTATTTATCCAAGCGGTACCAGCGTGATAAAAACTACTCCATAGCGGCATTGTAGGCATTGCCTGATGAATATCCGAGAATCGTGTCTCCATCCCTACATTTTACTCTCGGTTCGATAATTATGTAATATTTTTAGTATACTAGTGAGTATATGGAATGGCTTTCACTAATCGCATCAATCCTCGCCCTAGCAATCTCTACCATTGTTGCTATCAAATCTTGGAGTAAAAGTAGAGTTATATACAGCCTTGAAGAGTTTGTGTTACGAAGAATAAATGGAACAAGAGATGATGCCAACGATAGAGGATTTACGGCAATAAATGAGAAATTAAAAACTGGCCGTTACGTCATCGAATCAATCCAAGAACGTAAGGACGGCGACTGGGCTATACTGATTGCTTGTATCAAGAAATAATCACAGACTCAAGCCAATCTAAAAATCTAATACTACTATCGACAATTTTAAACACACTACAGAGGTAAAGCCTCTAAACACTTACTCTGTCTCTACGTGTTTGTTTACCACCCCCCTCTAAATTTTGCACAGAGTAACCCCTGCCTCCTCCTTGGCGTATTTTATTTCCACGCTCGGTGCTCGCGCAAAAAAATAATAATTATTCTTGGAGCCTCTTACTCTCCCTCAACTCAGATATACCCATCTTGAGAAGATCTTCTATCCTCTCAAATTCATTGTGTATATTCGCATATAGAACATGCGCGCGTGCACACTTCCTTCTTATTTCTTCTAAGTTACTTTTTCGAGTTATCCTATGAACAAGCTGCGCTCTAAGCGTATTTAGTTCTTTACAAAGAATTTTCAAATTATCATCCTCTAGCGGAATCTCATCTAATTTATCGATAAGACCGCCGAATGTTATTTTCTTATCTAGAGGCCTATAAGTAATCGTCAGAGGTAAGGCAGAGCACTGAATGAAAATACGCCCTAAATCGATAATCAGTTTCAACATCTCTTCTGAAAGCTGCTGATAGATGAGAAAAGCAGCAAGATAACCTTCGAGTGTATCTCGATCTAGTGCCTCTTGAGCTGCATTGTCGAGTTCGTCTAGAAAATCGGGTCTTTCAAACTCAGGCCACGAAGATAATACCCCGTCCCTATATGACACTCTAGCTTCATACTCGCTCTGTGATTTTGCACTCATACTTGTTTTACGTTTTCTTTACCGAACCATGCTCTGGCCTGGTTCAATACTAATTCTGATGGATTTTGGTAATAAATAATCAAATTATCCAACGCACGACTACAGCATACATAAAACATCTTTTGCGTACGCCTCACGACACTATCCTTGTCTCTACGTTGCTCAAACAAATACTCGAAGTTATAATTTTTCCAACCACCGTTATCAAGTATTACAAAGACATTTTTAAATTCAGCACCTTTTATGCCATGCTGTGTTGAATACGGTGTATTATTTTCAGTGTAGCTGTATAGGTTTATGATTTCACTAAAATTGATTTCAACCGTTCTCATATATCTATATGCGTACTTTTCTTGAAAACGCCTGACCTTCTCGGTTAGCGTCCAGATTCCAGCCTCGTCAGCATACTTCATAACTTCCGCGATACTCTTATCTTTCATTGAAACTAGCGTATCAATACTATCACGCAAGCGCTCTTTATCTGCAGTAGACTTTACCTGATATGTGGTTTTTCTAATGAAGTCATTGTATCTTCTAGTCTCATAAAGCGTAATAACTTCTTGAAGTCCCATTAAGTGCTGGATGAGGTCGTCGCATCTTTGACCTCTGTCTCTTAAATCATATTCCGACATTTTCTTAGTACCCATGTACAAGTCTGCGTCAAGTCTGGTTCTATTCATATTCTCAAACTTATATCCAAGCGACCTATCAATGATATTCCCATGTGCCTTAGAGTATCGCTGAAGATCATCTGGGATTTCTGTCTGCACCAGATCAAGTACATCCTTGAAGGTTTCTTCGGTGCTCAATACATATCCAAGTTTCTTTAATTTCCCCGAGAGAGAGTACTTGCATAATTTTATGATTGGATCATCAACATAAACATCGTGTAAAGAAGCAAATCCGGCCTGCTCAGCTATAAAGCGCTTGACTAAGAATAGTTCCTTTAAATCATCAGAGAAGTCAGATGGTATTGATGGCGATTTTTTAATATTCTCAATTCTTTCATTTTTTTCAGAGTACAGAAATAGGATAGACCCATTTTTTCCTGTGTTTGGGTCGTGTACACCACCCGCCATCTCCTGTTTTATATCATCGAGCCTCAGTTGGTTAATAAAATCTAGCACTTTACTTGGATTTCGCCGATTAAAGAGAGTGGCTTCTCTCACTAATAAGCCCTCTTGAATCAGAACGTCTACGTTTTCCGGGCTTGACCTGTCATAGATCGCCTGCATAGGGTCACCAAAAAGACCAATAGTACAGTTTCTTTTGAGCTTAAGGATCTGCCTTATCGGGCCAAGTATCACTTCCGGAAAGGTGTCTTGATATTCGTCGATAAAAATATAGTCGTACCTATCCGCTACAATCTGTCCCATACGAGTATGATGTTCGAACATGTAACTGGTTATACTTATTAAATCGTCGTGGGATATCACGCCATTTGCGTAGTTTGTCCATTCTCGATACTCAATATTCTTTCTGAGCGCTTCGAAATGAGCTTTATCAAAAAGATAGGGGTCATCGACTTTGATGGTGCCTAGACGTATTAGTTCCGCTAAGCATGCTTTGAGTTCATTTTGATATCGGGAAATAACCATCCAAAGAAATTCGTGAATCGTTAAAACAACTAAATCTTCAAATGGTGCTCTTTCCTTGATTTCATTTACGGCAACATTTGTGAAGGTAATACATGCAATTTTCGCTTTAGGACGAAGCGCATATACACCTTTAATCGTTTCGATTAAAGCATACGTCTTGCCACTACCGGCACCTCCCGTTAATACAAAGCTTCGCTGATTATGGGCATGCTCTACAATCTTCTCTATTTCTGTAGCCATAGCAAACCGTCCTTAATGTATGCAGGTATCTTCCAGTTACTCATCTTTTCATCGCTAAAATAGATTATATCTAGTGCGAAGTATGTCTTCTTGTCGATACAATGCGCTGAGAGTTCGTACGTGCTCTTAGACTTATCGTCAAAGTCATCTCGGTTTTTTAAGCCACGCATATTGTCTTTGTTGTCGTTTACAAAATCAAAGTTTATATGAATAAAGGATTCTTCAAAGCTCCGGCCGATAGCCAACTGCTTACCTCGTCCTTTTTCCTCAGATTGGTAAGTGACGCAAAGCTTCCCATCTCTATTAGATAACCACTTTTCTCCGGCCTTTGAAATGATTTTATCTTTAAAGTTTAACTTTCGCAGCATATTTATATCTTTATCTTTATAGTACGTCTTGAGCGCATTATTACACGTGCTTTCTCCGTCCACCACAGGACAAGCGGGGTGGGTCTTTTTGCCATTCTTGTCGATCACCTCGTGGACCGTATCTATATCTGTAATTATCAATGTCTTTATGCCGAGAAATTCAATAAACTTTTCGAACACTTGTGAATAGGCACCGACTTCTACGACCGAAATATTTTGAGACAATAGGGGTAAAATGTCGTCTACTTGACCGCTTTCAAGATCTATCTTACGCATTATTATAGGAAGTAGTAGCCTCTCAGTATCTCCTTCAATCAGTACGGCTTTGTCGGCAAAAAATAGCTCTCCGCTTGTCAGCGTTAAATATTGCTTTAGAAAATCATACTGCTTCGGATCTAACGCATACTGAGCTTCCAAATCAGAAAGATTCTTGGCTATTACTGAGGTTGCATTCTTACGATAAAAATATTTAACATCTCTAAAATTACTCGCAGCAACAATATGCGATGAGTGGGTGGTAATTGCAGTTTGTAGATTAACGCCTGATTCAGCACAAGCCTTCTTCAGCAAGTCCTTTATATTTTTTATAAATATATATTGTAGTTGAGGGTGAGTGTGAGCCTCTGGCTCCTCAATAAAAAGAAGATTAATGTCAGATTTTTCTTTATTCGGTGTATACGCTTTAGCAAATTCCTTTATTGCTACCTCTATTTGGAATATTATTATGAAAAGATTTAGATAACCGAGGCCGTTATGATCTTCGGGCAAAAAATGTTTTAGATGTCTATGCGCAACAACGGTATTGTCGCTTAGGATCCGAGCCTCATTAATAGCAGATATAACATTGATTTTCGACTCGTTCTTAACCCCAAAGTCCTCAGTTCTTTTTAGCAGATCTTTAAATATTTCAGGATACACATCGTTCGTAAGCTGCCTGTCAGTCTCTTCGACAGTTTGACTCAACATATCAAATGTACCCGATTTGCTTGGTAGCTTTGACTCCTTACTAAAGTACTGCGCAGACAATTTCGACAGAGTACCGATGTGTCGACTGCCTTGCTTACTTGAAGTCTCTTGTACATCCCTTTTTGCATGTATGTAAGCAAAATTGATTAAATCTTCTATTCGGTCTTCGGGACGTATCTGAATCGTATTGAGATCATTCTCCGTGTCTATAGAGTACTTAACAACAATAAAATACTCTTGATAGTATTTCTTCAGATAATCAATTATAGTTTTACTACTCCGGGAATCACCAGACTCTTTGTACTCCTGAAACTCACGCCTCAAGTCGTCGAGTCTTTGAAGGTTAAATCTATAGCTCCACAACAAGACAACATTGTTTCTATCAGGGTCTAAATTAGTCATAAAGCGAGATATATTCCGAAGACTATCCGTGCTGGAATATTCAATTTTAACGGTTAGATCAATGGATAAAGAATTATTTTCATCAATTTTGTTTTCTGTAAAATTTTTTTCAAAACTGTCCAGCGCGTCAATATTAAAGTCACTGAAACTAAACCGTGGCTCATTAGTTTCTTTCTTTTGAGAGATAAATTTGTCTAGTACGGTCAGCAAAGACGACTTGCCGCTATTATTTTTTCCAATAATCAACGATAGGCTTTCTTCGATATCAATCTTAAAATCTTTCAAAAGCCTGAAGTTACTGACGCAAATATTCGTTACCTTCACCACATCTCCAATCTGGCAGACATTCTAATAATCTTAGAACTATGATACTAGTAAACCCCTCATCTACCTACTACTGACGCCTACATTTAATTATCCCTCACCGCTTGATTGTGATTCGGCGATTACTTCGAGCTCTATGGGGACACTCAAACAATTCAGTAAGTCACTGAGTGACATTCACATACCGGATCAAGTATATAGAGAAGTCGTTGAAGAAATCGAATCTATAAAAGGGAACGAGAAGACGCGTATTGAATCCGAACGTTCAAGAATTCAGTCGGAGATCAATAAATACGACGCTCGCCTAGAGAAAATGTACATCGATCGACTCGACGGACTTATACCAGACTCAATATATGAACAAAAGTATGAAGAGTTTAAGAAAAATCAGCATGCTCTCGCTAAGCGTTTACAAAATATCGAACTATTGAATAGTGAACTTATCGATGAATATTCACATCTGTTAAACCTCGCCAATAAAGCCGCTGAACTCTTTAAGAAGGCTGATTATCTTCAAAAACGCGAGATACTGAACTTAGTACTTTCGAACTCGACACTAAATAAAAAGGAACTGAGGTGGAATTACAAAGAGCCATTCAATTTGATGGCTTTTTGTAATGAAAATTCAACTTGGCAGGGGCATGAGTCCAACGCTACGATGATATAGCTATCCGCTCCGCTTCTAGTTACATCATCGGCTAGATACTGTGCAAATCGAAGATTTGACAGTATGCGCACCTCAATCTACGCGTTGCAAGCAACGCGGACTGCGGCTCCATTCTCAGTGTC
>Ga0224726_1030_pt1 | contig 11760 bp, 10 predicted proteins | sample IA12soil_B_GH6A_2_FD_161641 | JGI IMG/M metagenome (GOLD analysis project Ga0224726, IMG submission 161641) | Enriched cells from agricultural soil in Iowa, United States - IA12soil_B_GH6A(+) | ecosystem: Environmental > Terrestrial > Soil > Agricultural land | place: USA: Iowa | collected 2017-05-08 | reverse complement strand
AAAAGAAAAGATCTGAATGATATCTATAACGCCGTGGAAATGTTGCTCTCTGGATATTCCTTCTTTCCCTATGAGACCCTGAGCTTTATAAATCATCAAGGCTCACACCGGGGAGCAATAAATGACATGCCGTTATCAAACCGCGAGGTGACTGTTTTGCGTTATCTGGCCAATGGATTATCTAACAAGGAAATCGCGCAGCAATTATTACTTAGCAACAAAACAATTAGTGCGCATAAGTCCAACATCTACTCGAAATTAGGTGTGCAGACTATTGTAGAGCTGATTGATTATGCCAAAGCGCACGAGCTGCTTTAATCTGAAAGTCCTCCCTGAGACTCCAGTGAGTTTCAGGGAGGGTGTTTAGGCTTAATTATAATTAATCATAAAGGTCGCATCGGCATCCGCGCGCCCCGGCTGGGGATTATTTGCCGTAGCGATATAATTCGCATAAAAATTCAAAACCGCATTTCCTTGCTCATCTACCACCACATCCTGGCTCGCCTGCTGTAATGGCAGACGCGTTTTATCCCGATCGCGTATTTCTACCGCCACATTCGTCGCCTGGCTGGCATCGTTTAAGGCCAGCAGTTCTGGGTCCTGCGGATCCGTCTTTCCTGAAAAGGTAATCGACGCCGCACCCGGCGGGCAGCCGGTCAGCTTCAGCGTAAACGGCATCGCCTGGGTTCTGCTGCCCGTGGTGCTGAGCTGTTTGGTCGGCCAGGTGCCCAGCGTCACCGATTTGTCGCTGTCGCTCCCCTCAGCCACACAGGTAAAATCGATAATATTGCCGTACAGTTCGATGTTGATTTCGCCCAGTGGGCTCGCCGCCAGCACGCCTTTCACAGGCATAAAGGCTACGGCTACAGCGGCAACTAAAATCCCTATGCGCATCGCCCTCTCCTTAATCGTAATCCACGCGAAGATACCCACGTGAGGTGAAGCGCCCTTCGCTCGGTTTATTCCCGGTGACGCTCACCGGCCAGGCGGTGATCCCAATGACTGCCGAGGCGTTATCATCCAGGCGGAACGGGATCTTGCTGGCGAGATTATTGGGCGTCAGGGGCGTATTGTTCGTGCTGGCGACGATAAAACCGAGATCAGGATTATCAGAAACCAGCGCATTCCCGGACACTTTTTCCGTTTCCACTCGCATAGTCAGGTAGGCGTTGGCCTCCACGTTAGTGCATTTTATGGCGATGGTCTGGGTTTTAGGCGAGACGTTCTGCGGGCGATTACCCGCCCCGGCCTGGCTAAACTGCGAGGCGCCAATATCACCAAAATCGAATTCCACCACTTTACCGGCATTGATGGCGCAGCTCTGCGGCACCTGAATGGTTCCGCTGTAGCTGATGGTATAAACCGGGGTCGTCAGCGGGTCCGATGAGGTGGTCGTAACATAGACCCGGAACATCGTCTGACGCGGGATCTCCACCATATTGATAAACCGCCGCGTCACCTTAAGGCGAAACACCAGATTCGAGTCTTTCACCCCGAAAGGTTGATTTTTAGAGACGTTCGGGTGGCTCCCCATCTGAATAAAATTCTGTGGCGGGTAAAACACGCCAGAGTAGCTGTCGGTGATCTTCATCGCGCCATCCAGATACTCATTCAGCTTCAGATATTTGTAGCCATCGATGGTGCTGGTGATCGGGAAATCGGTCACGTAGCTGCGCTTGGTGGTGTTGCCCGATGTCCCTTTCGGGCAGACCGCGTTGACCCCCACCCATTGGGATTTCTCCGCAAGCGTGACAATCTGCCCAATCTGGTTATTGGAACTATTAAACTTATCCGTCAGATCGTAATAGATATCCGTCGGCACACCGTTTTCGTTAGCACAGACCGTGGCCAGCGCCTGCGTGACAGGAAGCATTACCAGCAGCGCGGCCATCAGGTATCGACTCTTAATCACAGCGAATCTCCTTCATCGTGATTGCCTGTTGCAGGCTCTTTTCAGGCAGGACGTACGGCGCGTGGCACTGGGCGCTGGCGCCGTTGCCCCACTGAACCAGCAGCTCGCCTTTAAGCGGCAGCCCGCTGAGGTAAATTTGCCCGTCATCGCCCACCATGCTGGTGACGCCGCTTCCGGTTTCGCGCACTACGGCACCGAAAGGCACCGGCTGATTGCCGCGCATGACGGTCAGCAGCGCACGAACGCCAATGCGCGTATCAAAGCTGGCACGCACCAGCGCACCGTTGGTCGGCACCACGCTGCTGACGTTGTTTTCGATATCGGTACTGTTGTTCATGGTATTGGTATCCAGCGCCACGCGGTTGTAGCGATAGACCGTGGCGTAAGGCATCACGGCGTAACCTCGCCAGTCGGTTTTCACCCCGGTCTGGTTTTCGACATTCACGCCGGACGCGCCCGGCGCTTTGATCAGCACGTTGGTATCCCCCAGAGGCTGGCTGAAGGTCACGCCGTCCGCATGGCCCACCACGCCGCCTGACATTTGCCAGTTCAGATCGTGCTGGTCGCGGGAATAGTTGTATCCGGCCCCGAAGGTGCCATAGGTGGCCTGCCAGTTTGCGCTGGCGCTGCCGCTTGCACCGTTGGTGCTGGTGTGTCCCTGACTCACGCTGTAGTTCAGGTTTCGATCTTCCAGCAAGGTGCCGCTGACGCCGGTCTGCCAGGTGGTATCCCCGCTGCTGTTGCGGCTGGCAGAGGCCGTGGCGTAGGCGCGATCGAAGGCACTGTCACGGCGATAACCGTGACGGGTAAACAGGCTGAACGGAACCGACACGTTGAACGAGGCCAGCTTGTCTGTGCCATCAATGCCCACCGCCTGATTCCACGACCAGGAGACGGAATAGCTCACGCCCCGCCAGCCGCCGGCATAACCCAGCTGATACCAGACGCTGGAATCGCTGGTACCCCAGTAAGTTTGCTCGCTGCCCGACACATAGAGCGACCCGTAATCCCCCAGCGACTGGGAAATGTTCACCTGGAAGCGCCCTTTTTTGTTCCACGTCAGATTGTGATAACTCACCACATCCGACACGCCGTTCTCGTCCATGCTGTCGCTGTACTGGTAACCTTCCATGGCTTTCCACGCCACGTCATCCAGGGTGTAGAACCCTTTGGTGGAATAGCGATAGCCAAGCAGCTGGAAGTTAGTCCCGAAGCCGTTCAGGGATTTGGCGTACAGGAAGCGTAAAGATTGCCCTTCGTGGCGACTGTCGTCAGCCAGCTGGCTGCGCGCCTGGGTGACATCGAGCGAAATCGCCCCCCAGTCGCCGAAGTTTTTCCCCGCACCGAGCGCGATGGCGCTGTAGCGCGAGGCGAGCTGGGTGCCGCCATACAGGGTGTAACCGTTGCTCAGCCCCGCAATCAGCGTGCCCTGGGTGAAGAACGGCGTGTCCTGATCGTCGTTGCCGCTGCGGTAATCCCCCGCCACCAGATCGTATTTCATGCGGCCTTCACGCTGTAAGAGCGGCACCGTGGAGTACGGCACCGTATAGCGCTGCGGGTTGCCGTCTTTCTCTTCAACCGTAACCTCAAGGTCGCCGCTCGACGACGTCGGGTTCAGATCGCTGATGGCAAATGCCCCTGCCTGCACATAGCTCTGATAGATGACATACCCGTTCTGGCGGATCACCACTTTCGCTGGGGTGCGGGCGATACCGCGCACGGTCGGCGCGTAGCCCTGCATGCTGTCCGGATACATGCTGTCAGAGGAGTACATGCGCAGCCCGCGGAAACCGAGGCTGTCGAACACGTCATTGCCGGTGTTGCTGTCTCCGGCCACCAGCTCGCTTTTCAGGGGAATGATCGTCCGCTGGGCGGATGTGCTGATGTTCTGCCACTCGCGATGGCTTTCCCCGTTGCTCTCGGTATAGCGCCACGCCCCGTTGTTACGCAGCCGCCACGGGCCATAGTTCAGTCCGCTTTGCAGATTCAGGTAGTAGCTGTTGTCGGCGTCATTGCCTTTGTTGCCGCTGAAGCTGTAGTTCAGCAGCAGCGCCGGTATGCCTTCGTCCCACTGATCCGGCGGAATATAGCCGCGCGCGCTGTTCTGCATTGCCACCTGCGGCAGGCTGACGTTCAGGCGCAGCGAGGCAAAATTGTAGCCAATCTCCGAGCCGGGGATCGCCGTCGCCAGCGGAACGCAGGTTTCGCCGGTCACGTTAAGCAGTTCAGGGAAGGCAGTAATGTTGACGCCAAAGCGGTCCAGCATCGCGCGCGTGATGCACGGCGACAGCCCGCCCGCGACCGGAGGTGTATTTTCATCCCCGGCCTCAAAGCGGACATCCTGGGTACCGATAAACTCATCGTTACGCCAGATATCCACGCGATAGGTGCCAGGCGCCTGCTGATGCCCCTGCTCAAAGCGCGACAGATCCGCCACGCCCGCCGTGTCATCAGACAAAAACGCGGGGTTAAAATAGTTCTCAGACCAGGCTATCCCCGGGCAGAGCACCGCCATTATGGCCAGCACACACGGGCGGTAACGCCATCGTGAAGGATTCATCACTGTGACTCTGCTCAAAGACTGACGCGACGCGCGGGAGTAATCGCGCCGTAATCATTCACGCTCTGCCATGAGAGCGTGCCGCTGGCCCCGTCAGGTAGCGCCTGCTGGGCTGAATTCTTCGGCGCAATCATGATATTTTCCAGCTTCTTGCCGCCGAGTTGCAGGTTCACCAGCGTGACGTAATAGGGTGAAGCATTGCTGACTTTCAGGTGGTTGCCCGCGCGTTCAAAGCGCAGCTGCGAAAGCGCCTCTTCCGGCTGCATCGCCAGATTTTTTGGTCGCACAAACAGTTTGATACGCGACAGAATCGCCAGCTGCAGAACGTTTTTCCCTTCCAGGTTGGCTTTGTTCACCGAAGGAATGGCCTTCACGTTCATGTAAAACAGGGATTCGCGGTCCGTTGGCAGCGGCGGCCCTGCATAGATAATGCGCAGCGTGTTCTCGCTGTCGGGTTCGCTGACAAACAGCGGCGGCGTGACCGCAAAGGTTTTTTCTTTCTGCCCGCGATCGTTTTCAATCCACGCGTTAATTAAATAGCGCTCTTGTTTATTGCTGTTCGTGATCGCGAGCGATGTCTGTTTAGCGTCGGCCGGATAAATCACGCGCGTCGCCCCCAGAGCAATCCCACCGGATGCCTGAACGGGCAGAGAAATCATCATCAAAATAAGCGAAAAGATCAGTCCTGGTTTTATTAGGGAGTTCATCACAACAATACCTTTACTATTAAGTTCGCAGGCGTGTACGACGTTATGGATAAATCAACGTAAACCAGACATCCGACTGAATATTGCCCGGCACAAGGTGTTCTGAAATAGCCCGATAGCGCGCACTGAAATGAAAGTTCAGCTCGGGTGTGTCGATCGGCAGCATATTATTGGCGGTGGCGTTGGGAATAATCTGTCGCTTCTGCGAATCAAAAAGTGCCAGCCCAATCCCGCTACTGACGCGGCTGTTGCCGGGACGGGATGTTGCCAGAAAAACCTGCGGATCTTCAGCGGGCGTAATGCCCTGAAACATCATCCCGACCGTGCGGGAAACATCCACACTGCAATCCACCAGACGCAGGGTAAAAGGCACATCCACCGTCGAAAAACTGCCCACACCGTGAAAGGCGTTGGTGCGATACTGCCCCATCTCCACGCGCAGGCTTTGACTCTCGGGCGCCACGGCGCAACCGCCGTTGACCAGCTCACCTTTGAGATGTACCCGTCCGCCATCCACCACCACGCGGTGCGCCATCACAGGCTGTACGGCAGTAATCGTCAGCAGAAACAGAAGCCCAATTCTGGTCATCCTTAGCCCTCGATGTGGATCAAACTGGCCTCTTCCCTGAGGCCCGGTCTTCCCTGAAAAGCCGATTATTCGTATTTCAAGACGAAAGTAGCGTCCGCGTTCGCCTGACCAGGCTCAGTGGTTGCCGCAGTCGATTTGTAGCGTGCGGTGAAGTTCAGGGTGTTGGTCCCTGCGATCAGCGTTTTCGCTGCGGAGAAGGTTGCACCGTCTGGTGTCAGGGTGCTGGACGCGCTATCCAGGATCTCGATACCAACACCTTTAGCCGTGTTGTCGTTATCGCCTGCGGTTACAGCCAGCAGGGTTTTATCGGTCGCATCAATCTGACCGGTGAAGGCAACAGCAGCGGTGGCAGCCACTTCTGGATCGCAATCATTCAGTTTAATGTTGAACGGAATATTAGAAGTGGTATCGCCCACTTTCGTGAATTTAGCGGTACGATATTGACCCAGAGTCACGATCTGATCCGCAGATTCAGTATTTACTGCGCATGCCGCATTAACTAATTCACCTTTAAAGTGAACGGTACCGCCATTGACGGAAACGGGATCTGCTGCATGAGCTGCACCCGCAACCAATACCAGCGAAGCAATGACGGAAGAAGCAATATTGCTAAGTTTCATATCTGTTCCTTTGGAATGTAAAAAGCCCTTCCCGGGTTAATTCGGGAATAAAAAACACATTCAATTGCGTAATTGAAAGTTTATTTTGGAAGCAACAAAGTAGCCCACGGACAAATATTAAAACAGGTCAAAACACTGCGATAATTCCAGGCTACATCCTAATTTCCCTTAGGAAAAGACCATTCAATGAGCAGGGTTTAGGGCCTGATTGTGGAAATCTCTCAATGGGTGACTGACAGCGGGCCTCGCTTCTGACAAAATATAGGCAATCCCCCTTTCAAACGTTACAGACGGAATCCTCTCTCTGATGGCAGCAAAGATTATTGACGGTAAAACGATTGCGCAGCAGGTGCGCTCTGAGGTCGCGGAAAAAGTGAAGGCGCGTACAGCGGCCGGAAAACGCGCTCCAGGGTTAGCCGTTGTGCTGGTTGGCAGCAACCCGGCATCGCAAATTTATGTCGGCAGTAAACGTAAAGCATGTGAAGAGGTGGGCTTCGTCTCCCGTTCCTACGATCTGCCTGAAACTACCAGCGAAGCAGAACTGCTTGAGCTGATTGACACCCTGAATGCCGACGACGCGATCGACGGTATTCTGGTGCAGTTGCCGCTGCCTGCGGGCATCGACAACGTGAAGGTGCTGGAGCGTATCGCACCGGATAAAGACGTGGACGGTTTCCATCCGTATAACGTCGGACGTCTGTGCCAGCGCGCACCGCGTCTGCGTCCGTGTACGCCGCGCGGTATTGTGACGCTGCTGGAGCGCTACAACATCGACACCTACGGTCTGAACGCCGTGGTGATTGGCGCATCCAACATCGTTGGCCGCCCGATGAGCATGGAGCTGCTGCTGGCCGGTTGCACCACCACCGTGACGCACCGCTTTACCAAAAACCTGCGTCAGCACGTCGAGAATGCCGACCTGCTGATCGTGGCGGTCGGTAAGCCGGGCTTTATTCCGGGCGAGTGGATCAAAGAAGGCGCCATCGTAGTGGACGTGGGTATTAACCGTCTGGAAAACGGCAAAGTGGTGGGTGACGTGGTATTTGAAGACGCCGCCGCGCGCGCGTCTTACATCACACCGGTACCGGGTGGCGTGGGTCCAATGACCGTAGCAACCCTGATTCAGAATACATTGCAAGCATGCGTTGAGTATCACGACGCAGAGGAAGCGTAAGATGGCAACATTTTCATTAGGTAAACACCCGCACGTTGAACTGTGCGATCTGCTGAAGCTGGAAGGCTGGAGCGAAAGCGGCGCACAGGCGAAGATTTTCATCGCCGACGGCCTGGTTAAAGTCGATGGCGTGATTGAAACCCGCAAGCGCTGCAAAATTGTCGCAGGACAGACGGTCACCTTCGAAAACCAGAGCATCACCATTACCGCCTGAGTCGCTCAAGGCCCGGCGGCGCTTCGCTTGCCGGGCCAATGACGCGTGGTTGGTGTTTGTAGACCGGGTAAGGCATTTCCGCCGCCCGGTATTTCCCCCCTCTCAGCCCCCTGATTTCCCCTCAACCATAACGGTTAATTCTCGATCAACTTCAAAGAATCACTATTTCGTTTGTTGAAATGTGAAAATTAAGTTGCACGAATTTCAGGCTTCTCTCACGATAAGTAGAACGTTCTACTAAAACGTTCTACTTACAATAACAGCGCCTCTCAAAGCGCTTCTCGGGGGAAATCAGCATGAGTCTGATATCAGGGTTTGTTAAATCGTTGTCTAAGTTATCGATGATTGGCCGCGCGTTGATGCTGCCAATTTCACTGCTTCCTGCTGCGGGCCTGCTGTTAGCCTTCGGCGATAAATTCCACATGCCGCTGATGATGAACGCCGGTGGGGTCATTTTTGATAACCTGCCGATGCTGTTCGCCATTGGTTCTGCCGTTGGCCTGGCGTCTGAATCCGGGATCGCAGCCCTGTCGGCGGCGGTATCGGTATTTGTCACTAACATCACCATCGGCACCGTTCTGAGCATTACGCCGGAAATGGCCTCCCAGGGCGGGAAATACGCCATGGTGGTTGGCATTCCGACGCTGCAAATGGGCGTTTTCGGCGGGCTTATCTGCGGTATTCTTGCGGCCTGGTGCTATAACCGCTTCCACACCATGCAGTTGCCGGAGTTTCTCGGCTTCTTCTCCGGCAAACGTTTTGTCGCCATTGCCACTGCGTTTCTGTCATTCGTTCTCGGTTTGCTGCTGCCGTATGTCTGGCAGCACATTCAGGCGGGGATCGATGCCCTGTCGGTGATTGTGAACGGCGATAATCAGGCGGCCTCGACCTTTATCTTTGGTCTGGTTGAACGTGCGTTAATCCCGCTCGGCCTGCATCATATCTGGTATCCGTCGTTCTGGTACTCGTTTGGCGATTACACTACCCAGGCGGGCCAGGTGATCCACGGCGATCAGACAATCTGGTTCAAAATGCTGGAAGAAGGGACCAAATCCTTTAGCAGCGACACTTACCAGAACGCCGGTAAATTCATGCAGGGCGAGTTCCCGCTGATGCTGTTCGCGCTGCCTGCGGCCTGTCTGGCGATGTATCACGAAGCCCACACCAAGAATAAGAAAATCGCCTTCGGTATTCTGTTTTCGGCGGCGCTGACCTGCTTCCTGACGGGCATCACCGAGCCGGTGGAATTCACCTTTATCTTCGTGGCCCCGATCCTGTACGTCTTTAACGCTATTATGGCGGGTCTGGCCTACATGACGATGTACCTTCTGCACGCTCACATCGCCAAATCCTTCTCTGCGGGCCTGATTGACTACATTTCGTTTGGTATCCTGCCGTCGTTCAACGGCTATCAGACAAACTTCCTCAACGCCGTGATCATCGGTATTCCGATGGCGCTGATCTACTACTTCACCTTCCGCTTCGTCATCCGCCGTTTCGACGTCAAAACGCCGGGCCGCACGGAAGTGACCGCCACCACGGATGACAAAACCGACACCGAAATCGCGACCGAAATCATCGGCCTGCTGGGTGGCGCGAAAAACATCGACTCCGTCGGCTCCTGTATCACGCGTCTGCGTCTGGAAGTGGCGAAGAGTGATGAAGTGGATAAAGACGGGCTGAACGGTCTGGGTGCGCGCGGCGTCGTCTTCGTCGGCGATAACGGTATTCAGGTGATTTTCGGTGCCAGAGCACAGTTTATCGCCCAGACCATGTCCACCATGATCGGTAAATAATAAGATGCCGGACCGGCACGTCTCCTGTACTCTGGGAGGCGTGTCTTATCTGGCTGATAATCGAGAAATTTCAGGGAGCGAGTTTGAAGAAAGTCAGCATTATTGATGTCGCAAAACACGCAGGCGTATCGGTGTCCACCGTCTCGCTGGTGTTACGTCAGAAAGGGAAAATCTCAGAGGCAACGATTGAGAAAGTCCACGCTGCCATCAATACGCTTGGCTACATTCATAACGTCGCTGCCGCCAATCTTCGCGCCAACACCTCCAATCTTATCGGCCTGATCCTGCGTGATTTCAGCGACAGTTTCTCCATCAAAGTGATGGCGAGCATCGTGCAGGAGCTGGAAAAGCAAGGCTATATGGTTTTCCTCGGGCAGCCGCTTAACGATCACGAGCATCTTGAGCGCTGCCTGCTTTCGTTTAAACAGCAGGGCGTCGCCGGGGTGATCTATCTGGCGTCCGATACGCGAACCTCCACGCTTCCGGCGCAAATCCGCGAATGCCCGTTACCGCTGGTCGTGGTCTCCCAGTCCTTGCTGAATGAAACCTGCAATCTGGTGATGCGCGATAATCGCCAGGCGGCGAATCTCGCCACCCGTTATCTGATTGAGCGCGGGCATCGTAATATCGCCTATATCGGCGGGCGGGAAGGCTGTCTGATCCGCGAGCAGCGCCTGCTCGGTTTTCGCAGCGCGATGACGCAATACGGCCTGGTGAACCGCGAAGAGTCCGCCCCGGTCTGTAGCGACGATACCCAGGCGGCGGGGTTTATCACCCGTCAGCTGCTGGAAAAAAACAACACCATCACCGCCCTGCTGTGCCATTCGCCGGATGCGATGATCGGTTCGATTTCCGGGATTCATCAGGTCGGGCGTACCGTCGGGAAAGATGTGTTTCTGACGCAGCAGGTCGCGCTGGTCGGGTTTGAAGATATGCTGCATGTGAATCTGACCTCGCCGTCCTTCACCTATGTGTCGTCGGCCAGTGAAGAGACGGGCCGTCAGGCGGCCGGTTTAATGATTCGCAAGCTGAAGGAGCCGGATCTGCAAACGCAGCGGATCACCCTTTCCGGGCAGCTGATCGCGCGGGAGTCGGCCTAGAAATAGCAAAACGCCCGAACATGTCGGGCGTTTTATTGACTGTTTTACGGAATTGACCGGGTAACAGTGACCTACTTACGACGCCAGGTGGTGCCCTGCGGGCCATCTTCCAGGATGATCCCCATTTCGGTCAGGCGATTACGCGCCGCATCCGCCGCCGCCCAGTCTTTCGCCTGACGCGCTTCCAGACGCGCTTTGATCAGCGCCTCAATTTCTGCCACTTCGCCATCGTCCGCCTGCGCGCTGCTTTGCAGGAACACTTCCGGCTCTTGCTCCAGCAGGCCGAGCACCGCAGAGAGTTTGCGCAGATGAGCGGCCAGCGCGTTCGCGGCAGCCATATCTTCTGTTTCAGGCGCTTTATCGTCAAAAGTTTTGATGACGATATCGCCATGATTAGTGTGGAAAGTAACCATTTTTGCATCCTGTTCCGGTATTGTGGTACGTCGACCTCTGTAAGGTCACAGATAAGAGGGCTGTTATAGCATAACCGTAAGACGGGATCATCTTGCATTGTGTGCTGATTCCGGTCTGAATTATGGGTATTATACAGACTTTATTATCCACACACGTCTACACGGAATCTTCGATGTTAAAAATCTTTAATACTCTGACGCGCCAAAAAGAGGAATTTAAACCTATCCATGCCGGGGAAGTCGGCATGTACGTGTGTGGTATCACTGTTTACGATCTCTGTCATATCGGTCATGGGCGTACTTTTGTCTCGTTCGACGTGGTCTCTCGCTACCTGCGTTTCCTGGGCTATACGCTCAAGTATGTGCGTAACATCACCGACATTGATGACAAAATCATTAAACGCGCTAATGAAAATGGCGAGAGCTTTGTCGCGCTGGTGGATCGCATGATTGCCGAGATGCACAAAGATTTTGATGCACTCAATATTCTGCGTCCCGACAGCGAACCGCGTGCTACGCACCACATTCATGAAATTATCGATATCACCGAAAAGCTGATCGCCCGCGGTCACGCCTATGTCGCCGACAACGGCGATGTGATGTTCTCGGTGCCGACCGATCCGAACTACGGCCAGCTCTCTCGCCAGGATCTGGACCAGCTGCAGGCCGGTGCGC
>Ga0224726_1029_pt1 | contig 11780 bp, 17 predicted proteins | sample IA12soil_B_GH6A_2_FD_161641 | JGI IMG/M metagenome (GOLD analysis project Ga0224726, IMG submission 161641) | Enriched cells from agricultural soil in Iowa, United States - IA12soil_B_GH6A(+) | ecosystem: Environmental > Terrestrial > Soil > Agricultural land | place: USA: Iowa | collected 2017-05-08 | reverse complement strand
TATTACTCTCGAACAAGTCCAGCAGATCTTAAATACGACCCAAGAAGCAGATCAAATTATGATAGACGGCGGGCAAGCGCCTACAGCCTGATAATCCAGGAGAACGTTGCCGTTCCGGCACCGGGGTCGGTATCGACATTAATGGTAAACTGCGTATTAGTTGGGTTACTGATCCAGAATTTTGCCGCGTTTCCCAGGTTGTTGGTTGGTGTAACGGCGATGTTGCCTAGTGATGGGGTCGTATCAAGTCCGTGGGAAACGGCGATTGCCGTTGTACCATTTGCAACTGTTGCGGTACCGCCATTTTCGGTTTTCCAACCGATGTTATTCCGCACCATAGTATTAGTGCCGCCGGTTTCTATAAGCGCGACGGTCGGGCCGTAGGTTCCCCATGTCGTGCTGTTACCCTCGATAAGGTTGTCGCCGGAGCCGCCGGTCCCTTCTTCGCGGATAAGGCTGCGGACTCTTCCTGGAACCGTATTAGATGTTTCGAGCGAATTGCCCGATATAACGTTAAAGTGCGTATTGAATTCAAGGTGGATGCCGGACGCGGGCTGACTGCCGGCATCGCCCGGACCGGTAATAAGGTTACCCGAGACTATACACTTGTTCGCAACCAAAAATATACAATCGCCAGCGAGACCATCAAAGGTGGAGGAGACAATTTTAGTGTCGAATGCGTTTTGAACGCGGATACCGATACAGTTGTTGTTTCCCTGAACAAAATTGCAACTAATAATATGCTGCAGGCCGGCTTGGTCGTATAGCATCACAGGGGTTGACCCTACGGGTGCGGTGGCGCCGCCAAGATACTCAAAATCGGTGGCAAGGAACCAGTTTTCGTCGCTAGAGGTAAGCCATGCTCCACCTCCAAAGCCCGCACTGCCGCCGCCTTGGTCGAACAGGCAGCTGACCACGCGGTTATGATGCCCGAATGCCCCGCCCGTTATGGGTCCTAACTTAAGTGCCCAGTCGTAGCTGCTGGTAATATGGAGCCGTTCAAAACTACATTGTACGGCACCGTTTGCCAGTATGCCTCCGCCTGCTGTTTGGTTGGCGCTGTTGCCGTCGATGCCGAAGTCGCTCAGGAGGGCGCCTATAATGCCGACGCCCGCGCTGCCTCCGGTGAAGGAAATAACATAATCATTAAGGCCGTTCTTGGCTTTTAGAACCGTCGACCTTCGGCCCGATCCGACAATGGTGATGGGCGCATTGATTGAGAGAGCTGATCCTATAAGTGCCGTGCCGGGATTGAGCGCGAGCGGCTTACCAGAGGAGATGGCGGCATCAATAGCTAGCTGGAGCGCCGGTGCATCATCTGTGGTGCCATTAAAAAGAGCACCGAAGTCAGATGCGAGCAGCCACCCTGTCTCTCGCCAGGCGAGGCCTAGAGCTTGGGTAGAGTCGGCGACGAGCCGTTGGCCGTTTGAGCCGGCGCCAAGCCTGCCAATGGTCGCAGAGGCGCTTGCGACAAGTAAGTCTCCCTTTGTGGTGGCGGTGGATTTGTCGACTTTGCCAGCAGCAGAAGTCTGAGCGGCGTTAGCGGTTGAAATTGCCGTGTCGATATCGCCGCCCCGGCGGAGCGTTCCGTCTGTGTTGAGTTCAACACTCAAATAATCATTGAGAATTGTTCCCCATGTGCCTGTATCATCGCCGGGTACGGGTAATCGTGCCATTATGATTAGTATACGTCATCATGCTTATGCTGAGAATACATTTAATGAAAGCGCTGGTCGAGTATCCGGTATGACTGGCGCACCATCTTGCGGTAATAGGCATAAAGGGGTGAAAGCCGACCCAGTCGGCGGCTTGATCCTTTTCGGATAAGCCATTGCACACTCCGCACCGGAATAAAGCCAACCCACTCAACTTCGCCGGGCTCGGCCGTGACGTAGTTATGCTCGTGCGGAAGTTGAACGGCGTAGTTATAAATAATTGCCCTTGTGATTTTTTGCTTTTGGTTGAACTTCCACCGGTGGTTGTAGCGGACTGTGCCCATAAAGATAAGGTCATTCGCTGTGATGTCTAGCCCAGTCTCTTCTTTTACTTCGCGTATTGCCGTTTCCTCGGGTAGCTCATCGCTGTCTACAAAGCCGCCCACGCCAATATCAAGCAGTCCTGGCCGCTGGATAGCGTCGGCGCTTCTTTTTTGCACCAATACCCGGCCTTGCGGCGTTAAAAGAAACGCGTGCGCGCCGCGGTGCCAGTAGCCATGGTTAGTAGCTTCTTCTGGATTGCTTTTTCTTCCGGTTGGTCGGTTATATCTGTCGATGATGTCAATTGAAGAGGGCATAGAGGCTACTTTGAAAAGTCAAAGTGAGAGATGGTGACGATGCCTTCCATCTGGTAGGTGTCGTTAGTAGAGGGCTGTAAAACGCCCGAAACTTTCACCTTTGCATCGGTGCCGGCGGCTTCAGATAGCTTGGTGTTGCTTGAGTTACCCAATCCGTAGTATTTGCCATCGGCTGTTTTTAGTCCCATTGCGCAGGAAAGAGCAGAGGCGTCGGCACCTTCTTTAGCAGGAAGACAAAGTACCGTGCCCTCAAGAGAAACAGTTTCCTGCTGATTTTTTGGCTGAAAAGCGGCCTTTACTTTATCAACCCCGCCAATCATATAAAACGAAGCGGCCGCGCCAATAACAACGACAAGAGCAATAATAGCGATTAATTTTTTGCGGCTCATTATAAAAATAATAGCAACAATGCGCGTGTTAGCCAAGAGTTCAGGTGAGGCTTTTGAAAATTCCTATCGCTGCAACGAGCAGCCATACGAGGTTGAGAAAAACGGGTTGAAAATCGCGCTTGCCGTACGACGAAGCAATGATTCCTAGCGCCCCGAATAAATTCATGAGGCTGTAAAGAAGATCACTTGGTTGTAGACCGCCCAAGGTCACTAAGCAATAGGCGAGCAAAATGAGGAGTACGCCTGCCCAACCGGCCAACTCGCGTGCAGTTAGGGTAATCTTTTGTTTTTTGGATGTCGTCATAGAGCTATCATAGCAAATCCCAGGCGGTTATGAGCAAACGCTGGTATCATAGATTATATTGAACATAATGGCAGTAAGGTTCTTATGCAGGAATTTATAGATATATTGAGCGTCGGTGGAAAAACAAACTCACTCGGCAGGGCAGAGGAAGTAATGGCGGCAGTGCTCGCAGACAAATCAAAACTGAGCGAATTGTACCAGTGTATATTTGCCGATGACCCGTGGGTGCGCATGCGCGCTGCCGATTCCCTCGAAAAAATCTGCAGAGCTCACCCGGATTGGGTGGAGTCTTATATAGATAAAATGCTGCAGGATTGGGCTTCTAGTTCGCAGCCTTCTATCCAGTGGCATCTGGCGCAGATACTCGCAGAGGTGCGTTTGACTGGTGGCCAAAAAGAACGCGCGCTTACCTGGCTAAAGGAGATGCTATTATCCAACGAGGTGGATTGGATTGTCGCTGTTAACACGATGAAGACGCTAGTACAGTTTTGCCATGAAGGCTTGGTAACGAAAGAGGAAGTGGCACCGTTATTTGAATTACAGCACCAGCATAAATCAAATACGGTCCGAAAAAAGGCGGCACAGTTTTTGCAGGATCTGTAAGCACGACTGCTGTGCTGCAGCGGCTGGCGAAGTTCTGTCCTGCCATTATTGTACTAATTAATGATCTCGCCCTTAATGTTCGAGAGTTTGTTTCGCCATTCCTGCAGCTGTTCGGGAGTAAGCCGTTGCCAATCGGTTACTTCGCCGACAATTTTTAGCGGCTCCTCGCTGCGATAGGAACGCGTTGGGTTGCCGGGGAACTTTTTATCCGTAACATTTGGGTCGTCCTCGAAATCACCTACTGGCTCAACAATATAAACCCGTGCGTGTCCCGTGCCGCTTGCAAGCTCTGCGGCAAGTCCTGCTCCGTTAGGCAGGGCTGTAAAGTAGATATGATTCATTGTTACTTCTGGCCTATAGTTCGATCTAAACCCTGCTGTTAATAAATCTCCTACTTTAAGATCTGCCTTTGTTCCGTGGTAGAATGGTCCTTCGTCTGGTCGGTTCGTTTTTTCTGGCATACAATTACACTACCACCAGCTCGGTAAAACCTGTTTCTTCGTCCATTTCGCGCTTCATCTCTACCTCCTCATCAATTCCCAGAACTACCTCCGCCGTTGGATGGACGATAGTTCCTTCTTTTAGGTGTCCGCCGTGTACGATACCTTCTTTGTCCGAGAATGACAAATGCAAATGCGTCCCGTTAACGGAAACGGTACCTACGAGCGAAACGATCTCAAAATCATCTTTGAATGTCCATATATCCTGGGCATCCGGCTTTGCTCCGGCCATCCGTACGGTAGCCTGTTCGAGCCCGCCGACGCAGGTAATAATAAAGCCCGCTTTAATGGCGTGCTGTCGGACCATTGCCTCGATGGAGCTTTTTAGGTCGGCACCTGGCTTTAAACGAAAGATAAGTGTTCTCATAGTCCTATCATAACAAAAAGCTTCCGCATCGTGAGTCCGGACTCAAATGCCATAACTTTGCTATGATGAGACTATGCAGCACTTGATTATTATTCGGGGGAATTCTGGGAGCGGAAAGTCAACGGCCGCAAAGAAATTGCAGCAAAAAATGGGGTATCAGACTATGCTCATTCCGCAGGATATAGTTCGGCGCGAGATGCTTAGGGTAAGAGACAGGGATAATAACCCCAGTGTCCAATTAATTTACGATCTTGCAATGTACGGACATAAAATTGGGTTTGATGTAATTATTGAAGGTATTTTTGTAAGCGCGCGGTATGGTGAAATGCTCAGGCAACTCATTGCTGATTTTAAAGGTGAGCCCTATGTGTATTATTTTGATGTCCCCCTAGAAGTCACCCTGCAGCGGCATAGCCTAAAGCCAAACGCTCACGAGTTTGGTGAGAAGGAGCTCCGCGAATGGTGGGTTGAGAAAGACTACCTAAATGTGCCAAGCGAAAAACGTATTACGGCTGATATGAACGAATCCCAGATTGGTGAGATGTTTGTGAGTGACATAAAGTTCAAGACAAAATCTCATGCAGATTACGTCCAGTAGGATCGCTATAAAGTCATTAGGCTACAGGTAGTTTTTTAAAATAGCTATTCTTTTATAGAGCTCGCCCGTGTAGGAGCTTTCCTTATTTCCAAGCTCTTCGATAGCATGTTGCGCCTCGGTAATTTCGCTGCTTACTAGCTCTCGTATGTCTTGTGATGATAACTCCCGGCGAGGCATCTCGGTCGAGCCCGTGCCAACGGAGCTCATATTTTCAGAGACCGGAACGGCACCTGCGTTATCAATGTCAGAGAGAATTTGTTGGAGGGTTGTGGTAGTAAGTTGATCACGTGCTTTACGCGCATCCAACAAATCCGCGCGAATTCGAGCGATTGCCTCTTGTGGATTGTCGTTAGGCATGGCCTCAAGTCTTTTTAGCTGAAGATCTTCGTTAACCGTAAAACCCTCTAACTCATTGTAGGTCTGCTTAAGCGGCGCTGTAAAATCAACGTTTGTTAGTACTCTTTCGGCTGCAATCATGGTGCCGTCGTGGGATACAATTAAAGCCTCTTGGCCGTTCTGAAGCTCGTTAAGCACTTGCCGAATGAGTTGACTAAGAGCCTCACCGGCAGTTCTTAGGGCAGGATGTGCTTCCGTGGTTTCAAATAAGGCTCCCGCAATACCAAGTGGGTGAGTACTCCGCCGTGCGAGAATTTGATCTTTTACTTCTGCCGGCGATTGCGGCACGGATGCCGCCGCTTCAACACGGGGTTTTAGCTCACTGATCTTTTCGGCGGTTTGCTGCGCGCGTATAAAGGGAGAGGAATAGACGATGGCGAAATCCGGTAGGTAAGCGGAATATTCCGCGGCGTCACTTGCACCTTGCTCTGTGAGGGCATCGTTTTTTCCGTCCCAATTGGCGTGTCTTATGACATATATTGCTTTCATATCCCTTAATAATAACAAATCAAAAAAGGCTTCTTACTTAGTTGCGACGATTAGCGATAAAAACGAGGTAGCTACTATAAAGTGTCAAAGCAAGAAAAATGGTAAAAAAATGACCACTGCTAAAAAGCCGCACCACCTTGGATTCGGGAATGACAGCCTCGTTGTAGGGAATAACCCCATCGTAAAGAGGATAAAATGAAACAAAGCGATGACGCATATTGCCGTCGATCTTTTTGAGCGCGTTTTCTGTAGCCCTCATTGATTCTCTAAATGCTGGGTGCTTAAGATAAAGTCTTGGGGCAACGCTTGCATGGTTGCTGTTTTTGCCAGAAACAGTCATTACTTTAAAGAGGTCATTATAACGCTGGGCGTAAATGGCCACCGCCATACTCCCGCCGGCACTTTCCCCGATAACAACAACGCGCTTATTTTTTGTCTTATCTATTACATTGTTAACGCGTGCGAGCTTTTCTTTATAGCTCTCGTTGCTATTCCAGTGCATTGGAACGAACTCCGTTGTAGCGCCAAAAACCTGCCAGCACCGTAAAAGCAGACGCCTCCCAGTGTCGTATCTATCTCCAAACCCAGGAAGGTAAATGATGTGCAATTGCTGGTTCATGTGTTACTAGTATCTTACCCTGAACACGAAGAAACGTAGCCACAGACAGCAAAGTAGCAAAATGACAATAGCTATGGCAATGATACGGTCACGTTTCTCAGAAGGGGTGTTGTTTTTTTGGAGAGCTTTATACATCAAGAGCCCGGCTAGACCGCCAAGGGTGTTGGTTAAAATATCTGTTATGTCCGATATCCCAATTGCGAGAATATATTGGAATATTTCGATAGCCAGGCTAAAAACAAATATAATAATAAGTTTTTGCCAAAATACGATCTTTTTAAAGTTCGCACTTAGCAGCAGCCCGAAGGGGATAAATACAATCAGGTTCTCGATCATTTCGCTTTTATGTCCTGCAAAAAAGGTAAAGTTCAGGCTTCTCATATGAGAATCAGCCAGCACGCTAGCAAAATCAACCGACGTCTTGAACAAAAGCAGCCAGAGTAGGGCAAGCAAATAGGCGACAAAAACAATCCTTGGTAGTGATTTCATAAGGTATTCCTATTTTAGCAAACTTAGTAGTGCGTGGCATGAAACCAAATAGAACCGACTTTGCTAAATAGGTTTTTGATGATGGCGGTAAGCGGGCTGCTTAATTTTTACCGTGGGTGATTTAAATCCAATGGGGTTTCTTGCATAAAGCTGGCGTTCTATGCCGCTTTTTGCTATTGCCTCGTAGCTGATTGGCCCAATTTCTACCTTGGATTCGCTTGTGCCAGGTGCGTGAATGTACGATTCTTCGTCACGAACGATACCGATATGCGTTGGGAACGATCCTCTTCGCGAAAAGAAGATGAGATCTCCTGGTTGCCTGTACTCGTCGTGAACCGCAATGCCGTAACTGTCCCAAAATTCATTTGCGTGCCGGATCGGACGGCAAACGCCATCTTGTCCAGTGTAGTCGGGTATAACGAGGCCGGCTTTGCGTAGCACAAACCTCACAAACCCTGAGCAATCAAACCCATCCTCGGGTGATTGGCCTAGTTCCGGATGTCCAGAGGTGTATTTTACGGAAGGTGCGTCTATTAGTTCCGTTGCAAGGGCAACGATTGCCTCTCGGTATGTTTCTGCAATATAGCTCCAATACTAAATTTTCTTGATATGAGTGATCAAGCGTAAATTTAGTTGAAGCCCGACCAGGTGGTGATGTGTTTATTGCATAACATAATGAGGTTCTCTCTTTGCGAGTATACGGACATAATGGAGTTTATTATGGAATTGTACGGTGTATTGTATGTCGAATGGTATAGAAATATCAAGTATTGTGATAGTATAAAAATGAAATAAATCCACTAAACTAGCCTGTCACTGCTCATGACAATAAAGGTGTGTGGTTTCGTCCTATGAGCGCTAGTGAGAGGTCGGTCCATTAGCTACTTCAAAGTAAGTATAAGGATGAGGATATGGATAAAGAGACTAAAAAACCGATTGGCCAACTCCATGCCGAGCATCGTGAGGCTAACTGGCCGCTACAAAACTGGCGCGCTTGGGGCTCTTGGTTTAGCTGGGGTTCGCCAGTTGGGCTGGGGCTATTTGTTGTCTTACTCGCCTTGGCATTTGCAATCTTAAAGTTCGCACTTACACTTTAAGATATACAGCCGTAAAACAAAAGCCACTATACAATTTAGTGGCTTTTGTTTCAGCTATGAATAATTTCTATGTACCACGGAAAATGTACAGTTGTTGTATGAAATTAGAGCCGCACTGAATAATCTCAACTGAGGTTATTTTGTTATACAATTAGCTTATGATTAAAGCTTCTTCAAAACAATCCGGCAGCACGCACGTCATCATTATAGTTATTCTGATTATTGCCTTACTTGGCACACTTGGGTTTGTTTTTTGGAAGAATTATATAAATAAGGGAACTCCTAAGTCAGTAGTTTATCAGACTCCTAAGTCATGGGTAGTATATAAAGAAGACGATGTGCCTTTTGTTCTTGAATATCCAAGCTCTTGGGTGATTGAGAAAGGCTCCATCAAGACGAATAAAACTAACGAGACTTCTCATGCGACTTTGAAAGCGCAAGATAAAACAAAGCGCGAGTTGTTATCGATTGAGTATTCACGCGAACCTGAATTTTCAGCGGGTGGCACTGGGTGTCAAATTAATTCTAAGTCGCCAAATTGTTTGTTTTTATCGAATGCGATATCTGAAGGTTTTCTTAATAAAAGAGAAGGGGTGTGGATAGGACAAGGAAAGGGAAGCTCGGAACTTTTCGTTTTAAGATCGTATACAGACGAGCAAACAACTCAAACTATAATCGAGTCACTTCGCAAAAAATAATTTCTATGTACCATAGAAATGGTACGGCGTGTTGTATGAAATTAGAACTGTGCTAGGAAGGGTACTATAAAGGAAAATTCTTGATTGCTACTTTGGTTCACTTGGAGGAGCGGGGCAGTAGAGCTCAAGAAGTGAGGTTGAATCGCACTTCCAATATATTTTCTGCAGTTGAATACCGAAGTATGTATCATTGGCAGATGGGTATGGTAGCTTACCGTCATTGATCAGTTTCTCGATCGGGTAGTTTTCAGTAAAAGTGTCACCCTGATTAAAAAACTCAACATAAAATATTAAATACTCTTTTTTGTCTGCACTTTTATATGGAGCTGAGCCTTCTTGTAGCCCTTTCGGCACGGCAAGCGTTTTTGGAATATTATTGTCATTTGAGTATGTTGAGCTGGTAAACCCCTGCTGTGCTAGTTGATCGTTAAGCTGCCTTATCATGCTCTTTGGATTATCACTCGTCCTAAAGTATTTGTCTGTAATAAGTGAACAGGTGACATAGCTGGCGAGTCCTACTCCATTACTGTCACAACCTCTGTCTTGTATATTTGTATAGAGAAGCTGCACCGAAGATGGATGAAGATCGCTCAGTATCTTTTCAAGCTTAGATTGTGCCTGATCTTTATTGGTCGAGTAATAGCTTTTATTTAGGAGTACAGGCCAAAGGGATACGACAGTGATGCATGTGATTAAGACGCAGGCGACAATCAGTAGGCGTTTGTCTACTTTAATCTTTTTAATCCTATTTATTAATTTCCTGTGCGGCATAAGATAATCATATCAGGGTATGGATCTTTGTCCTACGGTAGAATCGCTTGGGTCAATAAATAATGTCTACTGAAAAATCCAGGGGCGAGAAGCAAATGCGAAAACGAGAGCCACTGCTGCGCCCGTTACACTGATGAAGAGCGTAAACCGTTTAGTAGTATCCGATAACTTGCCACTTACGAGCACAACTAAGTCGGTGAGGAAGAGAAGGAAGAATAACCAAGAGGCTGTGAAAAATACGCCCATCAGGGCAAAAGCTATGCCGATTGCGGCTACACATGCAGCAAGTGTTGCACGCTCTGATAGTTTTAGTGTTACCGGGGTGTCTTGCTTAGATTGATTTTTAGCCATATGTTTTTTAGTGTAAGGTTTCGGCATTGATTTCGCAATAAAAAACAAAAGACTTCCGAAAAAGTCTTTTAAGCGTAAGCGATATGGTACGGCATGTTGTCTAAAATTAGAACTCTAATGATCTAAAACTACGTTTGGCACTAAGCTTTCTGGTACTATATGTCTATGAGGCATGCTATCACAAAGGAACTTCCAGAACGATTTAGAATGGCAGTATCCGTAAATGTCATTATTACAAGAGACGACAAGTATCTACTCTTGCGGAGAGCAAACACCGGTTGGGCTGATGGTTACTACACGCTACCAGCTGGTCATGTAGATGGCGGCGAAGCTCTTACGGCTGCTGCTATTCGTGAAACCAAGGAAGAGGTTGGCATAGACGTACGGCAAGAGAATCTGAAACTCGTTCATGTAATGCACCGCAGCAATAAAGAAGATGACCAGGAACGGCTCGATTTTTATTTCTTGGTACAAAAATGGGGAGGTGAACCGTATCTTGCTGAGCCAGAGAAATCCGATCATTTAGATTGGTTTTCTATTGCGGATATTCCTGTGCGTACACTAGAGCATGTTAGAAATACTCTCGGTAAGTATGAAGCGCAGCTTCTTAGTGAAGTCAATTGGTAGGTTAGAGCCATCTTTACAGATGGAGATCATTGATTTGATCATGGAGCTTGAATGAATCTCATCTATAGGCTAGATTTGGTACGGCGTGTTGTATAAAATTAGAACTAGGTTAAGTATGTAGGCTTATCGGTTCTGTTTGTTCTGCGGTTCCTTATTTAGTGAACCTTCTTTTTTAACATAGCAAGATTCGCAATTCGTACTCGGACGTCCATCCCCATCTTTAATGTATCTAACTTCTACTACATCTCCTGCATGCACCGACCCTATGTCCGTTATGTATTTCGGAGGATTCGACGTTAGTGCGCCCCCGCCTGTTGAAATATACATCTCATCAATGACTATACCGTTACCCGCATCGCAAATTCCTTTGATACGCTTGGGCTTGCCATTGTCATCAAGGGTCTCTCCTCCGCAGCTTGTCCGTTTTTCCGTGATTTTTCCTTTTATCGAGTAAGTAGGAGTGTCTTTAGAGCTATCAGGCTCTGATCGCATGAAGTTATTCCAAAAAACAAACCCAAGTGTACCAACAAGTGCAAGTCCTAGTACGGCAATAATAACAATATGTGAGCTGCCTTTTTGTAGGAGATTTTTGCTGATCATACCCTTAGGATATAACAGAAATCAAAAAAGCGTAAGCAACATAAACAATAAAAATATAATTTCTATGCACCATAGAAATGGTACCCCGAGCTGGATTCGAACCAGCGACCTTAGGCTTAGAAGTCCTCTGCTCTATCCTGCTGAGCTATCGGGGCGCTACCGTTATTATACCTTAGATTTGTTCTTGGGGTAGCAAACGGTTGGACTAGCTAAAGAAATAAGCTAGAATCAAAGCATAAGCAAAAGTAAAATAGGATTCTTAGCTAAATACGATGGCACGGCTACCGGTACCTGGAGGTGATGAAGGCGATTGGGGAGATGTCCTTAATACGTATCTTTTGCAATCCCATGAGTCCGACGGCACATTGAAGCCGAATAGTGTGGGAGCGTCACAGTTGCAGGATAATGCCGTAACCAGCGCAAGTATGGCCGATGATTCTATTGCCCAAAGCAAAATACAGAACCTTACGAGCGACCTTGGAGCAACGGAAAAAACCGCTAATAAGGGCGCGGCGAATGGGTACGCACCACTTGACGGGAGCGGGAAGGTCCCCAGCGCAAACTTGCCTGCAGCAGGTGCGGTACCCGA
>Ga0224726_1027_pt1 | contig 11797 bp, 10 predicted proteins | sample IA12soil_B_GH6A_2_FD_161641 | JGI IMG/M metagenome (GOLD analysis project Ga0224726, IMG submission 161641) | Enriched cells from agricultural soil in Iowa, United States - IA12soil_B_GH6A(+) | ecosystem: Environmental > Terrestrial > Soil > Agricultural land | place: USA: Iowa | collected 2017-05-08 | reverse complement strand
CGCCCTACAATCCTCCGGTAATTACCCCTTATACGCCAGATAACAGTTTTAAAATTGTAGCTTATATGCCCAGTTACAAAGATCCAGCGACCATAGGTGATCATAAGTATAAAATGATTACGCATCTTTTTTATGCTTTCTTAAGTCCTGCTGCTACAGCCGATGGTTCTTTGCAGGCATTGGGTCAACCTACAAGGTTTGAAACGCTAAAGCAAAAAGCAAAAATAAATAACGTAAAATTTGGGATTTCTGTTGGCCCGGGTACAGGTATTACGGAAGATACCTTTTTAAACATTGCCAAATCAGCTACAGCAAGAGCAAATTTTGTGAAAAACATTGCTGCTTTTGCCAGAAATAATGAACTTGCAGGTGTAGATATTGATTGGGAATACCCAAGGAGCAACAATGGAGGATCAGAATATTTTAATTTGCTGATGAAAGAACTTTCCTATGAATTGCACAAGATTGGTAAATTTTTGAGCGCAGCAGTTACGCCAGCAGTTTATCAATCTACTAATCGTGAGGCGATCCTTGTCGAAACGTATCAATACGTCGATTTTTTTAATATTATGCAATATGATGGAGCGAATTATGACAGTGCAGAGCCTTTGAATCACGCTTCGTATAAAATGAGCGTGGAGAGCCTTGATTCTTGGTTTAATAGGAATTTGCCCAAGAACAAAGCTATCGTAGGTATTCCTTTATATGGTAGAAGCAGTACAGGAGTTTTAAAAAGCTATAGAGACATAGAGGCCTCGGGTGCAGACATTAATCTCAATTTAGCCACGATTGAGGGGATCAATTATGGTTATAATGGTGTTCTTTTGGTGAAGCAAAAGGCACAATTGGCCAAAGATAGGGCAAATGGTATTATGTTTTGGGAGTTTTCGCACGATTCTAATAATAACAATTCACTTATAAAATCAGCTAACGATCAGTTAGGCAGAACCTATTAATGGATAAAGAAGATCAGTTTAGACACCTTAAACATAGACTGTCATCCAAAATCAAGGTTGATCATCAACAGTTTTTGTACTTTGGAGGAACGGCATACTTGAGTATGCCCCAGCATAAAAAATTCATTTCATTATTTATTGAGGGGATCGATAAATATGGCCTAAATAATGGAACAAGCAGAGGGAATAATATTCAATTAGGAATTTATGAGGAAGTAGAGCAGTATGCCGCTTCAAAATATGATGTGGAAGCAGCGCTTATTACATCGAGTGGTTACCTGGCCGCTAAACTGACCATAGCTGCATTAACCAATGAAGGCAAGATTCGCTATGCGCCTGATACCCACCCTGCACTTTGGGGACCAGAAAAGCCAGTGGTGTTAGAGTCTAGTTTTGATGATTGGGCCGTTAATACCGTTAAAGAAATCAATGAAAGTTCTTATAATAAATGGGTGCTGATCAGTAATTCCATAAATAACCTATTTCCGGAAAGCTATGATTTTTCATTTATTGACCAGATTGAAAAGGATAAAAAAATCATACTGATTATTGACGATTCGCATGGGATAGGGATTCTTAATGAAGGAAAGAGCGTGTTGCCAGGTATTCCTAAACTTCCGCAAGTTGAAATTGTAGTGGTGGCTTCTATGGCAAAAGCCTTAGGCGTTGATGCTGGAATAGTTTTGGGGTCAAAATGTATCATCGAAAAGCTTAAACAAGGAAACGAATTTAATGGAGCATCGCCCTCTTCTGCTGCTGGTCTTTATGCCTTTATGCATGCTGAACATATTTATAAAGAGGAATATAACCGGCTACAGGAGAATATGGTGTTTTTTGCCAACAAGATAGATCTTGGAGAAGATTGGCGCTATGAACCGGGTTTCCCCGTATTTCTTTATCGAAACGAAGGCTTGGCTGCCAAGCTATTGCCACATCACATTTTAATTTCTTCATTTCCTTATCCAGACAAAAAGGGGAAGATCATTGATCGTATTGTTTTAAGTAGCTGGCACAGCAAGGCAGATCTATCTCATTTAATAACAGCGTTGAATTAAAAATCAGATCATGAGTAAAAGAATTTTTTTAGTTTTCTTATTATTTTCATTGGCACAGGGCAATTTACAAGCGCAAAAAAGCCTTAAGGTTTGGGTGGTAAGGCATGCAGAAAAGGACACGAGCGATGTAAAGGATAAAGATCCAGATTTGTCCATGCAAGGTAAGCAAAGGGCAGAAGCCCTAATGAAGCTTTTAAAAGGGCAAAAGATCGACTCGATTTTTTCCACTAATTATAAGCGGACAAAGCTTACGGGCTTTCCATTGGCCGATAAAATAGGAATTACGATTAAGACCTATTCCGCAAGCCAGAGCGCTGAACTGGTCAAAAATTTAAAGATGAATGCAGCAGGAAAGCACATCCTCATTATAGGGCATTCTAATACGGTTCTGGAACTTATTGAGGCTTTTGGTGCCCCAAGGCCCGTACCTCAAATAAATGATGATGAATATAGCTATATATTCTTATTGACTATTAAGGGAGCTAAGGTAGATGTAAAAGTGGATAAATATGGAACAAAAGTGGGAGTAGAATAACCAATTATAGCCGTTCAAACGGAATATCCATTAGGTCATAATCCTGCCATCCGTTAAAATCAAAATGCCACCATTCATTGTAAATGACCTTAAAGCCGTGCGCTTGCATGGTATTGATTAAAAAATCTCTGTTTTTGATAATCTCTGGAGGTAGTTTATCATAACGTGAAGCAGCCGCTTCCTCAAAACTGTCATAGGGAGTTGGCATAGGAACATCTTTTCCCGTTTTGAGGTCAATCATCGTTAAATCTATGGCACAGCCCCTGTTATGTTTGGAACCTTTGTTGGGATTGGCCACAAATTCCTTATTGCTGGCCTTATCGTAAAAAGAAAGTGTTACGGCATAGGGCCTGTAACCATCAAATATTTTTAGACCATAACCTTTTTTACTAAGGGCCGCTTGTATCTGTTTTAACTGTTCTACCACAGGCTTACGGGCGAAAGCACGCGCCTGTTTATACATGGCCTGTTTCATGAAATTGTTTTTGGTGGCATAACGTATATCCAGTACAATGGAAGGAATGGCTTTTTTAATATCTACCAGTTCATTATTTGGATTTTTGGAAATAGCACCCTGATAAGCTTCATAATTATTGATTATTTTTAATCCAAAAGGATTTTGAGCATTCTTTTGTGCGCACGAACTTAGGTAGGGAATTAAAAGTAGAACGACAAATAAATTCTTCATGATGTCTATTGATTGGATAATACTAATAGCTCCAAGTCTTTGTGTGGAAGGTTATACATATTGGCCAGGTCCTTGTTGGTCAAGTGGCCTTGATAACAATATAAGCCCTCTCTGATACCAGGTTTATTCCAAACCATATTCATTAGCCCACCCATGTCGCCAATATCAACTAAAATGGGCGCAAAAATATTGGTTAGTGCATAAGAGGCCGTTCTAGGTACACGTGAAGCGATGTTAGGTACGCAATAATGGATCACTTCATGTTTTATAAAGACTGGCTCTTTGTGGCTGGTTACCTGAGAGGTTTCAAAGCATCCGCCCTGATCTATGCTTACATCAACAACAACGGAGTGGGGTTTCATTCTTGATACGGTTTCTTCCATAACCACACAAGGGCTGCGGCCATGATCAGAACGGATGGCACCAATGACCACATCGCAAGTTGTAATGGCCTTAGCCAGTACAATGGGCTGCATTACCGAAGTAAAAACCCTGCTGCCCAAGTTATTCTGTAATCGTCTTAATTTGAATATGGAGCTGTCAAAAACTTTGACTTCGGCGCCCAATGACAGGGCTGTTCTGGCGGCATATTCTCCTACGGTGCCGGCACCAAGAATTACGATTTCGGTTGGTGGTACGCCTGTAAATCCTCCGAGCATTAATCCCTTGCCGCCAAAGGCACTGCTTAGGTATTCGGCGGCGATAAAAATGGAAGTGGCCCCTACAATCTCGCCCATGGCCCGTACTACGCTCAATACATTTCCTTCATCACGCAAATTTTCGAAGCAAAGGGCGTTGATTTTCTTATTAAGCAAAGCCTTTAATGTATCTACCTTTAAAGTGCCAATTTGCAGGGCAGAAATAAGGGTTTGCCCCTTGTGCATCATGGCGATTTCGTCTAGGCTAGGCGGGGCAATTTTCACAATAATGTCTGCAGCCCATACATCTTTTTTGTTGAAAGAGATCTGTGCACCCTGCTCACTGTAATCCTTGTCGCTAAAGTTTGCTCCATCTCCAGCGCCAGTTTCTAAAATTACCTTATGGCCATTGTTAACTAATAAGGCAACTGAAAGTGGCGTTAAGGCTATCCTGCGTTCTTGAAAAGAAGATTCTTTGGGTATGCCTATAAATAGATCGTTGCTTTTCTTTCCTGTTGCTAATACTGCTTCTTGGGTTTGAAATAAGCCCCTTTGAGCAATGGCAGCCATTTCGTCGCGTAATCCTGTAGCCATGTATTTATGGTAGTTTAGAGCCTTGAAGATACGAAAAATCTATCTTAATCAACAGGTTTATCGTTCTTTTTTGACCATTGGCAACAATATAAACGCAAGGTTCTTGGGGGCAAGTATCAAGAAAGATGCCTTAAAACAGTAAGCTTGGCCAAAAAACAAACCTTAAACTTACTCATTGATCTCAATGAACTCGAACATCCGTTGTTCGGATCCTGTAATAGTGATTTTAACTTTTATATAATGCTCAGGTAAAAGCGCTTCTATTTTTTCAGGCCATTCTACCAAACAGAAACAGTTGCTATAAAAATATTCTTCATAACCAATATCATAGGCCTCCTGTAGGTTTTTAAGTCTATAAAAATCGAAGTGGTAAACAGGACCTTGCGGGCTTTCATATTCATTTACGATAGAGAATGTAGGGCTGCTTACTACATCATTAATGCCCAAAGCTTCACAAAAGGCTTTGATAAAGGTTGTTTTTCCTGCTGCCATTTCTCCTTCAAACACAAAAAAACGATGTGTTTTGGCAAAATCCAATAACTTTTTCGCGGCCATTGGAAGTTGGGCTATCCCATTAATTTCTACTTGCATGAATTATTTAGAGCTGTAAGTCACTATAGGAATGATCATTTCTTCCATTGAAATGCCTCCATGTTGAAAAGTTTCGTTATAGTAGTTCACAAATTGGTTATAGTTGTTCTGATAAACAAAATACTGGTCTTCTTTTGCAAAGATATAGTTCGAGCTGATATTTATCTTAGGCAGTTTAGCCTCGTGTGGATTTTTAATCAGAAAAACTTCTTTAGGATTATAGTTTAGGTTTTTGCCCTGCTTATAACGCAAATTCGTGTTTGTGCTTCTATCGCCAATTACCTTGCTTGGATTTTTTACGCGGATAGTTCCATGATCGGTTGTAATAATAAGTTTGATGCGTTTCTGTGATAATTTCTTAATCAGCTCTAACAAAGGAGAGTGTTCAAACCAAGAGAGCGTTAATGATCGGTAAGCAGCATCATCGTTTGCCAGTTCTCTGATCATCTGCATATCGGTTCTGGCATGAGAGAGCATATCCACAAAATTGAAAACAATGGCGTTAAAATCATTATGCATGAGGTTGTTCGCTTGGTCAAGCAAGTCTTTGCCTTGATCAAAAGTTAAAATTTTATGGTAGCTGAACTTACAGTCCTTTCTAAGACTTCGTTTGATCTGATCGTCTAAAAAAGTCTCTTCATGCAAGTTTTTTCCCCCCTCATCATCATCATTTTGCCATAACGAAGGAAAACGTTTTTCCATATCCAAAGGCATCAGCCCAGAAAAAATAGCATTTCTTGCGTATTGGGTAGCTGTTGGTAAAATGCTCGAATAGGTATCTTCTTCTTCTAGTCGGAAATATTCGGTGATTAAGGGATTGATGACTTTCCACTGATCATACCTGAGGTTGTCGATAAGGATAAAAAATACTGGGGTTGTACTATTGATCAACGGAAAAACCTTCTTTTTTAACAGTTCATTGGAAAATAAGGGGGCTGGACCTCGCCCGTTTACCCAATCTAGATAATGGTCTTCCACAAATTTCGAAAATTGCGTATTCGCTTCAGACTTTTGCATGGTTAAAATTTCATGCATCTGTGGATCATCCAATTTTTCAAGCTCTAGCTCCCAAAATACCAATTTCTTATAGACTTCAACCCATTCATCATAAGTTAATTTGTCATTAAGCGTCATGCCTAGGCGTCTGAAATCCTGCTGATAGGCAGAAGATGTTTTCTCACTAACCAAACGCTTATTGTCAATTAATTTTTTGATCGTTAATAAAACTTGTTTTGGGTTAACCGGTTTGATCAAATAATCGTCAATTTTAGATCCAATGGCATCTTCCATCAGATTTTCTTCCTCGCTTTTGGTAATTAGCACCACGGGGACATCAGAACGAATGTTCTTAATAGCCGATAAGGTCTCCAATCCACTTAATCCGGGCATATTCTCATCTAAAAACACCAAGTCAAAATGTTCTTTTCCAAAAGCCTCTAGGGCATCATTTCCATTAGTAAATGTGCTCACCTGATATCCTTTCTCGTTCAACAATAAAATATGTGGTTTTAGGAGGTTGATTTCGTCGTCGGCCCATAAGATTTTGGTTTCCTGCATTTTGTATCTTTTTTGTGTAAATTAAAATATTAAATAAGCCGATGGCTTTTTTACTGTCGATAAATTTAGCAATTTTTGTACCGTATAATTTATATTTAAGATTTGAACAAAAAGAAAATCGTCAACGACCCGGTTTATGGGTTTATCAATATCCCTTCAGCATTTGTTTTTGATCTCATTTCGCATCCTTATTTTCAGCGCTTAAGATACATCAAGCAGTTGGGAATGACGCATTTGGTATATCCAGGAGCCCTGCATACCAGGTTTCATCATGCCTTGGGCGCTATGCACCTGATGAGTTTAGCCATAGAAGTGTTAAAAAATAAAGGACACCAGATTAGTGAGGAAGAAGAAGAGGCGGCCACTATAGCAATTTTGCTACATGACATAGGGCATGGTCCTTTTTCACATGCTCTTGAATATACAATTGCCCGTGGGATAAAGCATGAAGATATTTCTTCTTTGATGATGGACAAGCTAAATGAAGAGTTTGGCGGTCGATTGACAAAAGCCATCAACATGTTCAAAGGCCATTATCCCCGCAAGTTTTTTTACCAGTTGATCTCGGGTCAGGTTGACCTAGATAGGATGGATTATCTAAATCGGGACAGCTTCTTTACGGGCGTAAGCGAGGGCGTGATCAGTTTCGATCGCATTATAAAGATGTTTAACGTGGTTGACGATCAGCTCGTTGTGGAAGAAAAGGGAATTTATTCTGTAGAGAAATTTCTAATTGCAAGAAGATTAATGTACTGGCAGGTTTACCTACATAAAACCGTTATTGCCGCAGAATTATTGCTGGTGAAAATCTTGGAAAGGGCAAAGGAGCTTTCTACAAGCGGGACTACACTGTTTGCCACACCCGCACTTCAACATTTTCTAAAACATGATATTACCGAGCTCAATTTCTTTGAAAGCGAATATCATTTGCAGCAATTTTCAAAACTCGATGACCAGGATATCTACGCATCGGTAAAGGTTTGGGCTGATAGCGACGATCCGATATTGGCAAAACTTTGCAGAATGCTGAACTCAAGAAAATTGTATAAGGTAGAAATTAGCAATGATGCCCCAGATTTGCAGCGATTCGAACGATTGGCTTTTCAGACTGGGGTTGCGTTAGGCATTGACGATGATGATTTATCATATTTTGTATTTACGGACACGATAAAGAATAGGGCATACAATGCGGCCAGTAGCAACATTAATATTTTAATGAAAAATAATACGTTGTCGGATATCGCTAAAGCATCTGATCTTTCGAACCTCGAGTCGTTAGATAAAACGGTAGAAAAGCATATTCTATGTTATGTTAGAGATATTTAGCACTTTTTAACAAAATAATGATACGTTTTTCTCGTTAATTCGTCTTACCAAATACCTAAGATTGATTATTTGTTCATATCAATTTAACATTTAACTTTGTAAAATGCAATTTACTGCCAAGCAGATAGGCGAATTTTTAAATGGGACCATTGAAGGCGACGAAACCGCTCAGGTTAGTGTGCTTTCTAAAATAGAAGATGGCACTGCTGGCTCTCTTTGCTTTTTGTCAAATCCTAAATACGAAAGCTATCTATACAAAACAGAAGCATCGATCGTTATAGTTTCGAAAGACTTCGAACCATCTCAACCCGTTAAAAGTACTTTGGTTAGGGTTAAAGATCCTTATAGTGCTTTTTCTATATTGTTGGAAAAATACAATGAGACAGTTAACTTGGGAAAACAGGAAACGGGAATACAGCAGCCATCGTTTATACATCCTAGTGCAAAAATTGGGCATAATGTTTTTATTGGGGCATTCTGTTGCATAGAAGAGAATGTGGTTATTGGAGACAACTGTAAGGTTTATCCCCAAACTTATGTAGGGGCTGGCAGTAAACTGGGTAATGATTGTATCATTCATCCGGGCGTAAAAATATATAAGCATTCTATTGTAGGAAATAGGGTAATTATCCACTCAAATACCGTTATTGGAAGTGACGGATTTGGTTTTGCCCCACAATCAGACGGCTCATATAATAAAATCGCACAGATAGGAAATGTAGTAATAGAAGATGATGTGGAGGTTGGGGCAAATACAACTATCGATAGGGCGACCATGGGGTCTACCTATGTGCGTAAGGGAGCAAAATTAGATAACCTGATACAGATTGCCCATAATGTTGACGTTGGCGCCCACTCGGTTGTGGCGGCACAAACGGGCATTTCGGGAAGTACGAAACTGGGCGAAAATTCTGTTATTGGCGGACAAGTGGGCATTGCAGGACATCTTACCCTAGGAAAAGGTACCCAGGTAGGTGCACAAGCAGGGATCAATTTTGATACCGAGGAAAACAAACAGTGGCATGGTAGTCCAGCACAACCTTTAAAGGAGTGGATGCGGGCGACTGTAATATTTAAAAAGTTGCCAGATATGGATAGGAAGGTTAGGGAACTTGAAGCTAAAATAGCAGAGCTTACCGCTGTGATAGAAAAAATGACAACAACACAAACATGATAATGAACGTTAAGCAAAAAACGATAAAAGGAGAGATATCTGTTAAAGGAGTGGGCCTGCATACTGGAGCGAACGTTACTTTAACTTTTTGTCCAGCACCAGATAACCATGGATTTAAGTTTCAACGAGTGGATTTGCCGGGGCAACCAATTATCGATGCCGATTGTGATAACGTGACCGATACGGCTCGTGGCACAACGATTTCACAGGATGGAGCGAGTGTAAGTACGGTAGAACACGTCATGGCCTCATTGGTAGGCATGGACCTAGACAATGTACTGATTAAAGTAGATGGACCTGAAACGCCAATTATGGATGGAAGCTCTATCAAGTTTATCGAAGTGTTAGAACAGGTTGGTACTGTACTACAGAATACGGATAGGGAATATTACACTATTCCGCATAATATCACTTATACGGAGCCAGATAGGAAAGTGGAGATTGTGGCTATGCCACTTGACGATTATAGGTTTACCTGTATGATCGACTATAATTCTCCGGTTTTGGGAAGCCAGCATGCGGGAATTACGGCCATAGAAGAATTCAAAAAAGAAATTGCTTCATGTCGTACTTTTTGCTTTTTGCATGAACTAGAATACCAGTTGCAACATAACCTGATTAAAGGTGGAGACCTAAACAATGCGATTGTAATTGTTGATAAGGAAGTCACCCAAGAAGAATTGGCCCATTTGGCCAAAATATTTAATAGAGAAGAGATTGATGTGGCGCCACAGGGTATTTTAAATAATATGGAGTTGCGTTACCAAAATGAACCTGCCCGTCACAAATTACTGGATATGATCGGTGATTTGGCCTTGGTTGGTGTTCACCTAAAAGGACATATCATGGCCGCAAGGCCTGGACATGCCGCTAATGTGGCCTTTGCCAAAAAAATTAAGGCGGCCATGAGAAAAGAAAAAGGGAAGAAAAAGGTTAACGTTTACGACGTAAATGCCAAGCCGGTATACGATATTACCCAAATTATGGATATCCTCCCACATAGGCAACCCTTTTTGTTTGTAGATAAAGTATTAGAGCTTACTAAGACGCATGTGGTGGGAGTGAAGAATGTAACCATGAACGAAGAGTTCTTTAAAGGACATTTTCCTGGTGCACCTGTTTTTCCTGGTGTTATCCAGATAGAAGCGATGGCACAAACGGGTGGTATATTGGTTTTAAGTACAGTTCCTGACCCTAAAAATTATTTGACCTACTTTTTAAAAATAGATAATGTTCGCTTTAGGGCTCAAGTACAGCCCGGCGATACGATCGTTTTCAGATGTGACTTAATGGAGCCTATACGCAGAGGTATTGCTCAGATGAAGGGCGTAGGAATGGTTGGAGAAAAAGTAGTAGTAGAAGCAGAAATGATGGCTCAAATTGTAAAAGTAAAAGAAAGCGATACCCCAAAATGATACAACCCCTAGCATATATTCACCCACAGGCAAAAATAGCTGATAATGTAGTCGTAGAGCCGTTTGCGGTCATACATAAAGATGTAGAAATTGGAGAAGGAACTTGGATAGGATCCAACGTAGTGGTCATGGACGGAGCTCGAATTGGCAAAAACTGTCGTATTTTTCCTGGATCTGTAATTTCTGGCATTCCACAAGATTTAAAATTTGCCGGCGAGGTGACCACTGCCGAAATTGGAGATAATACGACCATTCGTGAGTGTGTTACCATTAATAGGGGGACCAAGGACAAATGGAAAACCGTTGTGGGAAGCAATTGCCTTATCCAGGCCTATTCCCACATCGCACACGACTGTTTGGTAGGTAATAATTGTATTTTTTCCAATAGCACTACCTTAGCTGGGCATATTACCATTGGCGATTATGTAGTCTTGGCAGGTCTAGTAGCTATCCACCAATTTGTTAAAGTTGGGTCACATGCATTTGTAACAGGGGGATCTTTGGTACGTAAGGATGTACCTCCTTATGTAAAGGCCGCCAGAGAACCGCTTTCTTATGTGGGAATTAACTCTGTAGGGTTGCGCAGAAGAGGCTTCTCTTCAGAGCAGATTAACGAAATTCAGGAAATTTACCGTGTGCTCTTTGTGAAGAATAACAACGTTACTAAAGCGCTTGATATGATCGAAGCAGAATTTCAGCCAACGGAGATCAGGGATGAAATTGTTGATTTCATTCGTAATTCTAATAGAGGTGTAATGAAGGGCTTTGGCTCAGGTAGTTAATGAGCAATGCAGATTAGCCTTGAAAATGTAGGAAGAAGGTTTAATAAGGAATGGATTTTTAGAAGCCTAAGCTATACATTTGATAGCGGGCAACGATATGCTATTCTTGGGCCAAATGGTTCTGGAAAATCTACTTTTTTAAGTGTGGCGTTGGGAAGCTTGACCCCCTCAGAAGGAAAAATCAGATATACCCAGCAAAAAGAGATTGTGCCCGAAAATATTTTCGCCTATATTAGTTTTGCTGCCCCATACCTAGATTTGATAGAAGAGTTTACGCTACAGGAAACCATTGATTTCCATTTTAGGTTTAAGCCATATAGTAAAGGACTTAATGCTGCTGCAGTTTTAGATATACTTAATCTCAGCAAGGCAGAAGACAAGGCATTAAAATACTTTTCTTCTGGAATGAAACAGCGAACAAAACTGGCCTTGGCCTGTTGTGCCGATACGCCTATCTTGATCTTAGATGAACCTACTTCCAATCTG
>Ga0224726_1023_pt1 | contig 12854 bp, 11 predicted proteins | sample IA12soil_B_GH6A_2_FD_161641 | JGI IMG/M metagenome (GOLD analysis project Ga0224726, IMG submission 161641) | Enriched cells from agricultural soil in Iowa, United States - IA12soil_B_GH6A(+) | ecosystem: Environmental > Terrestrial > Soil > Agricultural land | place: USA: Iowa | collected 2017-05-08 | reverse complement strand
TCTGAAACATTTTCAGTGAATATTGCTCCTCCAGCGACAGCTTTTTACCCATTGGAAGGACGAAAATATACATTTTCACAGTCTGAATATACAGGGAACTTATTTTTATCCATTAGTAACCAATTTAGCAACTTAACAGTGGATTCAAATTTAACAGAAATCCTCCAAGCAGAATGGGTAACGTTCATGGGGGAATATGCTCTTAAAGGAAAAATAAGCATAAAGGGATCCGATAACGACCGAAGGCTGACACAAGTCCGCTGCATGATATTTCAAAAAGATCTGCCAAAATTGATTCGGGCACTTGTAACAGCAGATCAGCAATTTCTTAAGAATTATCCGTTACTATTAGATGCACCAATTATGATTCATTTTGATACCATTTTCCCAGAATACAATGGGTCTATTCAGCTTGGGAGTCCTAGACAGTATCTAATGAATCCAATTGTCACATAAAAAACTCTTTGGTTATATCTATGAAAACATAAAAAACATGAAGCAGTCTCGTCACTGTCTCATGTTTTTTATGTTTTCATAGATTATTTTTATATGCCGTGTTATTTTTGAAGTAATAAAAATTAAAAACAACTACAATTTATATTCTACGAGGGAGATCATAATGGAACAATATATACTATCACTGGATCAAGGGACAACAAGCTCGCGCGCAATATTATTTGATCACAAAGGCAAAATCGTTCATAAAGCACAGAAGGAATTTACACAGATTTTCCCAAAGCCGGGATGGGTGGAGCATAATGCAAATGAAATTTGGGGTTCGATACTTGCTGTTATTGCAACCGTTCTTTCTGAATCAGGAATTAAACCAAATCAAGTTGCTGCAATTGGGATAACGAATCAGAGAGAGACAACTGTTGTTTGGGAAAAAGAAACAGGACAGCCGATATATAATGCGATTGTATGGCAATCAAGACAAACTGCCGATATTTGTGAGGACTTAAAAACAAAAGGATACAATGATTTATTCAAAGAAAAGACCGGACTATTAATCGATGCTTATTTTTCCGGTACCAAGGTTAAATGGATACTGGATCATGTAGATGGTGCACGTACAAAAGCGGAGAATGGGGAGCTATTATTTGGTACAATCGATACCTGGTTAGTTTGGAAGCTATCAGGCGGCAAAACACATGTTACCGACTATTCGAATGCATCCAGAACGCTAATGTTTAATATTTACGAATTAAAATGGGATGAAGAATTACTGGAGCTCTTAACAATACCAAAATCTTTACTCCCGGACGTTCGTCCATCATCAGAGGTTTACGCAAAAACATCCGCCTCCCATTTTTTCGGGCATGAGATTCCCATCTCAGGGATTGCAGGCGACCAGCAAGCAGCTTTATTTGGTCAGGCATGTTATCATCCTGGCATGGCGAAAAACACTTATGGCACTGGCTGCTTTATGCTCATGAATACTGGTGAACAGGCAGTTAAATCTCAACATGGTCTATTAACAACAATTGCATGGGGCATTAACGGTAAAGTGGAATATGCTTTAGAAGGCAGCATTTTTGTTGCTGGTTCTGCTATTCAATGGTTGCGAGATGGTATGCGCATGTTTAACGAGTCAAGTGATAGTGAACTATATGCTGCAAAAGTTGAATCTACGGATGGTGTGTATGTGGTGCCTGCCTTTGTTGGTCTAGGAACACCATACTGGGATAGTGATGTGCGCGGAGCGGTCTTTGGGCTGACACGAGGAACAACAAAAGAGCATTTTATTCGTGCAACACTGGAATCACTTGCCTATCAAACGAGAGATGTATTAACGGCAATGGAAGCAGACTCCGGTATTTCATTAAAAACACTTCGTGCAGACGGTGGTGCGGTAAAAAATAACTTTCTAATGGAGTTTCAAAGCAATATATTAGGGGTAAGGGTGGAGCGACCAAAAGTAAATGAAACAACGGCTCTTGGCGCTGCATTTTTAGCTGGTTTATCAGTGGGATTTTGGAGCAATCAGGAACAAATCGCTTCACAATGGCATGTTGACCGTCAATTTGAACCAGATATGACAGTGGCAAAAAGGGAAGAGCTTTATGATGGCTGGAAAAAAGCAGTTCAAGCTGCAAGAGTTTTTAAATAGAATAGAAATACTAGGCATAGATTGAATATTCAAGGAGTACAAATAGTATTAGGAAATAGACATACTAGTTTTTAATTGTGTAGCTGATCGAAAAAGCATGAATAACGAAGTTTAATGCATAAAAATATGTAACTTTGACTAAGTTACATATTTTTACTTTAAATAAAGGATTCTTTATGATATAGTAAATACTACAAATGTAGTAATTGTATTCATTAAGTAATAAATTCCAGAATAACATGTTATTCAATTTGAATGGAATGTGTATATTGTCTATATGTTATATCTTATAATAGCTATTTCAACTGTTTCATTAATCTTCATCAAATGTTATGTTAATTAAATTACTACAAGTGTAGTATTTTTGGGTGATAAACAATGCATATACATTGAGTTAAACAAGAAAAATATTACAAGGGAACGATAATGGTTCCATTTCATTTCACTGTTTATTGACTATACAGAAGCGATTGTCCCTGGTGAATCACTAATGGATAGACCATGAAAATTTTGGGGAATCTATTGAATTGTGTACAACACACTCAATTAAAGAAATAATTCTAGAAATCAAAGAAAGATCCCACTCAGATGACGGAATTATTTTTGCGTGATTGCTGTTAAAAATACTACGTTTGTAGTAATTTGATTCGAGGAGATGGAGGGAAAGTAGGTTGAATAGCAGAGTGGAAAGAAAAAAGAACAAAATTAAACCATATTTATTAACGGTATGCATCACTATGGTTGGGATTGGGGGGATAAGTTTATTCTTATTACTGCATAAAAAAGATAATAGTAGTCAAGTTCAACAAACAGCAGATACATTTATTCGTATTTTGGAAAATAAAGAGTATGGAAAATTGGGAGATGTATTGGAAAAACAATCATATCAATCGGCAGGATATACGTTGAAAGATGTAATCAATAAATATGATCATATTTTTAACGGAATTAATATTCATGACATTCATGCCACTCAAATTAGATTAAAAAAGCTGAATAATGATGACCAAGAATTATCCTATCAGTTAAGCTTTACAACTCCATTAGGAAGATTAAATAACTTACACTACCATACAAAACTAATAAGAACCGATAGTCAGTATACAGTACAGTGGAAGCCCTCATTAATTTTCCCTAGTATGGAAGGCAAAGATAAGGTAGCATTTCACCAATGGAATGCGGAACGAGGAGAAATTACCGATCATCTTGGCAATGGGCTTGCAGTCAATGCCGACTTTAAAGAGGCAGGAATTGTACCAAAAGATCTATCTCAAGGAAATGAAAAAGAAAAAAGGATACAAACCATTAGCCGTCAATTCAATATCCCTGTAAAGGAGATAAAACAGAAACTAAATCAAGGTTGGGTAAAAGATGATTTATTTGTTCCACTTACAATAATGGAAGCAAATAATGCCGAAATAGTACCTGGAATTTCCTATCAAAATACAAAACTTCGTTTTTACCCTTTAAAGGAAGCGGCAGCTAATTTAATTGGTTATATAGGGAAAGTAACAAAAGATGATTTAGATAAGCATACTGATTTAAAAGAAGGTGATATGATTGGCAAAACCGGGTTAGAAAGAGCCTTTGATCAAGAGCTAAGAGGGAAGGATGGAGGAGAGATTATTATTGTCGATGAGAGCGGGGAAAGGAAACAAGAAATTCAAAAGATTGAAAAGAGAGATGGAAAAGATATAAAACTGACCATTGATGCTTACATCCAAATGGAGGCATATAGATATTTGAAAGATAAACCTGGTGCTACTGTAGTAATGAATCCGAAAGAAGGAGGTCTCTATGCTGTAGTTAGTTCCCCATCCTATGATCCAAATAAAATGGTTCAAGGCATATCCGAGCAGGAATATAAAAAATATGCCAATGATAAGAACAAACCATTTATATCTAAATTTTCATTAGGATACGCACCCGGCTCAACATTTAAAGCGATAACCGCTAGTTTTACTAGCAGATACGGCATACGGACAAGGAGAATTATTGATTTCCCCAATACAACAAGCAGCTATGTATACTATTTTTCAAAATGAAGGAAAAATTGTTTATCCAAGATTGCTAGATATGAAAGGTGAAAGAAAAACAAAATCTGTCATAACTAATGCAACAGCAAATGAAATGAAAAAAATTCTGAAAGAAGTGGTAAGTGATCCTAATGGAACTGCCCATTTACTCAATAATCCACAGCATAGGTTAGCTGCCAAAACTGGTACAGCCGAATTAAAAATGCAACAAGGGGATGAGAATAGCTTTTTACTTGCTTTTGATACGGAGCATGATTATTTTCTCCTCCTTTCACTAGTAGAACATTATAAGGCAGGAAGTTCTGCTACCCAGTTAAATAAATCATTCATTGATGAGTTATATGATTATATGCAAAGGCAATAAATGATATCTAGTACATTTTCACCTTATCCTAGGTATATTAACGCTTTCATCAATTGGCTCTTCTTGCTATAATAAATACTACAAATGTAAAATATACGAGGAGGGCCATGATGAAAGAGATTCCTCAAATTTCCGAAGCCGAACATGAAGTGATGAAAGTAGTATGGAAATATGAACCGATATCTACTCCAGAGATAGTGGAAAAGGTATCGCAAAAAATTGATTGGAAACCAAATACTATTCAAACAATGCTAGTACGCTTAGTACGAAAAAAAGTATTACAAACAAGGAAAGAAGGCCGAGCATTTATTTACACATCTCTTGTAAAAGAGAGCGATTATGTCGAGCAAAAAAGCAGATTATTTCTAAAGCAATTTTTTGACGGTACATTAAACTCAATGGTATTAAATTTTATTGAAAATGATCAATTGTCAAAGGAAGATATTGACGAACTAAAGAGTATTTTATCTGAGAGGGATAAAAAGAAAGGAGAAAAATGATGGATGCCATTATACTTCGATTTTTACTAAGTACTGTAGTGGTGTCCCTCCTTATCTTGGCAATTCTTGCAACAAAAAAATTATTTCATAGTCATATGTCGAAGCAAACACATTATAAAATTTGGTTATTTCTTTTTATGCCACTTATTTCTTTTATTTTTCCATGGGATTTTTTACGATGCGGAGAAATGCTTCAATATCTGAAAAGCTTCCTTTTCATGAAGAGTGATACAACATTAAATCATGAAAACCTAGGGAAATTAGATGTTTCCCATTCATCTAATAATGATATACTGCATAATTTCACTATCTCTGTGAACAAGTCAACTCCAGATGTTTTTTATCTTCCTTTTATGGCATTTTGGATTATTGGAATAGCTATTTTCATCGGAGTAACCATTTATGCAAATTTTAAGGTCCAACAAATAAAAAAATCAGCTGTGACTATTAAGGATGAACAAATAAATGAACTGTTAGAGATGTGTAAAGCGGTCGTGGGAGTGAAAAGAAAAATAATTTTACAAGAAAGTTCCCTTATTTCCTCACCAATTACACTTGGAATTATGCAACCTTATATATTCTTACCAACCAAAACAAAAGAAGAATTCTCGTTAAAGGATTTAAAATATGTCTTTTTACATGAATTAAGTCACCAAAAAAGCAAAGATATAGTTACTAATTATGTCATGTGGCTTTTCCAAATAATTTATTGGTTTAATCCTTTAACATGGTTGGCATTAAAAAGAATGCGGATAGATCGAGAACTGGCTTGTGATGTTGCTGTTCTAAATCTCTTAGATGAAAGAGGATATATCGAATATGGCTATACTATTATTCAATTTGCCGATAAAAAACATAACCATGCTTTTGGACAGTTTTCTTCAGGAATTGGAGGAACCAAGAAACAACTTAAACAAAGAATCCAAAGTATTGCTAATTATTCAGGAGATTCTCATGTTTTGAAATGGAAAGGTAAAATAATTTATACCATTTTAGGAATTGTGATGTTGTTCCTTACTTCGCTTTCCTCAGCTATAGCCAGTACAGACAATGTGTACCATTTGAAGGAGAAAAATGTAAAATATGAAGATTTGAGTGCTTATTTTAATGGCTATAGAGGCAGTTTTGTTTTATATGATGCAACAGAAAAACAATATCAAATTTTTAATCGCAAATTAAGTGAACAAAGGATTTCTCCTGACAGCACATATAAAATATATTCTGGCTTATTCGCTTTAGAGACGAACGTAATTTCTCCGAATAACAATGAACAGAAATGGGACGGAACAATCTATCCTTTTAAAAAATGGAATGAAAATCAAACGATAACAACTTCATTAGGAAATTCAGTAAATTGGTATTTTCAAAATCTTGATAATAAAGTAGGAAAAAAGCAATTACAGTATTATTTTCATAAAATAAAATATGGAAATGAGGACTTGTCTGGAGGTATAGATAATTATTGGCTAGAATCTTCATTAAAAATATCGCCAATAGAACAAGTGCAATTATTAAGTAAGTTAGATAATAATGCATTTGGCTTTAATAAGGCAAATGTTCGTACGATAAAAAAGGCAATCTTTATTAAAGGACAAAAGCAAAAGCAACTATATGGGAAAACCGGAACTGGAACAGTAAATGGTAAAGACATAAATGGTTGGTTTATCGGCTTCGTAAAAAAAGACAATAACACTTATTATTTTGCAATTAACATTCAAAATAATAATGGAAAGGCTAATGGAGCGAAGGCTGCCGATATAGCAAAGCAAATATTACATGAAAAACATATTTTCTAATGGCAGTTCTCGGTTAGATGGTGCTTTCTTGACCATATTCTAAAAATGGCGGTCAGGAGTCGTTAGATGTGGTTAGATATTAATGAACAGTTTGGTGGATTACAAACAAATGTTCGTGGTGTGAAAAACAAACAGTAGTAGATTAGTTGTTTAATGTACAGCTACAAATCCATACATTAGTGCAAATAGGAAAATAAATGTTAAAATAGCACCTAAAATAGTTTGATTATGAGTGCTTTTCCCATCCTTTAAGTTCTTCAAAAAAGAAGTGAAGGTTAAAAACAATAAAACTCCTAATGATGGAATTACAAACAAGAAGAAAATTAACATTAATCGACCACACCCTTACCATTTTTTGTATATTACTTAAATTGTAGTATATCATAGTTTTGTAGTGCAAAAACAACAAAATTTACGGAAACAGCCTTTCAAAAAGTAACACCCAAAAGAGTACGACTCTTTTGGGATAATTTTTAAGTTAATTACTACAATTGTAGTAATTTGGAGGGGGTGATAAAACCCATCTATATTGCAAGAAAAATTTATTAGAATAACAAAATATTTGAAGGAGTGATCATGTTGAAAAATTTAAAGGTGCTAAAAATCGGGTTGTGTGTTGGACTACTAGGTATAAGTCTCTTCGCAGGCGGATCTATACTAACGGAAGCAAAGGACAAAGTAATCCAAACAAAAACTACAGAACACGCAATAAATCAAAAGTTCGTTCACCTTGAGAAAAAATTTGATGCACGACTCGGTGTCTATGCTATTGACACTGGAACAAAACGAACTATAGCATATCGATCTGACGAACGATTTGCTTACGCTTCCACTTCCACCTATAAGGTACTTGCAGCAGGCGTTGTGCTGCAGCAAAATTCAATTGACCGTCTCGACGAAGTTATCCATTACAGCAAAGATGACCTTGTTTCATACTCGCCAATTACAGAACAGCATGTTGATACCGGGATGACTCTAAAGGAAATCTGCGATGCGGCCATTCGTTATAGCGATAATACAGCAGGGAACCTTCTGTTAGAGAAATTAGGCGGGCCAAAAGGTTTCGAAAAATCATTACGTGAGATTGGCGATACTATCACCAGATCTGATCGTTTTGAAACGGAGTTAAATGAAGCAACACCAGGAGATTTACGAGATACAAGCACTCCTAAGGCACTTGCGAAAAGCCTTAAAGCTTTTACAGTCAATAATGTACTCCCAAGCGACAAACGTAGGATTCTTACTGATTGGATGCGCGGCAACACTACCGGTGACAAACTTATTCGCGCAGGTGCACCTAAAGGCTGGGCGGTAGGAGATAAATCAGGAGCAGGAAGCTACGGAACTAGAAATGACATTGCTATTGTATGGCCGCCTCATAAAAAGCCAATTATTATTGCAATTTTGTCCAGTCACAAAACAAAGGATGCAACTTATAACGATGAACTTATAGAGAATGCAGCTAAAGTAGCTCTCAATGCTTTTAAGTGATTTATAAATGATCACGTAGAGGCGACTTTAAATAGCAGTGTATTATAGTTTTAGAAAATTAATATAATAGTAAGCATAAAGATATTATGTAAACTAAGGTATGAAGTGCAAATGAATTGAATTAGAAGTAACATTAGTAAAACTATGAAAGAAACCGGGAAAGAAAATAAATTTTTATAGCGTATAGTTTAATAATCAAATCTATTTTGAGAAAAACTATATGGATTGATAAATTAAATTGTATAACGAAAAAAATTTTAGGTGCAGTTCACAAATTTCATTCTGTCTCATTATTTAAAGTAATCTTTTGATATGAGACAGAATTCTTTATTTATCCGTTGCTTCCTATAATATATATTATGTAAACTAGAATTTTTTGCGTTATATAAAGGGCTATCCCCTATAGTTCCTATAATATCTATACTTGTGAAGGTTCCTTCGGTACTTTACTGATAATTTTTTGGATTATTCATGTGAACGATATCCTTCTTTTTGAACTTGAGAAAAATTACTCATCGCATAAGATTGGCACTTATGAATATAATTTAAAGCAATTTTTATCCTTTTTAGAGGATCATACGTGTTCCACAGAGCTTTGCTATTATCAAAGCCCAAGTTTACCGGTTTATTTAGCACCAACTAGGAAACGGCAAACAACAGCCACGATCCATCAATCGGAAAATTTCTTGTTTAAAATCTTTCACCAAATACTTGATACAAATGGCATTGAAATACCATATACATAAAAAACACCACTTTATCTTTTTGCGGTGTTTTTCTTTAAAATATATAATTTCTTACTAAACTAAGGCATCCTTTAGTTTAGTAAGAGATTTTTTTACAATCTATCTTGATGTAACTTCAAATGGAAAAGCATAGAACACTAGAGGATTTCGTTGGGAATAATTATTTTTCAGTTGCTGTAATTCCCATTGAAATAGAAATTCTGTTCCAACTGTTAATTTGATTAATTATAAGAACAAGATCAACATACTGTTTTTCGTCATAATGTTTCCGAACTCTATGATAAAGCTCTTCAGGAACTCGTTTTGTTGGAATTAAGGTCACATGCTCTGTCAACTCTAAAGCTACTTTTTCTGCTTCTGTATAGAATTCACACTCTTGCCAAGCACTAACACAGTATATTCTTTGTTCTGTTTCACCCATTTTTCGAGCATCTGCTGTATGCATATTCAAACAATATGCACAGCCGTTTATTTGAGAAGCCCGAATTTTTATAAGTTCACGAAGTTTACGGTCGATTCCTGTAGTTTTCGTATACTTTTCCATTTCCCTCATTATTTTAAGTGCTTCTGGTGCTACATTGTAATAATCAATTCGTTGTTCCAACTTTATTTCCTCCTTTTCCCCTTTAAAATGAAATTCAGATGCTAATCATGGACTATATTAATCGCCGATTAATATAGTCCATGATATATGTTGTAATTATTTTTGTCAATTTATATGATATATCCAAAAGATATTTCTTTAATTTGACTAACACTCGAAATACTCATAAGATACAATTTGTAACCCCTTAAATTTAAAAGCAGGTGAGTTTATATGCAATATAGTGTCGGAGTTGAATATGCTTTACATTGTCTGGTTTATTTAATTGATGCTCCTTCCAATGAAAGTATTGGGATAAAAGATTTGGCAGAATTTCAAGGACTTTCTGAGACATTTCTTTCCAAGGTTTTCAGTAAATTATCTAAGGCAAACATTGTAATTTCAGTCCCTGGTGTAAAGGGCGGATATAGGTTATCTAAGCCCCCGGAAGATATTTCCTTTTGGGATGTAATTGAAGCAGTTGAAGGACCTAAGCCTATTTTTCAATGTAAAAATATTAAAGACAATGGATATTTGTACAGAGAAGGTTGTTGTTCAGCACCATCTTCTTGCACCATCAATTTGGTTATGCTCTCTGCGGAAAAACAAATGCGTGATTACTTGCGTAAGAAAACACTGGCATGGTTAAATGAAGAGCTTGATCGTGACTTGTCCAAACAAGTACGCGAAGAGACACGGAAATATTTTTCGAAGAGCAACAAATAAAAAAGCCTCTCGTAAAATTCCAAAATCAAAAGGAATTTAGAGAGGTTTTTCCTTGTTCAAGGTAAATGTATCTTTAAATTTTCTATTAATAACTACACTACATCCTTAACTATCCTGCCCCTTTTGTCGAATAAAAAAGCCACCAGATTGGTAGCAGGATCTTTAACACTCTTCCACCCGTTAGTTCAATGCTTTAGGAGAACCAACAACAAAACTTTTCAGGTTGTCTCTAAAACCATTAATGGACATTCCTACACGCCACCAGTTTACGGCGCAGAAATATAGGTAGTTAGTTAAATACATTATTTATTTCATTTTGCTAACAGGGACTTTAAATAGGAATAACAGTCCTACAATCATTAGTACTGAGAGTCCGTAGGCTAATAATGGCTTTTTATAATGGAGCCGTATAAAAGGCATTTGCACAAGATAAAAAATTACAGACCACCCGAAATTCCAACCATTATGGTAACTCATTAAACCCATTTTGTGGTTTACTAACTCTACGAAAGATAAAAGGGTCACCCAGAAAATGATCCAGGCAACCTGTTTTGCCCATCCAATTGGATACCGTCCTAAATATATAAATACAATAGATGGATAAGAAAGAAACGTTACAAGCAGGTTGTTAAGAGTATGATTCGGAATAATATCAGTAGGATCATATTCCCACATCGGATAAATATATGTAAGAAAGTTATATAACAAGTCCAGTAGAATAACAAAGAGAAAGGTGGACTGATACTTCTCCCAATTCCTCCAATCTCCCCAACGCCATGCTGCAAGAATCCATAACATCATGCGAAAAATAATGTACATTTGCACCATCCTATTAAGAATAAAAACTAGCCATTATATTATGGCTTATTTTTATTCGAAATATTAGTTCCGATTCGCGAGTATTCTCAGTATTTTATAGTATGTTACTTTTGAGGTTTACACTTGCATCTATGGTTGTATTTTATCTCGTAAGGATATTTTTGAAGCAAAAAGACTGATAGTCATTCGGCACTCAATTACAAAATTTTGCCGTTTTACTACCGGATTCCGTGTCTTCCCCAATTATTATGCGAACAATATCCCCTTTTTTTCGTTGATTTTAGAAGCCGTTTCTATTCCACCTTTCCGAAAGATTCATTTGATAGGTTGATTTAATCAGTATTCTTAAAGTAATAGCCTCGTCCTTTTGTAAAGAAAGAAAATGTTCGAGATTCCGTCATGAATTTCGAATTAATCGACTAAAACATAAACTATATTCAGTATTCCAAAATCTATCTGCTTTCATATCTTCCACTATTTTTTCAAAAAGCGGAATAATTTCTTCTGATTTTTCCACAGAGTTAACTTGTACAAACGTATTCTCATCACTTCTACCTTTCTCTGTACAAGGATAGATTTGAATAATATAAGGTTGCTTGTAAAAATAAGTATTAAGTGCTATTTCTACAAACCAGTGTGTTGCATATGGGTAGTAAGTATACCCATCATTTACAAATTTCATTTTATCTTTTTCTCCCATTGGGACAAGTGCATAAGCTATTTATTTTGTTCCTTTTCTTCTATGTTTTTGTCGTTTAGCTCGCTTTAATAAATCATATCTATTCCCCAATTTATTCTTTAATCTTTTTTTCATTATTATCTCCCCAATAACAATATTTTATTATTAATTTTAACAGTACTGTTAAGATTAATAATGTGTTGATTTTATTTTGTAAACACTGATAACTTAATTCCATTAGGGGAAATATTTTTTTGAAGAAAGGTTGCTTTTAATAATCAACCTGTTTACAGTTTCATTAGTGCATCAAAGTTTAATTTGGTTTCGCTTCCATTCAATAGAGTTCGGGAGCAATAATACCCATAGCCTCTTCAACGTTAGACTTTGAAAGATTGTATTCAGGCACCACTTTTTTACATGCAGTAAATCCCACTAATATTTCCTAGAAGGAAGTTGAGTTGGACATCCTGTTTTTAATTTAACCTTTTTTTATCTTTACTTGTTATTTCAATTTTATAATGGTCATCTTTAATAACTTTATTAATTATTGGAGAGGAAAGAAATTCTCGAATTTCTTGTTCGATAACTTTTGCTTTTTCTTTTGCACTTGGATTATCTCTCAGAATGTCTAATTGAACATATAATCTAACATTGTCATTAATGGAAGAACCAAAGGAATTAATAGGATATTCTTTGTAATTGAGTAATACTTCATTAAGAGTAGAAATAATATCCGTCCACCTATCTTTCCTTTCCAGATTATCAATCTTAAATGTATTAAATGATATTTTAAAAGTTCCTACATCAAAAGCGTCTCCAACCTCTTTTACTATTTGAATAATGTCATTTTTTCTTGTTTTATAATCTCTTTCGGGAATAACTAACGTTAATTCTGCTGGTTTTGGTTTTGTCTGGTATTGATTGTATTTTGTATCAAATCCTGCTTCTGCCATTTTCTTCGATATTTCTATAATAAAATCACTATTTTCTAAAGGATAATCTGT
>Ga0224726_1021_pt1 | contig 13277 bp, 10 predicted proteins | sample IA12soil_B_GH6A_2_FD_161641 | JGI IMG/M metagenome (GOLD analysis project Ga0224726, IMG submission 161641) | Enriched cells from agricultural soil in Iowa, United States - IA12soil_B_GH6A(+) | ecosystem: Environmental > Terrestrial > Soil > Agricultural land | place: USA: Iowa | collected 2017-05-08 | reverse complement strand
TGTAATATTTTTAAAGGCTTTTTGTCATTCCATCCCTTTAAAGCTAGCAAGAGTTCTGCCATTTCTTTTCTTGTAAGGTGAAAAGTATCCATCTTTTAATCTCCAGTTCGATAAGTTCTTATGAACTTAGCTTATGATTTTTTAGAAAAAAAGTCAATTACAGCTAGGAATTAATGAATTTACACTTGATTTTTTAATTAAAAGTTCATATAATAAGTTAATAGGACCTAATCTAATGATAGATTTCTTTTGTTAGGGATATATTAAAGGAGAAGAATGTAAATGTTAAAAAAATTAATTGCAGTAGTGACAGCTTTCACATTTGCCTTTACCATTTTAGGACTAGGGTTTTCACATGATGCTTCTGCGAAAGGATATCGATCGATAAAGAGATCTTATACACCGCCGACACATCAATATCAAAAACCAAACAATAGCCAAAGTAATTCGTATAACTCAACAACAAAAAATAATAATACGAAATCCTTTTTCTCGAATAAGTCCTATTCAAATGGCAGTAAGGGAAGTTTTGTTAAAGGAATGCTATTAGGTGGATTAGGCGGCTATTTAATGGGACATATGTTCGGTTCCACATTTGGAGCTTTTGGAAATGTTCTGGCGCCAATATTCAATATCATCTTCTTTATCATCATTTTGATGGTCATTTGGAGAGTATTTAAATTTTTGCTAAGGCCAAGAAGGTATTAATAAATGGAAATAATAAAAATAGATGAGCAAGAAATAGTAAATGCTATATGTGTATTCACCGCAAATAAAAGAGGAATTACCCCGGAAGCAGTTTATGTGGAACTACTTTTTGATGATGTCGAAGGATATTCTGCTGAAGTTGAAGTAAATGGTCAAACAGAAATAATATCAGAAGCAAGAATGGTCGAGGCTTTAAGAAATTGGATCGACTTAGAATATAATAAAGACCCCTTTTCTGTAGGTGTTCGCTTAGATTTACATGAAGGGGAAGGCATCGTAGCCTACATTAGTTAAACACAAAAACCAAGCTGGATTACTCTGGCTTGGTTTTTTCTATGGACGAGAAACTTTTTTGGGATGAAGGGACAGGTACTTTGTCCCATATTAGTGGTAGGATTGTAACAATAGTAATAAAATTTAAAATAAACTTGAAATAAAGAAATAATTTGTAATAAAATGGTCATAATAGGAATTTTATATAAAAGTAGGAGGGAAGTCACATCAACTGGTAAATTATACTCGCTTATAAAAAGCCTCTTAGAAATTGTCCTCTAAAGTTAACCACATCATTCGTTCTACTAAAAAAACTTTCCAATTAAAGTGATTTAGACACAATTCGAACAATGATATTAAAATATTTTTTTATTCCAAGGGGGAAGAAGCTGCTTCGTTTTACCTATATTATTGCTGCTTCTTTTAATAGCATTAACAATCGCAATCCTTCGCATGAATAAATAAAGGAGGGGAATACGATGTTTCGTTTTATTTGGCAAAATTGGTGGCGTCATAAGGAACGCTTCATTTTACTCCTTGTTGGTGCCTTAATTGTCAGTTCCGGGTTAAGTTATCTTGTCGGTCTATCGCAATCTAATAAAGGGACAGTTGAACAAACGTTGGCAAAACATTGGTCTGCTTCTTATGACATTGTAGTCAGACCGCCAGATTCTCGCAGTACTACAGAAGTAAATCATTTACTGGAACCTAACTATTTGAGCGGAATTAGCGGGGGGATCAGTGTTGCTCAATATAAAAAAATTAAAGAAATTGAAGGGGTGGATGTAGCTGCTCCAATTGCAATGATTGGATATATAAGATTGGGATTTAAGTTTCCTAAAAAGGTTCCTCTTACTGAAAGTGGATTATATAAGTATAGCGAAAAAGAAGTGACGGACAACGGTGTTACTAAGAAAATACATACTAATTCTTTTTTCTTTCCTGTCGGTACTTTTGACCCCTATGATCGAAATGTAAATCATCCGTTTGAATACGGTGTAATTGCTTATAATGGAGAATTATCTTTAGTTAATTCACTCTTAATGGCTGGAATTGACCCGGAACAAGAAGCAAAATTAGTTGGATTAGATAAATCTATCCTTAATCAAGGTTATAGCCGCTATTTTAGCTCCTCCGATAAATCAACTATAAGAACGGAGGAGATTGATAGTATAGGAGATTCAAAAGCTTTTAAACGTACCATTCCCGAAATCCCGATTATTGTAAGTAATCAACCGCGAGTGAAGAAAAGTATAACCTACACTATACAAGCATTAGATGTACCTTTTGATACTGTCACAAAAGCGAACAAAACAATGGAAAAAGTAAAGAAAAACGGAGGTGAGAAATACTTAAAGACATTACCTATAAATGAAAAAGGTCCAAAATATGAATTTACATTTTCACCGGAGCAAGTTTACAAAACAATGATGAAGGAAGTAGCCGGAATTGACTTTGACTCAAAATATGTATATATGGCCAGTAGTTCTAGCGATACTGTTACCATCTCAGATAAGCCAAGTATGCTCGGATATAAAAAAATAAAAAGTCCTTTTTCAACAAAATGGCCATATGCATTTGACTTAAAAACTTATAAGGATCCTAACCTGAAAACAAGCATTTTTCGACCATACAATGGATTTATCGTTGATTATGGCGGTGGCGACGAGTGGATTAGTGTAGATCCCAAATGTATTGGCACATATGATCCGAGTAAACTAAACGTTCCTCAAGATCCTCTGACACAGCTGCCAATGGAAACATATCGTCCTGCATCGGCACAGCTTGTTTTGGATAAGGATAAAAATCCAGTGAACCCACCAAAAAGTTTGCTTCCAACAGATGGTGCTTACGATCTCTTAAGTCAACCTCCATCTATATTAACTACTATTGATGCAGCAGAAAAGATTGTAGGGAAGAAGCCTATTTCCGCGATTCGCCTTAAAGTGGCTGGTGTGAAAACTTTAAATGATAAAAGCCAGCAAAAGCTTGAAAGTATCGCAAAGGAAATTCGCGATAAAACTGGATTGATTACCGACATCACTTTGGGTTCATCACCACAATCGGTTCTAACACATGTACCAACAATTAATGACCAAAAAGAAATGGGATGGATTGAACAACCATGGGTTAACATTGGCTCAGCCTATACCATTTATCATGAAACTCAAGTAGGATTTTCAGGAATAATTGCTAGTGTTATGGTAGTTGCCATTGTATATGTGTTGGCATCCGGTCTCGTTTCTCTGTATGCAAGGCGAAAAGAGTTTGCTGTATTGCTAGCAATTGGATGGAGACCTAATCAAATTACTAAGCTATTATTTTTAGAATCTACTATATTAGGAAGCTTTGTAGCTATCGTAGCATGGTTGATTTTAGGATGGGTTCTCATAATGAAAGGAGCGGAAACTTCTGCCTTACGCTTTATTTTAGCCGGATTGTTTGGACTTGTCATTTACTGGTTAGGTGCAATAGGACCTGCATATTTAGCAAGTAGAATCAATCCTTATGAAGCAATGAGGACTGGAGAAATTTCTTCGACAGCCCATCGTTTTATTAAATCAACAGGCAGTATTTCCATGTCATTTAATCACTTTTTAGGAAAATGGAAGCGCTCTGTCTTATCCATAGTAGCAATGGCATTACCGACAGCGTTGCTAAGTCTGTTTTTGTTTATTACTTTTAAGCTAAAAGGCGTTATGTATACATCATGGTTAGGGGAATATGTTGCAATGCAGATTGGCACTTCCCATTACATTGCGATGGGAGTGGCGTTTGCAATTGCCATCTTAACAACTGCGGAAATAATGTGGCAAAACATTTCGGAACGGATACCAGAGATTGCACTTTTAAAAGCTGTTGGGTGGCAAAATTCTTCCATTAGAATGTTAATTTATCGGGAGGGTGTGTTTAATGGAATCATTGCAGGAATATTGGGGTTAGGTCTTTCATTCCTTATTATGTTGGGTATGTACAAACAATCTCCGACCGAGCAAATTTGGTTCTTTTTAGCGACAGGTTTAATACCGGTTTTTGCTGGAGTATTAGGTGTTATAATTCCCGCAGAAAGGGCAGTTCATATCCAACCAGCCCAAGGTGTTTTACACTCATTTTCCAATAAGAGAAGGACAGAAACTTGGTTTAAGGCGCTTTTTGCTGTACTCTCTATCCTCCTGCTTACTGGTTTGGTCATGGTAACGATACGTTTAATGTCATAATGATTGTTTAGAGAGGAGGTAAATATGTTGAGACTAGTGATTCGTCTTCTAGGAAGTTTATTACTTTGGTGCTGCATCTCTATAATTCTCGTATTAATAATTTTATTTCCTAGAGATACAGGTACGTATCGAGATGATAGTAATCGGGACGTCATGTATTATCAGTTTAAATGGGAAAGTTATAAAGAAAATATTAGGAATTATTTGGATGTTGTAAAGAAATATAAAGGTTTAGGCAAAACAGATCGAGATCAGCCTGTAGAAACGGAACTGAAGTATTATTTCAAAAAAAGCATTATTATATTATTGCCTGCATTGTTGCTGAGTATTTTTATGGGGATTTGTAAAGGTATTTTAGATTATAAGTTTCGCGGAAAATTTGGCCGCTTTTTTTGGAGAGGAGCAACATGGTTGGGGCAATCTGTACCGGATTTTTTTCTTATTTTTCTAGTACAGACATTGCTGTTTATTGGCATGCGGCATGGATTGCCAAGGATTGATATGTACGGCGATGACAAGCTTTCCAATGTACTATTGGCAATCTTTTTCTTGAGTATGTATCCTGCCTTTGTTATTGCCAGATATACTTGTCAGGCCATGGAAGAAGAGGAGGAACAAGATTATATCAAAACAGCCAGAGCAAAAGGAGTACCGGAACGAGCAGTGTTAATGAGGCATATGCTTAGAAATTGTTTGCCTAAATTGCACCAGCATTTTATGGTTATTGTATTAACGTTACTTTCTGGAATGTTTGTTGTAGAACTTTTAACCTCGTATCATGGTATAGGTACACGCTTAATAACAGCGATGCATATCAAGTATTCAATAATGCCTGGCGAACCCCTGCCGATTGATACCTCTGCAGTAATCGGATTTAGTTTACTAATATTAGTAATGCTATTAATGGCCCAGTGGTTGGAACAAATAATAGCCTACATTCTTAATCCGAAGAGAAGGAGGATTAGGCTATGAGAAAAATTCCATCGTTATGGATAGGGATCATAGGGTGTGGATTTTTTGCGATTATTTTCTTCTTTGGACCATATTTACCAAAAGTTGATCCAGAAGTTCCCACTCATCCATATGTAGTTGGCCCGAAAAGCAATTTAGATTATATGATGCCTCCTTTCCCTCCAAATTCTCAGTTTATATTGGGCTCGGATAAACAAGGCAGGGATATTTATAGTGCGTTAATAATGGGTACTCGCAGTACATTAGAAATTGTCATATCTGTTTCACTTATCACTTTTTTACTCGGTATTCCTTTTGGTGTTGTAGCAGCACATTGGAGGATTGTAAAAAAGATTTTACACGCATGGAACTATTTATTTTCAAGAATTCCTGTATTTTTATGTATGGTATTCTTATCAACCATTCCTTTCTTTGTTTTTACTCCAAATCGGCCGTTTTGGCTAATGGGTTATTTGGTTATCTTTGAGTTAGGAAAAGTTGGAGAAGTTGTTCGCAAAAGTGTGGAGCTAATCCAAAAAAGCACCTATTATGAGGCAGGCATCTTAGCTGGCACAAAACGATTTGGCTTATGGAGAAGGTATTACTGGTCTGGGTGTTATCCGCAATGGCTAGCGTATTTTATCCAACATATCGGAAGTATATTATTTCTCTTAGGTCAACTTGGTCTATTCGGAATTTTTCTTTCCCAAGTTTTTGTTCATCCAGAAATGTCGCCTAAATTTGAATTTCAAAACAATGCCTTAGTTTGGCCTATGTTTTTATTTGATGTAATAATTGATTTTGATGCTTTTCCATGGGTACCGCTTTATGGTTCATTATTTATTACCCTTTCTATGTTTTTCTTTGTTTCTTTGGGCGAAGGAATTTTGGAGTATCACTTAAGGAAACAAAGAGGATTAATTGTACAGAGAAGACCATTTTTATTTCGATCTCAAAAGTTTAGCACTAAACAACAATCGGCATCCAATTTTAGCGTTTTGCTGGAGGAAAAAGGCAACTCGATTAAAGATTTAATCGTATTAGAGGACATTTCAAAAGATTATCCTGGGGACGGAGTTATAACGAAAGTATTAGAATCGATTAATATATCATTTGAAAAAGGAGTTTTTACAACAATAATTGGGCCATCAGGGTCCGGAAAATCAACTCTATTAAGCTTAATTGGTGCACTTGATAAACCAACAAAAGGAAACATCTATTTTGAAAGAGAGATTATTACAAATTTAAAAAATAGACGACTAGCAAATTTTCGTTTTGAAAAAATCGGGTTTATCTTTCAGCAATTTCACCTATTGCCAACTTTGACTGCGATGGAAAATGTAATGTGTCCATTGTTCACTAGAAAAGTGGATTACAGCAAAAAAGAGCGGGCGATTGAACTTCTTGATGAAATGGGTTTAAAGGATAAAGTTCATGCACTGCCCTCGCAGCTTTCTGGCGGACAACAGCAAAGAGTGGCGATTGCAAGAGCACTTGTTCATCGTCCGGAGTGGATTTTAGCTGATGAACCAACGGGTAATTTGGATTCAGAAAGCAGTAAGATTGTATTTGACTTACTAAAGAAATTAAACAAAGAGAATGGAATTGGAATAATTTTGATTACACATGATCCGAATTTAGCAAAACAAACAGATAGAATTGTGGAGATAAAGGATGGAAAAATTGTTTCCGATACTCTACAAACCTGCAAGGAAGACATCGTAGGTTTATAAAATAATTTCCAAGCATTGCTTGGATTTTTATTTGGGAATAACATTTTTCTAATAATTTAAGTTAGTTTTTAACTTTCCCTTTACTCATTTAAACTCTTAAAATATTTGTAATAAATGTAAAATTATTTAAAAATAACTTGCAATTATAAAATAATTTGTAATATTATGGACATACAAAAATAAGACCTTGTGCTGTTTTGAGAGGGTGAATCTATGAAATTAGTTTTACGATTAATGGGCAGTCTTTTACTATGGGTATGTATGGCTAGTGTTCTTATAATGATTGTGCTGCTTCCAAGAGATACCCAATCCCATCGTGAGGGGACATTAGACGTTATGTCCTATCATTTTACTTGGGAAAAGTATAAGCAAAATATTACCAATTACTTTGATGAAGTGAAAGCAGAAAAAAGTTTAGGAATCACAAAGTTTGATCAACCTGTCGAGGTCGAATTATCTCTCTATTTTAAGAGAAGTATTGTAATACTTGTTCCAGCACTGCTTTTAAGTATTCTCTTGGGAGTTGGAAAGGGGGTTTTTGATTATCGCCATCAAAGTAAAGTGGGACGTATTTTTGGAAAGGGATCCACTTGGTTAGGACAATCCGTTCCAGATTTCTTCCTTATTTTCCTAGTTCAAACAATATTATCTATCGCAATGCGACATGGCTTTCCACGTTTAGATATGTATGGTGATGAGGAATGGTACAATATCTTTTTTCCTATTTTCTTTTTAAGTATGTATCCTGCTTTTGTTATAGCGAGGTATACATCTCAGGCTTTGGAGGAAGAAGATGAACAGGACTATATCAAAACCGCCAAGGCAAAAGGGGTTCCGGAAAGAGTTATCCTTTGGAAACATATTTTAAGAAATGCAATGCCGAAGCTACTGCAGCATTTTATGCCTATTGTCCTCACCTTATTGTCTGGAATGTTTGTAGTGGAATTTTTAAGCTTGTATCATGGAATTGGTTCAAGATTAATCAATGCAATACATATACGATATTCTATTATGCCTGGAGAACCTTTACCAATTGATGTACCTGCAGTCATCGGTTTCAGCCTTTTAATAATGGTGATGTTATTAATAGCACAATGGATGAATCAAATATTTGATTTTCTGTTAGACCCAAAAAGAAGGGGGAGTCATGAATGAGAAAAATTCCTTCTTTATGGATTGGCATAATTGGATGTACAATGTTTGCAATCTTTTTCTTTTTCGGACCATACTTACCAAAGGTTGATAAAAATGTCACACCTCACAGTTATGTAGTTGGACCAGAGAGCAATCTAGATTTCATTCTTCCACCATATGTACCTAATAAGGACTTTATTTTAGGATCTGATAAAAAAGGCAGAGATATATACAGTGCTTTGATTATGGGGACGAGAGGAACATTATCAACTGTTTTTTCCATCTCGGTGATAACCTTTCTAATAGCAATTCCATTAGGTGCTGCAGCTGCCCATTTATCGTTTTTTCGATATATTTTGCAAGGGTGGAATTATTTATTTTCCCGTTTGCCTGTGTTCTTCTATGTCATTATTATTTCGACGATTCCGTTTTTTATTTTTTCGCCACATCGTGCAGTATGGATGATAAGTTTTCTTATTATTTTTGAGTTAGGGAAGGTTGGCGAAGTAGTATATAAAAGTGTAAAGCTTATTCAGAATACAACCTATTATGAAGCAGGTATATTGGCCGGGTCTAAACCAATTGGTTTATGGAAACGTTATTATTGGCCGAACTGCTATCCACAATGGGTTGCTTATTTTGTACAGCATATTGGGAGTATGCTTTTTTTTACTCGGACAATTAGGGATATTCGGTATTTTCATTTCGCAGTCATTATCCCAACAAGGTAGTCCTGCTTATTCTATTGATAACACTGCATTAGTATGGCCAATGTTTTTATTCGACGTATTAATCGATTTCGATGCATTTCCTTGGGTTCCGTTATTTGGTTCTATGTTTATTACATTGTCCATGTTTGTATTCGTTTCTCTAGGGGAAGGAATATTAGAATATCATTTACGAAAACATCGAGGTCTAATTGTGCAACGAAAACCATTTTTATTTCGCTGGAGAAAGCAAGAAAAATCCATTTATAAAGAAGATAAACATAACGAAGCAGGCTAAATCCAAGGATCTAAGATTCTTGGATATTTTTTTTCGAAAAACGTATGATTTTATGATAATGAAACAACTTAATCTTTAGGGATATCTTTTTGTATTCAAGAATAGAAAGGATGAAATGGGATGGATGTTACACTGGGTTATTTACGTGAGACACTGTCGAATCACCTTAACCGCGATGTCGGGAAGCAAATCTATAAGAAGCTTTTACACCACCAATACAAAAACGAGGGTGATTTTGTTAGAGACCTAAATGACGGGGAAATGGCCTTTTTAAATACGATTTTGGAAAAAGAATTAAGATATGCAATGGAAGAACAGGATGAAAAAAGAGTTAAAGAATTAAATGAGGTATACGAACTTTTATAATAGGCGGTGGAAATAATCGGAGCTATAGAAAGAAATGGTTATTTATTCGAACCTGAATTTAGTGTAATCAGCCAGAATGGTGCTATCCATGTTTCTCATAATGGCCGGTTTATCGAGGAAATTAGATTCGATTTTTTCAGGAAAATATCCGGAGCATGCGAAAATTGAAGCATTAGTAGACAAATATTGTGAAGAGCACCAAATTTAATTTACGATAATTTAATTATGTAAATTAAATTCTATAGTTAATAATAAAATTATTATGTAAACAATAATTAAAAGATCCACGTCTGGATCTTTTTCTTTTATAGGGAAATTCAACGATTTTTTCTACTATTCAAGAGGAGTGAAATCTATTAAAATTAGCTTATAGATTGATAGATTTCATTTGAAGGGTGGACTAGATATTGAAAAAAGTACTCTATTCTATATTTGTAAGTTTCCTTATTTTTTCAATATTCACCCCGGTATCGAAGGCTGAGATGAAGACAGATAAAGTGATTGTTGTTTTTAAAGATAAGATTGATAAGAAGACAATCGATCATGTGAATGGAAAGATTGATCAGTCCTTCCATAATGTTTCAGCTGTTTCCGTAAAAATTCCGAGCGAGGATATTGCATCATTAAAGAAACGTAAGAATGTGTTAGCTGTAGAACAAGATCATAAAGTGAAAATAGCTGGTCAGTGGACAGATTGGGCTATAAAGGATGTAAAGGCTCCACTTGCCTGGAAATCAAATTATACAGGCAAAGGTATTAAAGTGGCTGTTCTTGATACTGGGATATCGAAACATGATGATATACATGTTGCAGGGGTAGTATCATTTGCTTCCTATACAAAATCCTACTCTGACGATAATGGACATGGAACCCATGTTGCCGGTATTATCGGTGCTAAAAATAATGATATTGGAATTGTTGGAGTCGCTCCAGATGCCAGTCTATTTGCAGTAAAAGTACTAGATTCTGATGGAACCGGGTATTTATCGGACATTATATCTGGGATTGACTGGTCTATCAAAAACCATATGGATATAATTAATTTAAGTTTTGGAACTAAAGAGAAATCAGTTGCACTGAAGCAAATAGTAGATGAAGCATACAATAAAGGCATTTTGGTAGTAGCAGCTGCAGGGAATGGAGGAAATACTTCAGGTACGGGGGATACTGTGCAATTCCCCGCGAAATACCATTCTGTAATTGCTGTTGGAGCCGTTGACCATAAAAATCAGCGTGGAACTTTTTCTGCAACAGGTGCTGGTTTAGAGGTAGTAGCTCCTGGAGTGAATGTTTTAAGCTTTTATTTGAATAATGAATATGCTTATATGAGTGGAACTTCGATGGCAGCTCCTTTTGTAAGCGGAACGCTAGCTTTATTAAAGCAAGCAAATCCAAGACTATCTAATATTCAATTGAGAGAAATACTAGATAATCAGGCAATCGATTTAGGAAAAAAAGGTAAAGACTATTTATATGGATACGGGCTAATCCAAGCACCATACATATCAACGAGCCAAGTCCATTCAACTAAACCCAAAAAAACAATGGCAGGTACAAGTAAGAAACTGAAGATGGAAAGTAAGAAGGTTACGTCCATCATCATCTCTACCCATAAAACCGTTTATCGCATGGGGAATACAGTATGGATAACTACAAAGGTTACCGACAAAGAAACAAAAAAACCTATCTCAAAAGCTAATATAACCTTATCTATTTATTCACCAAAAGGAAAGATTAAAAGCATCCATGCAACAGCTAATGCAAATGGATTTGCCTCATTTAAATTGGTGACAACCCGCGATTACCCAAAAGGTTATTACCGGCTTAAAACAACTATTAAGAAAGCTGGTTATAACACGGGATATAGTACCAAGACGATTAAGTTACACTAGAAGAATTATTTTAAATTAGCAAAGAGGCTGGGACACAACACAGTGAAAATCAAAAAAGCGCATGAAATCAAATTTAAAAATCTTGATTTCATGCGTTTTTGCTTTCGTAGATTTAACCAATTTCAATGATTTTTTTACTTATGTCCCAGCCTCTATTTTTAGAAAATCAGATTTTGCAAAGAAATTGATCGTTTGTGAGCTTCTAGAATAATGGTACAAGCTGATTTATGGTAAACTTAAATTAAATAAATTATCATGAAACGAGGAATGATATGAACAAGATCAAAAAACATAGGTCAAAAACATTTAAATCGATTCTCCGGGGACTTGTAATAATTATTGGAGGATTTATTGCAGCATATGGTCTGGAAACGGTATTAATTCCAAACAACGTATCTGACGGGGGCGTGACAGGGCTTAGTATCGTGGGTTCCAAATTATTTGGATTACCATTAGGTGCTCTAATCGTCATTATTAATATCCCTTTTATCTGGTTGGGATACAAACAAATTGGAAAAAGTTTTGCCATTTATTCCGTTATTGGAATAGCATCTCTTGCTGCTGGAACAAGCCTTCTGCATCATACTCCCGCGATTATTGAAGGCGATACCCTGTTAGTTACTGTCGTCGGTGGAATTATTCTCGGCTTTGGTATGGGGATAGCATTGCGTAATGGCGGTGCCCTAGATGGTATTGATATGTTAGCCGTACTGCTATCTCGTAAATTACCTTTTGGGACAAGTGACTTCATTCTTTTCCTTAACTTATTTGTATTTATTTTTGTTTCAACGGTCTTCGGCCTTCAGGGTGCAATCCTTTCCGCTATCGCTTATTTTATTGCTTCTAAAGTGATACACATTGTAGAAGAAGGATTAAGCGGCTCTAAGACTTTTAAAATTATAACCACGCAGCCTGAATTAATGGTAGAAACCATACGAGATCGTTTAGGTCGGAGTGCAACGTATAATGAAGTATACGGTGGTTATTCACATGAAAAATTTAAGGAAATTACTTGTGTCATTAACCGCTTAGAAGAAAGCAAAATAAAAGAAATCATTCATGAAATTGATGATGGGGCATTTGTCACAGTATATGATGTAGCAGAAGTTAAAGGCGGTAATTTCAGAAAGAATAATATTCATTAGGATGAAGGTAAAGCCTAAATAAAAATCCATAAAAAATTCCTTTTCGTAATGCTAGAAGGACTTTTTTGTGGATTTTTTATGTAATTGGAATCTTTGAATACGATAACTACGAGAGCTTAGGTCAACAGCAAGAAATTAATATTAGGATTCACATGTAATTTCCCCTTCCATTTGTGAAAATAATGGGCCAGTATAACTACAAAAAATACTGAATCATGTTCAAGCGGCTTATTTTAGGTATAGAAACATATAGAAATGATAAGGAGGGGTTAGCGGAAAAAAGGAATATCCAATAATTTTACAGAATAAAGCAATAAAGATTGTAGTAGTCAAGTGAATATATTGGATGTTCTCTTGTGCAATCAATCTTTCTATATAATTAATTAATGAGATTGATAAAATGTAAAAGAGATAAATAATTGATTTCACACTAGTGAATGTGTTGCAGTTTATCAAGGAAGGGAAGGTAATGCTACAAAAAATGCTAATTATTTGTTTCTAAAAAACTCATCAATAAACAATAATATTCTAACCGATGTTGTACCTAACCGAAACATTAAAGGATAATTTTTTTATGTAGTACATAAGTACTTTTCAGATTGGTATTTTTGGTTCCCAATATTATTATTTAGTCTTTTAGTTTTTTCTTAATAATTCGGAATGTACTCCAACTGAAAGATTATTTAAACTTGAAATTCATTTTTAAGAAATTTCGACTGCTAAGAAGTAAAAGGAATCCGTCTTTCATTGTTTAAATGTTTAAATACTTAATACATTTAAATTAGTCACTTGTTCACTATCACAATTTGACGAAAATGTGCAACGTTATTTATAACAAGTAATGAGTACAAT
>Ga0224726_1018_pt1 | contig 14201 bp, 12 predicted proteins | sample IA12soil_B_GH6A_2_FD_161641 | JGI IMG/M metagenome (GOLD analysis project Ga0224726, IMG submission 161641) | Enriched cells from agricultural soil in Iowa, United States - IA12soil_B_GH6A(+) | ecosystem: Environmental > Terrestrial > Soil > Agricultural land | place: USA: Iowa | collected 2017-05-08 | reverse complement strand
GGCAGTGGAACATTACCAGCGTTAACCTCTTCTTCCAACCACAACGTATAAATCATCGACGCGAAACGGTCGGCTACCAGCTTTTTACGGCTTTCCATGTACTTCCACGTTTCAGCCATCGAAGCGCGGGCAGAAGAGTAGTTCGTTTTCGTATAGTCGCGGCTGAACTGCTCGTACGAAAGGCCGAGTGATGCGGCGATGTTCCTGAGCAACGATTCTTCATAATCGGTTCCGACTCCGCCCGGCGTTCCTGCGGGCTGCATTTTCAGTTTCGTACCGGGGAACAGGTGCGGGATTTTCGCCCCGTCGATTGCGATGTTTTTCGATCCGGCGATGTACTCGGCCAGACTCCCCATGTAGGTTTTCAGGATGTCGCCGAACGGCGTCTGTCCCATCCCCATCTGATTGAAGACCACGTCAGACGGCAATTCTGATTCGATGGCGGCCGCGTAGGTCGCGTTGACGATGGCGTTTTGCAGCGTGACTTCCTGAAAGTTTCGGGTCATCTTCATCTGCTTCAACGCTGCGACCATTTCACTGATACCGCGAGTCTGGCCCGGCAGCAGCGCTTCGATGATGTGGATCATCCGACGTCGGCCCCAATCGAAGCGAGCGGGCTGGTATTCCCATCGCCATTGTTCGAGGTCAGTCGGGTCGCCCGGGAACGCTTTACGCAGCCAGTAGCCGATCGGAGCGCCCATTTCATCCAGTTTGACGCCGGAGCGCAGATACTTGTCGTCCATGATGTTGTCCGGGTTGGACAGACGGTACGGCGAAATCATCTGGATCGCAGTGCCGAACGGACGGCGCTGCATACGGGTTCCCTTCGGCTTCATCCACTCGCATGACGCCAGAACTTCCCCGGTCATGATGAAGCCGCCAACGGCCAGACGGACAAGCCCGGTCAGCGTGTTCATCCGGCGGGCATCGAACCAGTTTTCAGGAGACTCGGCCACCATGTTGAAGCGCGCCTCGACTACCTCCTGAAATTCATCCGCCCAACCTTCCGGCGCGCCGAGCACCAGCGAATTCGGTTTCGAGTTGAGTTTGTACTGCGAGCCGACGACGCTGTCACGGTGAATCGCCACCGCGCCAAATGCGTAGCCGTCGTTCTGTACGATGTCCTGCGCACGCGAAAGCGCCAGCGTACCGTCTTGGGCGATCTGCTGGTCTGGTGAAATGATGGCAGGCGTCCAGCGGAACATTTCACGCGTGTTCCGTTCAGCCCCCTCTAAGCCGCCACCGAGTGCCGAAGGATTCTGCGGCGTGGCGTCCAACGTAGCGACGTCGGCGGTCTTTGCCGCTTTCTTCGCCCGTTGTGTAGTGCTTCTCTTTTTCTCGGTCATGGGAATAAGAATCCTGCTGGTGAACTTGGTAGGCCCATGAAGGCCGCGCAAGGGTTGTCCGAATTAATCGCGTTTTGCAGTCGAACGATGTAGGCCCATAGGCTTTGTCGGTTCGCTGCGGTATATTCCACGCGTTCACTGTTCTGATCCACCACGACGCGCACCGAGCCGCCGAGGTTTAATTGGTGGTACGCATCCATCGCTTCTTTGAGCATGAGGCGATATTGCGCGCGGCATTCTTCTGGTGTCATGGTGGTTCTCCTATGCTAACGCCATTGCGAGTTTCTCGAAACTGTATTCGGTATCTTTCGGTGCATCAATAGGTTCATCGCTCTGCGGTAAAATAACCATGCTGTTATCGTCCCACTCGGCCGCCCATGATGGCGGGTTATCCCAATCTATCTGCTCAATCCCGAGCACGCGGCCACTGACGCAAATTCCCAATAAATAATATGCCAAGTCCCACGTTTCGTTTCGGGCGTGGGATGGGTTGTGCCAGCCTTTCTCGTCACGCGTCTCCGTACACAGTTCGGCGAATACCGCGTCGCCCATCCAGTCCGGGATGTGGTACATGCCTTTGCCCGGCTCCACGACGTCCAGTCGGCCGTTCAGGCTGTCTTTCATCACGTTCGAGTTAATCATCAGCACCGGAACGTCGCCGCGTGCGATGGCTTTCTTGTCTTTCTGGTTGGAGTCCGGTAGCGCTACACGGGTGCGCGGGTTGTTCGCTTTCGGGTCGCCCTTCACCAGACAGAAGCGCCCGGTTTTCCCTTCCTTCCGCAGTTTCCGGAAGAATTCGTACGCGTTGCCCGTTACCCCGGCTTCACCACCGGAGTCGCACGCGGTCATCTTGATCGGCAGCGAACGGCCCGAATTATCGGACAGCGGATACGTCTTGTTCATCACTTCGGTTTCAATGAGATCCCAATCTTCGAGGTACGCGCCCGGGTGCAGGATTTTCGGGTCGCCATCGTCATCGAGTCGGCGCGATTTCGTGATGTTGAAGCGGTCGATCAGATAGGTGTCGAACGGGTAGCCGGGGGCCACACCATGCACCGACACTTCAAAGCTATGCTTCTGCACGTCCACCGTGGCCGCCAAGAACCGCACATTCTTCGGCACCGTCTGTTCCGGCCACTTCTCGGCGCGGGCTTTCAGCGCTTCCGGAACGCGTACCGTCTCGATCGCCTTCGGCACGTACGGTTCGCCCATGTCGTTGTTCCAGAATTTCTTCAAGGACTCTTCGGACATCGTACGCTCGTAGTCATCCATCGCATCGAGGTAGTTCAGAACCAGTTTCTGCCATGTGATGAATGCGGCCGCCGTTCCGCGAAGCCAGAAGGACGCGAACGACGAGCGCATCGGTACCCCGGCCAGTTGGCCCAACTCGTTGACATGACAGCCTTCCGGCACCCACATCCCCCACAGGTTCATTTCATACTTATCAACCGGGTCTATTTCGCAGCCGCAGTGTGGACAGGCCATGCGCACTGTCTCCGACTTTTCGAGGTTGGTTAGAGGGTTGCCATCGGCGTCTTTCGTGTTCCACTTCAAAAGCTGGAAGGTACCTTCGAAATACTGGTCGCAATGCGGACACGGCCATTTCCAGCGGCGGCGGTCGCCACGGTTGTACAGGCCGACAATCCCGTCACACGGCGGGGCTTCGTGGGGCGTGCGCTTAATCCAGCTTGGGTCTTTAATCGGGCGCGATGGCGATGACTCGGCTGCACACATGGCAAACGACCCGAAGGTCGTCGTACGTTTTGATGCGAGGTCGAAGGCGTTACCGTCGCCGCCGATGTCGTCGTCAATACGGTCGTAGTCGGTGATGATGATGCGACCAACGGGACGCCCGGCCAGTTCGGTTACTGACGGATAACTCAACGTCAGGATGATGCCTGTGACGTAGTGTTTGTCGAATTTGTTGTCGGCGTCGCGGTTCTTCATCAGCATTTCGCCCACCTTCGGGCTATGGCGGTGAAGACGGTCTACACGTCGCATCGAGAAGTCGCGCGCGGCCGTTGACGTCGGGCAGTAGACCATCAGATCCATCGGGTCAACTTTCACCGAATAGACAATGCTATTCAGGATCAGCGCATCGGTTTTACCGGACTGCGCCGGGCCGACAAAGGCCATCTTGTCGTACGCCCGGCTGTTCATCATGTTCATCGGCTCGACCATGTACGGCGTCGTCGAGTTAAGCCAATCCCCGACGTATGCGCCGGGTTGGTTGACGTAGCGATACTTGGCGGCCGCGTCGGCCACCGTCATGCGCATTGGCGGCCGTAACTGCTCGGCCACCGAACTGATAATCTGCCCGATGCTCTTAAACTTCATCGTCATCCACCTCGTCGCCGTTGAACTTATCGATCAGCGCGCTCGACAGGTCGTTCAGCATGGCGTCAATGGATGACGTGATGACCTGACGTTGCGGCTCGCTGAGTCCGGCCTGACGCGCCAGCGTGTCGGGAATGAGCAACATCGACATGCGCAGCACCTTCACCGCCTCGCCGAAGTGCTCGATCACCTTCTCGGTTTCCCACAGGTTTCCCGCTTTGATGTCGAAGTCCTGCTTTGCACGCTGCCCGGCCCAAAACTCTTTCGACAACTCCTTCGGCAGATCCTTGAAATTCATGCGGCGCAGGTACGTCTCGACATCGTACAGCGGCTTAACGAGGTACGGGGCCACTTCGTGAACCGCGTAGATCGGGTACCCGCCACGCTCGCCGACAGGCGGGACATCCATGATTTTCGGCGTGATGTCCCGGCGCTCCATGCGAAACAGCTTCGCCAGTTGCGTGATGTTGCAGCCCTGAAAGATCATCGCTTCGGTATCGGCGTCCGGCGCATTAGAGCGGCGATTCCGGGTTGCCAGTGGCGCATTACTCTTCGTCATCCCATACCCCTTTATTTTTCGATTTCTTGCGGCGTTTGATGCGCCCTTTGATACGTTCGAGCAGTTCGAAGAACGCGTCCTGCACGTCTTCCTTTTCGACCAGCGCCTGTATGACTACGTCGTCCGCCGTCTCGGCCAGAAGCCCGTTCGGTGTTCGCAGCATGGCTTTGAACTGGTAGATCGTAACCGGGTACTTCTGCCCCTGACGGTGCAATCGGCCATTGAATTGCAGGAAGCGTTCGAGTGACCACGGATTGTCGATGTAGACGATGACGTGGCCGCCATGCTGGAGGTTTAAACCGTGTCCCGCTGACTGAGGGTGCGCGGCCAGCAGTCGAATCTTTCCGGCGTTCCACTTCTTGATGCACTTACCGTCATCATCCATGACCACCAGATCTTTAAACCGCTCTTTCAGTCGTTCGAGGGTCGGCTTGAAGTGATAGGCGATCAGCACGTTTTTATCGGCCAGCGTGGTTTCCAGCAGTTCTTCCAGTGCATCGAATTTCAGGTCGTGCAGCCTGTACGTGTCCTTCTGCTTAATGACCTTGTCGTCTTGCGTTATGCCAACGATTTTCGTGTCGTAGATGAAGCCTGAGCACATCTGCAATAGCTTCGACTGCAAAGACGCGGCCTGCTCCGCTTCGATCACGATTGGGTCATCCAGATGTTCATCGAAATCGTCCGGCATAATCTCGACGAGGCTCTCTTCCTCCATCATGCGGTACCGCTCCGCCGTCTCCCCGTCTAACTCGACCGGGACAGGAACGAAATTCGGTTCGTGCATGTCAAGGTAGTCTTCCGCTTTCATGACTAAACATATATCAGAAATCTTCCGAATAATCTCGTCTTCCGCACCGGGGCGAAGTTTCCATTTGAAGTTGTAGCGGTTCTGCGTGAAGTAGTTTTCCTGATAACCGCCGATGGTGGAGCCAAAGCGCTCGCCTCCGTCCAGCAGGTAAATTTGCGAGAAGATACCCATGTACCCTTCGGCCGCAGGCGTGGCCGTCAACTCGACGATCCGTTTGATGTACTTCCGCACCCGGCGCAGCAGTTTGAAGCGCTGCGAGGTGTGGGATTTGAACATGCTCGACTCGTCCAGCACCACGGCGTCGAACGGCCATTTCGTCTTGAAGTGCTCACACAGCCACGCAATGTTATCCACGCTGATCGTGTAAAAATGGCAGTCCTTACTCGCGGCCGCTGCGCGCTCTTTGGCGTTCCCGGCGATGACCGACATCTTGTAGAAACACAGGTGGCCCCACTCGTCGAATTCCGTCGGCCACCCGGTACGGGCCACGCGCTTCGGCGCGACGACGAGGACTTTGTTGATTTCGCCGTCCGCGATCAGGTCGAGCATGGCCGTCCCGGTCATGACAGTCTTACCCAAGCCGAGGTCTACGAACATGCCGCAGTACGGATGGTCTTTGATGAACTGGACGCCTTCGTCCTGATAGTCGTGCATGTCGCTGCGGTTCAGTTTAACCGTCCGCAGGCAGTACGCGAGCGCTCTACTCAAAGGCGATAATGTAGTTTTTAAAGTCTGCAAAATTGTCCACCCATGTCACGTTAGCCCCGGCCTTGCGCATTTCCTTGTGGCGGTGATACTGCTGCGCCGTTGGTTCTTCGCCGGGGCGTTTGAATTCGATAAAAAGCACAATGCCGCCACGGATCAGCACGCGATCCGGGACGGCTTTTTTGCCGGGGGAGGTGAATTTTGACACCCACCACCCGCGCCCCTGCGCGTATTCGCAGCAGCGCTTTTCGACCTTCGATTCTCTGATTATCGGCTCGGCCATGTTAATCCTTACGGTAGAAATAGCCTTCCCACCCGGCAGCGCCAAGCGGTAGCCCTTCGGCCCACGGTAGTTCGGCCGCCATGCAGGAAATAAGGTCGTCCACGGTCAGCGGGCTGTCTTCCGGCACTTCGGTTACGATTTCATCGTGGATGTGCATGACGATCCGGAAGCCCATGCGGTGCGCCTTTTTCAGACCTTCGGCGAGCACGTCGCGCGCCAGCGCCTGAACGATGTTTTCCACCAGCTTACCGCCGTGGCTGTAAATCTTGCCCCACTTGGTGCCGCTGCCTTCCACCTTGCCTTCGTACTGGAAGTTGGTCTTTGTGTACTTCTCACCCTTCTTCGGCCCTTTCTGAACGGTCATCTGGCGCTCGACCAGACGCGGACGGAAGTAATACATTTTGCGGCCAGACGGCAGACGGATGGTCAGGAAAGGTTTTGTGTATTCGATGATCAGACAGCCCCATACGACGGCCTGACGGGTACGGATAACCTTGAATACCGCGTTTTCGAGGTCATACCATGCGCGCACAATTTCCGGGCAAAGGTCGCGAAACGCCTGTACCGACTCTTCTGCCTCTTTCTGCGTCATGTGTACGCCCATGTTTTCGGCGTAGCCCCACAGTCCGGTCTTCTTGCCATTCTCGTCCATGTGGCCGCCGCCGAGGCGATAGCCCGCGCCGAGGGTAGCAGGTTTGGCTTTCGGGCGGTGTGGCTTCGTTTCTTCGTACGGCAGGTGCAGCCAGTGAGCCGCGAATGAACGGTAAAGGTCGTGCTTGGCCGCCAGCGTGTCCATGAACCATTTGCAGTTTGTCAGCCACCCGATGACCACGGATTCGATGGACGACAGGTCGGCAACGATGAACTTGTGGCCCGGCGTCGGGATGAAGGCGGAGCGAATGCAGCCCACCAGCGCGTCCATCGGCTCGCCCACATACAGCGTCAACGCATCAAGGTCGCGCTGGTGGATCATCTTGTTAACGATGGACAGGTCGGTCACGTCCTCGATCAGCTTCGGCGTTCTCGGCAGGTTTTGAGTCTGAATACGGCGGCCAGCCCAACGGTTCGTGCGGCTTGCCCCGGCGAATTGCAGCGAGAAGCGGAATCGTCCATCTTCGCCAGCCGCGTCAATCATGGTCTGATATTTTGACAGGGAGTTTTTCGCGCTATTCAGGCGCATCCGCAGCACGCGGATCGCATCCGGGTCAACGCCGTTTTCATCGGCTTCGCGAATGACCTTGTTGACGGTGTCACTGCGAAGGTCGCTGAACGGATAGCCGCGCTCTTTGAGCCACGGTGTTAACTGCGCCGGGGAATTGGGGTTGTTCAGGCCAGTGATGTCGGCCATTTCTTCGATAATCTGCGGTTTGCGCGCCTCTGCGAGCGCCAGCGCCGAGTACGCGAATTCGCGGTCAATCATCACGCCTGTATCGTTGATGAACTGATCCAGCGCGTACATGTCCCATTCGGCATCCAGAACCGGGTACCGCATCAGGCGGGCTTTAATCGCCAGTTCGGTTTCAACGTCCCGCACGTTATATTTGCAGAAGTGCCACCAGTCTTCCGGGTCGGTCGCTTCATTGCGCCACTCAAACGGGTTTTTCTTCGTGACGCGCTGCGGCTTGCTGAACAGGTCGATCAGGCGCTTGCCTTCCGGGTCTTTCAGTTTCTCTTCCGGCAAGCCGATCTGCGTGCCGACGGCCAGAAGGTCGCCCGCAAAGCCGAGCATGTACGCCAGCGCCATCGTACAGCGCCACGATTTATACGGCGTCTTGATGCCGAGCACCCGGCGGGTCATTACGCGTTCGAACTGCGCGTTAAAGGCCCACTTCTCGACGGCCGGGTCTTCCAGCGCTTCACGCAGTTCGCCGGGCAACTTCTTCCCTCGGTGAAGGTCGATATGCTGCACCGCTCCGCCATTGATAGACCATGCGCCCATCAGAATTTTAGTCGATTCGTCGTTCGAATATCGGTCGAATCCGTTCGTTTTAAGGTTCACCCGGCTTCGGGATTCATAGTCCAGATTAATGCAATCGGTCACGTTAACGCTCCTGTATGAAAAAAGCCCGCACGCGGCGGGCCTTGTATTACCGCCCGAGGGCGTACATTACACTTCGTCTTCCCAATCTTCGTCTTCATCCCACGCGTCGGACGTGTCCACACGACCTTCACCGAACGGCTCGTCGTCTTTGCGTTTCAGAACGGAAATCAGGTTGGCGTTAACGCGTTTGCCGAATTTGTTTTCCTGCGACCACGGACGGATGACAACCGACACCCAACAACCACCGTAGATCTCTTCCAGAATTTCGGAAGAGGTAGTCAACTCTTCGCGCTCGATGTTATACACATCCGGGCGTTTGCTTTCGCGTGCGGAGATAACCCACATCCCTTCGCATTCCGGCTTATCCGGAAAATCGGTATCACCGTCTTTGATGAACAACATGGACGGGGCGACTTTCAGCGCGCCTGTCTTGTGGTTCTTCTTGGTGACTTCGATCTGCTCACGGATGATTTTCTCGATCTCGCCGTGGCTGTCTTTCGGCATCAAAAGCGTCAGCGAGTATTTCGGCTCGCCGCCGTCTTCACCGCCGTACGGCTTATCGAGGTGCGGGTAAGAAGCACGTACGTTAGAAATCTTGATGTGACCAGATTTGTACAGCACGCCATTCTTGACTTTTTTCGCAGGGACTAATTTCTCGGCCATCTTAATATCCTCGGTTTACTGTTTTACGGGTTTACTTTCTACGGTTTTACGGGTTTACACTTCGTCATCATCTTCGTCGTCCCACGCCCCGGAATACTTGCCGTCCAGTGGTGGCCGCTTATCGGTCAGCGGTGCCAGTGTCGGCTTGCCTTCCGGCTTGTAGACGATCCCCGCGATGATGTTCGGCGCGCCAGCCCGGGACACGCCCAATTCATCCCTAAGCACTTCTTCCATCTGCGCCGGGGTACGCAGTTTGCGTTCGATGTACTTGTCCTCGTCAATATCGAGGAACCGGAACAGCGCGATCGCATCTTTCTCATTGGCGAATTTACGGTTTGTCCGCGACTCCACCAGCTTTTGACCCGGTACCTTCTCGCCGTTCATTGCGCGGCGTTCCAGTTCGAAGTCAAGGCGCGAGAACCAGTTTTCGACCACCTTGCGGTATGGCAGGATCTTCGCCATCTGCTCGGTTGTCAGGTTTCCGAACTGCGCCCGCCGGAATTTATACTCCTGCGCCAGCGCATCACGCAATACTGACATTTCTTCCTCCCCGAATTCAGCTTCAAGGAATTCCACATCCCCGCCCACTGCGCATTCCATCATGTACGCTATCGCTGCGCAGTTATGTGCTGCCCGGCAAAAGCGACACCCTTTCAGGGATGCGCGGCGCGGCGCGGTAAGGCTCCATGCCGCTGCAATTCGCTCCCGGGCATACTCCGCGAACTCTAACAATTCGTCAATCGTGATTTCCCACGTATCGAAATGGTCGAGCCTCGGCTGCGCGATACGGATGACAATACGGTCAAACTCGTATTCATCCGAGAAAGCGCGGTACGCACCGTACGCGTAGAGTAGCGCCTGCGGGTTCCCTTCCGCGAAAACCTGAACGCCAGTCCCGTATTTCAGGTCGGTCACGATCAAGGTTCGGTCGCGGATGATGATATTATCCGCCGTTCCGCCCTGAGCGACAAACTCGATCGGGTCTTCGTCAGGTTCATCCGGGTTCGCTCGCGGCATCAGGTCGGTAAACCAGACCCGGATTTCCGTGAACATTTCACCCTCTTCAAATCGGCACCAGTCAACGTACTCCTGAACCGAGTCGAGCATTGACCGAGTAATGGGGATGTCATGGCTGACACCGCCTTCCGTGATCGTCTCGACCGTACCGATTAAATGGGTTGGCCGGACATCCGTTCGCAGCCATTGTTCGGCGATTCCGTGGGCCACCGTGCCTTCCGCCGCCTCGTAGATGGTTTCGTCATGCTCGAAAAGCCCGGCTATCAGGCTTCCAGAACATGCGATCCAACGCGCTGACGCAGAAGGCGCGAAGATTGAGTGGCCGCCACCGCCGAATTCCCGCATGATGCGGACTAACAGTGACTTACTACTCATTCGGATACGCCTTTATCGCATTGAGGAATCGGTGTTCGCCGACTCGCTCAATCGTCGCTACCAATGCCCTAGCGCCTGCCCCGCTGTAATTATTGCGGCCTGCGTTAAAGCGAGTCTTCGCCACGTCGTCCCACCAGACGTCGCACACTCGATAGCCCGATGCAGCATGGGTTACGAGCAGCGGCGCTTCTAGTTTCGAAACAGGTGAAGTAACTCTGAACAGCACATCACGATCACCGATTTGAAAACGAAACTCCGCCCAAGTGCGCGCGAGAACTGCGCCGCCGGATGTTGCTACGTTGGTGAAAGTAATGCTGGTCACAATTGCCTCTCCGTTGGTGTGAAAAACGGCCCCCCCGAAGGGAGCCGATGCGGGGCGAAAGATTAAACGTCGTCTTCTTCGCTATTACCGCCTTCATCTTTTTCAGCCAGTTTGGCTTCACACATTTCGACGATTTCGTCGAAGTGTTCTTCCTTCGCTTCCGCGACTTTGGCGAGGCCGAAGTGTGCAGTGATTTTCTTGGCTTCCGGCGCGCCGAACGCGTCTTTAACCGCAACGACAGCCGCGACTACTTCGTCTTTGGTGTGTTTAGGCTTGACCGCTTTAGTTTCGGTTTTACCTGCACCGCCTTTCGCTCCGCCCTTAGCACCGCCTTTGGTGGTGGTGGTTTTTTCAGTAGTTTCGCTACCAGCGTCAGCGGAAGTGTTCACCGCGCCGCCTTTCAGTGCTGCCAGAACGCCTTCCAGCAGGGTGTTGGTTTTTTGTTGTTCAGCCAGCAGTTGTTCGAAGATACCAGACATATTTTTCTACTCCGTTAAGTGTTTAAAAGGTCGTGTCGTGTTGACGGGATGAAGTATGGCCCAAACGCCGAATCACTGTCAAACACTTTTTTCGAAATTTTTTGATTGGGTACCTCAAAGCCTTGTATTCCGGACGTAAGATGGTTGCGGTACCCGACTAAATGGCCAGCTTGACAGATTTACGGGCCGGATATACTATCCGCAAATCTATAACACGCACACATGCGAGGGCTTGGGCTATGCGATTTCCGAAATGGGCTTTAAATGATGACCGGATGAAGGTCAAATTCCTAATGACACAAGCGGCGTTAGAGATCGACCCGAATGCCAGAATGGCGGACTTAGCGAAGGCTGCGAAGGTAAGCTACTCGACTCTTTTATGGGCGACGCAAAATAACGTATCGAGCGCCGTGGCCGAAAAAGTTTGCAGCGCGGTACCGCTGACCGGGATCCGCCCCCACTGGCTGACTAACCCTTCTTGGATCAAAACTGACAGCGAAACAGGGGAAATCCTTGAATGAATTACTGGCAAGAGTACGGCGAAACGCTTTGGGGGAATGGGTACACCATCGTGCCTATCTACGCCCCGGACGCCGATAAGAAGGGCGCGGGTAAACGCCCCATCGGTAAGGATTGGGAACGAACCATTAACGATAAGGAGCAGATCCAGCGTTGGGCGGAACGCTTCACCAAAAACGGTATTGGCATCCTGACCAAATACACCCCGGCCGTGGACATCGACGTGTACGATGAAGACGCCGTGGCGCATATGTCGGATTGGGTGCTGGAGAATGTTGGCCGCGCGCCTTGTCGTATCGGCCGGGAGCCAAAGAAACTTTTCCTGTTCAGATCGGAATCGCCATTCTCGAAAGTGAAGTCCGGCGTGTGGGAAGACGACTTCGGCCAGCGCCATGCGGTTGAAATCCTCGCCGACGGCCAGCAGTTCGTCGCGTACGGTATCCACCCGGACACCAACCGCGATTATTACTGGCTCGACGACGAAAACCCGCTGAACAATGCGGCCGATTTCGACCTTGAAGAGATCAGCCTCGATACCGCGAGGGAAATTGCTGCGGAGTTTGACCGCTACGCCAAAGAACAAGGCTGGACGATGGTCAAGCGCCCGATGAACGGGTACGAAGCCATCGGAACGGCGGACGAAGAGGATTGGGCGGCAACGGCGGGTATCCGGAAATGGGACGGCACGTACGAAGACCTTCGCGATCTCGTCATGAAGTACCCGAATCCGGAGGATTACGAGAACTACATCAAGGTGCTGGCCGCGCTGCAAATCTCCTGCCGGGATCAGGACGAAGCGAAATCCATTGCCCGCGAATGGGCCATGCAGGCGCACAACTTCGACGATGGCGACTTCGAATATAAATGGGATAAAGGCTTCGCGCACAACGCGTCCCGCCTCGTAACGTTAGGCTCGATCATCACCGAAGTGCGTGAAATCGAGAAAGCCGAGCAGGAAGAGAAGGCCATCGAGTACCGGGAGGCGTTTTCCGAGTGTACTGACGAGAAAGACTGGAACGCATGGGCCGAATCCTTCCGCAAAGAGCAGATTTTCGGCATGACCCGTAAGACGATCGTCCAAGTTGCGGCCGAAGCGTACCTGCGGATCAAGAACTATCGGATGACTGCGAACGATAAAAAGGAGCAATTAGGCTTCGATTATGGCTCAAAAGAAATGCCGATTTGGCTGAAAAAATTCGTTTTTTCGGAAGAAAATGACTGTTTGATCGATAAAACGTCAGGATCTTACATTTCTAAGGGCGCTTTTGACTTCGCATACGCAAATATGTGCAAATTCGAGGAAGAAACGATTAAACCTATCGCTTTCGCATCGCTGGTCAGGCCGATCCCTATCGTTTGTGACGCCATGTACTACCCGGCGATGCACGGTGATATGGAAGAGACGTTGTGGAAGCCGAAGCCGGGAGTAAATGGCCCGGAATTCTTTATAGACGAGTCCGGAAAGACATGGCTCAACTCTTTCGACCCTGATTCCATTCCGGAGCCTGCTGACGAGCTTTCGCCGTACGATAAAAAGGCCGTGGAGATCATCAAGGACTTCTTTGTCGTGCTTTTCCCGAATGACAAGGAACGCCGATACGTTATGGACTGGATGGCGTGGATTATCCAGCACCCGACGAAGCGCATCAACTACTCGTTACTGATTCGCGGCGCGCACGGTTCCGGTAAATCGACGTTAGGCGTGCTCATGTCAGCCATGTTAGGCCGCAAAAACGTGGGCTACGTGTCAAACACCGTGATGAACGGCCGTTTCAGTGATTGGGCGGAAGGCGACATCCTGAAAATTGTGGAAGAGGTGTACGACAAGGGCGACCGCTACAGCGCCATCGAGCGGCAGAAAGAGTACATCACCAATGACCGTTTTCAGGTGGAGCCGAAAGGCCGAAAGCCAAAGGTTGTCGTGAACACCAGCAGCAAAATGATGTTCACCAACCACTTTAATGCGTTGCCACTCGATGAAAACCAGCGTCGTTATCTGGTGGTGTCCACGCAGGCGGAAAATCATCTGGACATGGAGCGGGTATACGGGTCGAAAACGGAACGCTCGCGGTTCTTCAAGAACGTGTACCGGGCGATCGATAACCACGTCCCGGCGTTGAAGAAATGGTTCCTCGAATGGGAGATCAGCGAGGACTTTGACCACAAAGGCCACGCCCCGCAGGATACCGAGGCATTTGCCATTATGGCGGACGCGTCAAACGATGGTGTGGAAGGCGCGGTGGTGTCCATGTTGCGTGATGGAACGACACCGGGCGTACACCGCGACATCATCTTCGTACCCGCGTTGCGAGACGCCTTCCTTGAAACAGAAGACGTTGAAATGCCGAAAACGTCTCGCCTCAAAAACATGCTTATGGAGATCGGATTTAAGCCGGGCGGCGTACTGAAATTCGGCGGGAAGTCAGGTCGCGTGTACGTCAGAAAGCGTGTCAAAGGTGCGTACGACGAGTCCGGAAAACTGAATTCAGAATGGGCGCAAAAAACGTTGAAAAAGCATAACGCGGAGGTCGAAAAAATCGTCGGTAAAGTTACACCGGGCGAGTGGGATGACGAAGTTTAACAGACATAAAAAAGGCCGGGAAATCCGGCCTTACTTTTTAGCAGAAATCACGATATTTTTACGCGCGCTTTGATCACGTCGTGATTCCAGAATGCGACCATTTCAACGTCCAATTTAAGCGTAATTGCCATGCGTAAAAGCGTTTCCAGTTGGAATCCGTCTCCTT
>Ga0224726_1017_pt1 | contig 14402 bp, 16 predicted proteins | sample IA12soil_B_GH6A_2_FD_161641 | JGI IMG/M metagenome (GOLD analysis project Ga0224726, IMG submission 161641) | Enriched cells from agricultural soil in Iowa, United States - IA12soil_B_GH6A(+) | ecosystem: Environmental > Terrestrial > Soil > Agricultural land | place: USA: Iowa | collected 2017-05-08 | reverse complement strand
AGTCGTATTATTAGGTTATCGAGAATGTTGAATATTTTTGGATGACCTTATTTATTTTGGTCAAATTATATAAGTAGCCAGGGTAGAACGTAATTGACTGTTGGGCTTCGACCCTACCTGTAGACACATGATTCAGGCTGGTTGGGACTCAGGTCTCGTAAACAAGTGAAGCTTTGATACTGCATGAAGGATTAGGGGTACTGGCAAATTCACAATTTTATGCAGGAGCATATAAAAAAACTCCTTCTAACTAATGAAAAATGCCTATTTAACAGAACAAACACCTTTGAAAATTTAATCTTTTTATTCCTAATAATTGAGTTATTAAAATTAAAGTGGGCACCTTTACTTGGTGCCCACAACCAGATATTAATATTGAAATTCTTCTTTTAATAACCCCAATACAACGGTATCATAATACTTTCCGTCTACATAGGAATTGTTCCGCAATCGCCCTTCTATGACAAACCCGCATTTTTGATAAGAACGGATTGCACGCTCGTTTCCACTCCAAGTATCAAGCTGCACACGATTCAAATTCATGGTTTGAAATAAATAATGGATAAGCGTCTTCAGTGCATCTGATCCATATCCGTTGTTCCAATATTCTTTATTTCCAATTCCCATCCCAATCGTACAACGCCGTGAGACAATATTTATTTCACGATAAACAATAAAACCAATATGCTTTGAATTTTCCCCACGGGTGTAAATAGAAAATTCCCCTTTTTCACGTTTATCAAGTTTTTTAATTTCCTTTTCGTAAGCAGACTCAATCTGATCCAAGGAGACATGACTATAGTGAAATAAGTCAGCACCTGCTGCCATTTTTGCAAACTCTTCATCGTTTCGCCATTCGTATGATCTTTTATAATCTTCTAGCGACACAGGCCGTAGTTCAACTTTTACTCCAGTTATCAAAGGTGTGATCCCATCCTCTCAATTGTTTTTCATAAGTCTTATAGCCACAATCAATAAAATGATTTGTATGTGCCATACATATCACACCCTTCCTCTTATAGTCTGAAAATTAGTATATCATAAAAATAATGAAGATTAATAAGCTATTTTGATTTTTTAGAAAAAGATAATGATTCTTAATAACAACTGTTCAACTATACTGCCCTTTTCTTCAATACGAAAAGAGCATCCCCTTAAATACAATTCTGCACCATCTTTTTTTAAACAGTCTTAATCGTCTTATCATCACTTGTCATTCCAAGAAAATTAATAATTAGTATATAAAACGGATAGATTATCAAGCCACCTATCGCTGTAAAACCAATAACAGAATTAGGGGAATCTCCACCATAAGTTATTGGAAATAAGGAAGCGAATACATAAATAAATAGAACAAAATAGGGTACCCAAAGGATGACTGTCCAAAAGTTTGTCTTTCTTTCGCCCAACCACTTTTTTGTTAAGAAAACGAGTAGTATTGTACCTCCTACAATTTCAACAATTAAGGTTTCACCATAACATATTTACCGTACCAACTTCCCAATTTGTTAGTCTACTTATTCTATACACATTTAACACGAGTTCAAGAGGAACAAATACCATAATAGCCTATAGAATACTAAATACATTTAACTTCAAGAAATATTTCATAAATAAGCCCCTAATAATTTATTTCTTACTATATTTTTTGCCCCTTTAGTCCAAGAGGAAAATAGTCACCATTGGCATCTCAATATCTTTTTAGCATTTTAATAACAGTGTTATAAAACAACTATTCTTTAAAGATAAAACCAATAGAGTTGTCTTTTCCACCATACCATTTATCAGCTATTTCGGCTTTGGTTAAAGTAAATAAATCTTTTACAATATTCCAGTCCGTTTTATTTTCCGAGCCATTCTCAAAACTTAACAATGTTTCTTGTAAAGTATCGTTTTTTTGATAAAGTGCAGTCATTAATTACTGTATAAGAATCCTTCTTAATTTTTGTTGATCCAATTCTCCTATTTTCATGTTTATTCCTCAGTTCTTCAATATACTTTCTTCAAAGGGCGGGATAGTTCCTTTTTTAGGAAATTATTCTTCCACTAACCTCCCCCTTTAGCCGATAAAAAAGGACTGCCGCAGCACTCCTTCTTAACTCAAGAATCCCGTAAATTACATAAGGAAATACTCTTTATTCTTCTTTTATGAAGGTATTCACCAAAAGAAACATCCCACCTGATGATAGAATAAATCCGAATAATAAAACAGCCATTGACTTAATATAAACTTGCCAATTTTGTAATGATTCACTTTTAACCCTATACTGTTCTAATATCTGACTCGGATAATTGATATTAAAACTTTCCAACATAATCAAAAATCCAACTAAAAGAAATCCTATTCCTATCCATAACGCTCTTTTATTTTTCAATATCGTGCCTCCTCCAATAATGTATATCTTTAAAATTATTCTAAATTTATATTTAGATTCCTATTTTAGATAACATTAATCTAACAATAACCCATTCAACTAACCGTTAGCTGCAAAACAAAATTATAAACGAACTGCTAAGGAATCGTTGTTTTTGCCAACTAACGCATCCTACTTCAATAAAAAAGAGAAATCGTGATTCATAAATAGTCCATTAGGTTACATCCACAAAAACCATTATGAATACAATAAAACCAAACATTGATACCATTTTAAAGACTTCGTCGTTATGTTTAATATAGAAATATCCCCAAAGTGTTGAATCAATATTATAACTTGAACATGGTATGTTTTTAATGTTTGTCCAGAATAACCTTGAATTTGTTTATCCGCTCTATATAAGCCCCTACTCTTTTATAGGACAATATGATCTTTTTTTATTAGAAATATACTAAATTAATAGCAATATCTATTAATTTAAGTACAATACATTACAAATAACTGTCCCTTTAACACAAAAAGAAAGGCTGATTAACTTTTGTTGAAAAGATTATTTATTATAAATTCTATGAGATTAATAATTTTCCGTACCTTTCCATGTCTTTTATATAGTCAAAGTTTTCACATAAGCTATTATACATCCTAACAGCAACTGTGTTTAATTGAGGAATAACTGTACATGAACAGCCAGATGCCCCTAGTATTTGGTATGAACCTTCTGGTAAATGTGAACTCAATTCATTATAATCACAGGAAACCTCGTTATTTTTCACCCACCAAAAAAATCCAAATTTAGGTAAATGTTTAGGTAAAGTTTCAGGGCTTTGGATCGTAGTAACAAAATCAAAAATTTCTTTAGGGAGTATTTGTTTTCCGTCACATAATCCCTTGTTTAAATGCAGATTACCCCACATTGCCAATTCTCTAGCATTTACATATAAATTTCTTTCATTCCCGATATTTGAACCTAGTCTAAATGTTGGATAGCTTTTAGGTGCATGTATATCACACACTAGCGTTTTTTTTCCTTCAGTAACCCATTCTGTATGTGTCCAATTTAAAGGATTAAATACTCTTTCTGTAAGCACTTCATTTACTGTCCTTCCAGTAACATTGAATAAAATTTTTGCTAATAAATCTGGCTTTTTCCCTTCAATATCAGTTCCTGCATTAAATACACGTTCCACTTTATTATTATTTTTCATTTTTAAACCCGTACATCGAGTTAATAAATGTCTAATAGTTGTTTCCCCAAGAATTTCTTTATCATATTCAAATAAATAATTGCTGATTTTATGATCAAGTTTTAAATAGCCTTCATACAATGCTATTGCTATTGCTAATCCAATATAAGTCACTCTTGGTAAACGTTAAACTGGGAAGCTATATCAATTTTTCTTGCTCCCTTTTCAAAATGATGCGTGCCTGAATACCATTCATGTACTATGCGGTTATCTTTCATAATTACCAAAGCAGAACCTGATGCATGCATTTCTCGTTTTATCTTTTCTGTATATAATGTGATATCTGTAAAAACACTTTTATTTAATGTTAAATTCATCTCCACACCCGCCTTTTTATTTCATAGCAAGTTTTAAATACGCTTCGCTAATCCCCCTTCCTAAACATTCTTCAAAATAATTCAAATTCCTTTATTCCACTAGCCTCCCTCTTTTGTAAAAAACTAAAATCATCGTAGCAATCTATCTTCTAAAGTATTGAATCCTATAGTTTAAGTAAATCTTTCGTGTGGTAGCATACAAAAAAGACACCTTCCTACTAAAGAAAAGCGCCAGATTGTTGAAAAAAAATTATTTATGTCATGATTCACTGCTAGTTTGATAGTAAAGCAAAATATTTTTATGAAAGGGGATCTAGATAAAAGAAAGTTAATCAGATTCCTAAATAATGATTTCAAGTATGAAAATAGAAAGAACTGTTTGCCAAGGGTATCCAACCACTTAGGAGTGCACCACCGTCAGAATGGTTACCTGCAACAAGGTCACCTCTGTGTTGCGTAATGATTCTCTTTGAAATCGTCATTCCCAGCCCAGCTCCCCCAGTTAAACGATTTCTCGATGCTTCCCCACGATATAATGGTTCAAAAACTCGTTGAAGTTCATCTGAAGAAAAACCCCTACCTGTATCTTTAATGGTAAAGGTCACATTGTTGCCATTCTTATAGCATTCTACAAAAATCTCCCCATGGCAGGGAGTATGTCTGACCGCATTATCCAATAAATTGTTCATGGCTCGCTCCAATAAGTGCGAATCCCCAAGGACTACACACTTCTCACCAAATCGGTGCATAATGATCGATACATGTTTCTGGTGAGCTAGTGGACTAACGCTGTCGATCGACCTCTGTAAAACAATGGAAAGGTCTACCGTATTTTCTTTGAATTCCATCTCCAATAATTCTGTCTTTGTAAATGTGAAAAGGTCCTCAACCAGTCGGTCCAATTGTGCAGATTTTTCCTTACAAACCTGCAGATACTTTGCTTTTTTTTCAGGTGAATCAGCAATACCTTGCTCTAAACCTTCCAAATAGCCCCGCAAAGCAAATAATGGTGTCCGTAAATCATGCGCAACTGCAGCAATCACAAATCTCCTTTCATCTTCCAATTCTACCTGTTTCTGATAAGATTTTTTCAAACTATCTACCATCACATGAAAACCTTCATGGACTTCAGCAATCTCTGAAATCTTTGAGGAAGGTAACTGGATATCCAAATCTCCTTCTCCAATCTGCCTAGCACTTGCGCTCATTTTCTCCAGAGGAATGAGAATATATCTTCGCATTGTATAGGCAACAATCAAAAAGGCCAATAGTAGACCACTAATTACTGCAATAATTTGAGTCATTTTTGAATTGGGTTGAATGCCGAGATTGAACGATTTTGTTTCAAGAAAATGCGCTCCCACATAAAATACCCATGGAAAAATCAGGATAATAAATAAGCAGAGAATGGTGAACTTACGAATACGAATGGTTTTCATTTTATTCTCCTTTGAAACGATAGCCTATACCCCATACGTTAACGATAAATTGAGGATCATTCGGATCAGCCTCAATTTTCTCCCTTAGTCGACTTAAATGGACACGAATTGTATGTTTGTCACCAATTCCTTCCCAAAATTTATTAAGTAATTGGTCGTAAGAAAATACATATTTAGGATGTTTTGCAAACAATTGCAGCAAATCATACTCTTTAGGTGTGAGTGAGATGGGCTGCCCATCCACAAAAACTTCTCGTGTCGACAAATCCAATGAGAGCCTTCCATAATTCAAGACCTTCCTATTCCATTCTTGCTGAGAACTGGAGCGCCGTAATACAGCCTTCACTCTTGCAACAATCTCACCCGGTGAAGCGGTTTTGACTATATAATCGTCTCCTCCAAGTGCTAAGCCGCGAATCTTATCTACATCATCACTTAAAGCACTCAAAAACAGAATCGGTACGCTGCTTTTCATACGAATCTGCCGACATAACTCAAAACCATTTTGTCCCGGCATCATTACATCAAGGACAATGCAATCAATGGTATTTTGTTCTAGGACGGCAAATGCCTGAGTAGTGTTATTAGCAGTTTTCACATAAAATCCTTCATTCTCTAAGAAATCCCTCAATAGTTCAACAATGCTTTTATCATCGTCAACAACTAAAATCGTCTGCTCTTCCTTCATGATTATCCCACCTTTCCTCAATGAACTCTCTCTATATATCAACCTAACAAATGAAAGTTGATTTTAGTTTATCATTTTTTTAATAAAGATAAAGTTTTCTAATGGATTGGGATTATTTTGTGATTGTTTTATACATTCATTTGAGACATTCAAAGGATATTCTTTCATTGTGGAACAATTAGCAGGCTTCACGCCATATTCAACTACTTTAAAGGAGGAATTACCAATGGATCACACTTTCTCATTCTTTCCGTTTGGCGCATTATTTTGCCTTACACTATTTTGTTTTGTAGCTGTCCGCATATTCTCCATACGCTATCGTTATAAAGATAACAGGCAAATGGACCTTCTTAAAGACCTAGTAATCAAGGGGGAACTGACCGAGACGGAATATCAGAGACTGATAAATCTGCTTACAAAATAAAGATACAAATGGTCTTAATTTATTTTCACGGAGGAAATATGTATGCATATCCAAATTGTGTTGTTTGATGGATTTGATTTATTAGACGCCATTGCACCTTATGAAGTGTTTACTGCTGCAGCGATGTACTTAAACGAGGAAGTAACCGTTAAACTTGTATCTGCTGAAGGCAAGCGTTTGGTAACAAGTGGTGTAAATCATTTAGAAGTTCAAGCAAGTGATAAACTTGATTTAAACCGTAAAGGAATCATTCTTATTCCGGGAGCATCGGGTTTTATTCATGATAATGGACCAGATTCGGTGCCTGTGAAATTACAACAAGCAACAGAAACAGAATTAAGTCATTTGTTAAAAGAAGCTATAATGAAGCCAGATATTTTGCTAACCACAGTTTGCGGTGGTTCTTGCATATTAGCTATGGGTGGTTTATTAGAAGGACGGCATGCCGTTACCCATCATATGGGAATGGAACTTTTAAGTGCCACAGGTGCTATTCCTGTTAACGCAAGAGTCGTTGACGATGGTAATCTCATCACTGGAGGGGGCGTGACATCGGGGATAGATGTCGCCCTTTACTTAGTTGAACGAGAGTTAGGTCCTCAAATTGCACATGCTGTTGAGCAATTATTTGAACACGAACGAAGGGGGACGATTTGGAAGGCTGAAGGAAATGTACCCAAAGAAAGTAAACATGAAAATCCAGTTGAAGCGACAATACAACCTTGCACTATTCAATCAAATGAAATATGGGGTTTTCTAGGAAAATGGGATACTACCATTTCCACCCCTATAGGAAAGCTTTCTGTATTAATAGATTTATCTACTAATGATGGACAAATAGTCGGAACCGCAAAGCAAGGAGAAGAGATTGTTCCTTTAGACAACCCTTCCCTTGAAGGGAAACAATTAAAATGGTCCATGAAAGTAACGAAGCCCATGCGTCTTACTTTAAAGTTTAGCGTTTCGATAGATGGAAACCAAATGGTTGGTGAAGCGAAGGCTGGTATGCTTCCCTCTTCAAAATTAATTGGACATCGTATTACTTAAAAGGAATTCGAGCAGGCATATGCAATAGTTCCTTTTATGATTTCAGAAGGATGGATGAATTTTGGTTATTCATCTATCTTTCAATCTTATGGGCAGGGATTGCAATCGTGCTGTTTGTCCTGATTGGCGGCATGATTGAAACGATGTATAGAAATCTAAAAAGATTATTCTATGAAAGTACCTTAATAACAAACTAGTAGAAAATGTATCAATGTTAAATTGGTATAGCTGGGTTACCTTTCTTTTCATCATGACTGCTGTTTTTATTATGACTAAAGGAGGAAAAGCTAATGAAAAAATTCATTCGAATAGCTATTTTAATTATCCCAATCCTATGGGTATTTCATACTCTTTCAAAGAATTTTATGGTCGATCCTACTTTTGAAAAATTTATTTCTAGAAAGGATCTAATTCTGACAAATAAATCCCTATGGATAGTAATGATTCGTATTCATATTTTGCTGGCTATTATTGCACTTCTCACAGGTCCATTAGGTATGATAAAAAGAATACGCATAAAATCTATCAAGTTTCACCGCTGGAATGGCCGATTATATGCTCTGTCTATCATAATAAATTTCATTCCCGGTGTTTATGTCTCTTTCTTTGCAACAGGGGGATGGCCAAGTACAATCGGTTTTCTAATTTTAAATACATTATGGCTCGGCACAACTATCCTAGGATTTTGGTATATCAAGAGAGAAAAAGTAATCCTACACAGTCAATGGATCATTCGAAGTTTCTTTCTTTCCTTTGCGAATATGACTATATATATAATCGTAGCCATTACTCATAATGCAATGAACTTCCCCTATGGAAATGCCTATACGATAGCAGTATGGTTATGTTGGATTATTAATCTTTTTATTGCAGAGATAACAATTAGACAAAACATTCTTATAGGAAGGAAATAATTGCAAAAGTTAAATCATATGTTAAACTACATCATTCTAGTTCAAAGCTTGAATATTCATCCCCCATAGTGTTTTCTAACATCGACAAAAGGATCCTAAATTAATAATGAGACGGTCAACTAACGAAGCATTTTTATTTTCATATTTTATCTATATCTTGCCTTTTGGGCTAAAATAAGGACCACACCAACCTGTTTCGTGTGTTATTACAAAAGTCCAACGAAATTGTTTGTCCACAATGTACATATCTATATTGGTTTCATCAGTTAAATCATCGGTGTTAAACATCGCGGCATTTTCAAGAAGTAATGCGTATTCAGAATGTTGAAAGAAAACATAGCATTTATTTTTCCTTACATTGTTAAAAGCCTCTTCAGCTTTTTCACCTTCAATACAATCCTTCTTTTTATAACTGAAAAGATGCCACAGATAGCCACCAAAACCACCATTATCTAATAAATAAATAGCTTGTTTTTCCTTATCGCTTAGATGACTAGCCGAAATTATTTTCCCATTCCTTTCGTAAATACGTTCCCCACTTCGGTATTTCTATTACCTTAATGTTTTTATTTTTAAGTGTATCTACTATATCCATTTAGCTATTTACTAGCTTCATGTAAATTCCCTGAGTTATTAGGACACCTAAACTACAGAGTAACAATGACCATTTTCACTCTGTTAGTTGGTACGCTAATGCTTGCTATTTCGTCTGTCGTTAAAGTGAATAAATCTTTTACAAAATCCATTCCAATTTATTTTCCGAGTCAGTATCAAAACTTAACATTGTTTCTTGTAAAGTCCCATTTTTTTGATAAAGTGCAGTCATTGAGGCTTGTATAAGAACTCTTCCTAATTGTTGTTGATTCAATTCTCCTATTTTCATATTTATCCCTCATTTCTTTATATAAAGCTTCTTTAAAAGAAAATTCCTTTTCTGGAAAAATGGTTCTTCCACTAAACTGCCCCTTTAGCACAATAAGAAACTTCAACAAAAATAGCATTAATCCTTCTTGGATTAACGCCCCAGTTTGTTGAAGAAGAAATGTTTTTATTTACAATGGTTACTTTCAAAATGCATCCCTTCTTCGGGTAACCTACCCTCTGGCGGGGTCCAAACGCTTCGGCAAATGTTCTTTTCATTTACTATTAAATAAGTGTATTTCCAACCTTTTTCGTTTTCAAATTCTACTTCCAAATGATGAGGGTTATATTGCCTGCCCTCTTGTCGGCTAATTGCCCATTCTTGATGGGGATATTTTACTCTTAGGTATTGATTTAGTATTTCCATCTTTTTTGATACTTGATAATCAGCCCAGAAAGGACGAATAGTAAAGTATAAAAGCAGTAACACAGGCAATAGAGATGCGATTATAAGACTTAATTTCCTAATTTTTTTTGGTAATAAGAGTGAAATTACAAAAGTTACAATTACAAAAATAATTGACACTGTGGTTTCTATTGCTGTAATTGGGTGCAGTAAAATCTCTCCCTTCAGGTTTTTCATTCCTACAAATTAGACCACTTTGTTTCTTCTTATTATTGCTAGCTTTGCTTTCTTTTAGTGACAATTGCTGTTCCTCAAATGAAGATAGCACCTTTTTCCAATGTAATCGCATTGGAACTTTTTGTTTGGCAAGCCGTCAATAAGAAAACCATTGAGAAAAATTTAAAGCTACTTTATTCAATAAATCGCCTCCTTAAATTGTTAGACGTAAAGATAAATTATTTGTTTCAAATCAGTGCTTGTTGAACAAACCTACCCCTTTAGCTCAACAAAGTACAGATATCTTTATTGCATATAATCTTCGTACTGCGACACTAATTTTCCCCAAAACATTTAAAGGGATTTCTTCCTTTTCATCGAATTTGTAACATTAAATCCAATGAAAAGGTGGAATATTTATGAATTCTATTTCTTCTCCTATTGCCTGTAAGGTAAACAATGTTTTCATCCATGTCAGTGACCTAAAAAAATCAGCAGAATGGTATAGTGACTTACTTGGAGTGCCATTTAATAAGGATGCTGTTGAATCACCCGTATACAACCTTCCCATTGCTTCCGAGACTGGACTTACCTTGGACGACCATACTTTTGATCCAGGATTTATACTAAACCCTTCAGAGCATGTATTATTTAATTTCTTCGTTAAGGATATTGATGAAGCATATGAATTTGTCAAAAACAAAAGAATTACAATTGTTAAGGAAATAGAGCGTATAGGTGATTTCGCCTATTTTAACTTTAAAGACTTAGATGGAAATGTTCTGATGATCTGTAATTGTTAAAGAACTAAGTATGGTTATATAACCATAGCTTTTTTATTGCACATAATGTGTCAACTGCGTACTAAGATATGATGACAATGGCTTTGATTGTTTTTTCCTTAAAATTCAAAATCTCGGTATTCAAGTTTTGGTCCTCCAAAAAACTTTTACTTAATTTTACAACAAATACAATAGAGATGTCTTTCTTGAACAAAACTGCCCCTTTAGTCAAATACGAAAAAAGAGTTGCTGATCCACATTGAATCTTCAACTCTTGCACCCGTTAGTTCAATAAAATTTGTATTCTTTAGTCGCTAAAATCATTTTCATAAGGATTAGCATACAAATCTACATCAAATTCAGCTTCAATGCTTGCAGCAAACTTTATGATGTCTTTATCCAGATATAAAGCAGGGGCATTTCCCTCTTCTATTTTAACGACGATAAAGAATTTACACTCTACAGAGTAAGCCTCTTTTATTTCGTTAATGATTGATGATTTATTTTGTAGTTTATTTATAATTTGTTGGAGTTGATTATTTACATCAAGCGAAACCTGGTAGCCTGTTCCTAAATCCCAACTTGTCTCTTTTCTATAACAAGCCGTTGAACGGTTTGGAATTAAATCACCTTTTTTATAAGTTTCAGTAGGTGTTACTTCTAACTTTTCCGTTACATCATCTAATGCAAACTCATCTCCGTATAGACTGAAGTAAACCATTACTTGAGTTTTGTCCAAGCTTAATTTTCCCCTCCAAATGTTTATATTTTCTGCTTTTATTATATCATCCTTCTTCCACTAACCTGCCCCGTTAGTAGAATAAGAAAAAGCTACCAAATTGGCAGTTGGCTCTTAAACTCTTGCACCCGTTAGTTGAATAAGAAAAGTGACGCTTATTCAACAATTGCGCCCGATTGTGGAAGTTCAAGATAATGATTATTGCCTATAGCTTCTTAAACTACCTCACTCTGTTTAAAAAGAAGTCACCTTCATTACCAATTAATATTTTGGCGATTCCTAAAGAATCCACCATTTGGTCCATCTTCTTCTAATGTTGCCAACCAAACAGCAGTATCAGCTCCTTCAACGACTGTACTAGGAGCGCTTTCTCCCCCCATGTCAGTTTGAACACTGCCAGGGCATACTGCATTTACTTTTATATTTGGTTCTGTGATTTCCTGAGCCATTAGACATGTTAATGCGTTTAACATTGTTTTGGATATACGGTAAGCTCCCGATAAGCCTTTCAAACCTCCAAATCCCTGAAGAATTTCAAATGCTCCTAAACCAGAGGAAAGATTTACTATCCTCCCATAACCTTGCTCTTTCATTAAAGGAACACTTGCTTGAATCAACCTTAGGGCTCCAAAGAAATTTGTTTCAAAGGTCTCTTTTACCACCAACTCTTCTACTTCTAAAATAGAAACTCCCCTGTCAAGGATAATTCCAGCATTATTCACCAGTACATCTAGTCGACCATACTCATCTTTTACTCGTTTAATCATCTGTTCTACACTGTCTGGATCATTTACGTCGACTACTTGTAGATCAATAGTCAGTCCATTTTTATACATTTCTGTAACAGTCTTTTCCCCTTTTTCTATATCCCGACATCCGATCAGCACATGGTATCCTTTTAAAGCCAACTGCCGTGTAATTTCTTTTCCAATACCACGATTTCCACCCGTGACTAAAGCAATCCTTTGATTGATTGAGCTTATTTTATTACTCATTTTAATTATCTCCTTGATTGATACTGTTTTTTAAATCTGTTACTACATCCATCAGCTGGGATTCAGCCCTACGTAAGATCGCTATTTGTTCTCTGATTTCAGTAAGTTTTTTTTCCCCTTTTTTAATTCCATTTTGTATACATGCGTCTTTTATTTGTCCATCGCTCGCACAATGAAACAAATCAGCGATCTCATTTGTTTTCAAACCCATGCTTAAATAAAGTTGAATCATTTGGATCTGTTCAATATCAATTTCACTATACTGACGATAGCCATTTTCTAATCGAATCGGATTCAAAAGGGCTTTTTCTTCATAGTACCGTAAAGAGCGAAGGCTTACTCCAGTTCTTCGAGCTAATTCACTAATGTGCATTTATAAGCACCTCCTTAAAATTTCTTCTTACCTTGGTTTAACTATAAACCATCACATCGTGTGAAGGTCAATATTATTTATTCACCTAAACAGTCCGTTATTTGAATAACTTATAGTTCGATTACTTACGAATAATTTCATCTCTTATTCAAGAATATGGCCCGATTGTTGAACACAAGCTAAACAACACTCTTCCACTAAACTCCCTCAATAAACAAAGTGAAAACACACGTTTTCTCCAGTATTCTCAGTATTTTATAGAAGGAAATTTTAGAGTTAAATGCTCGGTATTATGGTTGGATTTATCCGATTGTCATTCAAAATAAAAAATAACTCGAATTCGAGTTATTTATCTTGCAATGTTATCAATTGAGTGGTAAAGTGATAATAACGGAAGGGAGTGACAAACAATATGCAACAAAATACTCGCGGGTCATTAATATGGATAAGACTCACTCGATTCACACATCATAGTAACCTGCTATCAAATGATTTTTTAAAACAATTTGATTTGACAACCGCACAATTTGATGTGTTAATGCAAATCTCAACATACGAGCCATTAACACAAAGTGAGCTAGCCGAGAAAGTCACGGTGACACAAGGTGGTATTTCGCGTATGCTCGCTCGCCTTGAAAAAGACGGACTCATTGAACGGAAGCAAGATTGGAAAACGAAAACGATCTCGTTAACGAATAAAGGACGCGAAAAACTAGATAATGCGTTTGACGCTCAGCTTGCGTTCCAATCTTCGTTCTTTGATGAGTGTTTATCTGAAGAAGAACAAAAAACTTTGTATTCGCTCATGTCACGTGTACAAAAAAATAGTGAAAAAAAGAAATTGCCGAACAGGTAATTTTTTTACCTCATCACTTGATTAATCAAGTGATGATTAGGAGGAAAAAAATATGTATACAATTCCAGGACATCATCATATTTCAATGATTACAAAAGATGCAAAACAAAATAACCACTTTTATCGTGATGTACTTGGTTTACGCCGTGTGAAAATGACGGTCAACCAGGATGATCCGTCGATGTATCACTTATTTTACGGGGATAAAATCGGAAGTGCAGGTACAGAGTTATCATTCTTTGAAATCCCACTCGTTGGACGCACATACAGGGGCACAAACGCCATTACCCAAATCGGTTTACTTGTACCAACAGAAGCGAGCTTAACCTATTGGAAATCACGTTTTCAGGAGCATAATGTTCAACACAGTGACATCACAATGTACGCCAATCGACCTGCCATATACTTTGAAGATTCTGAAGGCCTGCGCATGGTGCTGCTTGTATCAAATGGTAGTAAAGCAGAACATTGGGAATCGTGGGAAGGATCAAACGTGCCCGCAGAACACCAAATTCAAGGCATGGGTTCAGTAGAAATAACCGTACGTAGACTAGATAAATTAGCAAGAACATTAACAGGGATGTTTGGCTATACGGAAGTATCACGTACGGAAGATGAAGGGATTTTCCAATCCGTACAAGGTGAAGTATTTGGCGAAATCGTTGTGAAATATTTAGATGGACCTGCTGAAAAACCTGGGCGCGGCAGTATTCATCATTTAGCCAT
>Ga0224726_1015_pt1 | contig 14480 bp, 12 predicted proteins | sample IA12soil_B_GH6A_2_FD_161641 | JGI IMG/M metagenome (GOLD analysis project Ga0224726, IMG submission 161641) | Enriched cells from agricultural soil in Iowa, United States - IA12soil_B_GH6A(+) | ecosystem: Environmental > Terrestrial > Soil > Agricultural land | place: USA: Iowa | collected 2017-05-08 | reverse complement strand
CCTTTAATCTTCAAATGTTTAGACAATAAACAACCCAATTCTCATCTATAATGATAATCAATTGAGGTATCTCATGGCAGAAATTAGTGCAAAACTGGTAAAAGAATTACGTGACCGTACAGGTCTTGGTATGATGGAATGTAAAAAAGCCCTGCAAGAAGCAGACGGCGACATCGAAACCGCAATCGATAACCTGCGTAAATCAGGTCAAGCAAAAGCTGCTAAAAAAGCAGGTAACATTGCTGCTGATGGTGCTATCATTATCGCTCAAGAAGGTAACAAAGCCTTACTACTTGAAGTAAACTGTCAAACTGACTTCGTGGCAAAAGATGCTAACTTCACCGCATTTGCAAACAAAGTAGCTGAACTGGCGCTTGCTAACGATACCACTGATGTAGCGGCTATCTCTGCATTGCCGTATGGCGATGGTCAAACGGTTGAAGAAGCCCGTGTTGAGCTCGTACAAAAAATCGGCGAAAACATCCAAGTACGTCGTGCAGAAGTGATTGAAGGTGACAACCTAGCCTCTTACCGTCACGGTATTCGTATTGGTGTAGTGGTTTCTGTTGAAGGCGGTAATGCAGACACCGCAAAACACGTAGCGATGCAAGTTGCGGCCTTCAACCCAATCGCGGTTGATGAAGCGAATGTACCTGCTGATACGCTAGCGCGTGAAAAAGACATCATCGAAGCGAAAGCAAAAGAATCTGGCAAACCAGACGCCGTGATTGAAAAAATGATCACCGGTGGTCTACAAAAATACTTGAACGAAGTGACTTTGTTGAACCAACCTTACGTTATCGACAACGAGAAAAAAGTTGGCGATATATTAAAATCTGAAGGTATGACGGTTAAAGCATTCAAACGCTTAGAAGTGGGTGAAGGCATCGAGAAAAAACAAGAAAACTTCGCTGAAGAAGTGGCAGCAGCTCAAGCAGCAGCAGCTAAATAATAAGCGACAACCGCTAGGTTGTAGACTTATTAAAAATACCCCATAAATTTGGGGTATTTTTTTGTCTAATTTTTTTTTAAATTCAAAAAAGCGAGTTGAAGGCTCGCTTTTTTATGTGAAGCGATTATTTGTAGATGAAGCGATTAATTGGCTGCGGCTAACGCTTGCTCAAGGTCAGCTTTGATGTCCTCAATATGCTCAATACCAATGGATAAACGAATCATGTCTTCGCTGACACCTGCTTTTTGCAACTCTTCAGCATTTAACTGGCGGTGCGTGGTAGTGGCGGGATGGCAAGCAAGTGACTTGGCATCACCAATATTGACCAGACGGGTAATTAATTGTAGCGCATCAATGAATTTCGCCCCTGCTTCACGGCCGCCTTTTAACCCAAAGGTTAGAATCGCTGATGGCTTACCACCAAAGTATGTTTGCGCAAGCTTATGCTCTGGATGGTCGGTTAATCCTGCGTACTTGACCCAAGCCACTTGTGGATGATGGTTTAAAAATTCTGCCACGGCTTGGGCATTTTGGCAATGTCGCTCCATACGCAAGGCTAACGTCTCTAGCCCAAGCATAATTTGCCAAGCATTCATTGGGCTTAGTGCCGCACCGGTATTACGTAAGGGCGCAACGCGTGCACGTGCAATAAACGCCGCAGCACCCATGGCTTCGACAAAATTGACACCATGATAGCTGGCATCTGGGGTATTTAAAATCGCGAAACGTTCTTTGTGAGCGCCCCAATCAAATTTACCACTATCGATAATCACACCACCCACCGAAGTGCCCGAACCACTCACATATTTGGTCAATGAATGAATCACAATGTCAGCCCCATGCTCAAATGGACGACACAATGTTGGCGTGGCGACGGTGTTATCAATCACTACAGGTACGCCTTTGCTATGAGCAAGTTCGCTAATTTTTGCGATATCCAGCACGTTACCCAATGGATTACCAATACTTTCACCAAATATCAGTTTGGTACGCTCATCAATCAAATCAACCAAAGTCTCAGGTTTGGTATAATCAAAGAAACGCACTTCGATACCTTGACGTGGCAACGCATGGGCAAATAAGTTGTAAGTACCGCCATACAAAGTTGATACTGAGACGATGTTATCGCCTGCCTCACATAGGGTTTGGATGGTATAAGTAATCGCCGCCATCCCGGATGCCACCGTCAATGCACCGATGCCGCCTTCTAACGCTGCCATACGCGCTTCAAGCACCGCATTGGTTGGGTTCATGATACGGGTGTAGATATTGCCGGCAACTTTAAGATCAAAAAGGTCAGCACCGTGTTGGGTGTTATCAAAGGCATACGAACTGGTGTGGTAGATAGGGACAGCGACAGCTTTGGTGGTCGGTTCTGGTTCGTACCCTGCATGAATGGCGAGCGTTTCTGGGCGATGCGGTGGGCTCATATATATTCCTTTAATTTAGTTTAATTAGCAAAAAAAATCTCTTTTGCATTGTAACGAGTTATTAATCAGTTTTGCAAATTCACAATAGAGCATTATTGGAACATTAATGCTGTGTTTTGGAATATCTATTTGTGGTGAATTGGCGTTTAAAAGCCAGTGTTTAACACAGATATAAGATAGTACGTCGTAAAATATAACTAATGAAAGTTTTAATTTTTTTTAGGTAACCAATCAGGCTTGCTCGGCTTGTTCATTGATTAAATATTCAGTTAAATTTAACATTTCTTGATAGGAATCAAGTTTAAGGATAAAGCTAGTAAAATCATTGGTTTGAATATGGGATAACCGCGTTAAACATTTTAGCTCATACACCAAACTATTGACAATATCATCATATTGTTTGAGACGTAAAACTTGGGTATCATCTGCTAGTGTTTGTGTTATTGTTAGCAAGGTCTTGGCTTTTGTCACTAACTGTTCTTTGTCCAATACCTGCCCATATAAGATATCGGTTATAGCCGCGACAGTGGCTCTTTTGGTGGCAATAAAATCATCAACTGTTTGCGTATCTAAACTTAATAGATAGACGGCACGGCTGATAAATTTATGGTATTCATCTTTTACCTTATCGATTTGCTTTGTTAAAAGCACCGTTTCGGTAATATCTACCACGCTGACAAATAGATGAATGGATTTTTTATTCTCGCTCTTAACCACCCGTAAAAATTCAAAATGCAGGTATTTTTTATTGGTAACGCCTGTTTCATCTAAAAAAATCAACTCGACTGTTTTAAGTGGGTTGATATCTTGAATCAACTCTTCATCCACGTTGGATTGGTACAGGTAATTGATAAAATGCTGTGTCGCTGTGATGTCTTTTTCGCTGACCATATTTTGTAACAGCTGGGGTAATGTCAGCCCAGCTAACTGCTTGCGCCCCAATAACTGCTCTAGTTTTTTTGAATAATGCTCACCAATGACCATTTTATCATCGATGAGAAACAAGCCTTTTTTGACTGTGTTCATGATATCGCGCATATCGGTCTGCGCTTTATCAATCGCCACATCCTCGTGATACATCTGTCTGATGGTGTAATGGATAAAAAAGATGATATAGGCTATCAAGGCAAAAAAACTGCAGTAGGTCAAATAGCGCGAATAATCTGCGGTACGGTAGGTGTCATTGAGATAAGTGTCGTAGCCAATATTCATCAATGACCAAATTTTGCCTTGGTTATGATAAGCGAACTCAGCCAATTCAACGTTGCCTTTTTCATCTTGCTCAGAGATTTGCGCGATTCTTTGGCGATAGTCTTGCCAAATAATGGCAAATTCATCCATCGCCGTTTCTTGCTTTGGATAGCGGGACAACTGTGCCATATAGCCGTCTAACTCAGCCGCCTGTTTTTGTAAGGTTTCAATGATCTGTTGTCTATCGTTGTGTGGCGTTATCGTTAGATACTGCGCACCGGTTGCTATCTGAAGCGTCAAATCACTGATGTTGCCGATGATATCCATATGCTGGGTAGACTGGGTCAAGAAGCGCGCAATATATACATTGATAGCCACAAACGCTAGCACAGACAAACACAGCACCACTAAGCTTTGTAAAAGAAGCCGATACCTTTTGGTATGCACCATATATCGAAACAAGCTATCGTTATTGCTGACTTTCACGTAATTACCCTAGACCAAGATAAATTAGAAAAGATAAATTAAAAAAAATAAATAATAGCTAAAACCCCACCGTTAAATACACAATTTACCAAAAGCTTTGAACTTGGTTATATTGGTTATACTGTTTATACCATCCTAAACCCTAGAGAGCAATTCAGACAAAAACATCCTTACAATAGTATCAAATACGCGTAAACTAGCCTGCTAATTTAGCAAAAACAAGCGTAAAAGTATCTTTAGCTTGTAAAAAAACCCATAATGACCGTTGTCAGTATGGGTTTAACCAATGATATTAAAGCAAGGGTGTTAAAGCAATAGTATCGAAGCCATATGATTAAAGCGTTGACTCGTATCTAAATTAGCTTATAGCTGTAACTCACTGATATCTGCAACCGTTAAAAACAACCCACGCACTTTTTTTAGCAACGCCAATCGATTGGCTTTGAGGTTAGCATCTTCACTATTCACCATCACCTGCTCAAAGAAGTCATCCAATGGCTGCTGCAGTGTCGCTAGAGATTGTAAAATCTGGGTGTAGTTGGCGTTGTCAGTGTGTTGATGCGGCTCAATACTTTGCGCTGCAGTTTGCACCGCTTGATACAATGCTTTTTCCGCAGGTTCTTGTAAATAAGCCGTTTGTACTTGGGTTGCAATCTCACCCTCAGCCTTGGCTAAAATATTGGCAACGCGTTTATTGGCTTCGGCAAGTTGTTTGGCGGGTGGCAAATCACGGAAGGCTTGTACGGCTTTGATACGATGGTCAAAATCCATTGGTACTTGCGGTTGTAGCGCCTGTACCGCCATAATTGTATCAACGCTCACGCCTTGGTCTTCATACATAGCACGGTAGCGCGAATTGATAAACGCCATCACTTGTTTGAAAGTTTTTGGTAAGTCGTCAATTTTGCCTACATAACCCAATAAAGCTTGCTCAAGCAATACTACCAGATTTAATGGCAGTTGTTTCTCAATCAAAATACGCAGTACCCCAATCGCCGCACGGCGCAAACTAAACGGGTCTTTTGAACCGGTCGGGGCTTGGTCAATGCCAAAAATACCGACCAGCGTATCCAAACGGTCTGCTAATGCCAGCGCTGTTCCAATGTTGGTCGCGGGTAATTTATCGCCGCTAAATTTTGGCAGATATTGCTCTTCGATTGCCGCCGCTACCGCTTCTGGCTCTTGATTTAAACGTGCATAGTAAGTCCCTGCCACGCCTTGTAATTCTGGAAACTCACCCACCAAGGTACTGGCAAGGTCTGCTTTTGACAGCAAGCCTGCCCGTGCCGTTTGCTCAACGTCTTCGCCAATTTGGGTAGCAATAAAGGCAGCTAGCTTGGCAATACGCTCAGATTTTTCCCAAATTGTCCCTAACTTATCTTGGAATACGCGGGTTTTAAGATTTTCAGTCAGCGCAAACAATGGCTGTTTTTGGTCTTGTAAAAAGAAAAACTCAGCATCGGCGAGGCGTGGACGTACCACTTTTTCGTTACCGGCAATCACTTGCGCTTTATCTTTACTGTCGATGTTACTGATAAAGATAAAATAAGGCTGTAATTTACCTTGGCTGTCAGTCAAACAAAAATATTTTTGATCCGCCTGCATGGTACTAATCAAGGCCTCTTGCGGCACTTGTAAAAATCGCGGCTCAAAGCTTGCGCGTAGTGCTACTGGGTAATCGACCAGCGCAGTGACTTCATCAAGCAAATCTTGCGGTACGATAGCCGTCGCCCCTACTTCATCGGCAAGCTGTTGCACTTGTTCTTTGATAAGCTGCTGGCGTTTGTCAAAATCAGCGATGACATGCGCCTCGGCAAGGTTTTGCTCATAGCTGTCCGCCGTGTCAATTCTAACCTTATCAGGATGATGGAAACGATGCCCTAGGCTGAAACGACCTTTTTCAAAGCCTTGCAATCCTGCTTCGCCAGACGTTAATCCTTGAATCGTCGCTGGCAGCACTTGGTCGTCTTTGAGTAGCACCAACCATTTGACAGGGCGAACAAACTCAGAACGCTCTGCGCCACTGCGCATACGTTTGGCAATCGGCAACTCATCTAAGGCTTTTTGAAAAATACTCGGCAGTAACTCAGCCACAGGCTGACCGATGACATTCATTTCATAGCCGATATAATCGCCTTTATCACCTTTGATGGTAATCAAATCCTTGACGTCAATACCCAAACCTTGTGCAAACCCTTGAGCCGCTTTGGTTGGATTACCGTCCTTGTCATAGGCAGCTTTGACTGCAGGACCGCGTTTTTGTTCGATTTTATCAGGCTGTTTTTCACTAATTCCTTGAATCTGCAAGGCAAGGCGACGCGGTGCGGCAAAGCTTTTAATGGTATCAAAGCGAATGTTGGCATCTGTTAGCGATTGGGTGACATGGTCGTTAAGTGCATCGCGCAATGTTTTTAGATTTTTTGGGGGCAATTCTTCGGTGCCAAGTTCAAATAAAATAGTAGACATGCTAAAGCCTTGTTGATTCAAATAGGGTAAATATAGGCGATTATAGCAGAAATTTAAGCCATAAAAATGCCCCATCATTGGGGCAAATCAAGAAAACCATCATCGTAAAACCAAAATTAAACTTATTGGCTGGCGCTTGCCGAAGTCGTTACAGCGGTCGTAGCGACTGGCGTATTGACCGCCGCTTTTGGTTTGGCTTTGGCAGGATTAACCACAAAGTTAATCCCTAACAACAACAGCGTCACCCCTAAAATCGGGCGCAATTTTTTCTCAGGTAATTTACTGCTCAATAATGTGCCTACAATAATGGCAGGAATCGCGCCAATGAGCAAAAAGGTCAGCATGTGAAAATCCACACTGCCTGACAGCAAATGTCCGAGACCTGCGACCAAGGTTAATAGCACCGCATGTACCACATCCGTGCCGATGATGCGAATGAGTGGCAATTGGGGGAAAATTAGCACCAGCGCCATGACGCCAAATGCCCCTGCCCCAACCGACGATAAGGTCACTACTACCCCGAGCAATATGCCCATCAGCACCAATTTATATTTGGGGATTTGGGATGTGATGCTGTCAGTTTGGTCAGTTGTGCGGTATTTGTCAAAAAACGCCTCAATACGGTTGCGAAAAATCAGCGAAACCCCGGTAATAACCAACATCACGCCCAATATCAAGGTCATGATTAGTTTGATGGCGTTGATATTACCCAAGTAGGTAGCGACGAGATAATTGGTGACAACGGAGGCTGGAATACTACCAATCGCTAGCCATAGCACGATTGGCCAAACGACATTTGATTTTTTAAAATGTACCACACCACCAAAAAACTTGGAAATAGCGGCGTATAGCAAATCGGTGCCGACAGCAATATGCGGCTCTACTTTTAGCAGTAAAATCAGAATCGGCGTCATCAGTGACCCACCGCCCACGCCCGTTAAACCCACGCAAAATCCGACAAAAATACCCGCTAAAATAAAATAAAGTTCCACTCACCGCCCCTTGTTGCATGGCTTACTCGCTGCGGCTATTGTAGTAGAATAGCGCGTTGTTGCCCTGTGGCGATTTTTGATATAAATATGCGAGATTAGAATATTCTGATAATTTGATATTTTTTATTAGCGTTGACAACAAAATAATCAATAAAACAAGGCAAGAAAAAAGGCAATAGAAACTATCTATTGCCTTTTTTAATTTTACCGTTCAAAGAAAATTTTTTCGTCAGTGTGACAGAAGCTATTGTGATTTATCCGCTTCTGTCATCTGTTGTTTTGAAATAGCTTCTTTTGGTAGATATTTTTCTAACGCATCCGCTTTATGTGCGTCATCCGCCAATGGGAAGCCCAATTTGGCGCGCGTTTCTACATAGCTTTGTGCTACCTTACGCGCCAAGGTGCGCACACGCAAAATAAAGCGCTGACGCTCTGTCACCGAAATTGCCCCACGTGCATCCAACAAGTTAAAAGTATGTGACGCTTTGAGCACCATTTCATACGCAGGCAGCGGCAAATTAAGACCGACCAATTTGTCGGCTTGGCTTTCATAAAAATCAAACAACTCAAACATTTTTGCCACATCGGCATGTTCAAAGTTGTAGGTCGATTGCTCTACTTCGTTTTGGTGGAATACATCGCCATAAGTGACACGACCAAATTCGCCATCCGTCCATACCAAGTCATACACACTGTCCACGCCTTGGATATACATGGCAAGGCGCTCAAGACCGTAGGTGATTTCTCCTGTCACTGGGAAACACTCAATACCACCGACTTGCTGGAAGTAAGTAAACTGGGTAACTTCCATACCATTTAGCCAAACTTCCCAACCAAGCCCCCAAGCGCCAAGCGTTGGTGATTCCCAGTTATCTTCTACAAAGCGGACATCATGCGTTAAGGTATCAATACCAATCGCTTTGAGTGACCCCAAGTACAATTCTTGAATATCAGGTGGATTGGGTTTGAGTACCACTTGGAACTGATAATAATGTTGTAAACGGTTTGGGTTGTCGCCATAGCGACCATCCGTCGGACGGCGTGATGGCTGCACATAGGCGGCATGCCAACGCTCTGGACCTAATGCTCGTAAGAAAGTGGCGGTATGAAACGTGCCTGCACCCATTTCCATATCGTAAGGCTGTAACACCACACAGCCTTTTTCTGCCCAATAATTTTGCAAAGTTAAAATCAATTGTTGAAACGTCATCATACGAGAATTACCACTATATAGTCGGTGATTAGGCAAACTGTATTTATCAAAATAGTTGTCCACGTGATTTTGATAAAGCGTCAGTTTTTTTAATTAGTCACATTAAAAATTTAAATTTTTTTGCGTCGCAAATAGCACTTACAATAGGCGGTACAATTGCCGAACGATATTTTTACTTAAAACGCCCAAAATAGCAAACTTATCCAATTTTTCAGCTAGATATATATCCATGATTATTGAGCAAATTAAGGTGTGGGCAAAATACAAAGCATAAAATACAAAGCATTAAAACAATATACATTTCGCGACAAATCAGCTACCGCATTTTAGCACTTTTTTACTAGATTTACGAAAATTCCTGTTACTCTTGAGCAAGTGATTTCGACGATTAATTGTTACCTTTTTTTTATGCGCTTTTAGCCTTTTGAATCGCTTTTTTTAAGATAAATCAGCCAAATTTGATACGTCATCCATTGTCGTTTTAGTTGGGTTTTGACTTTTAATTTTCATTTTTTACCGCCATAATACCCCGTACAAGCTTTTACTTAATTTATTTTAAGTAGTTGTTTTTAATAACTTTTCATGAGGTCAACCATGCTTATTTCGGCAAGTCTATTATTAGCTGCTACGTCGTTAACTTCTAACTGGTTGTTTTTAATCGTTCTAGTGACTGTCGGTATGCTAGCGATTGCGTTTACCCCTTATCGTTTTGTATTGGGCTATTTTATGTTGGGCATGGTGTACTGGATTTCGGTGGAAGGGCTGCATTGGGCAGTGGTCACACTGTCATCGTTGACTGGTACGGATGCCTATGTGGCGGCAATTGGCTTATCGATGATTCCGATTGTGATAGCGTTAAATGGAAAACCTAAGTTTAACAAAGCCGCAAGTCAAGCTGCTGCTAACCAAACCATGTTAAAAAGTAGTGTCCAAATGAGCGCCGGTCATCGTCCTGTGGTGTTAGAAAAAGATACCGATTTTCATCAAAACTTTGTTCGTCATGCTTCTGTGTTTGACTCAAAACAGTAATAATAACCTCGCCACCTTATCGCTATAGCAAGTTATTTAACCCATCATGTTGATGGGTTTTTTATGGGCTTTAGCTTGAGAAAAGGTAAAAGTTCGCTGTGTAACGCTGCTTAAATACACAAATCAAACGCTTTGATTACAAAAAATGATACTGATATGTTAAACATTACTGTAACTTGGCAGCGATGACCTTATAATATATTGTATAACAAAGCTATTAAATCCTTTGTAATAGCGAATTATAATTTCTTTGAAATGAGTGACTTAAGTATTGTCATTTATTTGAAGACCTTGCGCATTGCAATATCTATAAAATCTATAATTTTGGAGGACACGTATGTTATCTCAATTAACCCAAATCAAATCAGATCCCCTTGACGTATTATTGTTTGCCGTTGGCTTGCGTCTAACCCAACTTGCCAAAATGGGCGATGACAAATTTAAAGGCTTATTAGAAAACCGTAATTTTACTATTCAACTCGGCAGCGATGCGGAACAAACGTCACGCTATTATGAGATTAATAACGGTACTTTTAGCCAATATGCAGGTCCAGCCAAAGAGCCAACGTTGACGATTACCTTTAAAGACTCAATGACGGGTGTGAAATTGCTCACTAAAGGTGAAGCGACAGCATTTATGACGGGCATCCAAAATGGCGATTTAAAAATGTCGGGTGATTATTCACTGCTGATGTGGTTTAACCAAGTTGCAAAATTTATTGTGCCAAAAGTACCTGAGCCACTTAAACCTGTGGTGGAACAAGCAAAACCCTTGATTGAAAAAGCCACACCTTTTGCCAAAGAACTTTGCAGCAAAGCTATGGCAATGATTGGGGGTATGAGCGCAAGTAAAGCATCTGGCAGCAGCAAATACTTTAATGAATCAAACACCAAAGACGTTAATGCTGACAGCGAGACCCAAGCGAGCAAATTAGACACCCTTAAGGCGAAAGCGGCTGAAATCAAAGATGACGCAGTGGAAAAATTTGATGAGCTAAAAACCGAAGCCAAAGAGAAACTCGATGCAATTAAAGAAGATGCGAGCGAAAAATTAGCGGATATCAAAGACACCGCTAATGAAAAACTTGGCGAAACCAAAGAAAAATTGGATGAGGTTAAAGCGCAAGCGGCTGATAAAATTGATGACGCTAAAGAAACTGCCACTGAAAAGCTTGATGAAGCAAAAGCAGCTAAAGATGATAAACTTGCCGATGCTAAAACCAAGCTTGAAGACGTCAAAGATCAAGCAACTGAAAAATTAGCCGATGTTAAGAGCTTGGCCGGTGAAAAACTAGACGATGCTAAATCAAAGGTTGACGCGTTAAAAACCCAAGCCGATGACAAACTAGATGCGCTAAATGAAGAAGCTAAAGAAAAAGTTAGCGAGGCAAAAGATAAAGTCGAACAAGGTAAGCAAAAGCTGACCGACGAAACAGCGAGTGATTCTGATGCATCCGATAATAAAGCCATCGAAGAGAAGTATGAAGCGGCTAAAGATACTACTAACGCTCAAGATAGTACGGCAGATGATGATAGCATCCGTCCTGACAACGTGTTTGCCAAGTCAGCCGATAATGACAACTTAACGCCTGCGCTGCGTAAATCGGCTGAAATTGAGGCAAAGCATGCGTCTGATGAGGTCATTGCCGACAATGTCAAAACTAGCGCAGTCAGTGATGATAAATCACCTATCACCAATATTTCAATCACTCGTAGTGATAGCGCAAAAGACAAATAAGCCATTGTTATTAAATGATAAAAAACAATCACTTTAGGTGGTTGTTTTTTTTCACCTTAAATTATTGATATCACTAGGTTTATGTTTTCGTTATCTGATTTTGGTAGCCGTTTTGGTAGCCATTTATTCAAAATCCCCCCTATTTTTTACCAAAATTATTTTTTGTAATTGCCAAAAAATACCCCTGCCCAAAAATGGACAAGGGTAAAAAAATCTTAGGGTAATTATTTCGCAATCAATAACATCTAATTTGGTGCAAACCTATATTTCATTTAAAGAATTATTTTGTTATATTTGACCTTGGATATTAAGTAAGGACTAGGAATGTTAAGTAATTCAATTTACTTTTCACTAGTAGGTACTACTTAATATCCTTTTTTTTTACTTCGCAAAACCATACTCCACGCGCTCAATATATGCGATATATAGGGGCTATAATTATTGGTGCTATGGTTATCTATCCAATGGCGTAACGTGGCGATATGGGGCAATGGGTGGGCATGGTGATAGGTAACGGCTAGGCAATAAAAAGGGGCATGGCTAAAATGACCATACCCCATCATACCCAATTATTTACAGTCTAAGCATGGCTTACTTCACGGCTTAATACTTCGCTAATCCACTGATTAAGGCTTTTTCCTTGCTCTTGGGCTTTATTGGCTATTTGCTGGTGTAGCTCACTTGGTAAGCGTGTAAGGAATTTACCGCTATAACTTTGATAGGGGTCTATGCCTTGCTCTTTGCATACTTCAAAGAATGTATTTAGCGATTGTCTGCCCTCGCTTTCCAATCCTGCCACACTATCGCTATAAAAATCAGCCCCGCCATTTAAGCCGATAAACTCACCCCTAAACATTTGGATTTCGGGGTCGTAACTGATTTTTGCTTTGTGGTTATCAATCATCATAATGTTATTCATTGTCTATTACCTCGCTGTCATTATTTGGGGTATAGCCTAAACTCTCTAGCCACTTTCTAACACTCATAACTGCACCTTTATCGGTGTTTGGGCTTGGGTGTGGTCTATGAAATACTTTAACCTGCCCATCTAATACTATGGCAATCCGTGAGCCTTCACGCTCGGTTAGGGTTGCCCCCAATGCACTACATAGGCTCTCAATGTCTTTAAATTTGATATTAGCTGATATCGGGTTAGTAAATATCGCTTGTAAGGTCTTTTGGTGCTTTTTCTGCATGGCTTTACCTAGTATCATTTAGTGATATCATAACATGATACTATTTATCCATCAATAAAAAAGGGGTGTCGTAAAATCTACGATACCCCATCATGCCCGCCTAATTGTTAGCGGTCATCTTATCCTTTAACTTTTCATGATAGGCATTGCTACCGTCTTTTACACATTCCCGCAAAATATCCGTTAAGATTTTCGTGTAGTGGTCAAGTTTTTTTAGACAGGTTCTAAGAACCTGTTCACAATCTTTTCAATGACAAAGCGATGAAAGCGAGATTGGTAAATTTAAGGCTCGAATTTAAAAGCTGCAGGGCTAAATTCTCGCTTGAGCAGGTTGTCATGGATAGCGTGTTCTTTATCCGCTTTGCTATAGCGATGGCGGATAAGCTGACGACTGATTAAGCCTTGCTGTGCCATGATTTTTCCTGCTTTGTAGCGGGTAAGTTTTATCCCGTGTTGTTGGCTTACCATCGCTGATAGGGTTCTTGCTCCACCTGAGCCTTTGGTTTGGTCATAGGCTTGTTTAACCCAAAGGTTTAGGTTGATTTGCTCAAGGCTTGGTAGTTTGGGCTTCTTTAGGGCGTAGTGACTGCTCCTTGGGATGTCAAATAGTTGGCATAGTTTTACTTTGCTAATTTTGGGCTTTTCTTTGGCTAGTCGCTCTATTAGCGGTGGAAACCGAGTGTGTCTATCGCTAATAGAGCGGATGCCCACTCGAGTATAACTCTCGCCTTGCGTCGGGGCGAAGCAGTGCTTCGCTTATCCCTCCTCATTTAATATGTCTCGCTCTAGTTTAAGCTGGGTGATTTCTTTTTTTAGTCGCTGTATTTCTCGTTGTTCTTCTGTTAGGGCGTTGCCTTTGGCTAATGGGTTGCCTTGTTGTTCTGCTCGGTAGCGTTTAAGCCATGCTTTTAGGCTGGATTCGCCAATTTCATATTGGTTGGCAACCGCTCCAATTTTTTGCCCTTGTTCTTCTATGAGTTTTATCATTTCAAGTTTGAATTCGGGTGTGTATGTTTTGCGTACTTTTGTCATGAGATTATGCCTCCATTTAGGGTATTATAATCTCTTATCGGTTGTCTAGCTTTATTATGCTACTACAGTATGTTGTCGTTTATATATCAATTGTTTTAATAATAACCTTCAAGCCTAGTAATATCAATGGGTGGTGTTATCGTTTGTTGGAGAATGTTTTTGTTTGTTTTCGTGTTAATTCCGCTTTAGGTGGTTGTTTTTTTTTTGATATGATGAAACACCTTTTATCATTTTAAGCTTTGTTTTAATTAGGATTATAGCTGTCATGGCAGACTTATTAACAATTCAACAATCAGAGCAACCGATTGGCACCACACTGACCACCCAAATCCGCCCAACTCGCGAGCAAATCCAAGCTTGGTTTGAACTACCTTTGATGGATTTACTGTTGCTCGCGCAAAACAAACTTCGCGAACACTTTCCACCCAATGCGGTACAAGTCAGTACCCTGCTATCAATAAAAACAGGCAATTGTCCTGAAGATTGCGGCTATTGCTCACAGTCAGGACACCATAGCACCGACTTACAACCTGAAAAGAAAATCGAAGTACAAAAAGCGATTATCGAGGCCAAAAAAGCCAAAGCAGCTGGATCCAGCCGTTTTTGTATGGGTGCGGCATGGAAGCACCCAAACGATAGAGATATGCCCTATGTGGTTGAGCTGATTAAAGAAGTCAAAGCATTAGGGTTAGAAACCTGCATGACGCTTGGCATGTTATCGGGTAACCAAGCGCAAGTACTTGCTGAGGCGGGAT
>Ga0224726_1014_pt1 | contig 14542 bp, 16 predicted proteins | sample IA12soil_B_GH6A_2_FD_161641 | JGI IMG/M metagenome (GOLD analysis project Ga0224726, IMG submission 161641) | Enriched cells from agricultural soil in Iowa, United States - IA12soil_B_GH6A(+) | ecosystem: Environmental > Terrestrial > Soil > Agricultural land | place: USA: Iowa | collected 2017-05-08 | reverse complement strand
AAATGCAATTGGAGATATTATAGATATATTAAATCTATAATAGAAGGTGAAAAAGTGAAATATACTAAAGCAACAAATTATGCCCTTCATACAATTGTTTATTTAGCTGTTTTACCTGCCGGAAAAACGATAGGTGTAAAACCTTTGGCTGAAATTCAAAAGGTGTCACCAACGTATCTTTCTAAAGTTTTAACGAATTTAGTTAAATCTGGCTTTATTGAATCAGTTACGGGGGTCCGCTCCATTGGCTGGTATGGCTCTGTTGCGGAGGTGAATGGCGGAGATAAATTAATAAAAGCGCCAAAGGAAATAACGTTCTTAGAAATCATTCATGCCATTGAAGGGACGACTTCACTGTTTCATTGTAGTTTAGATAATGATATCCATGACAGACAAAATTGCTTAATCGAAAAAGTAATGAACGAGGCCGAAGAAAAAATGGAAGACTATTTAAGGACACAGACAATTGAACAGGTAGTGGAAAAAGTCCATGACAATATGGTACAACATATCAATTCTGTAGCAAATTAAATTTTTTTTAATTTAATTATAGACTATAAATATCTTTAATATCTATAATACAGCAACACAAAAAAATATAATGAGGTGAAAAAAATGATGTTAGATTGCGCAATAATAGGTGGGGGTCCTGCAGGATTAAATGCTGCTCTTGTTCTAGGCAGAGCTAGAAGAAAGATTATCCTTTTTGACAATAACCAGCCGAGAAACGCTGTTACACACGAGTCTCACGGATTTATTACAAGAGATGGTGTTTCACCGCGAGAGTTCCGAGCCTTAGCTCATCAAGATATTAGGAAATATCCCTCCGTACAAATAAATGAAAATAAAATTGTAAAAATAAAACAAGCTAGCAATTCTACCTTTGAATTAATTACACATGAAGGGGAAACATATTTAACAAAGAAGATTATTTTGGCCATAGGCCTGAAAGAAAGCCTACCCAAGGTGAATGGAATATGGGACTTTTATGGAAAGAGTTTATTTAGTTGTCCATATTGCGATGGTTGGGAATTAAAAGATCAGCCACTAGTATTAATCTCTGAAAACAAACACGTAATTCATATGGCAAAAATAATCTATCAATGGAGCAGAGACCTAGTTATTTGTACAAACGGAAATAAAATTATTTCCGAAGCAGATGCGCTGTTACTTTGCAGTAAAGGAATTAGAATAAAAGAAGAAAGAATATTAAATTTAATTGGCACACAAGGAAAATTAGAAAAAGTGATACTGGAAGATGGAACAGAGATTTGGCGCTCAGGTGGATTTGTTATGACGGAACTTGAACAGCCAAATAATTTTGCTAAGATATTGGGATGTTCCATGAAAACAAATGGTGGAATTGTGGTGGACGATTTAGGCAGAACGAATGTTGAAGGCATATATGCAGCAGGGGATACATCGATAGTTGGACCGTCACAGTTAATTATCGCTGCTGCTCACGGATCTCGTGTTGCAATGGGAGTAAACTATGATCTAACAATGGAAGAATTTTAATTCCATCGTTTATAAAATCAGGTGTGGAGAAGTCTTTCCATGCCTTTTATATTTCTTTAATAGATTTTATGACGAGCGGAAATTTGCTATCTCGAAGCCTTTAAAAAGTATAATGCCTTCGCTTGAAAAATTAATTTAATAATGGTTACTGTATTTTGCCCGTGTAAGATAATTAGAGTACTTTTTAGGGAAGAAAGTGAGAGTATCTGGAAAGTAGAAGCAATTATAAAGAGGCAGTAAAGTGTGAAAGGTCCGGGCGGATGTATTGATCGCTGCTCTTTTTTATTTTGCTTTAGTAGGTAAGACTGTCTCAATAGAAAGATTCTAATTTTAATTTTATTGTTCTGGCCAACGATAAACCTCCTCATATCTCGTATTATGAATACTAGAATAAATATAATATTGATAGCTATTAGAAAACGTATTACATACTCTGACAAAAAGTTACTTTTCTACTATTGTGACTCAAATTTAATATTGTTATATTGGAAATATCTGAAAGAAATATACTTTTCGTACGACAATAGCAAACCCACTGAAAAGTGGCGACGCAAAGCTACAGGGGCTAAAGTGGATATAAAACAATTAATCACTATGCTTGCCAGCTGCCGAATACGACGGGAAACCTCCGTCTTTTAACTCAAAATTCGGGGGTTTTTATTTTTGTTTAATTTGTTATCGGTAAATTATCCTTCAGTATTCAGAATAGTCGTAATTTAAGTACTCGTTTCATCATATTAGCTCTTAATGCATTAAATCAAAAATTTCCTTTTTAGAGCAATGAAACCAACTAGAGAAGGTGAAGTACAATGGAAAAACTATTATTTGTAACTGATTTATATTATAAGGCCAAAGGAGCACGGCTTTATTATGAGGAGGATTTGTATCTTACATCCCAACTAAGAAAAGAGTTTCAAATAGCGATTTGTCATCCTGAGGATACAGAAGTATTTGAAAAGGATGTCGATTTAATCCTAGTTAGAAATATTGGTTCCGTAATGAAATTCAAAGAGAAATATCAGGCATTTCGCTGCAGAGTGGTTGCTAATAGTTTGAAAACTTATAATTCCTTCAACGGAAACGGAGATATGAATGGAAAAGAATACTTAATTGAGTTAACAAAAGCTGACTTTCCTGTTATTCCAACTATTGACTCTCTTGATTTATTAGACAGATTGCCAAATTCAGACATGTATACGATAAAACCAAAATACGGAGCAGATTCGATAGGTCTAGAGTTTGTTTCTAAAAATGAACTCACTGCTAAAATAGATTCAAATACAAACAGTATTTTAGTACAGCCTTTTATTGACTTTGAATATGAGGTCTCCTTCTATTTTATTGACAAAGAGTTTCAATACGCCCTTTATACACCGGATAAAACGAAAAGGTGGGAACTAGAGGAATATGTTCCTACTAAACAAGACTTATCGTTCGCCAAGCAGTTTATTGATTGGAACAATCTTGATTGGGGAATTGAACGGGTGGACGCTTGTCGAACGAAAGATGGAAATCTTTTACTGGTCGAACACGAAGATCTAAATCCTTATTTGTCTCTTGCAATGCTATCACCTGAAAAACGTGATAACTTTGTGGGGACACTGAAAAAAGCATTACATAAAGCACTTCAAACAAATCTTAACCAAAATCTTTATATAACTTTATGATGTTGCTTTCTTTTTTCTATTTTGAACATGTCATGGAGACTCGCTAAAAAAGGAGTCTCCCAATGATTCATTTTTCCTATTAGGAAAAAGATGAGATGTTTTACATAATACATTCCAACCTGAAAGGCAGAAGCAACGGCATCGGCTGGTGCTGAGCCTGTACAAATCTTATGTAGTTAAGCTAGCTATTTTTAGGTTGACCATTTTTTATAATGATATACGAAAACGGTAGCCAAGGTAGAACGTAAGCCCTTGTGAAGCTGCGAGCGTAAAGAACAATAGGAATCTTATAAATAGCGAGAAATATAATTGTTAAACTTACGTCATCTTAGTAAAAAATATGGTTACGAGAATTTTATGATAAAAAATGTGAAGAATGAAAACCCTTCACAATAAACTCTTACATTAGATCTATGTACTTTTAAAAAGTATAGAAACTATTAATATAAAAGTTTATCTAAACAAGCAAAATGTTGACATACTATTAGCTGGTTTAAGATGAAAATTTGATTTCACCAGTTGCAACTCCTACAATGATAGTCGCAATAAGAATAGCTAATATTGAAAATAATATCTTATTGACTAAGCGAACAGGTTTTAGCCTTTTTTTTGCCTTATCGTTTAGATTTAAAACAATAATATATACTACTACGCCAATGATTATTGCTACTAAATCTTTTAAAGTAAATGGTTTGCTAATATAGCTGTCCAAGTAGAAAACAGTTAGGATTATTACACCAAATAGCATTAACTGTAAAATGAAATATTTAATAAGATTCATTTGTATAATCTCCCTTGGATTTCTCTATATTTCCCAAATGCAACTTTTTCAACAAACCTGGCCTTTACTTGAATAAGACAAACGCATCCTTTATTAAGAATCGCTGCCTATCAGTTAAAGAAGGTTTTACTTTTTTCATTTATTGAGATTACTGTCATAAGGATCAGTATACAAGTCTATATCAAATTCAGCTACAATACTTGAAGCAAATTCTATAATTTCTTTATCTATATATAAACTAGCGGTATTTTCCTCTTCAATGTTAATAACGACAAAGAATTTACACTCCAATGAATAATCCTTTTTATTTCGTTAATGACTGATATTTTATTATGTAATTTACCTATTATTCGCTTTAGTTGATCATCTACATCTAGTGAATCTTGATAGCCTCTCTTTCCTATATCCCAACTTGTCTCCTTTCTATAACAAACTGTCGATCGGCTTGGAATTAAATCACCTTTTTTATATCTCAGTAGGTATTACTTTTAACTTTTGGGTAACCACATTGAATGGACAGTCATCCCCAAGCTGAAATAAACATTTACCTGAGTTTTATTCAAATATATTGCATCTCCTATCAATGCTCATTTTAACATATCCAAATATTATCTTTCCTTCTTCTACTAATCTTGTTGGTCGAATAAGAAAAAAGAGTTGCAGATGCACACTGAATATACCATTCTAGCCCCCTTTCATTACCTATATTTCGTTCATTTTTTCGCGAAAAGTAATAACATAATACCCGTATCTTTTTGTCTGTATAATTCGTTTATTATTAGAAAGACAGTTCATTTCAAGTCTGCTGATAAACAATAGATGCCTTTTATTAATCAGGAGGGTGTAGCATGAAAATTGCAGCGCTTTATGATATTCACGGAAATTTGCCAGCTCTGAATGCAATACTAAAGGATTTAGAAAAGGTCAAACCAGACTTAATTATTTTTGGAGGAGATATCGTCTCTGGGCCTATGCCTAGGCAGACATTGGAACGAATTTTCTCTTTGACCGATAATATACGCTTCATTCGTGGAAATGGAGACAGGGAAGTGGTGACAGCTTTTGACAACTATCCCCTTCCACCGACTATGTCCGAAAAAGGTCGCCAAAAGACTCAATGGGTTGCAGAACAGTTGACTAGGCCACATCGAGATTTTTTATCTGAATTACCAGAAACTCTAACAATCGAAGTTGATGGTTTGGGAGATATTCTATTTTGTCATGCTACACCAAGAAGCGATGATGAGATCTTTACACCTGTTACTTCGGAGGAACGGCTTAGCAAGATTTTTGCAGATGTTAAGCAAGAGGTTGTTATTTGTGGACACACCCATATACAATTTGAACGACAATTAGGTAATATTCGTATTCTTAATGCTGGGAGCGTAGGGATGCCGTTTGCGGAACAGCCAGGAGCTTACTGGCTCCTAATTTATCCAAAAGGTTATAAATTTTGTCGGACAACATACGATTTGAAGTCAGCTGCAAAAGAAATTATAAAAAGCGGAGACCCGCAAGGAAATGAGTTTGTTGAAAGGAACTTGCTTAATATACCAACCGTTACGCAAGCCACTGAATTTTTAGAACGTATGTCAAGGAGAAAATAATAAAGGCAGCAAATACGAAGCCGTTATTTTAAAATGGAAGGGACAAGGTCCCAAGTCGGAGGAAAGTTATCAATATTGTTGAGGGAAAAAATAATACTAGAAAATTATACAACCAATGAATGGATCCAAAAATAAAGAATACTTTATCCCAATTTGTAGGAATGACACAGATCAAATAGTGTTATTTGAAGGGGAAGAAATAGGCGTCTACTTTCTAAGAAGCTCATGTAATAATTTTTTTCATCCTACCCATCAAACCAATGAACTTTCATGAGTGTATGATGGAACCAGATATAAAATACGCACCGGAACTATAATTGATTGCTGTGATTTGTTATAACTAATCCGCAACGAAACAATGGTATATAACTTGGTTTAAACTGCTTTATTATACGTAGACAAAAAACAATTAACTTAAAGTCACAAAGCTTTGTAAAAGGCGATAAAAGGGAGGACATTTTATGTCTTTATAATAAAGATTGATAAAGACTTTCTTCAATCCCATATACAACGACAAATGGAAAACCGTTATTTCGCGAAAATCATGGTTTTCCATTTAAATAAAAATTGTTTATATATAAAGTTTGAACAAATCTTATTGAGCTAAAGTCTTCACTAGTTTAAGTGCACAGATAGCAGAAGAGCATCAATGTAATCTTATTGAAGTTAGGCAATCTATTAGCTAGAGTAAACCCTTATGATGTTAAAATTCCAAAAAATTTTATCACCATTGGAGCAGTTTGTATGTAAAAGCAATTCCTTTCTATAAAAAAGTTAAAAATCTATTATTCCAGATATTCTCATGATGCTCAATGATGGTTTTAGCCCCTAGAAGGTCACTATTAAGGGTGGTAGTTAATCCTTTTTTCTTAAATAATTTATATCCTAATCCGTGAGCCATTCTAATAGTTGTATCTACACAATATTCCGTCTGTGCGCCACAGATTTCAAGTGAATTTATATTTAATTTCATTAGTTGATCATTTAAGTCAGTCTTGAAAAATGAGTTTGCATGTGTTTTGTTGACATAGATATCTGTATCTTTATTATCTAGTTCACGAAACAGTTGCCATTTTGGAGAATTAAGGACCAGATCACCATCATTATGTTGAATAAAAATTATAGGTTTGTTTTTTTCTCTATATAAACGAATTCTTTGATTAACCCCATCTAGTACATTCGCTAAGTTATAAAGTGGAACATTTTCAGGCTGAACACCAATTTGCAAGTCAATAATTATTAATGCTGTATTTTCCATAATTATTATTCTCCTCGATCATAAAATTTCCTTATGTTTATTTTCTTATCGCAATTTCTCTTTAACATAAGGGAACAGCTCAATTTTTCAGTAGAATTGATTTGTTATTCTAGATATGCACCTCAATCTTTTAAAGCTAGTTGAATATGTGCAAAGTGGTGGTTACCATGCCATGCGTAAAGTGCGATACTTTGTTCAATTCTCATTTTATTACCATCAGGATATTGATATGTACGCTTTAATTGGGTATCTGTTAAATTTTCAAGTAAATATGTCCAGCGTTCATGGAGACTTTTCAAAAGCTGTAATGAAACTTTAACAGGCAGATTATAATCTGTTAACCCTGCCCATTCACTTTCTTCATACGTTTTAACTACTGGATTTTCTTCCGTCAAAGCTAACTTTATTCGCATATATCCATTTAGATGGCTATCGACAATATGATGAATAAGCTGACGTACATTCCAGCTATTTTCCCTATATGTTTTTGTTAATTTTATTTCATCAAGGGATACAGTTAGAGCATTCAAACGACTAGGAAGTGTGGAAATTTCCTTAATCCACATTTGAATATCTTTTTTTTGTACTTCATTAGGACACTCGAATTGACCGATTGGGTATCTATTATCCATTAAAAATCCTCCACTTTTCTGACCTCTATCATAATTATTTCAAACTACTATTATTTTCACAATATGTTACTCAGTTAAATTGCCCGAATGTTGAATACAAGTTAAACATATATTTTCAACAAAACTGCTCCTGTTGTTCAATAAGAAAAGCCGCCGAACTGGCAGCTGGATATTAAACTATTGCCCTCTGTAGTAGGAGAAGAAATTTTTATGATACGAGGAAAAGAAGTAAAATCCAGTTTGACTTGCTCGAATGTCTCACTCATCCGGCCAACTACCTAATAGCTCTTCGAAAAAGAGTCTCGGTGCAGATTGCTGGTCATTTTGTAGATGACTTTTTGTCACAGCCATAATATTTAACTTTGGAACAATAAAAATATATTGTCCAAATATGCCATTAGCATAGTAGTAATCAATCGGGGTGTTAGTGTTAGTATTAGTTTTTTCATAAGTCCATAGCTGAAAACCATATCCATATGTTCCTTCTACTGTGGTTTTAACTTCTTTATATGTTTTTTTTGCCTGAAGGAGCCAGTTGGATGAAATCACCTGATGGGAATTGAATCGCCCTTCATTTAAGAATAGTAATCCAATCTTCACCATATCCTCTAGATTCAATGACATACTGAATCCACCGCCATGAATTCCTTGTGGGTCCATATGCCAAACGTATTTATTTATCCCTAATGGACGGAATAGATATTTTTCAGCAAATGAAGCGGTAGGAATTCCAGAAATTTTTTGTATTATCGCACTTAGTAAATGGGAGTCTCCCGAATTATATTGAAAGGTTGAACCTGGTTTATGTATAATAGGTTGTCCTAGTATGAATTTAACCCAATTTTTTGATCCTTGGAAATTTCCTACTTGTAACCCTGAAGTCATGGTCAGCAAATGAAATATTGTAATTTCTTTCTTTTGCGGATCGTTAGACTCTAATATTTCTGGAAAATAGTTTTGAATGGGTTCGTGAATATTTTTAATTAACCCTTTGTCGGCCATAATTCCAATTAATATAGAAACAATGGTCTTAGTAATGGAATTAACCTTTAAGGGCTTTTTTACCACCTTTTTATTCTTCACGTATTCGAAGATTCGGGTATTCCCCTTGTAAATGAGAAAAGCTTCAATTCTAATACTTTTAAGTTTCTTTTCTAACTCATTAAAAGATATTTTACTCATGTCTCTAATCTCCTTTCAAAACAAATTCTTCATTTACAACTTATTTCCTTCTTAATTATGCTAACCCAGCCCATTAGTAGAATAACTTTGTATCCTTCGCTCACTTAATAGGTTTCAATTTAATCAAGGTATCGTAGATATGGTGCACTCGGTATTTCATCAATTGTTTAAAAGTGAACCGCTCCTGATTGACATACACCCACACTTGTTTGTTTTTCTCACTAGTTAGGTGGTTCAAAATGGGTTGCATACTTAAGACCTCCGCTTGCTTCTTCGTTATGGATCCCAAAAACAACCTGCACCATGTTTTCTTATCCAGTTATTCATTGTTCTTCGCAAAATATATTTTCGCGAAAAAGGAGTACTATATCTCTTGGAGAATATAAATCTTATGGATAATCATAAGCGGAAATTTCATAAAATGAGGTGATTGGATGGAGAAAGAAACACAACTGTACTTTACATCCCAAATCGGCAAACAAAAGCCTGTAACGGTAACGAATAAAACTGCATCATGTCCATTTTGTAATGTAGCGGAACTAGAGAATATTATAGATCAAGAGGATTCCATAATCCTCTTGAAAAATAAATACCCAACCTTACAAAATACACTCCAAACCGTTCTGATTGAAACGGATGAGTGTAAGAGTGAGCTGTCAGAGTATTCAAGAGAACATCTACATAAAGTAATGAGATTTGCGGTTCGTCATTGGTTTGAACTCGAAATTAGCGGCGAATTCACATCTGTTATTTTTTATAAAAATCATGGTCCGCTATCAGGTGGGACGATTCGCCATCCGCATATGCAAATAGTAGGATTAAAAGATGTAGATTATAAGGACACAATTAAATTAGAGAATTTTAAAGGGGTGACCATCTATAGAGATAAATCGCTGGATTTTAATATTTCAACAAGACCAATTATGGGGTTTCGCGAAATGAATGTAAATTTGTATGATGGGAAGGAAATCAATCGAATGGCTGATTTTATTCAAGCTGCTGTTCAATATTTGCTGTATCATGCCTCATATCGGTGTGAGAGCTATAATTTATTTTTCTATCATATGGAAGATACCATTAGTTGTAAAATTATTCCTCGATTTGCAGTGTCACCTTTGTTTGTTGGTTATGTCATCCCGCAAGTATCGGATGATCTACAATTCGTAGCCAAGCACGTGAGAGAACTCTGTGATTCGAAGGGTTTAACTATATAAAAAGGTGGGGGGGATTTCTATAGATAAGCTAACGGTTTTATTAATTTGGTTATTTCCTATTATATTTGCTGTTCATGATTTTGAGGAAATTATTGTTGTGGAGAAATGGATTGCTACTAACAAGCAGGATCTCAAAAATAAATTACCTAAAAGAGCCGCGCATTTTTTCGAAAATAATTTTGCGATGAAAACACATCAATTTTCTATCGTTGTGTACGTGGAATTTATTATTATTTCATGCGCAACACTTTTAGTCTATCTTAATGGATTTATTGGTTTGTATAAATGGCTTTATTTAGGCTTGTTTGCTGTTCTATTTCTTCACTCTTTTACACATATTGGTCAGGCCATTTTGCTAAATAGATATACTCCTGGTGTTTTAACCTCTGTTTTGCTTTTAATTCCATATGGTATTTGGTTTTATTATGTTTTATTGCAAAAAAATATTATAGATTACAGTGCTATTTTAATAAGCGTACCTGTTGGTATTTTTATATTTGCCTTGTTTTTTCCTGCTTTGATGAAGGCTGCATCAAAATATTAGGATTAGCGGACACACATTCCGCTATGCTATCGAAAGCGCTGCTATATTTTTATTTTCTCCATCAACTATATGTTAGGATTTGAGGCTATTTCCGAAAAGGAAAAATTAATATATATTCTGGATTCAAAAAAGTTAATGGAGAAAATTGGACTTAAATGATAGTCTAGGTATTATCTAGTATAATCATAAGTTGGGTGATAAATTTGAAAAATATTTTAGTGGTGGATGATGAGAAGGAAATTGTAAACTTGGTCTCCATTTATTTGCAGAATGATGGATTTACCGTTTTTAAAGCATATGATGGTCAGGAAGCATTGGAATTGTTTGCAGAAAAGAAAATTGATTTAATTATTTTAGATATAATGATGCCAAAAATGGATGGGATGGAGGTTTGCAGAAGGTTAAGAGAAACAAATACCGTACCAATCTTAATGTTAAGTGCAAAGGCAGAGGACATGGACAAAGTGCTTGGCTTGATGACGGGTGCGGATGATTATATGATTAAGCCTTTTAATCCATTGGAACTAATTGCGCGGGTAAAATCCTTGCTTCGCCGCTCCTATCAGTTCAAACAAATGGAGCAGGAGGAACAAACGGACCTTTTATCTGTTAACTCTTTGGAAATTAACAGGGCATCCCATACGGTATTGCATAAGGGGAAGCCAATCGTTCTTACTTCGAAGGAATTTGAAATTCTCTACTTACTCGCAAGTAATCGCAGCAGGGTGTTTAGTACAGAAGAAATTTTTGAAAGAGTTTGGGAGGAAAAATATTTTGCCTCTAACAATACGGTAATGGTGCATATAAGTAATTTGCGAGAGAAATTGGAAAAGGAATTAGGGTATAAGCTGATCAAAACAGTTTGGGGAGTAGGATATAAAATTGAAGAATAGACTACTATCTAAAATTCAGTTAAAAATATTAGCATTAATTGCTTTAAGTGCTCTTTTATCCGCAGCAGTTACCTTTGGACTTTTGTTCCTTGCCTACATCTTAAGAGCTACGCATTTTCTCCCTTACTCTGTTTTATTAAAACTGTACTATTTAAATAATTTTCTTGGACTTCATACAATTTTATACATGGTAATTGGTATCTTATTTTTTGTTTTTATATTGGCGTTAAGCAGGCGATGGGCGAAGAATTTTGACCAAATTCTCGATGGCACATCGAAGATTTCACAAGGGGATTTTCAATTTCATGTACCTGTGTATTCGAAAAATGAGCTGGGGGATATTGCCCAGAACCTGAATAGTATTTCGTCTCAATTACAGAAGTCCATAAAGGAAGAGCGCAAAGCTGTACAAGCTAAAAATGAGTTGATTACGAATGTTTCCCATGATTTACGAACACCTTTGACATCTATAATGGGTTATTTAAGACTTATCGAAGAGGACCGTTATAATGACGAAGTCGAACTGCGCTATTATGTGTCCGTTGCATTTGAAAAGGCCAGAAGTCTTGAGCGAATGGTAAGTGATTTGTTTGAGTATACCCGTGTAAACTTTGGGACCATTGAGTTGGAGTATTCCAGAATTGATTTAGTTCAACTCTTATCACAGGTTTCTGCTCAATTTTTGCCGCAGTTAGAAGAACGAAAAATGGAAATTAAATTAAAAAATGAATTTGAGAGTATTTTTATTGAAGCAGATGGAGATAAATTGGTAAGAGTGTTTGAAAATTTAATTTCAAATGGATTGAAGTACGGAAAAGAAGGAAAATGTATTGATATCAGAGTGGATATAGTAGAAAACCTGGCAATGGTAGAAGTCGTAAATTATGGGGAACCCATCCCTGAAGAAGATTTGCCGTTTATCTTTGAACGATTCTACAGGGTGGAAAAATCACGTTCTGTGGATACAGGTGGATCTGGGCTTGGACTAGCTATCACGAAAAGTATCGTAGAGCTTCACAATGGGACGATTGAGGCAGCCAGCAACAAGAATGAAACAAATTTTAAAATTATGCTACCAATGGAGAGATTGCCGAATAACAGGTAATCTCTTTCTGTCTATAGGAATGTATACACTCTAGTGAAAAATTTCCATAATTAGCTTTTATTAAGAATTTCTTTAGAAATCCTTACAAGGTATTTAAGCATTTTCCTTTAAAGTTATGATAGGAAATGTTTCAGGGGAGTGAACGATACTTGAAGAAAATCATCATACTTTTAGTTATTTTAGGTGGTATCTATCTATATCAACATTTTGATGTGTTTCATAACACAGGTGGGAACGATATCCATGCTAACCCGGTAAATTTGTCCATACAGGGAGAAGCGGGAGTTCTAATGGATGAGGATAACGGAAGCATATTATATGCCAAAAATGAAAATAAACGGCTATATCCAGCAAGCACTACGAAAATAGTAACAGCAGTTGTTGCCCTTGATAAAGGTAATCTGAATGATCAAGTACAAGTAGGGAATGAAGTGAACTTAAAAACTAGGGACGAAAGCACTGCAGGCTTAAAACAAGGAGACGTGATTCCTTTAAAGATTCTTCTGAGGGCGATGCTATTGCCATCCGGAAATGATGCGGCAAGAACAATTGCTATTTATATAGCTAAAAAAGATAGCGGGAACTCCAATATGAGCCCTGAGGAAGGAATTCGCTATTTTGCGGGGCTAATGAATCAAAAGGCAAAGGAATTAGGGGCAACTCATTCACACTTTGTCAATCCTCATGGACTTCATGATCCTAGACATTACTCTACTGCCAAGGATCTTGCTATAATAGCGCGAGAAGCAAGAAAAAATCCCGTATTTCGGGAAATTGTGAGCGAAGAAACATACAAGGATGCATCATTCACCTTTTACAATCGGAATGAACTTGTAAATAGGAGCAGTAGCAACTTTTTTCAAGGTGCAGACGGGATAAAAACAGGTTTTACCGATCAAGCAGGGCATTGTTTAGTATCATCTGCGACAAGAGATGGAAAAAACCTTATCTCAGTCGTACTGCATTCGAGCAAGGAAGGAGTCTATACAGATTCAACAGCTCTCCTTAATTATGGATTTCATCGTGAATATGCTAGTAAATAGAAATGGAACACTATAGCTAGATTTAGGAACAGCTTATTTAGTAAGATTTTAAACTGTTCCTATACATCTTCTAGAGAGTAGGTAAGTTCAATGCCGTATTAATATTACCTAAATTTATATTCAATTGTTCGTTTGTATCCCATGCGTGGTACCAGCCTTTTTCGGCCATATAACTAGAAATTTGTTCGTGCATATCTAATGCTGCCTCTAAATGACGAGTTAACATCTCCTTAATTTCAGGCGTGCCTGCTTCCGTAACTGCCATGGCATAATTTCTAACTCCGCTTTTTGCTGAGATTAATAAATCCATTGCAACGATTTGATCCGACAGTGCATCCATACCAGTAAATTTTTCAATGATTGGATTCATGCTGTTTACTCAACTCCTCATTATTGCTTGTCTTAGATAAGATGGAGGCATATTCCTGTAACTGTCTAGTAGTTAAATCAACATCTTGCTGCATAATATCTTTTAACTTTTCGTCGGTAACTAGGGCCTTCATAGTTTTAGATTTAGTTAAACAAACTGTCTTAAATGCTGCCAATTCTTGAACCTCAAGAACTTCATGTAATGCATATTCCACTTTTTTCACCTCCGTCTACTAAGGTTTCAATACGACTTTTATACAATTATCCATTTTTGTGTCAAAAATCTCATAACCATGCCTTGCTTCACTAAGGGGAAGTACATGACTCACAACATCACCAGGATCAATTTTTCCAGTAGAAACCAATTCAAACATATACGGCATATAGTGAATAACAGGTGCTTGTCCTGTACGGATGTTCACATTGCGATTCATAATATCTCCCATTGGAAATGCATTATATCTTCCGCCATAAATGCCAGTAACTTGGATGGTGCCGCCTTTTCGCACTGCTTGTGAAGCGACAATAAACGCACTAAAGGCTCCACTTTGAAGCTTTAATCCACTGGCAAGGAACTCCATGTCTGTCATCTTTCCATCCATCCCCACCGCATCGATGACTACATCAGCCCCGCCTTTAGTCATTTCCTTCAAGAAATTCCCTACGTTCTCATGGTCTTCAAAGTTCACAATCTCTACTTTATTTGTTCGTTTAGCATGCCGCAAACGA
>Ga0224726_1009_pt1 | contig 16614 bp, 18 predicted proteins | sample IA12soil_B_GH6A_2_FD_161641 | JGI IMG/M metagenome (GOLD analysis project Ga0224726, IMG submission 161641) | Enriched cells from agricultural soil in Iowa, United States - IA12soil_B_GH6A(+) | ecosystem: Environmental > Terrestrial > Soil > Agricultural land | place: USA: Iowa | collected 2017-05-08 | reverse complement strand
GGCAATCACATTTCCTATTCCATCAATACGAACCTCATCAACAAGATCCTTTACATAATCACGAATGTAATATGAAACATTATGCTCATATCCGCAAGGACCGCTTAAGGACGTTAATTTTTCTACAATTTCTAACATGTGCATTCTCCTCTATCAAATATATTCAAACGTATTTTTATAAACTTGTAGTTGAACCATTGATTTATACTCTTTAATACATGGGATCTGATCGAGTCTATAAAGGATATTCGTGATTTCTTCCTGATTTTGCACAGTGATTTGGGCAAGTAAAGGATATTCTCCCGATGTCATAGTGATGAAGCGGATTTCACGGATATTTTTTAACTCCTCTATAGCTGCCTGCAGCATCCCATTCTGAATTTTCATTTGAATAATAGCTTCCGCCTTTAACCCCAGTGCAATTGGATTCACTACTCCTACGACACTTAAAATATCGTTTTCTATTAAATTTTTATACCTTGACCGAACTGTTTTTTCCGTAACACTCAATCGAGAGGATAATTCGGTAAAAGACATACGTCCATCCCCAGAAAGTAATTTAATCATTGCCCTGTCTAATTCATCAATTTCATATTTCATAGATTCCCTTCTTCCGATAATAATTTCCCTTTTAAACAACATAAATCAGTAATAATTCTTAAATCTATAACTCTTTTTCAATACTAAGAATATACTTTATTATCTAAAAATGATATATTTAGAGTAATTATATAGTTGGAATTTTCGGAAATCAACTATTAACTAGGGGGATTGAACATGTTAGCTATTGTAAATGCAAAAATTTTTGATGGGACTGGGAATGTTATCGAAAATGGACAGATCATTATTGAAAACGGTGCATTTGTGAAAATCGGGACCTCTCTCTCCATTCCAAATGATTATAAAATCATCGATGTCGGTGGAAACATCGTTACCCCAGGGCTGATTGATGTACATACTCATCTTGGTGTCCATGAAGAAGGGATTGGCAAAGCTGGTCAAGATGTAAATGAAACCAGCTCTGAAGTAACAGCGCAGATTCGTTCCCTTGATGGAATTAATCCGTTCGAGCCTGGATTTGAGGTTGCAAGAAAATCAGGTATAACGACCGTGCAAATTATGCCGGGAAGTGCAAATGTAATCGGCGGAGAGATGGTGGTGGTGAAAACGGTGGGAACTATAGTAGATCAAATGGTTCTCAGAGAGCCATCAGGGATGAAAGCAGCAACCGGTGAAAATCCTAAAAATGTCCATGGTGGGAAAGGAAAAATGCCGACAACGAGAATGGGTGTGGCTGCTAGATTACGTGAAAAGTTCATCGAAGCGGAGCATTATCAAAAACAGTATGAAAATGGTCAAGTCGCACGCAATCTTGGTTTGGAAAATCTTTGCAAAGTATTAAATAAGGAAATCCCACTCCGCGTTCACGCTCACCGAGCGGATGACATTGCCACTGTTTTAAGACTGAAGCGTGAATTAGATATTGAAATTACAATCGAGCATTGTACAGAGGGACATTTAATCGCTGATTTTATTGCCGAGCATGATGTAAGAGTTTCAGTTGGCCCCACCATGTCTTCTAAATCCAAAGTAGAGTTGGCAGGTAAAACTTGGAATACTCTTATTGCGCTTACGAATGCGGGTGTTCCCGTATCTATTACCACAGACCATCCCGTTGTAGGAATTGAGCATCTAATGACAAGTGCGATTATGGCCGTGAAAAACGGATTATCAGAAACAGATGCTTTAAAAGCCATCACCATCAACGCTGCAAAACATTTGGGTGTTGAAGAACGGGTGGGCAGTATCGAAATAGGAAAAGATGCGGATTTCGTTGTTTGGAATGGCGATCCATTTGATTTGCGATCCTCTGTACTAGAAACCTATATTCAAGGAGAATGTGTGTCTACTAAAGGTTCATAATTGTATTTGAAATTATTAAAGTTTACACATAAAAAACGTTAAGATTCCTTATCTCAACGTTTTTTATGGTCCCCTATTTGCTTTTAAGCATTTCTTTTCATTATCTTCCCCACACCAAATACAATTAAAAGAAGGAGTAGAAGAGAAAAAACTGTAGCCAATATACTGCCTTCCCCAAATAAAGCGGTCAATACGTCTGCAAAAGAGGGTACTCCCATTGTGTAAAGCAAGGGTAATATTAAAATTGGTGTAAAGAGACACATTACAAATAATAAAAATTTCTTCCCTTTGATCATCACAATTACCTCCTCTACAATATTTTACCGTAATATTCAGACAAATACATTTTTACCATTAATTTTTTTGTTATATTTCTCCAAACCGAATAACACTTCCGGGTTATCCGTACTTAAAAAAAAAATGATCATCTTTAGGCTAAGATCATTACTGCAGGAGTATCATAAGATATAAAAAGAGTTTTTAAAGAGGATTGGATCATAAGGAAGAAAAAAGTTCCCCAAAGGAGGGAGTTAGGTTGTACAATGTTTTGATGTTTGTGGATTCAGGGGTAGATGATTCCTTTGCGCTTATGTATGCTCTTATGCATCCTAATCTGAATATCGTCGGAGTTGTAAGCGGTTATGGAAATATTACAAAAGAGGAGTCCATTGCTAACACTGCATATTTATTGAGTTTAGCCGGCAGAGAGGATATTCCTATTATTGCTGGTTCGTCGGGTCCATTATCAGGAGAGATTGCTCAATATTATCCTGAAATTCATGGAAAAGGCGGACTCGGTCCAATCCAACTCCCATCACACATAGGAAATTGTGAAGTCTATACTATTCACAAAATCATGGATATTGTTACAGATTATCCTAACGATCTAATTATTGTAGGAGTTGGGAGACAAACAGACGTGGCATTGCCGCTGATTATTCATGGCTCCAATGCTTATAAGAATGTGAATGCCTTTTATATTATGGGCGGCGCATTTCTCGGACCTGGTAATATAACACCGGAGGCAGAAGCTAATTTTTATTCCGATCCCATTGCAGCGAACCATGTGTTGGAAAAGGCAAAAAATATTTATTTGCATCCATTAAACATAACAAGCAGAGCTCTCATTCCACCTGAGGTTATTAACCTTATAGTAGAAAAAGGAAAATCTCCATTTAATTTGTTACTGAAACCGGCATATGATTATTACCTGAATGCCTACAAAAAAAACGTACCTGGAATTAAAGCCGCTCCGATGCATGATGTTATGGCGGTTAGCGCCATTGTGAACCCTAATCTCGTCACTTATGTACCGCGGAGAGTGACGGTAGAACAATTCGGTTCAGCTCGTGGGAAAAGCATTGCTGATTTCAGGCCGAGACCGAGTGAAGAGCCCAAGGAAACTCTTGATTGGATTGGGATGGACGCGGATATTCCTGCATTTATTGAAGATTTTACTTTGATTTTTATGAGGGGACTTATCAATAATAAATAGCGGGAAGTACAGAATGAATAAGCACCATTTGTACTTCCTTTTTTATATTTAAAAAACATGTTTGCTGATATATTTCCCTTTTTTCACCTTTGCCCTCGACTTCTGGTACAGGAGCAACACATAATCTTTGAAAAAGCTTCCTACTGAACTATCTTCCCAATTCCCTTTATCCAAACAGTTACTGGAAAAATTTCTGCATCCTTGTTAGAAAAATACCAACGGCGACCTCTTTTTACCACGATAACCAAGCCTTCCTCATTGCCAACTGATGCAAATGACTCGTCCGCTTCCTTCCAACAGGGAATTCCTATATTATTCAATTCTTGAACGAATGGAAGGACCTGATCTCGAACGATACCTATCTCACTAACATTTAATAAATCTTCCGATGAAAATTCTCCTTCTGTTTTATTAGGTAAATGATGGCGTGCTATCAATTCCACAATATTACCTGCTGGGTCCTCAAAATAAACGGATTCAGCATTCCAAGTTTCAAAATACACCTCATCCTTTCCGTCTTCCCTATTTAACTTAACCCCTCGATCTTGAAGCCACTTTTTTGCCTGTTGAAATTTATTATTAGGGATGTTCATTGCAAAGTGATAAAAGGGATGATTTTTATTAGCTGTCTCTTTAAAAGACAAAAGCGTTTCACCGACTTTGAATGTCAAACATTGCGGTGTATCCTCCGTAATATTTAAACCCAACATATCTTTATAAAAGTTTCTCAAATCAGCTATTTTATTTGTATCCAAAAGTAATTTTTCGATTATCATTGACGATCCCCCCATTCTTACTCCACATAATTAGACACTTCTATTAAATTTTGGTCAGGGTCTCTAAAGTAAACGGAATAGATTTTCCCTAGAGCTCCGTTTCGGTGGACTGGCCCCTCTAATATAGAAATATGATTTTTGGTTAAATGTTCTACCACTTCTTGAATGGATGATTCTGTAATAAAGCAGACATCAGCTGATCCAGGTGTTGGAAGCGATGCTTTTGGTTCGAATTCCATCCCATACTGATGCACATTTATTTTTTGATTACCGAATTGCAATGCTTTTCTGCCCTCCCCAAAGGGTATGACCGTCATACCTAACACTTTTTCGTGAAAATCACATGTAATTTGGATATCCTTTACGGTTAAAACAAAATGATCCAATTTACTAATCTTCATCTTTTCCCCTCCCATCATCATCTCATCTGCTTATTATGATACTAGGAATCCCTTTCCACTTCCTCGTTCTTATGGCTAAAAAGCAACTTAGACTAAAGTCTTATAATATTTAAGTTCTTCCAATAAAAACAAGAAAAGCGTAAAAAAAAACCCTACTAAATATGAAAAAATAATTATTGGATTAAAAATTTATGGAGCTTTACATTCCTAACTTTACATATTATAATAAATAACGAAGTTAAACTTACTAACTTTTGTATAGTGGTTTTTCGGAAGGAGAAGTAATAATAATGGGTTTCTTAAGCAACTTATTCGGAAAACAACCTGAGGAGGAAGAAATGATGTCAAATTCACCATTAAATATAGGAATTATTCTAGGCAGTACTCGTCAAGGACGCGTAAGTCCACAAGTAGGAGATTGGGTAAAAGCAATTGCGGATAAACGTGGGGATGCAAACTATGAAATCGTTGATCTTACAGATTATAAATTACCACTTTTAGGGGAAGGCACTGGTGAAGAAGCTGGTGTATTAGCTTGGAAAGAAAAAGTAGCAAACCTAGACGGATATGTATTCATTGCTCAAGAATACAATCATAGCATCACTGGTGCTCTAAAAAATGCACTAGATTCTGCTTATCAAGAATGGAACAATAAAGCAGCAGGTATCGTAAGCTACGGTTCAACTGGAGGAGCACGTGCGGCTGAACATTTACGCGGTATTTTAGCCGAATTACAAGTGGCAAGCGTTCGTACTCATCCTACATTATCCCTATTCACTGATTTTGAAAACTTCAGTAATTTTAAACCAGCTGATATGCATGCTGATAATGTAAATGCTATGCTTGACCAAGTAATTGCTTGGAGCGGCGCTTTGAAAACATTAAGATAAGAGGCAATATGTTACCGGAACTTGATTGAGACTATACTTAATAAAGAAATCTATAAGAAAAAGGATTGATGGGCTCAAGCATCAGTCCTTTTTCTATTATTTGGCAAGGTAACAGCTTCTTGTACCTTCTGCTGCAATGTATGAAACGTTTCCTTTCCAAAAAACGCATCCGCACGCTGTTTTATTTCTTTTAACCACTCATCGTTTTCAGCTAGTATTTCTCTTAGCCTCTGTACAATATTCAAAGCTTCCGGATCGCTAATTTGTTGAGATACCCGCTCTAGTAAAACCTTCATATCTACCGAAAATCTTTCCGCAAAGCTATGACATTTCACCATATTTAACCGAAGGGGTTCAGCATATTCGTTGGTAAACGCTCTTCTGATACAACCTCTCACACCCGCATATCCATAAGAAACCTCAGAGGCAGCTCGGTAAAAGAGAATCATTCCGTCTGCATGGCTTGAATTTGGATGTAAGCGTAGCTCTGTCGTTAAAGACATTAACTTTCGTACCATTGGCCTAGCCGCCTCCATCGTATTCCACCAATCAAGCAGTCTTTGCCTTTCAATTTTATTCATGGATTGTGGTTGACCCAGCATGATTTTTCCTCCTTAAAGACGCGGGATTGCTTGAACATTTTCGATTCTAGCATGAATCTCATCCCACTGGTCACTCAAGAGTTCTTGACCTAATCTATTTGCTTCTCTAATCATTTGCCCTATTTGTCTATTTAATTGTCTGCTTAAATTCACTAAGTAAGACATATCAAGCGGGGCCTCTCTCACAGCCAATTCAAAATTTGGACTTAATTGCTGTTCACTAATTGTTAATGTGTCTAAATCGAAGACAAGCATTTCTAATGCAAGGGAAAAGTTTTCCCCTTCTCTCATTCGTTTAATGGTGCCCTGTACCGCATCAAATCCATATCCTACATCTGCTACGGAAGCATGATACGGATTCAAACCAGGTTTGGTTCTCAAGGAAGGTGTGGACCGAAATCCTGTCGTAATTGAGCAAACCACTTCTTTTGCAGCCATTCCTCTTTCTAACACAGCGTCTATCGCATCAAGATATGCGTTCCAATGATAATCAGTTTGATTTCTAAAAGAATATGTCATCCTTTTATTCTCCTTACATTCTCTTTCATTTATGAAAACAAAATCATATCCATATCCATTATATTTTTTTAAAGCAAAATTTATATTTTGTACAAAATGAAAACAATTAAAATAAAAAAAGTGCTCTCCAAAGAAGGCACTCATTTCCATGTTATTTTTTATTTCAGCTTCTCCATTAACAAGGTCTTATATTTTTCCTTTTTACATTGAGAATTATTGATCTTCTCCTTGTTCATTTTTAATAAATCAAAAATGTCGTTTTCAATAGCCCTCCTTTTTTTCAGTACCTTCAACGTACCATCTATACCTTGGTACCCCATTTCTTTTCCATATCCTTGGTTGGTGTAGTATTCAATGAAACCAGAAGACCATTCTTTTGGCCTTTCCATTATGGCTTTCTTAAAGGAAAATTCCAGATCATCTTGTACGATATAAAACAATTGAGGGTTTAATGGCTCTATGATGCTTGCTAATTCCATCACATAATCTAACACTATTTCTTTCTGTGCACCATATTTAACCATTGCTACCGTTATGGGATTCTGTATGAAGCAGCACTCAAAAATATACGTTTTATTTTCTTGCATAGCTTTTTCTGCGAATTCTGCCCACTTGTCCGTGATTAATTGGATATTCCGTTCTAAAGGCAGTTCATACACATCATGTTTAAAAATAGAGTTTAATAATTCATCAGAAAACATGGAATTTTGATAGGCTAATAAATAGTTTCCCCTTTTATTCTTAACTCTTTCTATTAATAACTCTTTTAGCTCTCCGCTAGCGGATAACAATCTGGTAAATTCCTCTTCATGAAAACAAGCTACGCCATCATAATCTGCAGGGTGATTTAAATTCCCTCTAAATATAACTCCGTTGGGATGTGTCTTTCTTTAAGAATCTCCTGAATAAGTGCGGCTGCGGTTGATTTTCCAAACCCAGGTAAGCCTTCTACTAGGATTAATTTTGTATTCATCAAAAACCCCCTATATTAGATAATTATTTTATAAATTCTCCCACAGTCTTGAAGAAATCGGAGTAATTCGCTAAGTAATAATCGGCAACAACATGTTGATTTTGAAAACTGCATGTTTTTATTCCTAGTTCCTTGGCTGGAATAAGATCAAGCTCTCTGTCTCCAATAGCTAAATCAATATGATGTTTCTCATGCAAATATTGATAAGCAGCCGAATTAGGCTTTCTGGGAAAACCATCATCTATCGTGACAATTTCATTAAAATATTTCTCCCAGCCATAATGTTCTAATATAGACATTACCCCCTTTCTATCCTTGTGGGTCATAATGACATTTTTGTCGGCAAACTTTAAAACTTCCTCTACCTTCTCAAAAGGTTGGATATCATTTGGGGATAAATTATTTTCCAAAGCAGCGATTTCCCTTAGCTGATTCTCACTAAGATTATAAAAATGAATTGCGTGTGAAAAAGAAACTTTTAATGTTTCATAGATTTCCTTTTCATCCGACTCGCCTCCCATAACCCGGGAAAAAATGCTGGAATAAGCAGGATATGTATCGAATAATGTGCCATCAAAGTCCCATAAAATATTCAAAGTAAAGACCCTCTTTCATCGTTTATATGTACCTATTTGCTAAGATACTCCTTAACTCCTTCATCATCTTATACCATTTACTTTGAAACAGGACATTTTAATTTCCCATTATTAGTTTCTTCCCCTCGATAATAGTTCGACAAGAGTTAATTTTACGACTATTACATCCAGCTTTTTGGTAAAATAAAGACAAGTATGATTATTGGAGGGGATATGATGGAACTGATTGTATATTTAGCTGGCCAAATTCACGATAATTGGAGAGAAGAGGTGGAGCAAAAGGCAAAAGAAAGAAATCTTCCCTTAGTATTTGTAGGACCGCAAACAAACCATGAGCGATCTGATAATATTGGGGAAGAAATTCTCGGGATACAGCCTGGAAAAGTATACAAAGATGATGCCGCCTCAGATATTAACAATTTCAGAACACAAGTATTGATGAAGAAATCCGATATTGTAATAGCATTATTCGGCGATAAGTATAAACAATGGAATACAGCGATGGATGTCAGCACTGCAATCACCTTAAATAAGCCAACTATTATTATCCGAAATGAATCATTAATTCATCCTCTGAAGGAGCTTTCCAATAGAGCAAATGTTACAGTTGAAACAATTGATCAAGCATTGGACGTTGTAAGCTATATTTTTGAATAGAGATACTCTAGGGGCGTTTAGCCCCTGCCCCTGCCACTCCCATTTCATTTTACTTTAATCTTTAGCAATATTAAGACTATAGAAAGGATGTAACAAAATCATGCTTTATAAACCCCGAGCGAAATCCACAGAACTATTGATATACGAAATCTTAAATAATCGAATGCATTTATCGGATAAGGCAAGAAATCACTATTTTCATCTAAAAAAAGGGTATGAGGGAGAGGTTATGTTTGATTTACTGACAGAGAAACTTCGGTGCGATTGCTTAATCATTAATGACTTACTTCTCCAAATCAATAACACTACGTTTCAGAATGATGCGCTGATATTAACACCTGAAACAATATATCTTTTCGAAATTAAAAACTTTGAAGGGGATTTTTATTTCGAAAAAGATAAACTTTTTATGAAGAAAAAATCTGAAGTTAATAATCCAATAATTCAATTGAAACGAAATGAATCATTATTACGCCAACTTCTCCAAAACATTGGATTTAATATACCTATTGCCGCATCGGTTGTTTTTATTAACCCCGAGTTTACCTTATACCAAGCCCCTCTTAACATACCGTTTATATTCCCAACTCAGCTCAAACGCTATTTGAATCAACTGGATAGAAATTCCCTTAATTTAAATCAAAAACAAAAGATTCTAGCTGATAAATTAATTTCTTTACACATAGAGGACTCTCCCTATATGCAGCGTCCACCCTATGAATATGATCAATTAAAAAAGGGTATTACCTGTAAACAATGTAGTTCATTTTGCATATCCGTACATGGGATGAGCATACTATGCGCAGTATGGATACAAAGAGTCGATTGCAGATGGAGTAATACGCAGTGTTGAGGAGTATAAACTTCTTTTTCCTAGTCGAAAAATCACTACCAATGTGATATATGAGTGGTGCAAAATAATAGATTCTAAAAAGAGAATAATGAGGGTATTAGAAAAACATTATTCGATGCTACGAAATCGCAGATGGTCCTATTTTTATTAAAGAAATACACATATACTACTTGTTCCTGCTATAAAAATCGATCTAAAGGTCAAAGTCCAATACCTTTTTATTGGCCTTTGCATCATTCTGGAAGGACAAGGGGTGGCTTTTTTCCCTTCCTCTTGGCTTTTTGAACCATTCTAAAGGACAAATGCTTTCCCTTTTTTCCTCCTTTTGTCTTTTTGAAACATTCTAAAGGACAAGGGCCTTCTCTTTTTTCCTCTTCTTGCCCTTTAACACCATTCTATACGAAAGGTCCATCTCTTTTTCTTTCCCCTATCCTTTTGAATAATTTCAAATAGTTTGAAGGTTACAATGTGGTTTACAGTATTAACTTGAGCTTTAGACAGATATAATAAACTTCACAAAAATAAAAACGGAGCACTATAACATTTAATTACTCCCAGTTGCGATCCTAAATACCTCAAAACTCAATGACGCTACAATGCTTTAAAATTAAAGGAACATTCCGCCCGATACTTCGATACGTTGAGCATTAACCCAGCGATTCTCGTCTGAAATAAGTGAAGCAATCATTGGACCAACATCATCGGCTTGACCGACACGACCAAGAGCTGTCATCTCCGCAATATGTTTGTTTACCTCGGGATTATCGCGAACTACACCACCGCTGAAATCGGTCGCGATAGCCCCAGGAGCTACAACGTTGGCTGTGATTCCGCGAGGTCCAAGCTCTTTCGCCATATAGCGAGTCAGTACCTCGATTGCACCTTTCATAGACGCATATGGACCGCTTTCTGGTACAGCGAAGCGTGTAAGACCTGTTGAGATGTTTACAATCCGTCCGCCATCATTGATTAGCGGTAAGAGTTTCTGTGTTAAGAAGAAGACCCCTTTGAAATGAACTTGATAAAGATTATCCAGCTCTTCCTCGGTTGTTTTCTCTATTGAATTGATATGGTTTTCATTCCCTAATAAATTCCTTAGAGGTCTAAGATTGATCACCTGAATGAATAATATTCCTCAACTGGACGACCAAACTTTAAAGTTTTCTCTCTTTCCAAATAGTATAGGTAAGCCGGCAAAGATCTTTTAGCTCCGAACGATATACGGAGCCGGACGGAACAGCTGCCCCTTTTGTTTAGAAAGGCCGACAATCCTATAGATTATCAGCTAAATCACGTTTTTTAATGAAGTCATTTTCAATTTTTTAGGAAAATCCACTTTAGCACTTCTATGATAAATAAAGAAAATATAAGACTTAGAACATTAATGGTATGTGATGAACGGTTTTTTTGTTTGAATATTTCTTACTGAACTAAAGCACCCTTTAGTTGAATAATGGATATTGAAAAGTTTAGATAAATCATTTAGTTATCCATTCTTATGACGAATTCAAGACCCGTTGGTTTTGTTTTTAATGGAGTTTTATATTCTTTAAAGACTAATTTAATTTTAGAAACATCATCAGGTAAAGGTGGAGATACAACAAAAGTGTATGATGAATGCCCTCTTGAGCCGCCACCTCCTTCATTTCGACAGTCGTAATTTATCCCTTCTCCGTCGTCGTCGTCTATTGAAAGATCAAACCAATAATGCTCTGGAAAGACTCCAGGCATTTCATCGGAATCATCCCTATCAAGGTTTAAATGAACAACACTGGCATTTTGGAATTGACGTACAAAAGTTACCGAATAAAACCAATCATCTATTTCAAATGACTTTAATATCGGTATATTTTTAAGAAATCCTTTTGGCTCAACAACAGGTTTATATATCTCTTCGTTTAAGAAATGTGCAAAAACACTGTTTAGAAAATCTTCATAAAAATTATATTTTATCGACCAATCACATATAAGTTGTTTAGTTGGAAAACCAGGATTATTTTTTGATAGTTCTTTCCGTTTCCTAATTAAATTACATATTTGTTCATCTATTACTTCAATATGCTCATCATAGTGTTCTGCTGGTGGTTCAAATGGCATTCGTATCGCCTCCAAAATAATAATAGGCTCATTTTAGCATAATCTGGTAATATATGTCTTGTTGTACTATCCTGCCCCTTTAGTCGAATAAGAAAAAAGAGTTGTTGATCCACATTGAATCTTCAACTCTTGCACCCTATAGTTTAAGTATATTTCTTCACAAACATATATATTTAAGATATTTATCATAAAGGAATGCTAAAATGCTATGTAAGAACAATAACAAAAAAAGCTGTAGATCATCCTCATAAATGATCTTCAACTCCTTCAACCTTAAGAAATCAAATGAATTACATGCCTTATTTACTTTTTTATAAACAATAAAATGTAAGCCCTTTAATTAATCCTTTAAATTTACAAATATCCCCTTCACAAAATTGCGAGATTTAAATAACAATGACATTTCATTTTCGTTTTCAGGTATTTCAAAAGTCAAGATTACACTGACTTTACCACCGATTTCTAATTCATTATCATTCAGCCCTTTGCTACTTAAAATATAAAAATCAGAAGGTGGAATATATTGTTCTATATCTGTCTGTAATTCAAAGTTTCCAAAAGGTCTGAAATCATATCCCTGAATATCTTTGTTCTCAAAAGTAATTTGGTAAAAAAGATATTTATTTCCTTTAGATGGTTCCTTAAATTTGATTTTCGAAGGAAGCTTCTCTAATTTTTTCGCTTCAAAAGAAAGTACCCACCATCCTAGATCTTTTAGATTTTCCCCAAGTGAAATTTCTTCATCGTAATGAGACTCTTCTGGATTTTTATTTTCTTGATTTGATTGGTTTTCCTTTGCTTGATTTTCACCTTTACTCTCTGAGGATTTACCTTTCGTTACCTCACCTTTTGTTGAAGTTACCATTTCATTTGAAACATGGTTCGCAACAGGTTTGTTTGGTACTAATTTCGGCGCAACCTTTATCATGATCAAAACCAAGCCAACCATCATTGCAATCGCCACTAAAGAAAATACCCATTTCAACCTTTTTTCCGTTACTTTTCTATTGGAATATTGTCCCGCGATTCCGCGTGAAGGATTGATTCGAACGGCTTTTTCAGCAGGTATTATTGCACCTATGATTCCTACAATAATTGGGATAATCCCTGTTAGGAGGATAAACCCTAATTGGTCGGATGGAAATTGCCTATACATCGCCCACATCATTCCAATTGCAAGGAGGAGTCCAATTATCGCTGCAAATACTCCACATAGCAGTCCTTCCGCTAATATCATGAAACGGATACTTTTATTTCGCCATCCAATTGCGTTTAACAAGGCAATTTCCCCATTACGTTCCGAAATATTTTGCCACATAATTTCCACTGTGGTTAGGATTGCGATTAACAAAGCTACTCCCATCGCCGTATAATGCATAGGACCCACTTCTAATGCGACATATTGACCTAACCATGTAGTGTACATGATCCCCTTTAAACGGAAAGTGATAAAAAGGAAAAAAGCTAGGAAACTAGTGGGCAAAGCGATAGCAATGATGGAAAGCATGCTCCGTTTCCATTTTCCTATTAATTGATTAAATGCAATCGAAAGAAGCCCCCGTGTGGGAAGAAAGCGCCTCGAACCTTTAGAAATCTCCCCTCTATTCATGGTTTCATAAGGAGAAATATTTTTGGAAATCCATGCAGGAATAATAGCTCCTAGCAAATAAATCAAAATACCAAATGCCCCTGTTAATATAAATCTTATTGGCGAAAACATGGTATTTCCTAAGATAAAAACACTCCCAAGCATAATCCATGCAACCATAGCAACAAAACTTCCTACAATAGTGGATTCTAAAAATAATAACTTAGCCAACTGGTTCGGTCTCCATCCGATAGCAAGAAGGACCGCAAATTCCTTTCTCCTTGCTAATAATGAAACTAGGCTTGACGCCCATACATAAATGACCGCAACTGCAATTACACTTCCTATAACCTCTGAAAACCCAACCTTTGCTTCACGGAAAATCGAAATAGATGAGCCGATTTTTACCCATGGCTGCTGCAACCAACCAATTTCCTTCTTCCCAGATATTGCAGGCACATGTGTGAGGGTTGGTTGCGGAGAAGAGCCTAAGGTAATATCGGTAATCAATCCTGTTTCTTCTTCAATCTGTTTTGCCACTTTTTCTAATTTTTTTTGACTATCTTCACTTAAATCCTTAACCCCAGCTACTTTTACACGAATAGAGGAAATCGGTTTATTCCCTAAAATCTGTTGGGCAGCATCAATGGTTGTAAGCATAAGTGGTGGACTGGAAAGAAAGTCGTAAGGGTTATCTGTTGGCTTTAACGACCTTGGAGGATTAACGGGCTTTTCTTTTGCATCCAAAACAAGATCAGCTGTAGCTGGACGATAGGTTTCCATTGGTAATTCTGTAGTGGGATCCATTGAAATCTTCAACTTACTAGGATCATAAAACCCTATCCATTTAGGATGAATTCGAGGATAGTCATTAAATGATTGCCCAAAAGATTTTGGTATCCTAAATGATTCATTTCCTAATCCCTTTAGATTATGATTATCTGTGAGAACATGTTTTTTTACTTCATAGGCAAATGACCAACGTTCTGGGAATGGACTGCTAACTGGTTTATACTCAACAGGACTTGGTCGCATGCTAATCCAATCCGCATTCACGTTTTCCTTGTCATTAGTACCTTGAAAGGGTTTTCCTGTATTTAAATCGACACCTATTGTATTTTTTACAAATAGATTAAATGCTTCTTTTCCAGAAAAAGTATAACTTTGGACAACTGACCCTTTTATGGTGTTTAAATATTTTTCTCCGCCATTCTTTTTAATTGTTTCCATTGTCCTGTCAGCACTTTTACTATCTTGAAATGTCAGGTCCAATCGTTCAATAGTAAAGGTGTTGGTTCTATCTACAAAAGCTTGATTACTTACAATGACAGGAAATTCATTGACCGATGAGCCGAATATATCGGAAGTATAACTTTTGTCGTCTTGATTAAAATATCGACTATCGCCCTTCTTGATTACTGCCTTATCAAGTCCAACTAGCTTAGCTTCTTGTACAGGGTCAATCCCCGCCAATAATGCATTGGTATATACTTTTAAGTCATCAACTGATGCTACTATTCCATATTCAGGTCCTTTATTCATAGGATCCCAACTTCCTTTTGGAAAGTAGATATTGGAAGTATCTTTTATCTTACTTACACCGTTATTGGTTACTTCATTTATTCGTACGCGATAAACTCCATTTTGCTTGACGGTTAGAGGCTTTAACTTAACTGAATACCCTGCATAACCAATCATCGCTATTGGAGCAGCGACATCAACATCTGTAAGCGCTTTAATTTTTTCATATTGCTTCATACTGATTCCGCCAGATAACCCGCTCAAGTAATTTGGCTCTAGTAAATGCAATTTTTCTGTAATACTACGGGTTCCAGGTGGACGCACTACAATATCATATGAAGCAGACCATCGTTTTTGCAAAGTATCAACAATCGTTCCTTTACTTGTTTCAGAAAGTCCAACTAAATAGCTTAAACCAGAGCTAATAATTAACGCACCAATAATCAATAGAATAAAACGTTCTTTGTGCCGCCACCAGTTCTGCCATATAAACCTTAGCATATTCGTTCACCAGTTTTGTCTGAAATAACTATTCCGTCTTTCATGGTAATGGTGCGATTGGCTTTTGTAGCAAGCTTGGGATCATGCGTGACAAAAAAAACACCGCACCCTTCTTGTTGGTTAAGTTGTTGGATTAACTCGAAGATTGTATCGCCTGTTTCTGAATCCAGATTTCCAGTCGGTTCATCTGCAAGGAGCCAATCTGGTTTATGAACAATAGCTCTTGCAATGGCAATCCGTTGTTGTTGTCCTCCAGAAAGCTGGGAGGGTAATGAATTCGCCTTATCGGAAAGTCCCACCTGAGCTAATACTTCTTTTGCGCGTTCTATTTTATTGTAAGAGACTTTTCTGGCAAACAAGGGTGAGAGGACATTTTCTAGGGCTGTTAATGTAGGCAATAGATGGAATTGTTGAAAGATGAATCCGATATGTTCAAATCGAAAATCGGAAATCGTTTTCTTACTTTTCTTTACGATTTCTTCTCCGTCATACAATATTTTTCCCGAGGTTGGGAAGTCAAGTGTTCCTAGCAAACTAAGTAAAGTCGATTTTCCTGATCCTGATGGACCCACAATTGAAATAAACTCCCCTTTTGTAAATTTCAAATTGATGTTTTTAACGGCATTTGTTTTAATCCCATCCCCTAAATAGGACTTTCCAACATCTATACATTCAATATTTGTGGACAATAAAAACCCCCCATTTCTATACTTAACCAAAATTTGGGTATGTATAAATAATAGCAATTATCAGAAAATAGGTAAAGAGCAATATAAATTTCCCTGTTTTCTGTAATCCTTTATTAATACAGATAGGTAAGGGAAGAATCGTCCCCGTTAGCCAACCATGCAGGACAAAAACAGTCCTGCACCACAGAGAATGAAAATTGGTCAGAAGTGTCAATACTGATATAGACCTTAATCCAGTCGACACTTTATAGCTTTATTATTATTTAGCTCCTCTTTTTTTAACAGTTAAGTGGGGGCTTCTTAAGTAATGTCTCTTTGAAGTTTATGAGGAAGTTAATTTTCATGGTAGCTGAACAAGCCATCAATTCTTTTTTGCTCTTTTTCTAATAATTCACTGTACTCTTCAAACTTAAAATTATCATTTAAATGCTCTGCAAAACACCTTGCCTTGTAGAATTTGTTAAAAGAATTGTGCTCACTTTCAATTTCTTTAAATGCCGTCTCCAAATCTGTATTTTTCAATAGCCACTCTA
>Ga0224726_1008_pt1 | contig 16658 bp, 14 predicted proteins | sample IA12soil_B_GH6A_2_FD_161641 | JGI IMG/M metagenome (GOLD analysis project Ga0224726, IMG submission 161641) | Enriched cells from agricultural soil in Iowa, United States - IA12soil_B_GH6A(+) | ecosystem: Environmental > Terrestrial > Soil > Agricultural land | place: USA: Iowa | collected 2017-05-08 | reverse complement strand
GTGGGCATCGATGCAGTTATGCCGGGAGGCATACTGCGCGGCGGCAATATTCCATTGGGACATCGTGACTTCCTTATACACTAGTCGCAGGGTTATTGATAATACACCTGAATACTTCAGGGTTTTCTTATCCTGCCATAATCCATGTAAGGAAATGTAACGACGCGCCGGGTTTACTTAACTTTAGGTTCGTACGGCAAACGCGACAGGGTCACGGATTTCAGGCGATAGTTGACGCCGCGCACGCCCTGGCAATCACGGTGATTGCAGGTATTACTCTTGAGACAGACGGCGCGCGTAAGAAAGGTCTGGCGCTCTTTTGCCCAAATCAACGCCAGCCCATGCGTTACCCGCAGGGCAGCGGCGCGTGTCTGATCCCCGGCAATCCGCAGTTGACGATTGTTGAGGGGAAAACGGAGCTGTTGAATATCGATCCGCTGGCTGCGCTTTATACCTGCAGCCAGGCGGTAGGCGAAACGCGCTGGCGAGACGCTATCAACCGCCTGCAACGCTTTGCGCATAAATATGCGATCACGGTACTGATGGCGAATTCAGACGGGCATAGCGCGCTGTGGGATTCGAGCGGCCAGCTCATTGTTCGCGCGGATCGGGGCGAGCTGTTATTAACCGGAACATGGGGTAAGCAGGGTTGGCAAGGTGATATCATTCCATTACGCTAACGTTTTTACGGCCAGGAGTGAGCCATGCTGCGTGTAATCGACACCGAAACCTGTGACCTTCAGGGCGGGATTGTAGAGGTGGCGTCTGTTGACGTTATTGACGGACAGATCGTCAACCCCATGAGCCATCTGGTTCGGCCTGACCGCCCTATCAGCGCGCAGGCGATGGCTATCCACCGCATCACAGAATCGATGGTGGCCGACAAACCCTGGATTGAGGATGTCATCCCGAACTATTTCGGCAGCCAGTGGTACGTGGCACATAACGCCAGTTTCGACCGGCGCGTGCTGCCGGAGATGCCAGGCGAGTGGATTTGCACCATGAAACTGGCGCGTCGGGCGTGGCCGGGGATTAAATACAGCAATATGGCGCTGTATAAATCCCGTAAGCTCAGTGTGAAAACGCCGGAAGGGTTGCACCACCACCGTGCCCTGTATGACTGCTATATCACGGCGGCGTTGCTCATTGATATCATGAATACTACCGGCTGGACGCCGGATGATATGGCGACCATTACCGGCCGTCCGGCGCTGCTGACCACGTTTACCTTTGGTAAATACCGCGGCAAACCGGTGTCCGAAGTGGCTGAGCGCGATCCGGGCTATCTGCGCTGGTTATACAATAACCTTGACCGCATGAGCCCGGAGTTGCGTCTTACACTTCGTCACTACCTCGACAATGCTTAATCTGTCGCAACATGGCCTGGCAGCGTCTCCTGCGCCAGGCCAATCAGAAAGGCATACTCCAGCGCCACCCCTTCATAAGATTTAAATCGCCCCGATTTCCCGCCGTGGCCGGAATCCATATCCGTACACAGCAGCAGCAGATTATCGTCCGTTTTCAATTCCCGCAGTTTTGCCACCCATTTTGCCGGCTCCCAGTACTGCACCTGCGAATCGTGCAGGCCCGTCGTCACCAGCATGTGCGGATAGGCTTTCTCTTCGACGTTGTCGTAGGGGCTGTATTCCTTCATGTAGCGGTAATAGGTTTCGTCCTGCGGATTGCCCCACTCTTCAAATTCACCGGTGGTTAGCGGGATAGATTCGTCGAGCATGGTCGTGACGACGTCGACAAACGGTACCTGCGCGACGATGCCTTTAAACAGCTCGGGACGCTGGTTAATGACCGCCCCCATCAGCATGCCGCCTGCGCTGCCGCCCATGCCAAAGCACAGGTGCGGATCGCCGTAACCCTGCGCAATCAGCCCGTCGCACACGTCGAGATAGTCGTTAAAGGTATTTTTCTTCTTCAGGAATTTCCCCTCTTCGTACCAGTGCTGCCCCAGCTCGCCGCCGCCGCGCACGTGGGCAATGGCGAAGACAAATCCCCTGTCGAGCAGGCTCAGTCGGCTGCTGCTGAAATCCGCGTCCATGCTGGCGCCGTACGAGCCGTAACCGTACACCAGCAGCGGATTTTTACTCTTGTGAAAATGATCTTTGTGATACACCAGCGACACCGGCACTTCCACGCCATCGCGCGCGGTGATCCACAGGTGTTCGCTTCGATAGCAGCTGGCATCGAAACCGGCCACTTCAGCCTGTTTCAGCACGCGCCGCTGCCCGGTATTCATATCGAGTTCAAACAGTGTGTCGGGAGTGGTCATCGACGAATAGCCGTAGCGCAGCCGCGACGACTCCGGCTCCGGGTTGTAGCCAATCCAGGTGACATACGCCGGATCGTCAAAGGCGATCCCCACCACTTCGCGGGTTTTGCGGTTGATCTGGCGAATACTGGTCAGCCCGCGCTGGCGCTCTTCCACCACCAGCCAGTCGGTAAACAGAGTGAAACCTTCGAGCATCACCTGCTCGCGCGCCGGGATCAGCACTTCCCATTTGCGTTCATCGCGCACTTTGGTTTTATACAGACCAAAGTTTTTGCCCTCGCGGTTAGAGCGCAGGTAGAAGGTGTGCTGGAAATGGTCGAGGCTGTACTCGTGATCTTTGCGGCGCGGGAGGAAACAGAGTGGCTGCGCGTCGGGCAGTTCGGCGTCCAGCAGCAAGACTTCGGTGGTCGTCGCACTGGCCAGGGAGATAATCACATAGTGGCGCGATGTGGTTTTATGCAGGCTGACGTAGAAAGTCTCGTCTTTCTCCTCGTACACCAGCTCATCGTTGCCTGAAGATGTACCCACCGTGTGCCGCCAGACCTGATAAGGCAGCAGCGTTGAGGCGTGCTTCTTAACGTAATAGACGGTTTCGGAGTCGTTCGCCCAGACGAAATCAGACGAGACGTTATTCAGCATTTCCGGATACCAGTTTCCGGTTTCCAGATTACGAAACCGCAGACCGTACTGGCGGCGTGACAGATAATCCTCTGCCAGCGCCATAATGGTGTTATCAGGCGAAATGCCCAGCCCACCAAGCGTATAGAACTCGCTGTGCGCCGCGCGCTGATTGGCATCGAGCAGCGTCTCCCACTCATCCCATTCGGCGCTCAGCACCGACTGACGCTGGTAAATCGCATACTCACTGCCCGGCTCGTAGAGATGGCGATAGCGGTAGCCGTTCTTGGTCCAGGGGGCGGAAATATCGCGCTGCGGCACGCGCGCCACCATTTCACCGAGCAGGCTGTCCTGAAGCACCTGCTGTGAAGACATCACCTTTCGGCCGTAGTCATTTTCCTGATGCAGGTAATCAAGCACTTCCGGCTGCGAGCGATCGTCGTCCCGCAGCCAGTAGTAATTATCGATGCGAGTATCACCATGGGTGGTAATCGCTTTGGGAATGCGTCGGGCTTTTGGCAGCATGTCAGTTTTTTCTTTTTGGTTTTACACCCTATAAGGGTGGCAAAACACACGCACGATGCAAGCGAAACGTGACAACCGCCAAATATTACTAGCCCGGTAAGGCCTGTTTTTGCTGCTTAATATCCTGCTCAATCCCGTCGCGTACGTCCTGCGGAATTTTCAGCGCGTCGCCGAGCGCGTTCAGATAGCTGCGCTCCATAAAGTGATCGATATCGATGGCCGCACAGCTCAGGAAATAGAGCTCCAGCGCCTCTTCCTCGTTTTTCACGCTCTGCGCCAGACGCATCGGGTCGAGCGGTTGTTCAATCGCCTGCGCCACCAGCGCCCGTCCCTGCGCCTCAACGCCCGCTTCCCGCATCTGCTGTTCGATGGCGGCGCGTTCATTATCGTCGATATGACCGTCACTTTTGGCGGCAAACACCAGCGCCAGGATCAGCCGTTCAGTGCGCACATCCAGCGACGAGGCCTGTTGACCAAACTGCGGCTCGTCCTGATGGGCAGTGCGTACTCTGTCTTTGTACTTGTTCCACAGCACTGTTCCGGCGATTGCCCCGCCGCCCGCCAGCAGTGCGCCGGTGCCGTATTTCGCCAGCAGTTTGCGGGAGGATTTATTGGCGACCAGCAGACCCGCCAGCCCGCCGAGCGCACCCGGCACCAGCAGTTTGCTCAGTCCTTGCTCATTGGACGACGCTTTCTGACCTAACATGGACTGCAGTTGATTCAACCAGCCTGACATAATATTCCTCACTCTACGGTTCGTTATGGTTACAGCCTATGCGAGGCGATGTCAGGAAATGTCTGCCCGCACTAAAGAAGCGCAAATTTCCCCCTGCGTTCAGGACATCTGCGCCTGGTGGAAGACAGACGCAAACGTTTTCGTTTATACTGCGCGCAACTTTTTTAGGGGGATATGATGACTCTTTTAGGAACTGCTTTGCGTCCATCTGCGACGCGCGTCATGCTGCTGGGTTCTGGCGAGCTGGGAAAAGAAGTGGCCATTGAGTGCCAGCGTCTGGGCATTGAAGTGATTGCCGTTGATCGTTATGCGGATGCACCGGCAATGCACGTCGCGCACCGCGCGCATGTCATCAATATGCTCGATGGCGACGCTCTTCGCGCGCTGATTGCACAGGAAAAGCCTGACTTTGTGGTCCCGGAAATCGAAGCGATTGCCACCGACACGCTTATCGCCCTTGAGCAGGAAGGTCAGCGTGTGGTGCCTTGCGCCCGCGCAGCCAAACTGACCATGAACCGCGAAGGCATTCGTCGCCTGGCGGCCGAAGAGCTGGCGCTACCGACTTCCAGCTATCGTTTTGCCGATGGAAAAGCGGATTTCCTGCAAGCCGTCGAACAAATTGGCTACCCGTGCATCATTAAGCCGGTGATGAGCTCCTCCGGTAAAGGCCAGAGCTTTATCCGCGACGAAACCACGCTTGATAAGGCGTGGGACTATGCCCAACAGGGTGGCCGCGCGGGTGCCGGGCGCGTCATCGTCGAAGGCGTCGTGAAGTTTGATTTCGAAATCACCCTGCTGACGGTCAGCGCCGTTGACGGTGTTCACTTCTGCGATCCCATTGGCCATCGTCAGGAAGACGGCGATTACCGTGAATCCTGGCAGCCGCAGCAGATGAGCGCGCTGGCGCTGGAGCGCGCGCAGGAAATTGCCCGCAAAGTGGTGCGGGCGCTGGGCGGTTACGGTCTGTTTGGCGTGGTACTGGTCGGCTGCGGCGATGAGGTGATTTTCAGCGAAGTCTCTCCGCGTCCTCACGACACCGGGATGGTGACGCTGATTTCCCAGGATCTCTCGGAGTTCGCCCTGCACGTTCGCGCGTTTCTGGGGCTGCCGGTGGGCGGGATTCGTCAGTATGGCCCGGCGGCCTCTGCGGTGATCTTGCCCCGGCTGACCAGCCAGAATGTCACGTTTGATAATGTGGATGCCGCCGTCGGCGCGGGTCTGCAGCTGCGTCTGTTTGGTAAACCCGAAATCGACGGAACTCGTCGTCTGGGCGTGGCGCTAGCCACCGGCGATAGCGTGGAAACAGCGGTTGAGCGGGCGGTCAGTGCGGCGCAAGCCGTGAGTGTGAAAGCATAAAAAAAGCCGGGCAACGCGTTTTTGCCCGGCCAGTATTTTCGGTTTTGTCGGGCGGGTTCACACCCGCCTCTGCATAAATTACTTCGCGCCTTCCACAGCTTCGCGCGCCAGCTTAGTAATGCGATCCCAGTCGCCCGCTTCCAGCGCATCGGCCGGAACCAGCCACGAACCACCGATACACAGCACGCTTTTCAGTGCCAGGTAGTCACGGTAGTTCGCCGGAGAGATACCGCCAGTCGGACAGAAACGCACCTGAGAGAACGGACCTGCAATCGCCTGCAGAGCTTTGGTGCCGCCGTTAGCTTCAGCCGGGAAGAATTTGAACTCTTTCAGGCCGTAATCCATACCCAGCATCAGTTCAGACACGGTGCTGATACCCGGGATTAACGGAATGGTGCCTTCGGTTGCCGCTTTCAGCAGTGGCTCAGTCAGGCCTGGGCTGATTGCGAACTGTGCACCCGCTTCAGTCACTTCCGCCAGCTGCTGCGGGTTCAGCACGGTACCGGCACCGATAATCGCTTCCGGCACTTCTTTTGCGATAGCGCGGATCGCGTCCATCGCGCAGGCAGTACGCAGCGTCACTTCCAGCACACGAACACCACCTGCAACCAGCGCTTTCGCCATTGGGACAGCGTGCTCCAGTTTGTTCACCACGATAACCGGCACTACCGGGCCAGTTGTCAGGATTGCTTCTGCACTTATTTTCCAGTTTTTCATCAGTGTTTTTCTCTCGCCAGATCGATAATTCTTGTCGTCTTAAAACGTAATACAGGTTGCGCCCTGCTCAGCACCGGAGAGTTTCTCGCGCAGTGCACTGAACATTTCGCGCCCTGTTCCCACACGCGACGCGCTCAGGTCAGGAATATGCGGCTTACGGGCTTCCAGTTCGGCTTCATCCACCAGCAGGGTCAGCTCGCCTGTCTGGCCATTGACGCGGATGATATCGCCATCGCGTACTTTCGCCAGTAACCCACCGTCATAGGCTTCGGGGGTGACGTGAATCGCTGATGGCACTTTACCTGATGCGCCAGAGAGTCGTCCATCGGTGACCAACGCAATTTTGAAACAGCGGTCCAATAATACACCAAGTGGTGGCATAAGTTTATGTAATTCTGGCATGCCGTTCGCTTTTGGTCCCTGATGACGAACCACGACGACGCAGTCTTTGTCCAGCAGGCCAGCCTCGAACGCAGGCAGCACGTCGTGCTGGCTTTCAAAAATCACCGCAGGGGCTTCTACAATCTGGTTTTCAACAGGCACAGCGGAGGTTTTCATCACCGCGCGACCCAAGTTGCCGCTCAGCACTTTGGTGCCGCCGTGATGTGAGAATGGTTTCGCAAACTTGGCGATAACCTGTGCGTCGAGAGAACTCTGCGCGCCTTCGCGCCAGTCGAGCTGGCCGTCGTTCAGCCATGGCTCCAGGGTGTAACGCTGCAGGCCAAAACCGGCTACAGTGTTGACATCTTCGTGCAGCAGGCCGCCTTTCAGCAGTTCGCGGATAAGCACGGGCACACCGCCCGCCGCCTGGAAGTGGTTGATATCCGCCGGGCCGTTCGGATAGAGACGTGCCATCAGCGGCACAATTTCAGACAGCTCAGAGAAATCATCCCAGTTAATCAGAATACCGGCCGCGCGTGCCATCGCCACCAGGTGCATGGTGTGGTTAGTTGAACCGCCGGTTGCCAGCAGGGCAACAATCCCGTTCACCACCACTTTTTCGTCCACCATTTTGCCGAGCGGCATCCACTCGTTGCCGTTGCCGGTCAGACGCGTGACCTGACGCGCAGCGGCTTCGGTCAGCGCCTGGCGCAGCGGAGCATCTGGCTGTACGAAAGAGGAACCCGGAAGCTGCATGCCCATGAATTCCACCACCATCTGGTTGGTGTTGGCGGTGCCGTAGAACGTACAGGTTCCCGCGGCGTGGTACGACGCGGCTTCGGCTTCCAGCAGGGCAATACGATCCACTTTTCCTTCGGCATACAGCTGGCGGATACGGACTTTTTCTTTATTTGGCAGACCGCTCGCCATTGGGCCTGACGGCACAAAAATCGCAGGCAGATGACCAAATGAGAGCGCAGCCATCGCCAGGCCCGGGACAATTTTGTCACACACGCCGAGGTACAGGGCGCCGTCAAACATGTTATGGGACAGGCCTACGGCCGCAGACATGGCGATCACTTCGCGGCTCAGCAGGGAGAGTTCCATTCCATCCTGGCCCTGGGTTACGCCGTCGCACATGGCGGGTACGCCACCCGCCACCTGCCCGACCGCGTTAGCGCTGTGCAGCGCTTTGCGAATAATTTCCGGGTAGTGTTCGTACGGCTGGTGAGCGGAGAGCATGTCGTTGTAGGAGGTGATGATCGCAATATTGTTACGCAGCATACTTTTCAGCGAGGCTTTATCGTCCGGCTGGCAGGCGGCGAAACCGTGGGCCAGGTTACCGCAGGCGAGCTGCGAACGATGTACCGTGTCGGTCTTCGCCTGCTGGATGCGGGCGAGGTAGGCAGAACGTGTCTCTTTTGAGCGCTCAACAATGCGTTGTGTTACGCGTAACAATACAGGATTCATAAAAGCTCCTCTAATTTATCTGTCCAGGCTCGGGAGTTAACAAGATGAATCGCTTGTATTAACAAGGCTGAAACGCTTGCAGTCCGTAGCTCGGGGGCAAAATCGCTTTAGCCAGTGTAATAAAAAAAGCTCCACGGGTGAATCCACGTGGAGCTTAAATGATTAAAAATTGTGCCACAATCTGTGTTAGATCATGTTACCGGTAAAATAACCCGTTTGGATTAGCTACCGGTTTACTCGAACTCGTTCCAGGATCGGCCGTCGCGGGTGATCATCGCCACGGACGCGACCGGTCCCCAGGTGCCTGCCTGATACGGTTTTGGCGCATCCTGATCGGCAGCCCAGGCTTCAGTAATGGAGTCGACCCACTTCCAGGCTTCTTCCACTTCGTCGCGGCGTACGAACAGCGCCTGAATCCCACGCATGGTTTCCAGCAGCAGACGCTCGTAAGCATCGGCCAGGTGCGTTTCGTTGAAGGTTTCGGAGTAGCTCAGATCCAGTTTGGTGGTTTGCAGGTTGTGCTTGTGATCCAGGCCCGGCACTTTATTCAGCACCTGAATATCCACGCCCTCGTCAGGCTGCAGACGGATCGTCAGCTTGTTCTGCGGCAGCTCCTGCCAGGACTCTTTAAACAGGTTCAGTTCCGGGTTCTTGAAATAGACCACAACTTCAGAGCATTTGGTCGGCAGACGTTTACCGGTGCGCAGATAGAACGGCACACCCGCCCAGCGCCAGTTGTCGATATCGACACGGATCGCCACGAAAGTCTCGGTGTTACTGGACTTGTTCGCGCCCTCTTCTTCCAGATAGCCAGGGACTTTTTTGCCCTGTGCGAAACCGGAGGTGTACTGACCGCGGACGGTTTTCTCACGCACATTCGAGCGATCGATACGGCGCAGAGATTTCAGCACTTTCACTTTCTCGTCGCGAATGTTATCCGCTGAGAGGTCAGACGGCGGAGACATGGCGATCATGCAGAGAATTTGCAGCAGGTGGTTCTGGATCATGTCGCGCATCTGACCGGCCTGGTCAAAGTAACCCCAGCGGCCTTCGATGCCCACTTCCTCGGCCACGGTAATTTCCACGTGATCGATGGTGCGGTTATCCCAGTTGTTGGCAAACAGGGAGTTCGCAAAACGCAGCGCCAGCAGGTTCAGTACTGTCTCTTTACCGAGATAGTGGTCGATACGGTAGACCTGGCACTCTTCGAAGTATTCGCCCACCTGGTCGTTGATTTCACGGGAGGTCGCAAGCGAAGTGCCCAGCGGCTTTTCCATCACTACGCGCGCCGGTTTGGCGTTGAGTTTGGCTTCGCCCAAGCCCTTACAGATGGCGCCGAAGGTGCTTGGCGGCATCGCGAAATAGTTAATGGTCACACGGTTTTTCTGGTCCAGCATCTCGCCGAGACGACCAAACGCAGAGGTGTCGTTGACATCCAGGTTGCAGAAATCAAGACGACCGCTCAGCGCATCCCACAAACTTTCATCAATTTTCTCTTTCATGAACGTTTCGAGCGCTTCACGCACCACTTTGGTGTAGCCGTCTTTATTCCAGTCAGCGCGGCCCACACCCAGGATGCGAGTGTCCGGGTGGATCTGGCCTGCTTTTTCCAGTTGATACAGGGAAGGCAGCAATTTACGGCGTGCAAGATCGCCTTTCGCGCCGAAAATGACCAGGTCACATGCCTGGGCTGTTTGCGTTACCGCCATGTCATTCTCCTCAGTTGGATATCCTGGTGCTTTTGCCAGAATATCGTTGTAATTTTATTACAATGCACTGTACTGCTTTTACGTCATTCCCGAAACCATTAGCGCTTAACGTCGCGTGCGATAACGCGATTTTTCGATGATTGCACGCTTCAGTGAAAGCAATGACCACAAATTCGTTCATTCTTTGTGCCGCCGGGTCGTTGCCAAAACCCGACCGCGATCAAGTAATGAAAAAAAACAACAACATTTGCTGTTGTTCATTACCCTTTGACCAGGTCAGAGGGGTATATTCTTCCTAATTCGAATCACGATTTCATCAATTTATGAAATCGCTTCCACCCATGAGTGTCTTGTCATCATGAACATGCTGGAAAAAATCCAGTTTCAACTGGAACACCTTAGCAAATCCGAGCGTAAAGTGGCTGAAGTCATTCTCGCCTCGCCCACTCAGGCCATCCATTCCAGCATCGCCGCTCTGGCGCAGGAGTCGGGGGTCAGTGAACCTACCGTCAACCGGTTCTGTCGCAGTCTTGAGACGCGCGGTTTTCCCGATTTTAAACTGCATCTGGCCCAGAGTCTGGCAAACGGCACGCCCTATGTAAATCGTAATGTCGATGAAGACGACAGCGTAGAGGCGTATACCGGCAAAATTTTTGAATCGGCAATGGCGACGCTCGACCATGTGCGTCAATCGCTGGATAAAGCATCACTCAATCGCGCTGTCGATTTGCTCACCCAGGCGAAAAAAATCGCCTTCTTCGGGCTGGGCTCTTCCGCTGCGGTTGCCCACGATGCGATGAACAAATTTTTCCGCTTCAATGTCCCGGTCATCTACTCTGATGACATTGTGCTGCAACGCATGAGCTGTATGAATTGTAACGAAGATGACGTGGTAGTGCTGATCTCTCACACCGGTCGGACCAAAAGCCTGGTGGAACTGGCACAGCTGGCGCGTGAAAACGATGCCATGGTGATTGCGATCACCACCGCTGGCACGCCGCTGGCGCGAGAATCAACGCTCGCTATCACGCTGGATGTGCCGGAAGATACCGACATGTATATGCCGATGGTGTCGCGGCTTGCGCAATTAACCGTCATCGACGTGCTGGCCACGGGTTTTACGCTGCGTCGTGGCGCGAAATTCAGAGATAACTTGAAGCGTGTCAAAGAAGCGCTCAAGGAATCGCGTTTTGATAAAGAATTGCTCATTAAGGGCGATGTACCCTAAATGTTGTTATAAGGTTGTTACTTTTTTCGGTATTCGGTAATTTCTACACAGCACCGAATCTATGTTCACGCAACACCAAAGTTGTTTCAGTCAACGGAGTATTACATGTCCAGAAGGCTTCGCAGAACCAAGATCGTTACCACCTTAGGTCCGGCTACTGACCGCGATAATAACCTCGAGAAAATTATCGCCGCGGGCGCCAACGTGGTACGCATGAACTTCTCTCACGGGACGCCAGAAGATCACAAATTACGTGCAGATAAGGTCCGTGAGATCGCGGCAAAACTGGGACGTCACGTGGCTATCCTCGGCGACCTACAGGGTCCTAAGATCCGCGTCTCGACGTTTAAAGAAGGCAAAGTTTTCCTTAACATCGGCGATAAATTCCTCCTCGACGCCAACCTGGGTAAAGGCGAAGGCGATAAAGAGCGTGTGGGTATCGACTATAAAGGTCTGCCTGCTGACGTTGTAACGGGCGATATCCTGCTGCTTGATGATGGTCGCGTACAGCTGAAAGTGCTTGAAGTTCAGGGCATGAAAGTGTTCACCGAAGTGACCGTTGGCGGCCCGCTCTCGAACAATAAAGGCATCAATAAACTTGGCGGTGGCCTCTCCGCTGAAGCCCTGACCGAAAAAGACAAAGCCGACATCATCACTGCCGCGCAGATTGGCGTCGACTATCTGGCCGTTTCCTTCCCGCGCTGCGGCGAAGACCTGAACTACGCTCGCCGTCTGGCGCGTGATGCAGGCTGCGACGCGAGCATTGTCGCGAAAGTTGAGCGTGCAGAGGCCGTCTGCAGCCAGGAAGCGATGGACGATGTAATTCTCGCGTCTGATGTGGTGATGGTTGCCCGTGGCGATCTGGGCGTTGAAATCGGTGACCCGGAACTGGTCGGCATCCAGAAAGCGCTGATCCGTCGTGCACGTCAGCTGAACCGCTCCGTGATCACCGCGACCCAGATGATGGAGTCGATGATCACCAACCCAATGCCAACCCGTGCGGAAGTGATGGACGTGGCAAACGCCGTGCTGGACGGTACCGATGCGGTAATGCTCTCTGCTGAAACGGCAGCGGGCCAATATCCTGCTGAAACCGTCGCGGCGATGGCGCGCGTGTGTCTGGGCGCTGAGAAGATCCCAAGCATTAACGTCTCTAAACATCGTCTGGACATTCAGTTCGATAACGTGGAAGAAGCGATTTCCATGTCTGCCATGTATGCGGCGAACCACCTCAAAGGTGTTACCGCGATCATCACCATGACCGAATCTGGCCGCACCGCGCTGATGACATCCCGTATCAGTTCCGGCCTGCCAATCTTCGCTATGTCGCGTCATGAGCGCACTCTGAACCTGACTGCTCTCTACCGTGGCGTGACGCCGGTGTACTTCGACAGCACCAACGACGGCGTTGCAGCCGCCAACGATGCCGTCAATCTGCTGCGCGATAAAGGCTATCTGGTCTCTGGTGATATCGTGATTGTCACCCAGGGCGATGTAATGAGCACCATCGGCTCAACGAACACCACGCGTGTAATGACTGTCGAGTAATTGCATTCTCGCCATACTGTCGGGGGATTCGCTCCCGACAGTTTTTTCCTCTTCTTGCTCCGCATTTTTTCTCACTCAATCAAGTCCAATCATGCGATATTTATTTTCTGATTCCATGACATCAACTGTGATATTGAATAAATTAAAAGACTACACTTCTCATCCTATTTATTAATTATCGCAATGCATTTTATTAAGTAATGATAAGGACATCATTGAGTGAGCAACGTTATCTATTTAACGCTGACGGAGGAGCGTCAGGGGGAAATATCCGCAGGCTGTGGAACAGAAAAATCTATTGGTAATCGCTTTCAGTATCGCCATGAAAACGAAATTCTGGTTTATCAGCTCTCCTCCAGCAGCATCAGCACCGCTGGCGGCGTGCATCATCAGGGACTGCGCTTCACCAAACCGACCGACAAAAGCTCGCCACTCCTGACCACCGCCATTAATGAGAATGAAAAACTGCGGCTCAGTTTTGATTATTACCGTACTAACCGCTTTGGCCGTCAGGAAAAATATTATCATATCGAACTGCGCGGGGCGTCGATTCAGAAGATATCCAGCTCGCATAAGAAAGACAGTCTGGCTACGGACAACATACGATATGGACGGCAATAAAATATGAAATGGGTGAAGTGGCCTCTATTATCATTACTACTTACCATGTCAGGTTGTCATAATAGTGGAGCAACATCGCCAGAAGAAACAGGCGCAATGCCATACGGGATGTGGGAGTTTTGATTTTTCACCCCTAAAGCTTTACTAGCCGATGTTACCTATGTTGGCATTATCGATGATAAAAAAATCCTCTACTCATTTAGAACCCTTGATAATGTCGAGGACAGCTATCTCACAGTGGGAAGATGGAATAATAAAGTGGGAAGACACGCGCAGTTCAATAAAGCTCGCCACCCTCCTGTTGCTTTTCTTTTTTGCTGGGACTCGGTCATCGATAAAAGGAGTTACGAAACAAGGATTATTTTTTCAGACTCTCTCAGGGAGAAAATGCGCACATCCACAGGGTTAGACAGACAGGGTAACAAAGCCTGGTATAATTCATTACTGTTTGGTCTTGCTCCAGGAGGAAAGGTTCGAATCTGGCTGCAAAACAGCGGTAGCGGGGATAATTTACCTGTGGAGCCGAAAAAGATAACGACGTTGTCTGGGGATAAGCTGGACGGGTGTAAAGGAATCACACAACATCCCAATGGATATGACTACTTTGGTGAAACACCTGAATTTATCAAAGGTAAAACCTACCCTTACGGCGACTGGTGAGAATGGAAAATCCTGAGCTATTCACTGACGCAACAACGCGTACAGAAAGACTCCTCCTGTACGCGTAAACCGAACGTTATCTGATTAGTAGTAAAAATTATCTCTTTGGGAACAACTCTTTTCGCTTATACGGCTCTTTCTCGCCGGGCTTGCGGGTTTTGAGCAGTTTCAGAATCCAGGTGTACTGCTCGGCGTGCGGTCCGACGAGGATTTCGACCTCTTCGTTCATGCGGCGCGCGATAGTGTGATCGTCGGCGTCCAGCAGATCGTCCATAGGTGGACGTACTTCAATGGTCAGACGATGGGTTTTGCCATCGTAAATCGGAAACAGCGGAACCACGCGGGCGCGGCAAACTTTCATCAGGCGGCCAATCGCAGGTAGTGTCGCTTTGTAAGTCGCAAAGAAATCCACGAATTCGCTGTGCTCGGCACCGTGGTCCTGATCCGGCAGGTAATAGCCCCAGTAGCCTTCGCGAACTGACTTAATAAAAGGTTTAATACCGTCGTTACGCGCATGCAGACGGCCACCAAAACGGCGGCGGACGGTGTTCCAGACGTAGTCGAAGATTTTATTGCCCTGATTATGAAACATGGCCGCCATCTTCTGGCCTTGCGACGCCATCAGCATCGCCGGAATATCCACGCCCCAGCCGTGCGGCACGAGAAAAATGACTTTCTCGTTGTTGCGACGCATCTCATCGATAATCTCCAGCCCTTTCCAGTCCACGCGATTTTTGACCTTCTCTGGCCCGCGCAGCGCCAGCTCGCCCATCATCGCCATCGCCTGGGGTGCGGTGGTAAACATAGCGTCGATAATCGCTTCACGTTCCGCGTCGCTTTTTTCCGGAAAACAGTAGAACAGATTGATCTGCGCACGGCGGCGCGCACTTTTGCCGAGTCGCCCGGCAATCAGGCCAATTTTACCGAGGACCGGATCGCGAAAAGATGCCGGAAGAAGCGCAAGGCCCGCAAATGCGTAGACACCCAGCCAGGCGCCCCAGTTACGCGGATGGCGAAAAGATTTCTCAAACTCGGGAATGTATTCACTGTTGTTTTTTTGGGTTTCCATGCGGGTTCCAGGGTCTGGTGAAGCAAAAAATAATCTTGAGATAGTGTAGCGAGGCAGAGTGTATCGCACAAAAGAAAAAGCCGGCGCATCTCTGCACCGGCTATTAGATGACAAAAATCTAGTCGAAGCGCAGTTGCGGCATGACCTCTTTGACCTGGGCCAGATAATCGGTGCGATCTTTGCCGGTCAGACCTTCGGTACGCGGCAGTTTCGCCGTCAACGGATTCACCGCCTGCTGGTTAATCCACACTTCATAGTGCAGATGCGGGCCGGTGGAGCGCCCGGTGTTGCCAGAGAGCGCAATGCGGTCGCCACGCTTCACTTTCTGCCCCGGCTGAACCAGCAGCTTACGCAGGTGCATGTAGCGGGTGGTATAGGTGCGACCGTGACGAACAGCAACATAATACCCTGCCGCGCCGCTGCGTTTAGCAATCACCACTTCACCGTCACCGACAGAGAGCACTGGCGTACCCTGCGGCATCGCAAAGTCAACGCCACGGTGCGGTGCGACACGGCCAGTGACCGGGTTCAGACGACGCGGGTTAAAGTTGGATGAAACGCGGAACTGTTTCGCCGTCGGGAAGCGCAGGAATCCTTTCGCCAGGCCCGTACCGTTGCGGTCGTAGAACTTGCCGTCTTCCGCGCGGATGGCGTAGTAATCTTTGCCTTCGGAGCGCAAACGCACGCCCATCAGTTGGCTTTGCTCACGCTTGCCGTCCAGCATTTCGCGGGACATCAGGATCGAGAATTCGTCGCCTTTTTTCAGTTTGCGGAAGTCCATCTGCCACTGCATGGCTTTGATGACTGAGCTGATTTCGCCGCTGGTCAAACCCGCGTCGCGCGCGCTGGCGACAAAGCTGGCGCCAACTTTGCCTTTCAGCACATTGTTAACCCAGTCACCCTGCTGCATTTCGCTGGTCATCTTGAAACCGTTTTCGGTACGATCGTAGGTACGGGTTTCGCGACGGGAGACTTCCCAGGTCAGACGTTGCAAATCGCCATCGTTGGTAAGCGTCCAGGACAGCTGTTGACCAATCTTGAGGTTACGCAGCTCTTTGTCTGATGCGGCGAGCTGGCTGATATCGCCCATCTCAATACCATACTGATTGAGCACGCTGCTCAGCGTATCGCCCGTGGAGACAACGTATTCGTGAATACCCGCCTCATTGGCGGTTTTGTCGTCCAGCTCATCCTGAGGAATCGCTTCGTCTTCCTGAGCGGCCTGATCGATAGGTTCGCTGGCATCGGGCAGCAAGGAGCGAATTTCACTCTTTTCCAGTTCGATGGTTTTAATGATGGGGGCTGAATGTGGGTGATACACATAGGGCCGCCAGACGGCGACCGCTAAGGTAAGAACTGTAAGGGACCCCAGCATAACGCGGTGGGGTCGAGGCAGATTATTAAATGCCAGGGCGACAGAGCGGGCTATCTGTTGCACGTGTTCACTTCCTCGTTAATCTCCTTTCAGGCAGCTCGAATACTGGTTCGCCAATTGGCTGAGGAACTGCGAATAACTCGCCTTGCTCAACTGAATATTGGTTCCAAGCGGGTCCAGGGTTCCCATGCGCACGGACGTTCCCCTGGCCACGGCTTCAACGACCGCTGGCCTGAACTGTGGCTCAGCAAAAACGCATGTCGCTTTTTGCTCAACCAACTGTGTTCTGATTTCATGTAAACGCTGCGCACCGGGTTGAATTTCCGGGTTGACGGTGAAGTGACCCAGCGGGGTCAGCCCG